>Ga0136560_1000965_pt1 | contig 14611 bp, 20 predicted proteins | sample AntRauMeHopE1497_FD_104925 | JGI IMG/M metagenome (GOLD analysis project Ga0136560, IMG submission 104925) | Saline lake microbial communities from Rauer Islands, Antarctica - Metagenome Hop E1 #497 | ecosystem: Environmental > Aquatic > Non-marine Saline and Alkaline > Saline | place... | reverse complement strand
GCTCCAGCCGAGATTGCAACTCTTTGGTTTCGATTGACTATGTCGCAGCATCGCTTGCTACGTCAGAAAGGTTTTGCTTGGCCCTCCGCAGATCGGCGCGGAGCTCTCTGATCTGCCTGTCCCTCTCAACGACTGCTTGCTGCTCCACCTGAGCTTCCTGCGCCTTCTCCTCCACAGCGCTCCTAGCCTTCGATAGCTCTGCCATCCACATGTCTCTCTCAGCGTCGCGAGCCTGCTCGGTGTGACGAGTACCATCTTGCTGCTCTTGCCGCAAGCCAGCACACTCACCCTCAAGTGCCAGGACTCTCTCCTTCAGAGCTGTCTGCAGCTTCTCTGAGTCCTCTTGCACACTCATTAACTGGCCGCGGCTCCGCTCCAGTGCAGGCACAAGGGCAAGGGCTCTGTTTTCAGACGTTGACAGGCGAGACTGCAGGAGCGATGTCTGCTACTCGGCCTCTGCCAGAGCCTGATCTCGGGTGGCGATCGCTTCGTCGAGTTCAAGCCGCTAACGACGGAGAGTCTATTTCATTTCCGCTACTTGCGTTGATTGCCCCTGCAGTGCTTCACCCCTCTCCCTAAGTTTCTCCTACCAGCGCTGCTCTTGCCTCCTGGAAGCCTCAGCCCTAGTCTTGGCTTCATCAGCCTCCATGATGGCTTGCTCAACCTCATGTCTGCTCTGTCTCAGCGCCAGCTCAAGGGCAGATACCTTGGCTTGCAGTACGGCTGCGGTACCAGCACTTTCCTGGGCCGAATTGTGATTCCGGGCGACCGAACGCCTAAGTTCCACGATTTCTTGATCCGTCCGTCTCGTTTTCTCTCGCAGCATCGTACTCTCCATTACATCTGCAGATAGGAACCCGCGCGGCAACTGGCTGTCAGAGGCACCTGCAGCTCCCTCAAATGCTTCTTCTGGCCATCGGTTACTCCCATCAAGATGGGAACGTCCGCGGCCGCTTGTCCCGAGGCCGTACTCCCTGCCCTCCCTGCTCCGCGTCGTGCTTTCGAGAGGCTCCACTGAGCTCGGGAATCCTTCGTCCCGACCGACACGACCTTGGGTTCTATGGGTTTCGTTCCCCGACCCGTATCTCGTGTGCCCCTTTGCTTGTAAAGAAGCCAATCTTGAGGAGCTGTATCCATACCGAGACTCAACTGCGTCATCCACATCCGTTTCTGTGTCTACAGATTTGCCATCCAGTCTATGAAGTCGTCGGTCGGCATAGCCTGCACTCAGTCGAGAATGACCGCTCTCACTTCTAGGAGTGTCATGTGTTGCTGCAGCAGCAGGTGACATGGCTCTGACGCTGCGCCGGCCGCCAATGCCGTGGGAAGTTGGTGACAGTACGATATCATTCGAGGCGCGATCGATCGCTCTCTTCCGGGCAGCATCTTCCCCCAGGAGGTCCAGGGACGACTGATCCACTCCCAAGGCAGCCATTCGGTCCCGAGAAGCAGTCGCACCTGGCATGGTGGTACCGGGGGAACCACCTGGGAATATATCAGGGCTAGGATCAGCCCCAGGCTGATCAAACTTTCTGCCGAAATCGAACGAAACGCCGGACTGACCAGCTTGGTTGGTCTTGCCGCTAGTGTCGGTACTCTGGGGGCGCTCGGCCTCGCCACTTTGCTAACGACGATATCCTCGCCCCTCGTCTATGTCTGCACCATTTTTCTGGGGCAAGAAGCTCCATGGGTCTGCGGCATTGCGTTCCCCGGCTTTCGCAGTATTTGGGGCTTGTGAGCTGTCAGCCTGGAGACCCGCACGCTGGCCTTTCGAGGCGAGGGCTGCCAAGACAAGGTCGTCAGAATGCAGGCTTCTGGCGTCAATTGACCCGTGAGCTGACACCAAAGAGTCCCTGGATCCAGACGGCGTCTTTGACTCCGGCGATGGGTGCGAGCCGGACTCGCGGGATCTAGAGCCGTGCCCGCTGCTGCTTCGGGGAGGGGGGGGTGGTGGTGGTCGCCCAGAGTGACCGGCGCTGCCGGTGCTGGCACCGTCCCAGGTCTCCACGGTTTCCCCTCTAGAACGCATGGACGAGAATCCCCCTAGCGCTGCGTGTACCCCACCACCACTCCCAGACACACTGGCTGCGTCACTAGCGCTGGTACCTCCTTTGGCGGCCCACGCCGCTAAGTCCGAGTGACCCCTCTAGTACTGCTGTATATCGCGCATCATGTCATGACCCGCTTTGCTCATCGTTTTGCGTAGCAGGCCCTTGCCTTCCCCGGTAGACGGAGTGCTTGTCTGCACGCGCCGCAGCCGCCCGTAGCTCCCCGGTATCGGCATGCCTTCATCATCGGTGCTGCTGCTCATCATCCGGATGGCACCGCCAGGGCCTCCACGACCATCGCTGCCAGACGCAGCGGCGAATTGATGCCTGAGTTCCAGCTTGCTTGGCTGCCTGATGAGCTTGCTCTCCATCTCCACCAGTCTCTTGCGAAGTGCCTCTGCCTCTGCCTCCCGCTCATGAGCCTTTGCCTCAGCAGCTTCTTTAGCTCGTTCCAGCTGGGAGATCTTTGGACGATGTGACATCTACTCCCTTCGCATCGCCTCTTTTAGGTCGGCAATTTCCTTGAGATACTTGGCGATGAGTGCTTTTCCCTCTCCAACGAAATTCTTGTGAGCCCTGTTACGGATGAAACTCGCAGCCTTGGCAAACTCAAGAGTACTCCGGCTCTCCTCTCTGTTCCTCAAGGCAGGGCTCATGCAGCATACTAGTGACGTGAGTGCATTGCCACCAAGGGATGCTGATAACAGCCTCGTCAGTTGCGACTCTCTGAACGGAAGATGTCTTGGTGCTCCCATTGTGCTGCCTCTCCGTCCGCGCGCCGATGCCCCACCTCGCCCGCCTGCTCCTGATCCCGAACCCGGCTTTGACTACTTTTGTGCCTAAATAGACAATTCCTTAATGATGCGACCAAGCACAAAAAGGCTCGCGTTGATGCTGCGGGCCTCGTCTAGACGCTCGCCCGTAGCTCCAGTCTTGGAAACTCGTTCTGACCCGGCGAGGTCGACAAGATTAAGGCAAGACACGCTCACAGCTCGCATGGCTCCGCCTGCGCCCGTGCCTTTCGCAGCTGCCTTTAGCACCTCCTTCGCGCCTGGAGACAGCAAATCGCCGGTCTCCTCTTTGCCCAGTGTGGCGAGCATGCTGCCCCGCCTTCCTCTCCTCGCCTTGGCCCCACTTGAGAGAGTCGAGGCTCCAGCCACCATGCCCATGCCTCCGTTGTCGCCGGCTACAACAACCCCGGTGGCCCCACTTGGAAGCTGCATGGATTCCACAGTCACTGTGAAGATCACATGAGATCTTGATGATCGTGTATTCATTCGTGTTGCGGCGAAATGCCTGTTCCGCTCCCCGAGCCGTAGCATCTCCAGTGCTTCATCTGGGGATCCTACAGGCATCTCGACTGCCCCATCCACGTATGGCCCACGGAACTTGTCTTCTCGAACAACCAGCTGCGTCTCCTTGCTCTTTGCCTTTCCCTTGCTTCCTCCCATGCTCCCTTGACGGCTGCTTAAAGCAAAGTCGCTGTGCACCCCGGGAGACCCATACCCGTCGTTTTCGCCCTCTTCTCGGAAAGAGCCCGCTTTTCGCCCCACAAGAGATTGCAGCAAATCCGTGACTATTTCTCTGTATATCTCTACGTACGTGACACGGACGTGGAACATATTCGAGTCGTCCTCAGCGATGGCCATCCAAAGGGCCTACAGAGCCGACGGAAGCAGCCCAAGCTCGTCCTCCGTCCCGGTGATGCTGTGCGTTTTTCCACTGCCAGTCTGGCCGTAGGCCAAAATCGTGGCATTGTAGCCTTGTAGAACTCGGGGCAGCATGCTAGCTGCAAGCTGGTTGAATACTTCTTCGTTGGTGCTGTCAGGTCCAAACAGCAGGCGGTCATCGAATCGGAACTTTTGCCCTCGAAATATCCCTGCTTCGCTCCTCTCTTGAACGGTCATCAACGAATCATCGTGTTCAACTTCAGCCACTGCCAAACCGCCAGTATCTTCCTGGAGCACCTGCCAAGCGTGCTGCGTTGCACCCCTATCTCGCTCGAGTCCGATGAGCGGACGGATCCTGACTGCGACCTATACCAGTCCATCCGGGGTGTCAGCACTGCTTCCCAAGCCGGCGCTGGCACCAGTTATAAATCCAGTCTCAGATGAAAGGCTGTCGCTGGATTCGCGCGGATTTCGCTAGGCTGGCATGGGTTGAGATTCCATCGCAGGCAGTGAGTTGCGCTTTTGTCTCCTCCTTTTCGATTCTATCGTGTGTCCAGTGGATCGAAGCTCGTCTATGCTTATTCGAGAACCAGATGGGGAGCCCAGAACCTCATCGTCAGATGAGTGAGCGGTTGCAGCTTTGCTAGTATTTAATCGACCCTGGGGTGCTCGTTGCAGCGTGCGAGATAGTGGCACAGGTACGCCTGCACGAACGCGCTCCAGCTCCCGCTGCAGCTACGACATTCAGAAACAAGAATCAAAATAGTAGATTTTCGGCTTTTGGTGACAATCACGTGAGATGTCTCGTCCAACCAAGGTGGAGCTGAACGGAACTTCAACGGTTCCGGTTTTCGTTGCGACCTCTTTGGCAGTTTTTGGTCGCTTGCAATGAGACATGATCTGCCTTCTAAACTCTAATACAGGATGGCTGCATCCAGCAACTGCCAGGAGGCTCAATACTTTATTCGCTCACACACTGCCGATTGTATGAGCATTCACATACCTTCTAATCGAATCAAACCGTTCGCCTCCAGCAGTCGAAGCAAACGCCTCTTTTGAGGATCTGCCATGGCTGGTCTAATCTGATCGGGATTGTGCCTCAAGAACTCCATGAATTGCATGACTTGTGGATTCTACAGTATCTGCAGCAGCTGGCTATCGGAGAGCACTTTCTGCACCTCCGGGTCATCCTGCGCTATCTTGCCCTCCCTTGCCAGCTTGGAGATGTCGGCGGCGGAATCTGTTCCACCATCGGCGGCGCCTCGAGTGGCCGCAAGCGCACTCTGCCCCTGCCGCCGTACCTGTTCTCCTTTGTCGAGCTTTCTAGTGGATCGCGCCACCATGGCACTGCCGGTCTCGGCGCTCGCCTCACTGGCAGAAGCACTTGCTCCACTGGCGCTCCCCTCGGTACCCTTGGTTGGCGCCTTAGCTTTCTCTTCTTGTTCTCCAAGCTTGCTGAAATGCTATCCAACTCTCCCCATAAATGCCTACATAAATGCGCTCACTTTTTTGTTCTTTTCGTACTTTTTCTTCGCCTCGGCAGGGTTTTTCTTGATGAGATCAAGAGCATCTTGGCACTCGGGATCCCGCATACCGCTAGCGAGCACCGGGTCGTTTCCTAAACTGGCCATGAAATCCGATGTGAGCCACTCCCCTGTGGCTAGCTTCTTCCCTTGTGGGCCGAGTGATTCAAGCATTTTCGCCTGCACCTCAGGAATTCTTAGTGAATCAGTTGGTTGTCCGGCTGGCTTAGCCACTTCGATTACAGGAGCAGCTGAGCCGCTCGATGGAGAGCTTTCAAAGATAGATCCTTTTAATTTCTTGTTAAAAAAGCCCCCTCGGAGAAGTCCTTTTCCTTTCTTTTTCGTTCCTTTCGCCGTATCGCTGGGTACTTTTGTCGAAATCGATGCACTCCTTGAGTCAGCAAACGGCTTCTATTCGGCACGCGTCGTCTCTTGCTTCTACTTGGTCGCGACGCTGTCTACCTCAGCGATCATTTGAGCCAGCATCGAGGTTGGGGCGCCTTCCGTATCCGAATCGTCGCTCTATTGATCATCCGAGTCTTCGCCGCTTTCCGGGACTATCCACTTAGATTTACCTGCATCGTACTAGGCGCGGGGAGTAGCGAATGGGTTCGCCTCATCTGCAGCAAACGTAGCGTCCATATAAGCTCCGGGACTCTATATGTGTTTCAACTTTCGGAGATCCTATTTCGTACGTTCCGCACGCCGGCGTGGCGCTGCGCGATTATGCTGCCGTTGCGCGCGCAGGTCGTGTGTCCCAATTAGCAACTGATCAATCGATCAAATCGCAGGTTCTTAGGCAATCAGTTCACGGCCCATTTACACTCGCATGTCCTCCGGATCGGGGTCGCGGCATGCAACTATGTCGCTTGCAGGGGTTGACGAAGACAGCAAGATTGTACGCCTCAAAATCCTTACAATGGGTTCCCAAGGCGTTGGAAAGTCATGCATCGTAAAGAGGTACTGCGAGGGTCGCGTAAGTATAGCTCCCTTATTGCCACTGCTGCGCTTAGAAACGGGCTTAATGCACTTTTGCGGCTTTTTATAGCATTCTCGCAGTTTGTCCCCAAGTACATTTGTACAATTGGTATCGACTTTGGTGTCAAACCGGTTAAAGTATCCGGTAGAGAAGTCAGGATTAATTTTTGGGATGTATCAGGTCATTAGGCACTGGTTGATGTTAGGAACGAGTTCTACCGCGATGCAGAGGGAGCAATTTTAGTGTTCGACGTAACAGTTGCAGAATCGTTTTCTCAGCTCGATGCTTGGCTGAAAGAGGCTCGGGCATCTGGTGCTAGTCGCAGAATGCCATGTGTGCTATGTGCAAACCATGTAGACCTTACGGGCGGCGCGACCAGAGCAGTGACGGAGGAGGAGGGCCGCAAATGGGCAGCGGACCATAGCATGTCGTACTTCGAAACGAGTGCAGAGACCGGGCTCGGAGTCTCCGAGGCGCTCGAGTCTCTTTTCACTACCGCATTGGCAACAAAAAACGCGCGCGCTGCATCTGGGGGTGCGTCATCCGCACCCACACCCATGCCTGGGGATGCAGCGGCGGCCACTGGTGCCGCTGCAGGCACCGGCAAAGTGGGGAAAGGACGAAGAGGAAGATAACGAGAGATAGCACGAACAAGAGGTCAATAGATCTACTAGTATGTACAAAGTAGAGCCCCTGCAAACATCCTAATGTACAAAAATCTACAGATATGCTATGCATTATGCGTGTAGCGTGTAGTTCAAGACCACAGGCTGACCGTGCTAGGATGATGGAATGATGATGATGAGTCAGTCAGTCCCAAGTCCCGGTCTAATTCAGAGACTCGAGGCGCTCGGATGGGGGAAGTAAGGTGTATACACAGTGCAGTGAGATGCAATCTGTCGTCACATCCCAGGCTAACGCTGCCTCGCTGCTCCCAGCATCGAACCCATGGCAAGCAGGGAGGACATTCCAATCCCTGTACCTGTGCTTGCCCTTCGTCCTCGTCCTCGTCCTCCACCGGTACCGGTATCGTTGAAGGAAGCCAGTGAGCCCCTTCCCCGGCTTTTGTCTCTGTCTCTGCCTCTGCCCATACCCCTACCACTACCACTATTGTGGCCGTGCACTCTGTGGACCGAGGTGTTGTTCTGACCTCTAGGGCGACTTCTGCTCCCCTGGTCTCTCAACGCCTGGTCCTTGTTCCCTAGATTCTCTCCTACATAGGTAGAAGGTGGGGGGGGCACGTGTGGGGAGGCAGTCTCGATGCTCTCGATGCGGAGGGTGCCCCTACCCGGCGGCGCGAGAGCCCGCTGCATCGCAAGGAACGGATTAAATGGAGCTGGTGCCGCGGTGCCGGTTCCGCTAAAAGCTGCGCTGCTTGGGAGGTGGCCGGCAGCAATACTGTTTCTGTTCTTGCGTCGGCTCTTGTTGGCTCTGGCGCCCATCGCTGCGGTTTCATGGGACGACCGGAAGGTATGCGGCGCATGTGGTGACCCGGCGGTAGGGCCAGCCCTGTGGATTTTGTTGGTATCGTTTTCCATTGTCTCCGTTTCAGGACGGGCACAGCTTGGCAACGCCGCATGATGATCCGGACCGGCGACCTGTGGCCCGCTTCCGACGCGGCCAATCCTCCGGCGCTTCGAGTTCCCGTCAAGTTGGTATCTTCCAGGGTGAAAGCTCTGCTTAAGCTAACGACCTACTTTGAATTGCAAATTGCATATTTTGCAAACCTCGACCTGCAAGCGCTGGTAACACAAGAAATACGAGAAAGGGTGCTTCGATCGGCCGTCACGAGCATGAAATGCAGAATGCGGGCTGCTGGGCTGGACAAAATCTCACTGCTATCACATGGGGCCCTTGACGACTGTTCGCCGTTGCTTGACGACGACGTTCTGTTCTTTTATATCTGCCACCCAAGACACCTGGCGGGCATCGGCACCTCGGACAGTTCCCGAAACTGGTCGCTCGTTTGTTGTGCTTCCTCGACTGAGCGTTCTGCATTTGCTCCAGCTATATGCTGCAGCATGAATCATGGATGTCTCAAAGTTTGCATAATCGATAATTAATATACGTGCGAATGAGGCGCTAGCGATGCCACAATCTCAGAATTGATTACCTCACGCGTGCCAAGATGCAGCTTCCAGATTGCAAAATTGTGAGGCTGCCATCAGGTCTGAATGCAAGCGCAGCTTTAGAGCCTCCATTACATGTAGCGCTAGATCAGGTCATCGGTATGATACTGTGCAGGGCAATCTGAGTGCGAAAGGAAGTAGTTCGACCTACTGGACGCATGAGTGCAATGCACTAGATCTAGGTGAGCAATCCGCGGGATCCGTCCTTGCTTGGAGTGGCTTTGTGTCTAGGTGCGGAATTGCGCGATAGCAACAAATATGCAGATTGTGCCATCATCATCATCTCTCGCGTCATCACAACGATAGCTCGCACATCGGGATCGACCCAGATCGATCTGGTATCGTACATCAATGCCGCGCGTTGCTGCTCATACCAGCATCTTCATTCGGGCATCCGTTGCAGCTTGCCGTTTTGATCGCCGACGACCAACAGACGCAGATCTTGGCTCCTCCTTAGCCGCAGTCGCCCCCACGGGGACCTCAGCCTCAGTTTTTCTCATTCGAGCCTTATACCCATGCCCATCCGCACCCCCAACGGTGATACCGCCCGAGCTCGCAGATGAGGGAACACACACTCGTGCGCTCCTCCTTGTCCGTGTTCCCCCGGAGGATGTTGGTCGCAACTCAGCCACGGAACCCCGCCGAGACCCTCTCCCAGCAATACTCGTCACACTGCCGGCCCGACTCTCGGGGTTCTCACCGCCGTCGCCACCTCGACCCGAAACACCCGAATCATCCCCGACAGATCCAGATCGCCTGCCTTTGTGCGCTGCAATGCCATGCATTAAGACCGCAGCCTGCGCGAAGGACGAAGAGCCGCTGTCTCCATCCGCCGCGCTGCTGCGGTCCGCAGAACCCGGGGGAACCACGTCGTCCGACTGAGTTCCCTCATCGTTTGTTCCCTGTGCTTGGCTCTGGGGAACCATCCCTGGCCGCATGTCGGAGGAGGCACCAGAGGCCGCACCCCTGCCCACCGCCTCCCCTTCGCTCACGCAGCTTCCAGCTGAAGGGCTGAAGAGGTCTGCCATGGGGGCAGAGTCCATGCCCGGGCCTGCATTGTTCCCTGGAGACGCTGGCCACCCCTTGCCAGGTCCTTGCACGCCTCTAGGCAAATCTGGTCGACGGATTGCAAACGGAGCCGCCTTTGCCTTCGCCTGCCTCGGTCCATTGTTCCTTAACTCATCATCGGTTCCCTCTTCACACTCTCCGTTTGCTGCTGCTCGAACCCCGCCGTCCTTACCCTCTGGCTCAAACGCCTCTATCGAAACCCCGCCGCCGTCCCTGCCAAAGAACAAAGATCCCTACGCCCTGGCATCTGCGCCGCTGCCCCCCAGAGTGTTGTCATTAAAATCCAGAGTCCGCTGAGGGGCAAGTCGCAGCCGATGCCTTACCCGGCCCTGGCCATCCGAACCCACGCCCCCCGAATGCTGATGTTGATACCCAGCCCAATCCCCGGCAGGTGGCCTGCCCATACCCACGCCCGAACTCAGCAATGAAATAGGGTGGCTTCGAAGCTCTTGGATCGTAGGACTTCGGCTACCCTGGTTGGCCCGACCGTGGTCCTGGTCCTGGTCCTAGTTCATTGCCCTTTCGGTGCCATATGGCTGACTATGCCCACGTGAAGCAGTACCACTCGATCCTTTCCAGGCATTCGCATCACCATCAGCATGCACAGCGTCAAGGCGGTCCCGCAACCCGTTCACCCCTCCTCGGATATCCAAGTCCTGACCGTGCCGAGGCTGCCTTTCGGCTACAGGTGCTCGCATGCGAGCCATGAGAGGTGACAGCAAGTCGGATCGAGGCAGCGAATTGCCACGCAGACTCCGATCTTCCCTGCCGGACAATTCCATCCCCGTTTTCATCTTCATCTTCGCACTGCGCTCGGGTACCCCCGCAGTCCCGCGCCCGCGATGGGAACCCAACGGTGACCCTGCAATCGGGAAGTGGCTCTATGCTCGACTCCCGCTCCCCCCGCGAATCGCAGGCGGTGATCCAGGAGCAGTCGCATCGCTACCCCGCCGAGGCTGAGGAAAAGCACGTGGTAAGGCCCGAACCATCTGTGGCTGCACGGCGCTGACACTCTGGTCTGTCTATAAGCTACCTCTATGAGACACAGGCAGCTGCTGCATCTCCCCTTCCCCTGCATCGGACATACCATCAGCCTACTTGTGCTCCCGAGTTGGCGTCTGCAGAGCCGCAGAAGGACCTTGCCCTTCCGTGCGAGTCCCTGTCCCTCTCTCCGCCCCAGCCCCACTCCCATCCCGTTTCGTAGCACTGGCCCTGCCCCTGCTGCTAGATGATATCCTGCGTGCTCTTATTTCCTCTGTCCCGCCTCGGGCAAGCTGAGGCGACGATATACCAAACATACTGAGCATGTCGTTCAGTCCACCCGCAAATCCCATCGTCGGTGCCCCGCTGGCCAGCCCCATCTACCGCTAACGGATTCCAAGCGGTGTGGCTTGCACATCGAACGTAGAGTAGTTGTCGTCGGAGACAGCAGAAGCACCCCCAGGGGATTGTGCAGAGCCCCCAGCTCTTCCCTTCCTCTTGCTACCTGGGCTATGCAGCCCGCTACGGCCGCTCTGTTCCGGGGCTCCTACCCGCCGTCGTTTCGCACCCCATGGCCCGTCAATACTGTCGCTTCCTCTCTCTGCATCCCGCTCTCCCTCCCCCTGACCCTAGGCCAAAGCCTTGGCGCGCGCTCTGTCGTGCCTTCTCTTCACGGCACCTCGTTGCATTTCGACGGCCCTAGCCTGTTCCCTCTGCCTCCGCTTGCGACCTGCACGCAGAGACACAGTCGGTAGCTGATCCACGTGGACGCCCACGGAAGTCGCAGCGAATCCCCGCGAAAGCCCAGAGAACTGCTGGGACGAGATGCCGCCGCCGCCACCAGCACCGAGTCGAGAAGCAGCGCCATCCCCAGATCGCTCTGATGCGCGCGCCGACCCTGCCCCGACTCCCATGTCCGTGGAACGCTCTGAAAGCAACAGAAGTTCCCCCTCCCGCTGAATATCCTCCACGTCAGCCGACATCATCGAGTCTGCCTGACTCAGTAGCCCATGCCCGTGCCTCTGACGAGCACTAGCAGACACAGATCCTCTCGAGGAAGGTATCTGTCCCAAGTTATGACGGCCATCGGACACTCTCCCAGAGCCGCCGCTAGAGCCACTGAATCCACCGTTGTCGGCAGCCCCGGAGCGCTGGTCGCTGGTGCTCGTCGAGACCTGGATCGGATCAAAGACTGCAGGTCGAGAACGGGCTATCAGCTGGTCCGGATCCGGCCCAGCGTCGTGCCGAGGCGGTTTGCCCCCCCTGCGTGCCCCCCCTATCCCCGTGGCCTCCGCCGTGGATTCAGCGGCACGCTATGAAGGAGGTGGAGGCTGCCCAGACATGGTAGAAGAGGTCTCGAGAGCGGAGGCCGTTGCTAGAGCTCTTTCCGCTCTGCGCGCCAGGTCGGCTGGGACTCTAAGTCTCGAGACATCGAGGAGGGAAGAACACGTCCTCGGCAGTCTCCTCCCAAATGGCAGGACTATTAGGTGCTATGCGAGCCATTCGCCCGTTGTGGCAGTCACGGGTCGTGATCGCATCAGAGGGATAGCTCGCTCCGCAATGCGATGCAGCTATAGCCTCAATAGGACAGACCGCATGGTCCGAGCAACTGCTGCCCAGCCCTTCTCAGACATGTCATCACGAACCCGTGTAAGGCCAGCAGCCGCAGTATGTCCTTCTGCAAGTCCATCTCTAGCATCGGCATCGGCATCTGCCGATTCCCGAGCCACCACGTTAGTCTATGAAGCGACTAGAGACTCCTGCCAAAGCTACCAAAACACGTGCAACGACCTTGCCCGCATGAGCACCACGTGCGACTCTTGCTCTGCTAGGCGGGCTGCCTCCTGCGCTACCGCTGTGACTTTGTCAGTGCCGACGGCCTCGACTGCGTCTATCGCTGCCTTCGATGTAGATCCCTCAATCGCCAGCTGCAGATGATCGGCATGTACTTGCACCTGGACGGTTGGATTCGCGACTATGCCGGCTGCCGGATCTGCTGTGTTATCATATTCGACATGCATACCCATTGATGGTAGCGGCAGCCCATCGCCGGCTCCAGCAATGCCAGTGGGAGGCACTGATGATATAGTCCTTGCTGCAGAAGCCGAGCCTCGATGAGCAGTCTACTCTGCATTGAACGAATTCGCGAGTTGTGCGCACATATGCCTCCCGAATTCTCTCTGTGCCATAGCACCCAGATCTTGCTAGAGCTGCCTAGCATGGGTATCCGAGAGAACAAGATCTGTCCCTGCGAACTTCGACAGGACGAGGGCAGTAGCTGCGCTCACCAAATTTCCCTCTGTGGCACCGTACGACGGTTGCGGGGCATCCGTCACACGATGGGGGTTTACCTCCGCCCTCATCCGCTGGAAGGCTGTCTCCGACCGACGGGCCCACCGTGCCGTGTCATCATCAGCAGCAGGGATCCATGCAAGCACACTAGCACGGGCAGCAGACCTGAGCAGCGGACCCAGCTTCCCGTCTAGCGCATGCAGAACTGACTGTGTGCTGCATGCATCGCCACCGCTCGCAAGGCCTGTTTCGCTAGCATGGTCCGCACCACGAGTGCCGTTAGAATGGCCGGTGGTGGCACCAGCTGCAGCAGTCATGGTCGCAGCTTTGTCGACAGCGAGAATCATGGCCCGCTGTACGACCGCAAAGGTCCGGGCCAGGATAGAACTCCCATGCAAACCTGGGGAGAAGCCCCCGACCAGAGGACGCAGCTGATTCTCCACAAGCATGGACACCCCGGTTGCTTCGAGACAGGCCTGCTTACAGTGCAATAGCGCCCTCTGCGCTGCCTAGGGCAATTTGGGCATCCATGATTTGGCCTGTCGCGACGTCTCCACGGCGACCGCACAAGCTGCCAATGGCCACGTGTCGCCTAGCTACTGGCATGGCACTGGCTGCATGGGCGGCTCCTCTGCAGGCCCTGAGGGCTCGCTACCCACGGGGAAGGCATCACCATCTTCAGTAGCATCAGCAGCCGAGATATCAGGCGGTAATTTTCCTGCTTCTGCGGCATCACGCCCAGAGGAAACACTAGCAATGGTCGTCTCGTGCTGTCGGCGGAATGCCAGCAGAACATCAGATGACTGACCCGTAATCATGTCATCTATCGCGATGGAGCCGTTCCCTTGCGAATGCAAGGTCCCGGCAGCGAGGCCATGCCAAGCAGCTTCGTCCACGCTGTAGCACTTGGCCGATGAGGTACCACTGTAAGCAAGGAAGAACTACCGATGTTGCCGTGGCGGCTGCGTCATGCCGAAATCAACACTGTCGGAGTGCTTCTTCTTCTTCTCACTTCTACTGCAGCTCCCCCGGGGCAGCGGTACTTGCAACTCCAGCAACCAACGCTATGAGAATGAGAGCTAGTAATCTGCTGCCTGATCGGGGTTCCAGCGCAAAAGCTATCCCTACGGATGTGTTGCGCACAACGAGTCGAATGCCACGCAAGCAGCTGAAGTCGAGACTACCTTGACGAACCTAATAGTAGGAAATAGAGATATTGGTTCACCGCTTCCATGCTTCGCTATGACTTCTTTGTCTTCGCCAACCACGCTCCCACTCTTGGTCCCAACCCCGACCCAGGCCCCAGCCCCAGCTGCGGCTATATCCCCACCCCCCGCCCCAGCAGAGGACAACTCTAGCAGTCCCAATGACAACCCATCTCCTTCCTCATCATCCAGACTCTGACTATGATGACCTGCCTACGTTTCGATGCCCGTCCGTGTGCTTCGCCCCTCTCCCCCACCCCCATCCTCACCCTCACCCTCGGTTCCCGGTCGGTGCAGGTCACCATCGTCATTCGAGTTGCGGGAAGTTGAGTTGAACGAGACGCGCACCTCCAGGACCTAGTCGCCGCCTCGCCGGGGACCATACTACCGGCCGGCAGCGGCTGAAGCTGGCCGCAGCGGCACACCGCGGCGCGACGCGGTTCGACTTATGGCTCCGGATCCGATTCCTGCTACTCCATTGTTCCTCCCGCCAGCACGTGCTCGTTCTATCTCGCGAAGCCCGTCCCACGGGGCCAGTAGTCGATCGGAACTAATGGCTCCGAATCCTGTGACGCCTTCCATACAGCTGCGAACGCCGTCTAGTTCACAGTCGGCATTGCATGCGGGTGTCAATGGCACCCACATCAGGCTCAGCGCGTCACCCCTCGAGGTCAACAAGTCGGCAAGCAGTGACTATTGAACTGCGGTGCGCACAG
>Ga0136560_1000961_pt1 | contig 14627 bp, 10 predicted proteins | sample AntRauMeHopE1497_FD_104925 | JGI IMG/M metagenome (GOLD analysis project Ga0136560, IMG submission 104925) | Saline lake microbial communities from Rauer Islands, Antarctica - Metagenome Hop E1 #497 | ecosystem: Environmental > Aquatic > Non-marine Saline and Alkaline > Saline | place... | reverse complement strand
GTGTTCTCGGTGTCTCGGTGTTGAAAAAAAAGTATTCTTAACACGGAGGCACAGAGCGCACGGAGGTTTCACAGAGATTTTTTTTGAAATCAATCTAATCTACCGATACCAATTTTTCTCCGTGGTATTCTCCGTGTCTCGGTGTTGAAAAAAAAGCTTTCTAAACACAGAGGCACGGAGTACTTTGAGGTTTCACAGCCATTTTTTTATCTCCCGTCTCCGATCTCCGGTCCCCCGTCTCTCCCTACTTTACGCCTTTCCGTGCTGCTTTGATCAGATCATCGAGGTAGTCGGTCTGCACTTCTTGAATCTCCAACAGCTTCTTGTTTTGATGCACAAGCAAATGATCGATTTTTTCGCTGAGTAGTTTGATTCCCAACTCAGCCTTAAGATTGATTTTATAATCATGCTCACTTCGCTGTCGATCTTTAAATTCCTGTTGGTTTTGGCTCATCATGATGATCGGAGCTTGGATAGCCGCAAGACAAGAAAGGATCAAATTCAATAGAATAAATGGAAAGGGATCGAACGCTTTGGTGACCAAAAGGAAGATATTGGTACCGATCCAAATCAGAATAAAGCTGAAAAAGAAGATGATAAATGCCCAACTGCCTCCGAATGTGGCGATTTGGTCTGCGAGTCGATCTCCAAAACTCAAGCTGCCTTCGATTTCATCTTGAATATTCTCGGAAAGAATCGAATTGGATTGGATTGCCTCCATCACCTCTTGATCGATTTTGGCGAGTTCCCCACGCTCCTCTAGGATGAGTGAGGTGAGGTATTTTCTTCGGTATTGATTGAGTTCGTCCAAGGAAATATACTTGCCAACCATAAAGTCTGGAAAACTCGAATTGATCAGCACTTGAATTCCTTCACGGATTTCTTCAAACTTTACACTTTCGCCAGATGGGATTGCTTGATTGCTAATATGTGAAATCGTCATGATTCAGCGCCTACTTTTCCTCCAAAGCACAAAAAAGCCCAAGTTTGAAATTCAAACTCGGGCTTTCATTTGAGGCTGACAGAGTTTAAGAATTATACATCTTCTCGTAATATTCCCGAGCCATTCGATTACTTTCGAAGTTCTCCACCACGTCTTTCATCCCGCGCTGTACGATAGCTTCCCAACCTGCTTTATCCTCATAGTAGCTTGGGAGAATTTCGTTTTCAAGTACATCGAAAAGATTATTCATATCGTATTCGTCCTGATCGGGTACTGACATGGTTTTATAGTCCGCAGCCGGCACGATAAAACTGTTTTTGCCATGCTCCGCAAACTCGCAGATCCAGCCGTCAAATGTGGAAAAGTTGACCGCGCCATTCATTGAAGCGGTCATTCCCGAGGTGCCGGAAGCTTCCCGCGGCACTCGCGGATTATTCAGCCAGACATCCGAAGCTTGTTTTAGCCGCTTGCTCAAGGACAATTCATAATCCACACAGACCGCAATATTTGGATAATTCTTAGACAAATGGACCAATTGGTTGAAAACTGAAATAGCTCCGTAATCCATCGGATATGGCTTGCCCGCCCAGATGATCTGAACCGGATGCTCTGCGTTTTTCATCAATGCATCAAAACGTGCCATATCTCGAGTCAACAAATCGGGTCGCTTATAGCTTGCAAATCGTCTTGCCCAGACAATTGTCAGCACATTTGGGTCAAGTAATTTCCCAGTTTGATCGGCAACGATTTCGAAAGCGCGCTTTTTCAGATAATGCTTTCGATCTTCAAATTTTTCCTCATCACCCTCTTCCATGTACTGATAGAGTTGCTTGTCTGCCCAATAGTTGAAATTCTGCGAATTCGTCACATGCGTGATTTCAGGAATATTTTCGTAGTCTTTCCACATTTCACGGCTGACTTCGCCATGCAGCTTGCTCACGCCATTTGCTTTTCTGGCAAATCTAAGCGCCGCCAAACTATGGTTGAATAAATCTCCGCGCATCCCAGTAAGCTTTTTGACATCCGGGATGGAATAGCCATTGAAATAGCCCATTCGCTCACAAAGGTAAATATCGTGCTTTTCATTTCCTGCTTCCTCAGGAGTGTGAGTCGTGAATACTACGCGCTTGGAAACTTCTTCTTTGCTCTCAAATTTTTTCATCAGATGAAATACCGCACTCACACCATGTGCTTCATTTAGATGATACACATCAGGATTGAAGTTTAGCTCATCGATCAATTTAGCTCCACCAAGGCCCAGAAGCATAAATTGCGCAACTTTTGCTGCAGTATCCGCATCATATAGGCGATGGGTAATGGTCTGACTGAGGTAATCATTCTCCGGCAAATCAGTGCTCAGCAAGAAAAGCGGAGCAGAATTGAACGTCTTTGGCGCAAGATACCAAGCCTTCACCCATACCGGGGCACCGTGAACTTTGATTTGGAATTTGATACCTGTGTCTTCTAAAAAGGAGTATGTTTTTTCGTACCATTCCGGCTTCAAGGTTTGATCTTGGTTTCGGCCTTGGTCGTAATAGCCATATTTCCAGAGGATCCCCACTCCGATCAGATTTTGTTTGAGTTCGAATGCACTTCGCAAGTGGGAACCCGAAAGAAATCCCAATCCGCCGGAATAGGTTTTCAGTGGCTGATGTATGGCAAACTCCATGGAGAAGTACGCCACGCGGCTGGAATATGCATCTGCGACCGGATAGGGTACGCTGTAATTTTTAAAATCAGTCATAAAATTGTTTTTGCAAGAATCTAATTTATGGGAATTGATCGGTCAAAGGCATGAGAAATCCCGAAATAATTGAAATCATTTATGGAAAACGATTGAAATCGAGGATTGGTTGACAATCAAAAAAGCGAATTATTGATCGAGTCACCTTTTCACTTCACCAGCTAATATCAAATCCGCAGCTTTCTCTCCGATCATAATACAGGCCGCATTCGTATTGCCCGAGACGATTGTGGGCATAATCGAGGCATCGGCTACTCTGAGATTTCTGATTCCATGGACTTGAAGTTGATCATTGACCACCGCAAACTCATCCGAGCCCATTTTGCAGGTACCGACTGGATGGTAAATGGTCTCCACAGATTTTTTGATGTGATCGATGATTCCCTCATCCGATTGATCAGGAGGAGTGATGATAGTCTTTCGATACGGTTCAAAAGCGGAAGATTGGAGGATCTCAATTGCTTTGCGAGTTCCGCGGATTAGCGTTTCCCAATCTTCTTTTTCAGTCAAAAAGTTGGGTTGGATGAGAGGTGCAGCTTTGGGGTCGGCGGAGCGAAGCGTGACAAAACCTTTGCTTTTTGGCTTGATCAGACTGGGGAGAATCGAAAACCCATCGAGCGTAGGGAATGTAGATAAGTCATGAAAATCATTTTTATAATCTGATCCAACCTGCATTGGGGCAAAATGAAATTGGAAATCTACCCCAGATTCTCCACGTGAATTGTAGAACGCAACAGCTTCCAAAGGGCTACAGGTCAGGGCTCCTTTTTGAGTGAAGAGCAGTTGGATCAAGCCTTTCAATTGAGGAATGATTGGAATATGGTGATTAAATCCATCCTGAGTTTTACTTAAAGCTGCGCAATTGAAAAACAGATGATCTTGGAGATTTTTACCTACACCTGGCAGATCGATTTTGGATTCAATTCCGAATTTCCGGAGTTCATCTTTCGCTCCAATCCCGGACAGCATCAATATCTGTGGAGATTGAAATGCCCCGGCTGAAAGAATGATTTCCTTATTTGCAAAAACCTGATCAACATCCCCCTTTTTTCTCAATACCTCAACCCCAATTGCGCGATCATTTTCAAGTAAAATTTTACTGACTTGAGCTTTGGTTCGGATCGTCAAGTTGGGGCGTTTCAAAATTGGCTTGAGAAAGGCTGAAGCGGTACTGTGTCGCAATCCATTCTTTATCGTAAACTGGAAGGGGCCGGCGCCCTCTTGGGATTCGCCATTGTAATCTGGATTGGCGGGAATCCCACATTCCTCGCAGCCTTTGATAAATGCATCTGCAAAGGGAGTTCTGAAACCTTTGGCAAATCTGACATTTAGCGGGCCCGTGGTTCCATGAAAATGGTTGTGGATATCCTCATTATACTCCGACTTTTTGAAATAGGGAAGGACTGATTTATAATCCCAACCTACATTTCCTAGGCTTCCCCATTCATCAAAGTCGGCTTTATTTCCTCGGACGTAGGCCATGGCATTGGTGGAGGAGCTTCCGCCAAGGGTTTTTCCTCTAGGGAGAAAAAGTCTTCGTCCATCAAGCTGCTCCTGAGGTTCCGACCAAAAAGCCCAATCCACTTCCGAGCGGTGCAGCTTGGAGTAGGCACCGGGGAGTTTGATTTCGAATTTGGTATCCGGCCCTCCTGCTTCTAGGAGAAGCACTTTATTTGCTGGATTTTCGGAAAGGCGGTTGGCTAGGACGCAGCCGGCCGAACCTGCACCAACGATGATGTAATCGAACTTGAACATTGGAATTTTGGGTGAAAACGATGCTTAAGCTACAATAAATTCTGTTTATGTAAGATCTGGTATTGATATCAAAAAGCCAAAATCGCAGGAACCATCTTCAAGCCCGATAAGCAAAGGGGATAAGATTACTTGCATCATTGCAGTTACCCCTTTTTTATTATTTACGAGAATGAAAAGTTAGACATTCAAGGGCATATCTTTAAATTAAAGAAATATTAAAAACCCATAACGCTAACACATTATATAATTGATAGTTAGCTAAACCTTAAACTCAGTACCAGTGTAGAGCTGATCTTTGGATAGCGGGTTGGCTTCAGATAGATCAAACCGGCCGGTCAGTTCAAAGAAAAAAGGTGGCTTTTGAAAATCTGACAACTAAGTGCTCATAATAATTGTAAGGTTTTTCTGATTAAAAAAGATTTAGAACATGAAAGTATTAATCGATATACCTGATGAAGAGGCAATTTTTGGATTGAAAGTTTTAAAAAGCCTTTCTTTTGTTACCAAAGCAAAGCCTATGACTTCGGGAGCTGTTGAATTGTGGGAAGATCTAAAAGAATCCGCTGAAGAGGTTCGTCTGCATAAGCAGGAGAAAATAAATCTACAAACAGCACAAGAGCTAATAGATGAGTTATAATGTTTTCCCTACTCATCTATTTGAAAAGGAAATCAAACGGTTGGTTAGAAAAATTTGCTTCTCTTAAAAATGAATTTGCTGAACTCCTATCTGATATTTTAGCAAATCCTGAAATGGGTACTTCTCTTTGCAACAATTGTTATAAAATTCGATTGGCTATTGGAAGTAAAGGAAAAGGTAAAAGGGGTGCTGCAAGAGTCATTACCTATCTCTACTTTGAATCTGAAACGGTTTATCTTCTCACCATTTATGATACCGCAGAAAAAAGCAATCTGAAGGCAAAAGAAATTAAAGAGATAAATAAAAGTCTTGAACTGGAGTAATTAAGTGAACCTTCTTTGGCTGACTATTTCACTTTTTTTGGGCAAAATTTAATTCCAGTAATCCCCTAATTCTTACCAAATTAACAATTGCAAGCCTATTTTCGCTTTAAAATTAGGTTCATCATAATCTTATGGCAAGCAGATGGTTTTAAAAAAAACACACTTGTCAATACAAAAACCCAAAAGCCCAGAGCGGAAGGCTTTTCCCTGCTGGAAACTCTATATCATCTTTTACGATCCAGGTATCAGATTCTATCGCTTGTTTTCGAGTTTTGTTTTCCCCCCCTATTTCAAATGAAAATTCATTGTTGACCAGAAAATCAACCGATTGAGAAGAGTGAATCGAATGACTTACTTTCACTAGACTATTGAAAAATGTCTCTCTTACAGTTCCTTTCTCCGGTTCTTTTTGGCTCAGTGCGTAGAGATAATTAGTATTGTTGAGAAAAATTTTTTCTGGTTTTTGAAGAGTACTGACACTTACTCCTGCCGGATATTGAAGGTCAATTAAGCGGGCATCAGCCAAATAGAGCAAGTAATTCCCCATGGAATTTCTATGGATTTGAGTTTTTTCAGCTAAGGAGGAAATGTTTGGTTTGAAAGGAACCTGTTGTGCGATAAGGTATAAAAGTTGGAGGATTTTCTTTCCGTTTCGGATATCAAATCCCTGAATCTCGGCCATATCATATTCCACAATAGTCCGAGCAAGTTGCCTTAGCTTTTTGTGATACATCTCTTTATTGACTCCAGAGAAGGGGTAGTATCCGATTTTTAGGTAATCTTGGAAATGCTGTAAAGGCTTAAAATCTTCTGGAAAGATTCTACTGAAATGACTCGCCGAATTTATAATTTGTGAGAGCGAGATTATGGGTAAATCTTGTTCATGACATAATTTCAGGTATTCCCGATAGGATAGCCCGTGTAATTCATGCATGATTGCCCGACGACTTAAATCGCCCTCCTCTTTACTAAAATCTACAATGGAGGAACCCGAAAACACGATTTGGATTGCCGGATACCGATCGTATAGGTTTTTGATTTCCCTAGACCAATTTGGGTATTTGTGTACTTCATCTAACCCGATGATTTGCCCACCGGATTGATAAAAGGACTTTGCTGTATCCACCAGATTATTGGAAAGGAAATAGAATTCGTCTAAAGAAAAATAGACTACTTGGTTTCCCTCTTCTTGCTTCTTTTTCAAGAATTGAAGAATTAAAGTAGTCTTTCCTGTCCCTCTAGCGCCTTTGATCCCGATTAGCCTTTCTTCCCAATCTATTTGATGAAACAGGTATCGTTGAAAAACGCTGTTTGTACCGCAATTAGTTGACCCGATATTTCAAGAAGCTCATCCATTTTGCACATTTATTTGTGCAAATATGTATAAAAGTGCACATTTGTTTGTGCAAATTCTAATTTTTCTTTGTGTTAAACCTCATCAATGAAATGTGAATCCAAATCTGATTTAGAGTTCCAAAATTTGACTTTCTATGAAAAAAACGGTCCATTTTTGAAGATCTATCGTCGGCAAGCAGGCCTGGACCCCTATTTTTTCCTATCATGCACCATGCGCAATTTTGGGATTATGGTCAAGGGATGGATTGACAGAAAAATAAAAAAACTCTGCCGGGAGAAATCTATAGAAAGTAAGTTTTCTCAAAAAAGAATTATTCAAAAGGGTGATTAATGATGAAGGCTTGATCCAAATTATATACTTCTTGGTACTCTGTGTCATCTCCGAGCTCTCAGTGGTTGAAGAAGCCACAAAGAAACCGGCTACTTCTCAGCAGCCAGTCTTATTTCCAAATTTCCAAGTCTTATGTCTTTGATTCTCAGATATAGATAATCCTTGACTCTAAATTCTTATCTCTCGGATTTTCTAAAATCTTGTCTCTTGATTCTCAATTCTTGATACTAAAATCTAGATACTTTTTGACTCTAAAGTCTTGGCTCTAAACTCTCAGGTCTTGATACTATTGTCTCCCTACTAGAAACTCATTTCCATCCTCCCGAGCTTTCCTAGCAGTTTTTACAGAGATCCTAGCGGGAGGGGGTTGGAATTTGGTTCTTGTACCCCCGGTTCCGCAAGCTCCACCGAGGGCTCCGCCGCGGCGGACAAGTTATTCATAGTTCAACCACCTCGTAGTTTTGTCTTGAACGCTGGATTCTAAATCGCAATTCGACAATTCAACAATTCGACAATTCACCAATCTCGATTCTTGTATCTAACCTCTACAATCTGCTTTACTGTCCCACCATAAATATAGCATTGCTCAATACCAATTTTCCAGACTCCCAGAAGCCTCGGAAGATCGGGTTATCCACAAAGTAGATGATTTCGCCTCGGCCTTGGTTTTCAACGCCGATTGCCAAAGATCCACCCATACTTGACTTGATTTTATAGCCGATGTAGCCGGTTCGGTAGGAATCATTGGATAGAATTTTTCCTGCATTTACCCCCTCTGTCAGGTAGGCATATTTGCTGGAGTTGTTCTTCAACGTATAGAATTTGCCGCCGGTACCATAGCCCAGCGGATGTGTTTCGTCCATAGCTAGCTGGTAGATTGCGCCAGCAGCTCCGCCTGAGATCGCCAGTCGCTCCGCTTCGGTGTAAGGAGCCAATCGCTCTGCTTTTGCCAGTGAGTCTGCTGCTTTTTCGGATGCTTTTTTCTCATCATCTGTGTCAAAAGTTTTCAGCGCAAAACCCTCTTTATCCGCAAAAAGATTGACTGCATTGTCAATCGCAATCATTTTTCCTCCTGCTTTTACCCAGTCAATCACTTTATCCTGTGCCGATTTGTTCAATCCACCACCCCTAGTCGATGGCATGATAATCACATCGTATTTGCTGAGATCATAGCGACCCATATTTTCGAGTTCCAAAGTGGAAAGGGGATAATTGAGGTCCTTTTCGAAAAAGTGCCAAATCTCTCCAAAGCCAAGTGAACTTGTACCTTCTCCACCTACCAGCGCAACCTTTGGAGCTTGAATCACCCGGATGTTTGGTGAGCCAAAATCCTTTCCTTTATCCATGTATCCACTCTGAGTGGTCTCAAGTTTGACCAAAAATTTATTGGCGGTTTCCACCACTTTCTCATCAAAGTTGGCCACATATTCATTACCTCCTTTGGTGATTAGCAGAGTCCCTGCTGGAAAGTTTTTGCCTTCCACTTCAAATGGAAACTCAGGATATTTCACTCGAATACCCTGATTCAACAAAGCCGATAGAAAAGCTACATCGCGAGTTCCATTCCAGCCTGCGAGATAAGCCACCGGGGTTTTGCCAGCGACATTTGCTGTAAAAGCCGGTTTTTCGTATGCTCCAGCCGGATCCAATCGGGTTTCCAAAGCAAAAGCCTCCACATTGTAAGCATACGGCATGGCCCAGCTCGTAATGTCATAAGTAATGCTGTCGTTCAATTGCGGGCTTGGCTCGAAAAATACCTGTGCCAAAACAGACTTCGGTTGATAAGCCGAGATCACGATATCTTCAGAAGAAGCAGCAAAAGTTGCAGATTTTCCAGTTTGGTACTCAAATCCCTTCAAACCTGATTTTGCACCGGCTTTGCCATAGCGAATTCCATTTTTGTCCAACAGCTCCAGCAACTTGACTACTTGAGCTGGATTACTATCGCCTTTGATTACAAAGCTTTTGTATTTGCCTTTTGGATTGGTAGAGTTGTCCTTATAAAATTTACTAAACTCATCCAGTAAACGCTTGGAGTTTTGGCTAGTCACCTCGGCTGCTGAGAGAGCTGCTGTATAGTGTCCTTCGATTCTATAGCTCAGCGTCACCGTGTCTCCTACGGCATTGAAACCACCACGACCGGCTTGACCGCCGCCGCCTTGCTCGATCGTCATCCCGATCGCACCATTAAACATGGGATAGGAATCTCCATACGATGGGTAAAGCAAGTCAAAGCGCTCTTTCGTAAAATAGAATCTTCCCATCTCATCGAAGTATTTGGCTGTATTTCTACCGAAAATATCCTGAAACTCATGCTGAAAAGGACTCAACTGCTCATGCAAAGGCTCCGCTGCAGGTGCCATATAAAAAGGATTATTGATCCCCTGCTCATGGAAATCCAAGTGAAGCTGTGGCAACCACTGCTGATACACTTTCATTCTAGCCTGAGATTCTACCTGTACTTGCCAAGCCCAATCCCGATTCAGATCAAATAAATAATGATTTGCCCGTCCACCTGGCCAAGGCTCGCTATGCTCCATAGACTGAAGATCTGGCTGAAGGGTGGTATTCATCTTGGTATTGTACCAGTTGGAATAGCGGTCTCTACCGTCCGGGTTGATCGCCGGATCGATGATGATGACTTGATTTTTTAGCCATTCCTGAGATTTGGCATTGGCAGGATTTGCCAAGGTATAGAAAGCCGAAATTGCCGCTTCCATGCCCACGGACTCATTTCCATGGACATTAAAAGACATCCAGTTTACCGGAATGGCATGAATCGGATTTCCATCCATCAGGCCCGCTCGCTTGAGGTTGTCGGTACGGATTTCTTCCAAGATCGCCATGTTTTCTGTGCTTGAAAAAACCGCTAGAATCAGTGGACGTTTTTCGTTGGTCTCACCGTATTGGATCAGTTTTACATTGGAGTTGTTGCCTGCGACATGCTCGAAGTAATCAATCATGCGATGGTGTGGAGTAAATCGATCACCAGGCTTGTAGCCGAGAAACTGCTCTGGAGTCTTGATCTGCGCCAGTACAGAACAGACTAGCGAAAAGACAAAAATGGATAAGAGTACGTATTTTTTCATAAATGGGGATTTCATTCGAAGCCGAATTTAGGATTAAAAAATAGCTCAGAAAAACCAGAGGTGTAATTTGAAGCTTATGAACAGAAAGTTGCGAGGTCCCCATTAGAACTAACTTTTGACTAGTTTATTATTCCAAGTTTCTTGCTTTCTGTATTCCTCAATCCCTTAATCTTAGCTTTTGCCCTGATAAGATGTCAGATTCGTGATTTGGCGACCTAAAAAATCAAATCTCTTAGGCATTTGCAGCCGAAATGGATAATTTTGAGCCTATTATTAAAATACAATTCCCATTTATGGCTGTTAACGATTTTATCCATTCCAATAAAGACCGATTTCTCAACGAACTATTGGATCTGCTTCGAATTCCTTCTGTAAGTGCCGACCCTAAATTTAAAGCTGATGTCTTTGCGGCAGCAGAATTTGTCAAAAATTCCCTTGAAAAAGCCGGAGCCGACACTGTAGAAATCTGCCAAACGGCAGGCTATCCAATCGTGTACGGAGAGAAAATCATTGACCCGGCCTTGCCGACGGTTTTGGTCTACGGACATTATGACGTGCAGCCAGCTGATCCGTACGAGCTTTGGGATTCTCCGCCATTTGAACCAATAATTAAAAACACTAAAATCCACCCCGAAGGAGCAATTTTCGCCCGAGGAGCTGCGGATGACAAGGGTCAGTTTTACATGCACGTGAAAGCTTTCGAAGCCATGATGGCATCGAATGACCTGCCATGCAATGTCAAATTCATGATCGAAGGCGAGGAGGAAGTGGGTTCGGACAATCTGGACAAATTCGTCATTGAGAATAAAGAGCGATTGAAAGCCGATGTGATCCTGATTTCAGATACACACATGATCTCAATGAAAGATCCATCGATTACTGTTGGACTTCGTGGTATGGCCTATATGGAAGTGGAAGTGACCGGTGCCAATCGGGATCTTCACTCCGGTACATACGGCGGAGCAGTGGCCAATCCGATCAATGTGCTTTGCGATATGATCGCTTCGATGAAAGATGAAAACAACCACATCACCATTCCGGGCTTTTATGACAAAGTACAAGAGGTTACTTCAACTCAGAGAGCTCGATTGAACGAAGCTCCTTTTAGCTTAAAGGAATACAAAGAAAAACTAGATATAGCTGATGTGGAAGGCGAAAAAGGCTATACCACCATCGAACGAATCGGGATCCGCCCAACTTTAGATGTCAATGGGATTTGGGGCGGCTACATTGGTGAAGGAGCTAAGACCGTTTTGCCATCCAAAGCTTCTGCCAAAATCTCCATGCGTCTCGTACCAGATCAAGACTGGAGAGAGATAGCCCAAATTTTTGAAGATCACTTCAAGTCCATCGCGCCTGCTTCGGTCAAAGTGAAGGTGAAAGCACATCACGGCGGAGCTCCGGCGGTAGTTTCCGATTCATCTGTTGGATATCAGGCGGCAGAGGCCGCAATGGAGGAAACTTTCGGCAAGCGCCCTATCCCAACCCGTGAAGGTGGATCGATTCCAATCGTTGCTTTATTCCAAAAGGAACTAGGATCGGATCCAATTTTGTTTGGCTTTGGATTGGATACAGATGCGCTTCACTCGCCCAATGAGCATTATGGTGTTAAGAACTATTTCATTGGGATTGAGACGATTGCGGCTTTCTTCAAGCATTTCCGAGCACTTAGTATTTAGCTAGCTGTTTTGAGTGGGGTGAAAAGGTTTTCTCATCATCATATCCTTTGAAAATTGATTTCAACTAGAAAAGATCCGTCTTGACCAAAAATAGTTTTACACATTTCCAGAATACGAAGTTTTGGTTGCTATTGTTTCCATTATTCATGCTGTCTTCGCTCTTGGCTCAAGCCCAACTGATCAAGCCACCAAAGTGGACAGTTGCCTTTGAGTCGAAAGAACTTCAAATCGGGAATCCTGCCACTTTGGTATTGGAAGCAAGCATTCCCGTAGGTTGGTATATCTATTCCAATGATTTTGATCCTGATTTGGGGCCGATTCTCACTTCGCTCGATTTAGAAAAATCAGAAGCTTTTGAAAAGGCCGGAAATCTTAAGGCGATCAATCCAAAGAAGAAGTTTGAAGAAATCTGGGAAGGTGATGTAACCTATTTTATTGGAAAAGGCCGCTTTGAGCAGGTTTTAAACTTGAAAGCTAAAACCGGAACCATCAGCGGGATTATCATCTATCAAATGTGCTCTGACCTCACTGGTCAGTGTATCAATTATGAGGAAGAAATAGCTATTTCTTTTAGCGCTTCAGGTGAATTCGTCCGATCAGAAAACTCTGCAGCCTCGGTAGAAGACTCACCACAAGAAGCGGAAGCAGCACAGGCAAGCGAAGTAGTAAGCGGAATATCTGCAGGAAGTGATTCACTCTTTACCCTAGAATCCACTGTCACACTTCCGGCTGATGCTACTAAAGAAAGGGAACCTCTAGCAGAACAAATCCAACTGATCGAAGCACCTGAAGTACAGCAAGAGTCTCTTTGGGGATTTATGATCTTGGCCTTTTTGGCGGGATTGGCGGCCTTGCTCACGCCCTGCGTATTTCCGATGATCCCGATGACGGTCAGTTTCTTTACCGGTCGGACCACAAGCAAGTCAACAGGAATCCGAAATGCATTTATTTACGGCTTCTCAATTATTGCTATTTATACTGTTGCAGGTACAGCTGTTGCAGCGATCCAAGGCCCTGAGTTTGCGAATTGGCTGGCGACACATTGGGCCCCCAATCTCTTTTTCTTTGGAGTTTTTATCTTCTTTGCGCTTGCCTTCCTCGGGATGTTTGAGATCACCTTGCCATCCGCCTTGGTAAATAAAGTCGATGCCAAAGCAGAAAAAGGAGGTTTGATCGGGGTCTTTTTTATGGCTTTTACGTTGGTTTTGGTGTCATTCTCCTGTACGGGTCCGATTGTGGGTTCGATTCTGATTAGCTCTGCAGGAGGTGAATTGATCAAGCCGGTGTTGGGAATGTTTGCCTTCTCCTTGGCATTTGCAATTCCGTTTACACTGTTTGCAATTTTTCCAGAGTGGATGAGTCGACTTCCAAAGTCTGGGGGATGGCTGAATTCAGTGAAAGTCGTTTTAGGCTTTCTTGAGCTGGCGTTGGCATTCAAATTCCTCTCTATCGCAGATCAGGTTTATCATTGGGGGATATTGGATCGGGACATCTTCTTGGTGATTTGGATTGTGATCTTTGCTGCGCTTGGACTTTACCTTTTGGGAAAAATCAAATTGCCGCATGATTCCCCGTTGGATTACATTGGCGTTCCAAGGTTGCTTTTTGCATTGTTGACGTTCATGTTTGTGGTTTATATGATTCCTGGGCTTTGGGGAGCACCCCTCAAATACCTGAGCGGATTTCTGCCACCACTGACCACGCAGCAATTCAAAATCGGGGAAGGATATTCCAACTCTGAAGTAGAAAGAACCCCCGTGAAATACGACGATTTACTGGAGATTCCTTTCGGTATACAAGGATATTTTGACTACGAAGAGGCTTTGGCCGCTGCAAAAGCGCAAGGCAAACCACTACTTATCGACTTCACCGGACACGGCTGTGTGAATTGCCGCAAGATGGAAGAGAATGTCTGGTCTGATCCACAGGTATTGGCCCGCTTGAAAAATGACTTCGTGATGGTTGCGCTTTATATCGATGAGCGGCTGGAACTTCCCGAAAGTGAGTGGTACACTTCCACTTTTGACGGTAAAGTGAAAAAAACAATGGGCAAGCAAAATGCTGATTTCCAGATCACCCGGTTTAATAACAATGCCCAGCCTTATTATGTGATTTTGGACCCTGAGGAGAATCTATTAGCTCCTCCAAGAGGCTATGAAACCGATATCCAGGAATTTACGGAGTTTTTGGATGGAGCGACAAGTAAGTTTAAAATGATGAATTGAAGTTAAAGAAGGATTAGATTGAACTATCAAACCTTGTTTTAAATTTCTCAATTTGTTTACCCTGCAACTTTCCTGTTTTTTACTGACTCTGTACGCCTACAGCTATTCCCTTCAGCAATCTTGATCCTCTAGATATCCAATTGACCCAAATAAAGACAGATCTTCTACTCCCAGAATAGCGCTGAAGGCGCGCCCTGTATCAGCCCCAAATGAAATTTGGGGCCAAAAATGAATGTCGATTTATGAGCTCTGAAGGAGCGATCGGTATTTCAGATGGTGATCGATATTATTCAAAATTCAATCATTTGGAAATACCTTACAGCTATTCACTTCAGCAATCTTGATCCTCCGCGTATACAATTGGAGCAAATCAATCACAGGTCTTTTCTCATATACAATAGCGCTGAAGGCGCGACCTATATCAGCATCAAATAAAATTTGGGTCTTAAAAATGAATAAGATCATGAGCTCTGAAGGAGCGATCGGTATTTCAGATGGTGATCGAAATGATTTAAAATTCAATCATTTGGAAATACCTAACAGCT
>Ga0136560_1000960_pt1 | contig 14643 bp, 4 predicted proteins | sample AntRauMeHopE1497_FD_104925 | JGI IMG/M metagenome (GOLD analysis project Ga0136560, IMG submission 104925) | Saline lake microbial communities from Rauer Islands, Antarctica - Metagenome Hop E1 #497 | ecosystem: Environmental > Aquatic > Non-marine Saline and Alkaline > Saline | place... | reverse complement strand
TGCTCATCAAGCAGCTCGGCCTGATCGTCGTGATGGCGCATATCGGCAGCTTCGTCCCCGCTCGCCGAGCGACCATCGGTATCGTGGACCGGCTCTTCTCCAAGATCAGGGCCCGTGACACGTGAGTCGCTGCTATGACGAGCAGCACCCGCCTGCAGTGCTCGAAAGTTGTCGCCAAGGCCCTCCGAGTCGTAGTCGCGCTGGCGCCCCCACCGCTTGCGCAGGCCGTTGGACTCGCACGGGGCATTCACCTACGACGCCGCGCGCATGACCCGCATGCTCAAGTACTCCACCCCTCACTCACTGCTCCTGGTGGACGAGTTCGGAAAGGGGACCGCCTCGACCGACGGCGCCGCCCTGCTCGCCGCCTCAATCAGGCACGTGATTGCCCGGTCTGTCGCTGATGGCACCCGTCCGCCCAGGGCTATGGTCATCACCCACTTCCGCGAGGTGCTTGACCCTGCCGTGCTCGCAACAGCGGGGGCGGATTCGGACGACTCGGTCGACTGGCAGGCACAGCTGCGGGCTGGCCTCCGGATGCTGCGCATGGACGTCCTTGTCGACGGAGGCGGCTCCGATGCCGCTTCCGCCACGAGCAGTGTCCGGCCGTTGTTCCGGGTCGTGGAGGGGACGAGCGAAGGTTCGTACGGGCTGGCCTGTGCGAGCGCGGCGGGACTGCCCGACGCCGTCGTAAGGCGTGCGGGGGTAGTGGTCTCCAGGATGTCGCTCGGCCGGGCAATTCTGCCGGTCCCGCCCGCCGGGCGGCCTGCTGGCACAGCGCTGGCCTTCCTGGCTGCACTGCCTCGCGAAGGAGCGGTGCTGACTGCCGAGCAGAGGACGATGCTCACGGCAGCGTGTATGGGGTGAGTGGCAGCCTTGCCGCCTGGGGCATGGAACCACTTCTCACAATCGACGTCACGCAGCCTGGGAGCACGCTCTGCTAGTACCGCATCACGCATGCTCCAGGAGCTCATCGATAACGGCCTGCTCTTGCTCTGGCCGCCTAAAGCCTGCCACCGTAGCCCATCCAAGCTCGTGCAACCACCGAAGGTTTGCGGCTGGGGCTCCGTAGGGGAGGACGGCGACGGCACCTTGTCCTGCGCCACCGCTCGGGCGAGGAACCGCGGCAAGGACGCGAGTGTAGACATCCGACGCCAGCATCGTTGGTGCCGATGCCATGCTGCTTCGCAAGGCGTCAGACATGCCATCGACTACGCAGCTGTCTCCTGCGAGCAGCAGCGCGCTCGTTGAAGCAAGCGCGATCACCTCCACGCGCAGACTGTTCTGTCCACCACTAAACTTGCGTTCCAGGCCGTCGGAGTGGTACCTCGCATCTGAAGTTGGCACCTCAAGCACCAGCACTGCACCGAAGGTCATACACGCCTGCGCCGACGAGTTGATGACGAACTCTCTCTCCTGCATGTCTGCGGCCGCGGGCAGCCCTGCAATGATGGCAATGGCTGTCCGCTCTGTGGGGTGCCCCCGGTCGCGCCCGGACGCCCAGCTGAGGCGCCCAACCGCCGCAGCGAACGCCGCGTCATGGTTGAAACAATCCAGCAGCGTGGGCGCGGCGGCTCCCACGACGAGAGCGTGGGCGATGATGGTGGTTGAGTCGCGGAGCAGGGATTCTCCGTGGACGCCGTTGAGGACCAGGGGGGCTGGGCTTGATGCCGGCCCTGGCCAATCTGCCCCGGCCACTCCGCCCCCGACGGCGGGTGCCAGGCCCGCGAGTGACGGCTGAGCAGGGGCAAGCGACGGAGGCAGAACGCCGACGGTGCCGGCGCGCTCTGGCGCATCTTGCCGCGCGCCTCCCGTCCCTCCCGGCACCAGCGGTCGCGCACGCGAGCCGGGCCTCTTGCCGGGCTTAGTAGCGGGCTTGGGCGCCGGTTTCGCGGTGACCCAGCGGGCCATGCCCTCGTCGGAGGCCATAGCGTCTGTGACAGCCCTGGCCAGGAGAACCGCGTCCGCGCGGGGGAGCACCAGCCCGCTGCACGCCTCCAGCGACAGGGCATTGGTCGCGGCCGCGGCAGCCTCGGGCGGCCATGATTTGAGGTCAAGGCCGGGTCCCCGCTCCTGCCGGATGAGCGCCATCGCCGCCTTGGCGCCCCCTCGGAGCTCCGACAGCTGCCCGGTGCCCATCGCGCACGGGGCGGCGGTGGCCATGTCCCAGGCCTGCGGGAGATCCTGGTTGAACTTGCCCGTTTGGGAGCGCGGCGGGGTCCGGCCGTATGTGGCGGCCAGCGCCGCCGCCGCGAGGAGCCACCAGTCAAGGAGGACGTGGCGGCCCGGGCCGGTCGCCGTGACCGAGGCTTGGGCGCTGGCAAGCAGCCGGTCGAAGGCGGCTCGCGGCACGCCGGGCGGCGCCGCCTCGGCCTCGGCGACGGTCCTGAGGTCCCAGGCCCCCGCGGCCGGGCGTCGCTCCACCTCGCTGAACATCATCGCCTGCACGCTTTCCGGGGGCAGGCTGTGCCAGGCGAGCTCTGCCGAGTGCTTGTTGCCGTTGGTGAGGCGGATGTGCTCATCGAGCATGGCAGAGCCGGCGAGGGTGGCCTCGCGGAAGGCGCAGCCTCGCACGGCGTCGCGGGCCAGCTTGGTCAGGGCGCGGAGACCGACGAGGCCGCGGGGCGTGAGGCCGGCCATGGCGTGGCCCTGGGCGTTCGCGCAGACCGTGTGCTCGGCCACCGGCTCCGTCATGGCCCGGGCCTCTGCGTCCATGCCGCCGTCACCCCTGGCGGGGAGGGGTGCGGGCAGCCGGCGGAGGAAGCCGGGGCACAAGAGACACGCGGTGGTGGACGGCGTCTCGTCGCAGGGAAGCGTGCCTCCGCCTGCGTCCCGGTGAAGCGGGCAGTCGAAGCGGCGGAATCCGGTCTTGGAGAAGTGCGCCCCGGCACCGGACGCGAACACGGGGAGGTGGGCACCGAAAGAGGCGGCGTCCTGGAGGCACGAGTGGTGGAAGAAACGGCCGCAGGAGCGGGTGCAAGGGAACACGTGGCGCCAGGCGATGCCGGGCTCCCCGCACAAGCCGCACTCCCGCACGCCGCCGCGGCAGCCGTGGCAGTGGAACAGCGCGACGTTGGGCGCGACGCCCCCCGCCGCAGAGCCCGCCGACGCGACCGTGGTCACCCTTGGCCGCTCGAACCCGGCCGGGCCGCTCTCGATGACGAGCCTTTGGTGCAGCCCGGCGCGGGCGGCCGGCGGGTCGGGCAGCTCGGTCGGTCTCAGGCCGACGGCACACGCGGCCCAGCCGGCGGCGAGGCAGGAACGCAGGGCTCGCGCCTCGTCCTCCAGGGACGTAAAGTTCGGGAGGGGAGGCTTGATGGGTGAGGCCGGCCAGTCGCTCGGGGCGGGGGCGGCAGCGGCGGACGAGGACGAGGACGCCTCGGCGGGCGCCTCGCCGTGCGGCCACCACGCCCTGACGGCGCGGCGGCAGCGCTCCAGCGAGATGTCGACGTCGGAGGCCTGGGCAAGGGGGTCCGCCTCCACGATTGCAGAGCGGCCGGCGTGATGCAGGCCCCTGAGGACGAGGCGCCGGGTGTGGAGGACGCAGGCGAGGTGGAAGCGGCCGTGGCAGGGGCCGGCGCAGCGCCGCACCGCCCTCTCCTCGGACACGTCGCCCAGGCAGATGCCGCAGACCGCGGGTCCGCCACTGCCCTGCGCCTCCGCCTCCTCCGCGCTGTCGTCATCGCTGAGCGGGTCGTCCCCCGCATCGGTCCCCAGCGACATCCGCGAGTCCTTCGACGACTGCCGCAGCAGGGCCGCGTGCGAGGGGCCCGGCTCGATGTCAGAGGGCCGCGCCACGCTCTGGCTGCGGCCGAGGCCGCAGAGCCGGTTGGCCTCCTCGTCGTCCGAGTCAAGCACCACCTCGGCCTCATCCTCGCTGTCGCTGCCACCCGTGTCGGCAGCGGGGCCTGCCGCAGGCCCTGCGGCAGCCGATGACGAGGATGATGGGAAGGAGGGCGGTTGCCGCTCGGCCTCCAGCGGCCCGGGTGCGGGCGACGGGGGCACGGCGCCGCCCCCGGCACACAGCGCGCGGAGGCTGGCCGCGGCGAGGACGGACTGCACGGCTCGGTCCTGGCTCTGCCTAACGCCCCGGGCGTGGGTGCCGGCGTTGGTGCCGAGGCCGAACTGCCTCTCCCGCGCCGCTCGCCGGTCCTCCACCACAGGGATCCCCCACGCGTCCCTGGGGCTGAGGCGGTCGGCGATGGGGCCGTGGATGACGTCGACGGTCGCGAAGTACGGCCGGAGGCGGCCGAACGGGGTGGAGCGCCACCAGCGGGTGAAGCCCGCCCCGCCGTCGGCGTGGACGGTGCCGCCGACCTCCCGGAGGGCGGAGGCCAGCGCAGCGAGGTCGTCGAAGCGGAGGGAGGCGGCCGCGACGTAGTCCCGCGTGATGAGGCGGAGGTTCCCACGGTGGCGGCGGCGGGCGACGGCGTGCGCGGCGACGACGAGGTCCGCGACCCCCGGGTCGGCCGGGCCGAGATCCCCCCCCGGGTCCGCGAAGAGCCGCGGCCGGTCGGTGACGGCGGCGAGGAGCAGGTTGGCGGCGGCGGCGTTGACGCCGTGCCAGTGGCGCGACGTCCACGCCAGCCATGGGTCGTCCCGCCCGACCGCTTCCGACGCGGAAAGGATGGCGGGGAGGAGCTCAGGGGTGGTCTCCAGGCTGGGAGGGGCCGTGCTGGCGGTCGACCCGACGAGAGCCTGGACGGCCGGGGCGATGATGCCGCCCGGGGAGCCGCCCCTACCGATGCGGTCGAGGTGCTTGGCTGCGGCGCGGACGGTGCGCTGGCCAGCGAGCTTGACGAGGGCGAGGGTCGGGGAGAGCGGCAGGGCGGGCTGCCACAGCGACCCGGGGCTCAGGGCCGCGCACAGGACCACGCAGAGCTGCTCGGCGAGCCGACGGGCGCAGGCGGCGTCCTGGTGCGACGCGGCACGGGCGGCGGCAACGGCCCCGGCCGGGAAGACGTCGGCGCCGCGGCGCGAGAAGCCCTCGGGGGAGAGCAGTGCGAGCGCGTGGGCGAGGACCGTCGCCCGGCCTGCCGTCGTGGGCTGGCACGCCGCCACCGCGGCGACGGCGGCGGCGGCGGCTGCTACCTGCCGCATCGACTCGTCCTCGCCGAGCGCCGCGACGGCCTCCGCCGCGGCGTTCACGGCCGGCCCGAGCGGCCCGGAGCGCACCGCTCGCTCGAAGCACATCTCTCGGAACGACGGGGTGACCACAACGGCCCGGCGCACCGGCCGCAGTGCCGCCCCCGGGGCCCGTCGTGGGGGCAGCGCGGCCTGGTGGTCCGGCCCGACGCTGGTCCCGCCCCGCTGGCACGCCGCCACCGCCCCGTGGACGTCGGCGGTGAGGAAGGAGGCGAGGCTCCTGGCCGTCCTGACGGTCTCCGTGAGGTTCAGCCGCCTGTCCTCGGCGGTCTGGGCGTGCAGCTGGCTCGCGGGGTGGACGAGGAGCCGGCAGAGCAGGTTCTGGCGGCTCGTGACGCCGAGCCAGGCAGGGTAGGGAGGCGAGTCCCTCACCAGGTCGTCGAGCGAGCTCAGGGAGGCCCCCGTCTTTGAGCCGAGCGTCTCCCTGCGCGGCGCCGAGCCGTGGAACAGGACGCCCGAGCCGCCGGCCGCCGCGCCGGCCGCCGAGGCAGAGCCCGCGGACAGCCGTCCCGCGGCCGCCGCGCGAAACGCGGCCGCCGTGCCGTTCAGCTCGTGAAGGCACGCGCCGAGGCCACACCCGCCTTCCGGCGGAGGCTCCATGCCCGGCCCGCCGAAGGCATCGAGCGCCGGCTGCCTCAGCTCCGCCAGCCTGCCCTTGTCGGCGTTCAGCAGGCCGGGCGGGACGTCGGACTCCGGCACCGTCCCCGCTGCTGCGGTCTTCCGGGGGCGCCCGACGCCGCGCCGCTTCGGCTGACCCTGCTCCCAGGCGCTGAACCGATCGGTGGGCATGCGCTCCCGGCCGAAGTTCTTCTGGTACCAGGCTTCCTGCCGGACGCTGAGCGGAGCCGCAGGTGACGCCGTGCCGGACCTGCTCCCGGGGTCGGCGCCGGCGGTCTGGCGCTGCACGGCCGCCGAGGCTGCGTCGTCGTGGTCGTCGCTGCTGCTGTCGTCGCTCCTGCTGACGACGCTGCTACTGCTGCTCCCACCGGCACTCGAGCCGCTGCCCTCGGCGGCGCCGTGCAAGCCGCCACCACGCGGGCCCGTCGCCTCACCAGCGCTCGTCGACCCAGCACCAGCACCCTCACCACCTACCTCGCGTGGGCGGCCAGCGTTTGTTGCGCCGCGGTCAGCACTCCCGCTCGGATGCGCAGGGCGGGCCAGGGGCGGGCCGCTGGTGCTGGCAGGCCTTGTCGCGAGCAACTGCCCGCCATCACGCGGCGCAGGCCCGCCACCCGGCTGGTTGCCACGCCCATTGTCGTCTGCCAGATCGATCACCGAGCCATCGGCTGATGAGAGATCGCTGCCGGCTCGGGGGCGAGCGGCAGGAGGTTCAAGCTCGTCTTCCATGGGAGGCGCTGCTGCGTCAGCCCTGCGCCGCTTGTCGGGCCTGCCTGTTCGGCTCAGTGCGTGAGCTGCCGTGCTTGCTGTTGCCGATGGTGGTGCGGCTCCAGCACGGCCTCCAGACAGGCGGTCTGTGATCGGTCCCCTTCCGGGTGCTGAGCCCGCCTTGCCCCTCCATACACCCCGTTGAGGAGTGCTTGCAGCAGAATTGGGTCGTTTCCCGCGCCTGGCCTCGGCAATGTGCCTCAAAGCGAGCTCCGAGTCAGGCTGCCTACTCCCGTCCGAATCACTGCCGCTTTCGGACCGCGACGCCGGGGAACCACCGTCCATGGGCCACGGGTGCAACGCCAGGTGCCTCCTGGTCACTCAAGCGGCGACAGGAAGGCCGATGCGGTGTGGCCAGGCAGCCTAGCCGAACGAGCCGCCAGAGCCTCAGCCATGTGAGCACTGCCCCGCGGCCCCCACTCACTCCCACCGCGGCGAGGTCTAGCGGTCTCTGCCAGCGGGCTGGACGCATGCTCTCCGATGGCCAAGGCATGCTGCCATTATCTGGCCTTCCGGACCCAGGGGCAGCCGTGTCCTTGTCAGAGCTGTCGGACACTGAGATCCTGACCCGAGCCAGCAGCACCGGGCCTGGTAGCGCAAGCGCTGGAAACGGCGTCGTGCGCATCGCTTGTGGGCAGCGCAGCCTGTCACCACCACGATCCGGAGGGCGCGCGATGCAGGATCAGCAAGGATCGAGGAAGGCCCTGCCCCCTCTGGTCTTGTGTCGCGTAGGCGTTCGTTCACTTTGAGCCATGAAGCTCATGCGGACGCAAGGGAGCCACAGTCCGCCGTTGCTCACGGGCGCACCGACCGCAAGCATACCACCCTGCAAATCCAGCTCCCCTTGCACACGCGGCTCGGCCTTTGCATCTCACCCACGCATACAAGACACGCACGCACCTGGTAGCACTCGAAATCGACGAGCCGCATCAGTCGATGCGGCTTCACACGGGTGGGGGCGGTTGGAAACGCGCGCACGCTCATCACGAGAACAACCGCGAGGCGCACTGTGCGGCCGCTGCTAGGAGGTGGATCGTAGGCTCCGTGTCCGGTTGCGACGCGCGACACTGGCTGAGAACGCGCCTGGGGGCACAGGGAGGCCAATTCAAGAAACAAGGAGGATAGTCCATTCCGATGCCCGACACTCGACACCATCGCGCAGGGCCATCCGAGCGGCTTGGACGCGAGCATTTCACAGCCTTCGTGGCAGAAACCTGCGTGTGAGACAAAGGTGTCGAAGCATTGCCGCCAGGTACAGCACAGCGCCTGGCTTGTGCTGGTGGAGTACCCAGTCGGACGATTTAGTGCAGGCCTCACGCTCTTGTGCCGCGCCGTGCCGCTGTGCCGCAGTCAGACCAGCTCCAACGAAAAGCAGCCCGCATCAATGGCAGCAGCATCGGAATCGTCAGCAACGTTTCGGAGCGGCAACGCACGCCGGATGCTCTTTGGGTCGGGCCCCCGGAGAAAGCTCCTTCTCCCCGTGCTTCACGTCGATGATGATGACAAGCCGGAGCATACGGCAAGCCAGGCGCTGCTTGCCATGAAGCATGGCGCGGATGGCGTCATCCTGTGCTCGTGGCCCGCGAGCATCAGGGTTATGCTCGAGGCGCTCGATGCCGTCAACGCGGCCTTGCCCCACACCCTCATCGGCGCCAATTTTTTGTGCGCCGCGTCGGAGCTCAAGGGTGTGAGGCTCAACGGCCGGTGCGAGATCCTGTGGACGGACTCGGGCGTCAATGGACATGGCACGGAGTCGTCCCTTGTCGAGACGGACTCGATCTTGCGGGAGTCGGGGTTCCGTGGTCTGCTCTTCGGGTCGTTCGCCTTCAAGGGGCGCAGCTACGTGTCGAAGGAGGACATGCCGAGGCTCGCCGGCGAGGCCCGCTCACGCATGGACGTGCAGACGACGAGCGGGTCCAGCACAGGCGTTGCCATGGCGCCCCAGCGAGCGGCGTCGGTGAGGGCTGCGCTGGGGAGCGACGCCGTCGTCGCCATCGCGTCGGGCGTGACGGTTGAGAACGTGTCCGAGCTGCTCCCGTCGACGGATATCGTCATGGTGGGCACGGGCGTGGAGGCATGGCGCGAGGCTGACGAAGACCTGGCCGCGCTCGACGTGAGCGCTCGCATTGCAGCCATGGTTGACCGGTACGGCACCTCCGGCGCGGTGCACCAGGGGAGGCTCGACCCGGCCCGGGTCGCGGCCCTCGCAGCCGTCGTGCACGGGTACCGCAGCTGACAGTAGTCACGACCCCGTGGGGGCGCCCAGCTGTGGGCCGGGGCGGGGGGCGCTTGAGAACCGGCCGCTCCTGACCTGGTGGTACTATCTGTGTGTGTTCGCTTTGTCCGCGCGAGTAGCATTCCCACTGCTTCAGCGCTTGCCAGTGCTGTTTCGCTGTTGTCAAAGGGCGGCGAGGGCACCAACACCGAGATGGCCCCGCTCCCCCGCGCCGGGCGGCGCCAGTCTGTTTGACGCACGTGCCCGCGCACGATCATGATCGCGCCCGGGTGCTGACAACCCCCCGCCGTGTCAGTACGCCTTGAGGGCTGTCCATGCGGCCGGCAGGATGCGGACGAGCGCCGGGGTGCGCACCCAGATGTCGCCGTCGATCATGACGATCAGCGGCTCCCCTGGGGGCGCGTCCGGGGAGCTCCCGAGCCCCGGGATGTCGGCAGCGTCGTGGGAGATGTACACGGAGCGGCACCGCACGAGGGAGGCGGCCTCCACCCTGGCGTGGGCTCCGGACTTGAACATGTTGAAGCCGCGCAGCAGGCGGGCCCTCGAGCCGCGGTCCATCGTGAGGACGTCCAGGAGGCCGTCGTCCAGGCGGGAGGATGGCGTGACCTCGAGCCCCTTGCCGCTGTGCCGCGTGTTCTGGATGAACAGCGCGAAGAGGTCCGAGTTCGGCTCTGCCGTGCCGCGGCAGCCGGGCTCTGCCGCGGCAGCCGTGCCGCGCGGGGTCCCCAGTTCGTCCCGCGCGGACGCCACGGAGCCGGAGCCGTCGCGTGCCCGTCCCTTGGCCGCCCCCGACAGGCCCGGGCCGTCGGCCACCTCCTCGACCTCCATCGCCTCGCGGCTCGTGCGGCGACGCACGACGGCCGCCGCCGCCGGCGCCTCGATCGAGCCGGCGCGCGGCATGGCGTCCTTGGCCGCGGCCCGCCCGCCGGCCGACTCCCCGCCGCCGGGGGCGGCTTCCCCGTCGGGGCTGGCCGGGATCTCCTCGGCTTCCGAGGGCACGCTGGTGGCCACGTCGGAGGCGTCGGCCCCGGCGTCGGCCCCGGCGTCGGCCCCGGCTTTGGCCCCGGCGTCAGCCTCCGGCTCGGCCGCCGGCTCTTCGTCGGGGGGCAGGGGCGCCTCGCTCGGCAGCCGGTGCTGCGAGGCATGGACCGACACGGTGTACTTGGGGAGGGTGGCCAGCAGGGCCATGCCGCCAACGTCGTAACGTAGGTCCCCGAGCCACCGGTTCCGCTCCGCAAACTTGGTGGCGTCGGACGACGCGAGCGCGCCGACCACGTTCACGCCCACGACAGAGCCCGGCTGGCGCACGATGCGGGTTTCCGAGACCTGATCCGCCTCGGTGAGCGAGTGGCCGTGCGGCACCCCGGCTCCGGTGCCTTTGGCGCCCGGGTGGCGCACCTCAAACGCGTCGACCCGGTGCGCGCGGCCCATGAGGACGGCACGCACGGCGTCCTCCGGGCGGTACACCCCGAGATCAAGCATCGTTGAGTTCCCCGTGCCGATGGGAAGCGCCACAACGGGGACGGTGGCGCCGAGCCTGTCCGTGCGGGCGCAAAGGCCGCTCACCACCTCCCGGAGCGTCCCGTCGCCGCCACCGACGACGATGCAGTCGAATTCACGGCCCTCAGCGATGTCAGACGGTGGGATGCGAGCGGGCGGCCTCTTCGAGCGGCCCGTCTCGATGGCTTTGCGGCAAGCATCGTCGGTCCGCCCTGGCCCGTCGCTCGGATCGCGAACCGCCGTCGGCTTCAACGGCATGCCATGAGCCAGCCGCGACGCATGGCCCGCGAACTCGGTGTGGATCACCGCGACCTCCAAGCCCGCCGACCGCAGCGCGGTGGCGCAGAAGCAGACGGCCGCCCAACGGCTCAAGGCCGAGCTTGATCCCCCGGCCGGGTTGAAAACAAGGGCCACGGACCTGATGTCCACCTCAACGGCCGCGTCAGGGTCCGAGCAGGGCAGCGGGACATCAGGCATCAGGGCCTGGCGTGGCTGGCAGCAGGTCGGGCAGCAGTTCCAGGTGCCGACGCAGCAACTCGGCTCCTGCAGGTGCTCCCAGCCGGCGGCCGTCCTGCGCTCCACGCAAAGCTTGGAGAGGCCGCACAGGCCCTTGCTATCGCCCTCGACGAATCGCCCGTCGGGCACGTGCTCGGGGCGGGAGGCCATGACAGCAATCGCCGCCGCGTGCCTTCAGCAGTCGAGAGCTTCGGGCTTGCGATCGAGTCACCTCGAGGCAACACGCAGTTGGCGTCCAGCGGGCTGCTGGTGAGCGCAGGTGTGTGCCGTCTGTTTGAGAGGCTTCGGGGCAGAGGCGCCCGAGCAGATGGCAGCGAGCAAGCAACGGCCCCAGCACCCGCCCACGGCCGCGGCGTTCCGAGCGAAGCTTGGCTTGTCGCTGCTGCGTGCCTCACCATGGCCGAGGGTGCGCCGGTCCAGGTGCTGTTGCGATGGGCCGGCAAATCACAGGTAGCCTGGGTGACGCCGGGCTTGGTCGCGGCTGACCTTGCCGGCGTGGCGAGGCGGTCGTTCGGCATCCCGTCGGATGCTCCAATAGGCCTCTTTTGTGACGGTGTCAGGCTTCGGCGGACGGATGGTGTGTACGCCTTCTTGGCAGGCAGCTCCACGGCGGTGGTCGAGGTTGTGCCCCGCGAGGCGCGCTTCGGCCCTCCGCGGCGCACCGGGACCGACAGCACGAGGGTTGCTGGGAATGCCCAGGCCGTGTCGACAAGTTCCATCGCTCGGGGGGCTCCGTCGACCCCGATCACTGCGGTGACGGCGTACGGCGCCGCGTCGCGGTCGCCGAGCCGCAGCCCGGAGGAGCCAAACGCAGTAATGTCGATAAGCAAGCATGCAGGCCCCTTTGTATGGCCGGAGCTGGCCGCCGAGCCCAGTCACCGTGCCGTGGACGCCGATGCCGCCGTTGCGGCCGGCCTGGCGCGCGCACTGCTGGCGCCGGCACCCGGCTCCAACCACCACGTCGCAGGACTACGTGGGTCCGTGATATGGGCTGGAGCGGCGGTGGTCTCCCGGCTGCTGGCCATCGAGGGCGTGGCATCAGCGCTGGTCCGGGTCGTGGCTGCTGCTGAGCCTGACCACGCCTCCGGAGGCATGCAGGCGTGGCTGGAGTCCGCTGGTAGGCTTCTCCTGCACGAAAGCGACGAAGCGGGCCCTTGCGCGGTGCTGGGCGGCCGGGGCGTGACGGAGCGCGGCCTCGCGGCGGCCTGGCCGACGGCGTGCCGTGTGGTGACGGGCGCTGCCGGCAAGCGCGCCGACGGCGAAGCCATCAGCAAGGACCAACGACGGGGCGGTGCCGGGGGCCTGTCGCGCGGCACGGGAGCCGCAGCGCGGGGCGGCGCAGCGTGGCCTCGCGCCCGGGCGGCGGCGGCCGGGCCGGGCGCCGCGGCGCTCGGCCTGCTGCTGCTGCCGCTGCCAGACACGGCAGCACCCGGCCGTGGCCGTGGCCGCGGGCCCGCGTCCGCGACGGCGAAGACGAGCGCACGGAGGCGGGGCGGGCCGCGCGCCGCCCCGCTGTCCGCTGCCCGCGCCTGTGTCCTTTCCGCCTCCGCCGGTGTCCTCGCCTGCGTCATGGCCGCGCGGCGAGCGGACGGGAGGGCGCCGCTCGCCCGCCCGTCGGCCTCGGAGCTGCGTTCTGCCGCCTGTGCCTGGTGCCTTCTCTGCCTCCGCCGCCTCCTCCCGGGCGCGCCCCCGCAGCTGTGGCAGACGATCGACGCCGCCCTCGCGCCGCCGCCCGGCCGGGCCGGGGACGGGGCCCAGGCCGTCGGCCTCGCTGACGTCATCGGCGCCGAGTCCGAGGCGTCCGCGGCCCTCGCGGCTCTGCGGGATCCGTGGTTCCGGCTCCTCGCTGCGGCTCTGCCGGCGGTCCGGCCGCGCCGTTCGGCTGGTGCCAGCACCGGCGGCCCCGGCGTCGCCTTGGCACCCCTTGGGCCTGTGCCCGCGGCCTCTGTGGCATCCTTCCTTCTCGGCGGGGCGGCGGCGCCGCTCGGGGCGTCCCCGCCCCTCCCTGCCGGCGCTTGGCGCCGCTGCTTCTGCGCCTCGGTCGAGGCGGAGCGCGTCACAGACCTGCTCGCCTGGCGGGGGGGCCGCGGCGGGAGGGCCGGCATCCCCCCGGCGCCGCGGGCCGTCGGAGCGCCCGAAGCAGTGTTCGCGCTCGGGCTCGCGGCGGCATGGGCCGCGGCCATCGACGGTCACGCCGCCCCAGGGCCGCGCACGCCGATCTTGCGCCGCCTCGCATGCCTCTGGGCTCTGCGGGCGGTGGCGGGGGCGGCCTCTGCCGCGAGCGACGCCGTCGTGTCCGACGGCATGCAAGACTCGTCGCCGGCCGAGCGCCGGGCCCTGGCCTCTGCCGCTGACGCCGCCCTCGCGGCCGTGGCGGCGGCCACGGCCTCCACCGGCGCCGCTGCCTTTGCGTGCACGAGCGACGCCGGCATCGCCTACCGGTCGCTCCTCGCCTCCGTCACCGTCCGGGCAGCGGCCACCGGCGAGCCGGGCGGCGCCCAGGCGTCGTCGCCGGCAGCGTCCACCAGCGGCGCCGCGCGCAGCCCGGGCCGCGCCCAGCCCCCGCCCCCAAGGTCCCCGGGGCGCCGGGGCCACCGCCGGTCGCAGTCGAACCCGCTCCGGCCGTCGCTGGGCTGCGACGCCGACGCCTCCCCGGCGTCCCCCCTCGCCCGGCCCCGCCGCCGCTTCCTCCCCTCGCCGTCCCCTCTCGACGTCGACGCGTCGGGCTTCTGGTCAGACCTCTCCCCCGACAGGGGTGCGGCGCGGAGCCCGCGGGCCGCGCCGCCCTCCCCGCAGACACCCTCAGGCAGCACCAGGTCTCAGCGGTCCCGGCATCGCGCCCTCACACGGCGCAGGTCGCAGTCGGAGCCGGAGCCGGACGCGGGGCCGGACTCGCCCGGCGCCTCTGGGTGGCCGAGCGACACCCCCACGGCCGCCGGGGACGACAGAGCTGGCACCGACGAGGCAAGGGTGGTGGTCGTCGAGTCGGGGGCGGCGGTGCTCTGCCTGAGCGACTCGACCGCCTCGGGGTCGGTCGGCGGGGAGAGCGAGGCCACGCCGTCCGGGCGCTCGGCGGGTGCGGGCCACCGGGGCAGCTCTGCCGGGAGCAAGCGGTCGCGCGGGTGGGGCCCGGGCGCGACGGTGCGAGGGTGGGGGCCGAGCGGCGGCGCCGGGGCCGGGACGGTGCTGGCAGCGCGGGGCCTGAGCCCGGGCCCGAGCGCGAGCCCGTCCCCGGTGGGCGGCGATGGCCGCGGCGGGGACTGGGCGTCGGGGTTCCGTGACGGCGCGGCCGACGTCCTCCGGTCCGCCTCCCCCGACAGCGCGGCGTCGTCGGACCCGCCGATCCTCCGTCTCAGGCGGGCGAGCGGGCAGGGCGGGGGCAGCAGCCACGGCGCCTCCGCGGCGGTCAGCGCCGTCGCGGTCCGGAGGCCGTGGTCGCCGGCGGCCTCGCCAGTCAGCGCCGGCGGCCTCCGTGCAGCCTCGGCCCGGGGCGGGGGCGTCCTGGCGTCGCCCCGGTCCGGCCGTGGCGCGTCGCCGGCGCCGTCCTCCGCCTCGGGCATCGAGAAGTGGCGACCGCCGACCCTCGCCTGGCAGAGCCCAACGGCGGCGGGCCCGGGGGGCCCAGACATGCCGGCGCCGCGCGCCGGCCTCGGCCGGCCGCCGACGGCTCGGACCGTCGCACGGGCGCTCCGGTCGGGAGTGTTGGTCCTCGCCGCGAGCGCCGAGACGGCCAGCGCGGTGCTCGAGCACGCGCCCGTCCTTGCCGGCCTGGGCTTCGCGGTCCTCGGCGACGCGGCCGTGGCGGCGCCCCAGGGCCCAGGGCAGGGGGGCACCGCGCCCTGCCGCGTCGCCGATGCGGC
>Ga0136560_1000957_pt1 | contig 14686 bp, 9 predicted proteins | sample AntRauMeHopE1497_FD_104925 | JGI IMG/M metagenome (GOLD analysis project Ga0136560, IMG submission 104925) | Saline lake microbial communities from Rauer Islands, Antarctica - Metagenome Hop E1 #497 | ecosystem: Environmental > Aquatic > Non-marine Saline and Alkaline > Saline | place... | reverse complement strand
GAGCGCGCCAGCCACCAAGTGCCTGAACGCCGGCCCCCGGGAGGGTTGTGGCACTTGACGGCCGCCACACAGGCCGCCCACGCCCCCACAGGAGCCGTCGCGGCGGAGATCCACGTCCCTGCCCCGAGGCTGACGCCTGACCGCCTGGTCGTTGCACCAGCGCCCCGTCGCGAGATCCGTTTCCCCCGGCCATGGCGTCCCGTTCAGGAGATGCGATGCTGCGCACGTCAAGGATTCGCTCCCAGTCGGTGCCCCGGCCCGGAAGGGTGCTCCCGCTGTCCAGGCGCGAGAGGTTCGGCCCGACCGACCCCGGCGTCGACAGCATCCCGCACCGCGCAATGGGAGATGCATGCGCCGCGAAAGCGGGCCAGCTGCACGCCCCGTTCGATGTGAGCAGCCCCGCCGCGCCGCGGGACGCGCAAAGTGCGATCCCGCGGGGGGGCGCGGTCACTCGGTTGACTGCGTTTGCCGGGCCGCCTCGATGCCTGCCGCGCCCATGACCTCCCCGATCGCCCCGTCCGCGCAGTTTGACGGCCTGAGTGCGGAGCTCGACCGCCTCGGGGTGGACTACAGGCCGCCCGAGACGCTCGGAGGAGTGCGCCGCGACCCTCGCAAGGTGAGCCGCGAGACGGCCTTCGCCGCCATTTTCGCGCAGTACGCCCTTCCCGCGCTGCCGAGGCGCCCTGCGTCTGAAAATGTCACGCCTGAACCGCTGGTTCCGCCACGCGACGCGCCACCCCTCGCCCCGCCTCCGCTGGCTCCTTCGCCCGCAGTTCGACTCGCACATCCGCCCCCAGAGCTCGGGCCTCACCGGCCAGACCGCTACCGACTTCAAGGGCCGCGCCCGCGTGTCCTCTTCCGCGTCCGGCTTCCAGACGCAAGCCCCGTCCCGCGTGCCCGACGCCGTGCGCTACGACGCCTCGGGCCACGCCGACACGCGGAGGGAGGAGGCCGACATGGCGCGCCTCCTCCGCTTCCGCCGCCGCCGCCGCCAGTCCGCCAAGGGCCGGGGCCCGCCGCCGTCGCCCGTGGTGGTGCGGTCCGCCGCAGGCCGCTCCGCCCTCCCGTCCTCCTCCGCCTCGAGCGTCGTGGGCCGCCCGCCCTCCCCGCCGATCGGGCACTCGGACGTCGAGGCCGTGCCCGTCCGCGGGGCGGCGTCCGCAGGCCCGCCCTCGGCCGGCGACGCCGCCGCCGCCGCCGCCAACGCCGTGGTGCCCCCGCCCCCCCCAGCCACCATCAAGCTCCGCAACGGTCTTTCCATGCGCAGTCGCAGCCTCCGCGAGGCCTGGATGCGGATCCCCCGCGAGGAGGGCGGCCGCGTGACCGTACAGTCCCTCCGAGACGGGCTGGAGAGCCAGGGCGTGGCGCTCTCCCGCGACGAGCTCGCGGGCGTCCTCGAGTCGGCGCCCGCGCCCAGGGGCGCGACCCGGCCCGGGGCAGACGGCGACGAGGTCCGGTACGGCGACTTCGCGCGGGCCGTGCAGTGGACGACGACGGTGGAGGAGGCGCAGGCAGCGGCGACGGCCGCCGCGGCCGACGACGCCTCGGCCAGCGTGGCGGGGTCGGCTCGCCACGTGTCGTTCCGCGGACCGTCGTCGGTGGGGGCGTCGGACGGCGTGTCGTCGGTCGGCATGGGGTCGGTGGAGGACGCGTCGGAGCGCAAGCGCGGCGACGACGACGACGACGGCGGTGTCTTCGGCCGTCTGAGCACCGAGGAACTCCTCCACCGGGAGTACCAGGCCCGGGAGAGGCGGCTGACCACCACTCTCGGCCTCGGCACGACGCCCGACGCGCTCCCCGCGGCCGGAAGCCTTCGCGCGCCCCGGATCTGGGGCGAGCCCGAGGCCGGGACGGAGCTGTCCACCCTCCCGTCCCGCGGCGACGCCCACATGGCCCGGACCCTGGGCCGGAAGACGGCGGCGGCCAAGCTCGCGGCCGTCGGCGTGGCGGGCGGCCGCGAGGTCCGCCGAAGCGCCCGCGACGTCCACATCGCGTCGCTCCGCGGCCGGCTCCGCGAGCGTCTCTCGCAGGTCTTCGGCTCGGGCGCCTCGGCAAACCGCAAGCTCTTCCTCCGATTCGCTCGCACCTCGGACGGCTCCACGGACCTCCGCAGCGCCGCCGAGGGCCTACGGGGCCTCGGCATCCGCGTGTCGGTCGACGACGTCGCTGGCCTCGTCGCCGCCGCGGACTCCTCCTTCCGCGACCCGGCGGGGCCCCAGCGGCCCGGGCGGGAGCTCCGCCCCGGCACCCGCATCGACTTCACGACCTTTGCCCGGGCGGTGGAGGCCGGCGCCGCCGCGGTGTCCTCCATCCCGCAGCCGTACGCGGACGAGTCCGGCGGCGCCCCGCACCGCGGCGGGGCCCCGGGCGCGGGGCCGGCCGGCGGCGACGGGTCGACGGCACGGTCGGGGAGCGGCGCGGCGCCCCACGGGGCGGGCGGCTCCGTGCGCACGGGCATGACCGCGGCGACGAGCGCGGCGATGCTCGCCCACGCGGCGTCTGGGCTCGGCCACCACGACCGCATCGTCCGTGACGTGTGCTCCAAGATCAAGCACCGCATCGACCAGCTCGGGCTGACCCCGAGCCAGACGTTCCTGCGCATCGACGCCCAGCGCGACGGCCTCCTGACCCACGACGAGGTGCGGGACGGGCTCGGCCGCATGGGCGTGGTGCTCACGGACACGGAGATGACGGCGGTGGTGCGGGCGGTGGACAAGAGGGCCACCGGCATCGTGGACCGCTCGGGCCTCGTCACGGCGCTCTTCCCGCCCGACACGGACGTGATGGAGGCGACGGCGTCGCTGGAGCGGGCGGCCGTGAGCGCCGAGGGAGCCGCCAACGCGGGCTCCTCGGCTGGCACCGGCGCCTCGTCGACGCACCGCCCCGCCCGGCGCATGGCCCCCGTGTCGCTGCGGCAGTCGCTGAGCTCGGCGCAGGTCTTCGCCGCCCGCATGGCGGAGCGCGGCGACGAGCCGGACGGCGCCGCGGCGGGCATGGGCCGGTCCCGGATGGACGAGGACTTTGTGGACCAGGGGGACCTCGCCGCCACGGGCGCCGACACCATCCCCGACGAGTGGGTGCGCTCCGAGCGCGTGGACGAGGCGGGCATCTACACCACGGAGCGCGACGCGTCGCTCGCGGCCATGGGCCCGCGGGAGTTCCGGGACCGCGAGTTCCACAAGCCGCCCCCGCACTGCCAGTCGCTCGTCCCTCGTGACGCGCACGGCACGACGGCGCCCTTCCTCGCGCGCCGGGGCCAGGTCGGGGAGGACGGCGTGCGCCTCGGCGACGACGACGGCCGCGACGTGGGCTTCGCGGAGCTGGCGGCGGAGCACGGACCGCTCCCGACGCGGCGCCTGGCGGCCCAGAAGAAGCAGAACGCGCTCCTCCGGCGGGTGTTCGGCGCCCTGGAGGCCAAGGGCGGCCGCGACGCCGCAAGGCGCCTGTTCATGCGCGTGAACGCCAACCACGACGCCAAGGTGGACTACATCGAGCTGCGGGAGGGCATCGCGCGCTTCGGCGTGGCGGTGAGCGACCCCGAGTTCCGCATGCTCATGAACCGGCTCGACGCCGACCGCAACGGCGGCATCAGCTACTCGGAGCTGGCCCGCGCGATGAAGCAGGATGACCCGCTGCCGGACGAGACGGACGAGTTCCTCGTCGGCCAGGGCGTGCGGTACCGACCCAACCGGTACAACCCGCCGCCGGGGACGGACCTGCAGCCGGGCCAGGGCGCGCCCCGCGTGTCGAGCGACTCGAGGGGGGTGCGCGCGGCGGTGGACGGGCTCGAGGCCCCCGCCGTGGCGGCGCACACCCTGGAGGAGGCGCGCATGTCCCAGGAGGTCGTGGACCGGATGAGCCGGAAGCGAGCCTCGCTCCGCGACACGTGGCTGCGGGTGAAGGACGCCGCCTCGTCGGCCGTGCCGGCCTCGGAGCTCCGCTCCCGCCTCGTCAAGGCGGGCGTCACGGTGTCCGACCGGCAGGTGCGGGCCTTCCTCACCGGCGGCGGGGCCCGGCCCATGCCCGAGGAGGTCTCTTTCGGGGACTTCTGCGAGCTCAGCCGGCCGCGGGCCTTCGTGGAAGACCAGCGCCGGATGGGCCGCGTGTCCGCGCTGCAGCCGCGGGCCTCGCAAGGCGGTGCGGCGCCCAGGGGCGTGCAGGAGGGCATTGGCCGCTTCGGCTCGGCCCCCAGGGCGCCCCGGCATGACGAAGTCCCCGGCTACCTGGCAGAGCTCGCGTACAAGACCAACACGGACCCCGCGGGCATCATGGCGCCCGATGGGAGCATGGCGGCCGACGAGAGGCGGGCCGCCGACGCCGAGGCAAGGGCCGCCGCCGCGGCGTCGGCGGCCAGCGCCGCCGAGGCGGACCGCGAAATGGGTATCGACGCCTCCGCCGGGCAGGGCGCCAGGTCCGGCCCGCCGTCCCCCGCCCCCAGGCGGCACGGCGGCGTCTACCGCGCGGCGCAGCACGAGCACGCGGGCCTCCCCACCGCGGGGATGATCCCGCGGCGCTCGGAGGGCCGCAGCGCGGTGGCGGAGGGCCCGTACCATGCCTACCGCCTGTGGTCGGGGGACCGAGTGCGAAGCCTCACGGGGGGCGGCGGCGGCGTCGCTCCCCGCGACGACGTCGACGTCGGCCGCCGCTCCCGCACCCTCACCAAGGCGGAGCAGCGGAGGCGCCGCCGCCGCCACTCCACGTCGGCGACGTCCATGCCGGCGGCGGGGACGCCGTCCGGCGTCTTCGCGGACCTGGACACCGCGCGCAAGGACCTGCAGCACCGCGCGCCGGCCTTCGCCTCGCGGTTCGAGATGACCAGGGGCAGGGCGGCGCAGCCCGACACCCCCCAGCGGAGGCTCCGCTTCGGGGCCGAGCAGGGCGGCGCCCCTGGCTTCCCGCCGGCGGTGGACACGGCATCGACGCCCCGCGCGGCGGTGCGCGAGGCCCCGCCCTCGGGCGCGCATACGGCGCGCGAGCCTGCGGCCGGGGTCCGTACCGGCGCCGTCGGCCCGCAGCGGCAGCGCCGCATGAGCGCCCCCTCGGCCCGCGCGGCGGGCGTGGTGTCGGCGGCGGTGTCCCCCGTCGCCCGGGATGGCGCCGGCCGCCGGCACTTCGCCCACGGCTCTGCCGGGGTGCGCGACCAGCACCACAGCAGCAGCGGTATCTTCGACGCGCCGGCCTACGGAGACGTGGAGGTCAGGCGCCGGCGCATGGGGTCGAGGCACGCCGTCAAGGCCATGGGCGCGTTCTGACCCCTAGGGGAGTCGCGGAGCGGCGGGTTCGGACCCGCCCATCGGTGGCGGAATGAATTGCTTGATCGAGAGCGCTTGCTTGCATCGGCTCGAACGATTGGAGTTGCAAACCACGCAGCCGTCACCTCGCCCCGCCGTCACTCGTCCTCCTCCTCCTCCTTGCCCTCCTCGGTCGCCTCGGCCCCGGCCTCGGCGACGCCCTGCCTCGTCGCCTCGGCCAGGGGCGGGGGTCGTCTCGGCCTGTCCACCACGCGCTGCTCGACCTCGACCTCACGGGCGGGCAGGCCCGCGGCATCGCCCAGCACCGCCCTGTGCAGCTCCCATTGCGAAAACAGCGTCGTGGCCAGGAAGCGCGACGCCGCCTCGGCCAGCTCCGGCGTCAGAGCCGCGTCACCGCCCGCCTCCGGCATCGCCGACTCCAGCAGGGCGTCACGAACGAGCGACATGACTTCCTCGCGAGGCCCCCACCCGCCGGCTCCGGCCTGCGCCGCGCGGAACGCCTCGACGCAAACGGCAGCGGCGGCCCCCTGCCCGGCCGGCCCGGCCCCCGCCGCGCGCATCGCAGCGACGCACCCCACCACGACATCCGCCAGCGCACGATCCGCGATGCTTTGCTTCGGCAAGAGGTCGAGGACGACCGAGACCGCAGCTTCCGTTGCGCCCGGAGTCTCAGCAGACTCGAGCTGCTCCGCCAGCCGCTCCTCCAGCCGTTGCACGCCGTCGGACATGAGCTTCGCTACGACACCTGGCCTCTTGTCCGGCACAAGGTGTGCAGCGTGGCCCCGCGAGGGCTGGGAGGGGCGCTCTACAGCCGGCCCCAGGTCGCCGGGCGGCTCCCGCCCGCGCCACACCGCAAGCCCACGCACGCCCGGCCTTTTTCGTCGGCAGAACTGACCAAGACCATCATGCTCGGGCGGCTCGCCGCCGTCGTCGCTGTGGGCGGGGCGCTGGCAGGAGCCTTGCCGCCCCGCTCACCTCAGCTTCCGTCCATCCCGCAGGTGTTCGATGCCCTGTACACGTGTGAGTCGCGATGCCATGCGCACCGCGCCTGGAAGCCAGGCCAGGGCGGCCCCGCGAGCCGACCTTTGGCTTCGTTCTGCCGCCATGTTGCCGTCGTGTTCCGTCGCAGACACGGCCGACGACTTTATCACCCTGAGCATGCGCGGCGTCAGGGGTGACCACGGGCACGTGTCCGAGCAGCAGACGTTCTCCGCGTGGCGGATCGACACCCTGCTCGGCGACGTGAACCTCACGACGATGTACGCGCAGTTCCGGAACAACACGCAGCGCGCGACGTCATACTTTACGGCCGGCATGCCCGCGCTGAAGCACGCCGACTGGCGAGACGAGTCGATCCGCAGGCTGATGCGGTCGCCGGCGGACCCGCGAGCGCTGACGGCGGAGGCGGCGCCCAACGCCTCATCGGCGCGCGCCGGCGACGGCGTCTTCGTGGGGGGCTGCGCGGGCGGCTCTCTTCAGCCGCTGGGGATCATCGCGGTGGACCTGTCGTGGGTGTACGACCCGGCGTTCCAGGTTGCCTTCGTCGGGGAGGAGCAGGTGCTGAACATCACCACGCAGCACTGGGCCAGCCGCCGGTGCCGCGACGTCTGGATCAGGACGTGGGAGGACGAGCACGGGCCGCACGCGGTGCCGGTGCGGGTGCGGGTCCTAGCCATCTCCGACGTGGTGAACTTCGGGTGCCAGCCGCCGGTGCAGACGGCGGACTTCACCGCCATGACGGAGCTGACCCCGGAGCAGGCGGCCACCACGTCGCCCGTCTTCATGCCCCCGCCGCAGTGCATCCCGAGCACGCCGGCCTCGGTCACGCCCGTGGACGACGACGCCGTGCCCCCCTGGGTCTGGGGCATCGTCGGCGGCCTCGTCTGCCTCCTCCTCGGCTCCATCGTTGGCTTCCTCATCGGGGCGTGCCGCAGCCGCGGCTCCTCCTCCTCGGACGAGACCAGGGAGCGATTCTCCTCCCACCTCCTCGACGTCATCTGAGCGAGCCCCCCGCGCGGCGCGGCTCCTCCTCCCGCGGAGGGTGTGTGCGCGCGTGGCGAGACGGGGCCGAGCAAGCGGGCGCCCGGGCATTTGCTGCGGCGATTGGCTCGTGAGTGCATGCCGGGCGCGGCGCCCAATCCTGTGAGACTTGTGACGCGCCCCGGCCGGGCCGCACAGCACGCGTGCTGCTCGCCCGCGCCCGGGCGCGAGCGCCAGTCACCCACGGTCGGCCGCCGCGGCCGCCGCCCTCGCGGCCGCCTCATCGTCTGCCTTGGACCCGCCCTTGCACCCCGGGGTCGATTGCATCGTGGCGCCCCCCTTGGCCGCCTGGGCCGGGGTGCGGGCCTTGATGCTAAGCGCGTGGACACCGCCGCCTCCGCGTCCCGCAGCAAGCAGGTCCGCCACCGCCTCGTTCACCATCCGGTGCCTCTTCACCAAGGGCACGCCCTCAAACACGTCCGAAACCACCACGACCTTGAAGTGCGTCTCGGAGCCCGGCGGGACGCTGTGGCGGTGCGACTCGTTCTCAAGCTCGATGCTCGACGGAGCAAGGGCGGCGGTGAGCTTCGCGAGGACCGACTGGCCGATGGGCCCGTGCTGCGCGCGCACGAGCACGGAGCCATCGAGAGGCAAGGCTGAGCTGGCAGCGATCGGGCCAGCTGATGCGTTTCGGCGGCGGAGCTTTGCGAGCTCTCACGCCTGGTGCGGCGGTTGCCATGCTCCTCGATGATCTGGCGATCGCGGCGCGCGCAAAGACGGCTCGCGCTCTGAGCAGCATTCAGCGGCGAGAGTGGGGCAGGTGACGTGTGTTTGCTCCGCCAGGCGGCAAGGCCACGGGAATCCACGGAAGCGGCGCTCTCACGGCGAACCGCACGTCACGCACACGAAGCCACCCCCGGCGCCTACAGGTCCGAGGGCGCGGCAGGGCTGCAGGTGGCGCCGCGAAGGAGGCCGGCGCGGAGGGATGCGGAGCCCATCATGCGCGCGATGGCGCCCATGCCCTCGCGGGGCACGGCGGCCGCGTCCATCTTCGCCATTGAGCCGCGGGCCATCGCCTTGGCCGTGTTCAGGACGCCGACGGGCGCCGCCTCGGGCTGGCAGCCCCACCCGGCGGGGATCTCGTACTCCGAGGCGGGCAGCGCCGCCTCCTCCACCGATGTCCAGTTCACGCTCACGCGGGGCTGCGTGCCGCTGTAGTCGGTGCGGAGGGGAAACCACACGGGCCGGCCGCCCGGCGCCGTCTCGCGCCGCGCCACCAGGTAGTCCGTCACTAGCCGCAGCTTCTCCCCGCCGTACGTGTAGCGCCAGTGCTGCGCCTCGGTGCCGTCCACCACCTCGTTCCCGACAAACTCGGAGTCCGCGGGGAGCGCGAAAGGCCGCATCGGCGGCACCAGCAAGTGCCTGTCGCACGCGCTCTCCCTCTGGCACCAGAAGTACGACGTCGGCGCGGCCGCATCGAACAAGTCGACCCACGTCTGGGTGTGCACCTGCCCATCGACCAGCGCCGACGTGGCCTGATGATCCCTCGCGTTGTTGAGGTCCCAGGCCCAGCGGCCCGTGTAGCCGTACCCGTGGGTCGAGTCGAACGCGCTGAAATCCGCGACAAAGCTGCGGTTGAGGAAGACCCGGGTTGGGGATCGGGCTGGAGCCGGCTACGGCGGCGAGCGGGGCGCGGAAGCAGGCGCTCGGCGACGACGCCCGCTCACAGCTGGGGGAACTCGGGCCGCGCCGGAGCCGCGGATGCGCCGGCTGCGAGCACGACGAGCGTTGCGAGCATGGCGAGCGGGGGCTGCGCGGGCACGCGCGCAGGAGTGGGGCGTCTGAGTCTCGGCTGGTTGGTGTTTGTTTGTGGCAACGCTTCATTCCCCGAGACTCACAGGCTGGTGGCTTCCCACAGCTTCACCTTTTGCATGTCCGTGTCGGTGAAGCCCTTGTACGTCCGCTGCAGCTTCTGGTGAATCTTCCACGTGGACATGTCGTCGGCAAAGTACTGCTGGAAGACCTTCTTGTCGTTCGTCTTGGCGGCCAGGTCCGCCGCCTGCGTCGGGATGATGGCCTCGAGCTCTGCCGACATGGAGGCGACGAGCTCCGGGTGCCGCGCGGAGACGTCGGTCTGCTCCCAGCGGTCCGCGGTGATGTTGAAGAGCTGGGGGTGGTAGCTTGATGCGTTGAACCAGGGTAGCGCGTTGCCGTACGTGATGAGCTTCATCTCCGCACCGTCCACCCGCTTCACGAGCATGAACGAGCCCGTGTTGCCCATGTTCGAGTGGTACTGCGACGCCGCGGGGCGCCCGGGCGCCGGGCGGGAGCCGGACCACGTGACCCCGTACTCCGCCGCCGTCTCCTCGTCGAAGAGGAAGGGGACCAGGCTCTGCCCGTCGAGGCCCTCGGGGACGGTGCCCCCCGCGAGCTCGATGATGGTGGGCATGACGTCGAGCAGGCTGGTGTACTCCTTCACGGTGCCCGGCTTGATCCCCGGCCCCTGGATCACCAGCGGCACGCGGGCGCTTGCCTCGAACATGCTGTTCTTCCACATCTGCCGCCGCTCCATCTTCTGCTCCCCGTGGTCCGAGATGAAGATCACCCAGGCGTCGTCCCGCAGGCCCGCGCGCTCCAGGGCGGAGAGCACCTCGCCGTGCATGTGGTCCGCGATGGCCACGTCGCTGAAGTACGACTCCGTCACGTTGTACACGTACCCCGCCGGGTACGACGGGGCCGCGACGTTCTTGGAGATGCTCATGTAGCTGTCGAACGGGTGGAATGCCGACAGGTTGCCGATCGGGGGCTGCACCGCCGCCAGCGCCGAGGCGTTGACGCGGTCCAGCCACTTCTGGGACGTGTGCAGCGGCGGGTGCGGGGTCAGCACGCTCGAGTAGAAGAACACCCGCTCCCCGTCCGGGTAGAGCTCCGGGAAGCGGCAGAGGGCCTCGACCGACTTCTCGACGGTGCGCCAGTCGTTGGGGAAGGAGCCGTTGGGCTTGTTCCAGTTCACCAGGCTGATGGGGGTGCCCTTGGTCGGCTTCCTGACGTCCGCGGACCGCGTCAGGATGGACAGGGACGGCCCGCCGTGCCAGCCGTCCGCCCATGCGTTGGGGAAGCGCTCCAGCACCGTCGCGCCCACGTCCGTCTTCCCGATCAAGGTCACGTTCCACCCCAGCTGCTCCAGCTCGCGGTCCAGCGTCGTCTTGACGTGGACGGCCTGCGCCTTGGCCCAGCCCTCGCACGTTTCCCGCGAGTACAGCTTGACGCAGTTGCCGTCCAGCTTGCCCGTCTTCGCGTCGGCCGCGAGAGACTGCCCGTTGTTCCAGCCCAGGCTCTTGTGGGTGTGAAGCGACGTGAACGTGGCCACGCGGCCGGGGACGCACTGCGGGGCCGGCGTGTAGGTACGGACGAAATTCATACCCGTCGACGCGAGGCTCTCGAACGCGGGGGTGGACACGACGTTGTAGTACGGGTGCTCCGGGTCCAGCGTGCGGCCGTCCTGCTCGTCAGTGAACAGGAGGACGATGTGGGGGCGCTTCGCCGCAGCCTTGGCGGGGCGCGATGGGCCCGCCCGGGCGGGCGCGAGGACCGCCCCCGCGACGGCCGCTAGGACAATGAGCAATGCGTGCATGTCTGAGGCACCCTCTCGACGTGATGTGGCCCGAGGCGGCGAGACGCGGGCTGCAGCCGCAACTGGCTGATCTTTGCCGGCTCGGGAAACATTCGGTCAGCCCGTGGACCGCTGGCGTGCGGCCACCCCCACAGCCGTGCCCCCCCCCGGCAGTCCGGCAGGCACCGCTCCCTCCCGTGGTTTTTGGTCCGCGCCATATCAAGGACGGCATGATGCGCGCAGCAGCATCACGACTGGTGGTGCGCGCCGCGGGGACGTTCCCTTCGCCCGCGTCGGCGGCGAGCCTCGGCGGCGTCCGCTTCGCGTCCAAGAAGGCTGGCGGGTCCTCCAAGAACGGGCGCGACTCTGAGTCCAAGAGGCTGGGCGTGAAGCGCTCCGGTGGCCAGTTTGTGCGGGCGGGGGAGATTCTCATCAGGCAGCGCGGCACCAAGTTCCACCCCGTGCTGCGCGGGGACACCGTCGGCATCGGGCGGGACCACACAATCTATGCCAAGACCTCTGGCCACGTGCAGTTCTTCTGGAACAGCATGCGGAGGCGCCAGTTCGTGGCTGTGGTGCCCGAGGGCGTCAAGCCCTCGGACTTTGCGCGTCTGCAGGCCCACACGGACGGCAGGGCGGTCCAGCTCTTCGCCGGTGTCGTGGACGCGTCAGCTCACGAGGACGGCGAGTCTGCCGCGGCCTCGAAGCTGTCCACGGACGGCCCGGCCGCGCTCGGCGCGCTCGGCCTCAGCTCCCCCCCCGTGCTGCCGTCGCTCGCCCACGGGCCCTTCCCCTCCCTCGAGGCGCGGGCCACAGACTCGCTCCTCAGGGCCAAGGGCCGGAACGTGGCGCCGCTGCCGTCTGGCGTCCGCATGCAGCCCAGCTCCGCCGCCGCCCGCGCCAGGGCCGCCGTCCGGCGCGAGGTGGGCCGCCGGCTTGGACAGGCCAAGGTCGAGCGGAGGGAGGCCACCATGGCCGCGGAAGCAGCGCGCGCGTGAGCGTGTGACGAGTGGCCGGGATGACGCAACCCCCCCCCAAAAAAAACTAATCGCGGCCGCACCCTCACGCCATCCCCACCGGATCGTTGTCACCGGCCGTCGGCGTCCGCACACACGAGAAACACTAAGGCGCGCTCGGGGGCCCGCCCCGCCGCCTAGCTCCCCGCCGTCCTGGTGCGAAACGGCACCCCGTGGATGGCGGAGTCCACGGCGGCGGACATGATCTCGAAGAGAGAGAAGGTGAGCGACACCTCCACGGCCACGCGGGCGAGCCTCGGGCCGAGGCCCTTGTACAGCCCGGCCCAGCCGTCCTCCCGCACGATGGTGCTCGCGCAGTCCAGCACGCCGCGGTAGCGCTTCGCGTGCAGCCCCTGCATGTTGCTCTTGACGACGTCGATGGGCTGGTTCGCGAGCACCGACACCGCGCCGGCGAGGGCGCCGGCGGTCAGCGACACCGCCACCGACGCCGCCCCCTGCGCCATCTCCGTCCCCGATTCCTCCCCGCGCGCCCGCTGCACGGCCGAGGCGATGCGGCCTCGGAAGTCGGCGTAGCAGACGAAGCGAACACACTGGTTGATGGCCACCTTCACCACCGTCGCAGTGCCGCCCTGGTACACCCCGCGCCACCCGTCCTCTGCCACCATGACCCGGACACCCCGCACCAGGCCGGTGCGCTCCGTGGACTGCACCAGCTTGGTCTGGATGGTCGTCATCGGAGTGACGATGGTCACGGCCTCCACCACTCCGGTGATGAGGCCAGCCCCCGCGCGCTCGACCGCCGTCAGCGGCCCGGCCGGGTCAGACCGGCGCAACGACGAGCCGACGCCCTGGAACGTCGTGAACCGCACCGCCGATCGAGGCAGGGCAAACGCGAAGAACATCGAAGCACCGCTGTAGAACCCCCTCAGCCCGTGCTGGCGGAACGTGGACCGAACGACGTCGCCGACCCCGGCGTACTTGGGCTGCGTCGCAGCTGCCGACGCCGCGAACGAGCTCAGCTGCAGCTGGATCTTCTGCGGCAGCAGCAAGACGAGTCCCGGAAGCGATGGTGCCCTGCTCGCCGCCGGGCGCGCGCTCGCCCCGCGCCAGAAGGATACCTTGCAAGTTCTTACGACATAGTCTAGCGGGTACGAGGCGCAGGTCTCGATGGCCCCCGTGAGAGCGCCTGCAAGCACCGGGTGCCTGTGATGCTGCGCCATGGGCCGCGCGCCGGCACAGCCGCGGCCGGATAATTGACACTGGTGGGGTGTTCTGCTGCCCGCTTTTGCGCCGGTGCGGGTGTGGCCACCGCGACCGCGAGTGCTCGTTCGACTGGGTTGCCGAAAACCGGGTGCGCTCCTTCCGGATCCCCCCACCACTCGCCACGCAGCATCCGCGGAACGAATACGCAGTGCTGTCATCCTGCAGCTTGCACGCTCATGCCGCCAGGGCACGATTCTTGCCACCCTCGCTTTGGCATGCAGAGGGCCGGGCATTTCCGCCGCGCGGGTCCGATGCGCCCCCGAGCCCAGCGCACTCGTGGTGTCACTCGCTACGGCACAAACGAGCGCTGCAATGGCCGACTCGACGGGAGGGCTTCCCGAGGATCTGCTCGATCTTGTCCTCGGCGCATGGCCGCCGAGCGAGGGCGCCATGCCCGCTCCCGCGGACCCCATGGACGTGATGTCCGGCGCGTGCAAGCAGGGCCTGCTTTTCGGCTCGGCGTCCGCGCTGGCGTGGAGGCGGGGGTTCGACTCCTCCATCCTTGCTCAGGAGCCGCTCCCCGCTCCGGCGACGCTCCGGCAGCCCGACCCTGCGGCCGGGCCGGAACTCTGGGGCGAGTTTGTCCTTGAGCAGCGCGGCCCAGCCCCAGGAGACCCTGAGCCGAGCTGGGACGCGCCTGCGCCGGTCGAGGTGACCTACCCGGAAGCCGACGAATCGGCCGTCACGCCCGAGCACCACGACCCGGGTGTTGTGCGCGGCCTGCGCCGGTCTGCCACCATGGCTGGCGCGGGCGGCGTGCGCCGGACCGGTGCTGCGGCAAGCGGCTCGAGCGTCCTGAGCGAGTACGTCACGGGCTCGTCGTCGTCCACGCCGTTCCTGGCTTCCAACTCGGCTCGCCAGACCGCGGCTGCTGCTGCGCGTGCGGCCGCGGGCCTTCCGGCAGCTGGCGGCGCAGCGCTCGGCGCCGCGGACGACGCGGACGCGATCCTGGCTCCAGCGAGCTCCAACGCGCGTTTTGAGCCGCGCGGCCTGCAGGCAGTCGGCGGGCTCATGACGCAGGAGGACGCCGCGGCCGCGGCAGGGGCGTGCGGCGCGGTCGGGGTCGGGTCCGAGTCGTCCCCGATCCCTTGCTCGCTCGCCACGCCCGCGACCGTGAGAGAGGGCGAGGACTCGGTTTCGGCCGCCGCGCGGGTGATCGCCGGCGACGGCGGGGCGGGCCGTGAGCTTGCGATGCTGCTGAAGGCTCGTCCGGACCGCGGGGACGCCTCCGTGGCCGTGGCAGCCGAGGCGTCGTCCTCCTCACCGGGCTCCCGCGCGGCGGCCCGGGGCGCCGCCTCGGGCGCCGGGGCGTCGAGGGGCGGGCCTTTGATTGCGGCCCACGACATGCTGTCGCTGGGCGTGAACCCGACCGGGCTCCTCAGCGAGGCGTCGGGGCGGGCCGCGGTGATGGCGGGCACCGATGCAGCGGCGGCGGCGGCGGGCGCGGCGGAGCCGGAGGACTCCGGTGCGCGTGCCACGGCCAGGGCGGAGCGTCGCCGGCGGCTGGACGCCGGGGCGACCGACGTGGAGGAGGCGGCCAAGGCGACGACGACGTCGCTGTGGCAGCAGATGCTGGCGGGCGACGAGGAGAAGGGGGAGGT
>Ga0136560_1000956_pt1 | contig 14689 bp, 14 predicted proteins | sample AntRauMeHopE1497_FD_104925 | JGI IMG/M metagenome (GOLD analysis project Ga0136560, IMG submission 104925) | Saline lake microbial communities from Rauer Islands, Antarctica - Metagenome Hop E1 #497 | ecosystem: Environmental > Aquatic > Non-marine Saline and Alkaline > Saline | place... | reverse complement strand
TCCGATGTACGGATACCCACCATGAGGGTTGCCCCGAACAACATAAGGCCTCGGCGTTGGGTGAGCGATACACTCAAGTCCCGGGCTTCCTTGGCCATGCGGTTTATAAAGTCCGTGTCGATCAGGTGGGACAGGCCGAAGTTGACCTGCTTATCGGGAACGTTGTTACGAGCATCGAAGTGCAGGCGATCCATTTCACGGAAGAGGGTAGCCGTGTTGATCCCTTTCTCTGCTGCCGAGCGGATCTTGCGGATCTCCTGTCTTTTGGTTTGCAGGCTGGCGGTTGAGCCTGACTGGTGGGCCTCAAGCCACGCTGCGAAATCCTTCTGTACTTCCTCCTGGTACATCAGGCTGTCGAAGAAGCGCTCCTTTATGTAGCTTTCCATCAGTGCCTTGGCTCTGGGCTCTATGCCATCGCCCGGGAAGATCGGGTGCGTGCTGTCGAGGTTGATCAGTATTTGCATGAGGTTTTCCCGATGTGTTTCTGGCTGTGAATTCTTTGTCGCTTGGCATGAGTGAGGTTGTATGCCTAATTTCTTGCTTCGGGCTGAACTCTTACCCCGCTGCCTTGGGGGGGTGTTTTAACCCTAACTTTATAGATGTAATGCAGTTTTTAAGGGCTATCATTACCCCAAGAGGCGGTCTTAGTATCTACCCCGCGACTTCGTATAGCCTACCATTGAATAAACCAATATGGTGGTTCAGAGGTTTAAATACTCTCAAAATTGGTTGGTTTGTGTCAGAAAATCACCGTTTTCGACTTCAACGCCCAGGCTGAACACGGGTTGGATGCGTGTTGAAGCGGCAACGCGCATTGTTAAAGTCGTGTTAAAGACGGGTTGGATGCGTGTTGAAACGGCAACGCGCATTGTTAAAGTCATGTTGAACGCGTGTTGAAGCGGCAACACGCATTGTTAAAGTCGTGTTGAACGCGGGTTGAAGCGGCAATGCGCATTGTTAAAGCCGTGTTGAAAGCGGGTCGAAGCGGCAACACGCATTGTTAAAGTCGTGTTGAAAGCAAGTTGAAGCGGCAACACGCATTGTTAAAGTCGTGTTGAACGCGGGTTGAAGCGGCAACGCGCATTGTTAAAGTCGTGTTGGAAGCATGTTTAAACGGCAACACGAATTGTTAAAGTCGTGTTGTAAGCGGTGATTTGCAACCCAGTTGTCCAAATAGCTGCGTTTAAGCAGCTTGTTTATTGCGCTCAATTTCCTGCAGTTTTCCAGGGTTGAGGGACACGGCTCCGGCGACCTTCCAGTTTCGAATGTCACCAGACCAACGCCTTGGATTCAGACTCTTTGCTCGTTCATAAACCGCTTCGCGTTTGGCTAACAACTCTGCATCAACACCCTGGTGCCGTTGTGCAGGCGTCACGAAGTTGATGCCGCTGTGCAGGTGCTCTTCGTTATAGGCTTGCTCGAACAACAACATCCATTCACGCACCGCTATCAGTGATCTAAAGCCTTTGACGGGCCCTGGTCTAGGCTGCTAAAGCGAACAAATTGGAACCGTCGGTTTATATCCAGCATGTTCTGGAACGCGTTGCTGACGCTGACTCGCTAGAAAAGCTGGAGGCACTGCTGCCGTGGAACGTAGATCTGGAACGGACTTCAAAAAAAGTGCCGCAGATCGACTGAGGACAAGTGGGTCGATTTAAAGGCGCTTATTCCCGACGCGGACGTCGCTCGACTCCTATTCCATGAGTTGGCCAATGGTCTGACCGACCTTCCGCACCGCCATCTCCACTTTGCGAGTGGGCAAGTTGGCGAAGTTCATCCGAATGCAGTTACGGTATTTTCCCGCCGCCGAGAAAATGTTGCCGCTCGCCACTTGTACGTTCTGGGCTTCCAACAGGCGGTTGAGGACATAGCTGTCGAACTCTTCTGACAGCTCAATCCACAGCGCAAACCCCCCTTGGGGCTGGCTGACTCGGGTGCCCGCCGGAAAACAGCGGTTAACCCACTCGCTCATCAGGTCGCCGTTGCGCTTGTATTGTTTGCGCATACGGCGCAGGTGCTGAAGGTAATTGCCCCTGGCGATGAATTCGGCAACCGCCAATTGGGGTTGTGTCGCCGTGGCACCCGAACCAATGTATTTCATATGCAGCACCTGTGGCAGGTAACGTCCTGGGGCGATCCAGCCGACTCGAAGGCCGGGTGCCACTGTCTTGGAAAATGAGCTGCACAGCAGAACCCGATTGTCCTCATCAAAGGACTTCAGTGAGCGCGGCCGCGGATAGCGATGTGATAGATCACCATAAATATCGTCTTCAATGATCGGCACGTCAAAGCGCTGGGCCAGGCGGACAAGCTTGAGCTTGCGATCGTCGGGCATGATGTAGCCCAAAGGGTTGTTACAATTGGCCGTCAATTGGATAACTTTGATCGGCCATTGCTCCATGGCCATTTCCAAGGCTTCCAAGTTGATGCCAGTAACAGGGTCAGTGGGAATCTCCAGTGCCTTGAGGTCGGCGGCCTTGAGAATTTGCGTGATGCCGTGGTAGCTCGGCGAGGCAATGGCAACAATGTCGCCGGGCACGCAAACCGCGCGTATGGCGGTAGAAAGGGCTTCCTGGCAACCGCTGGTGACGATTATATCGGCCGGGGTCAGGCTGCAGCCCGAATCAATGGACAGCCGAGCAATCTGTTCACGCAATGCCAATACGCCCTGGATGTGGTTGTACTGCAGGCTTGCGCTGTCACTGCGCCGGCTGATACGGGCCATTGTGGTCAGCAGCGGCTTGAGGGTGGGCGCGGTTACATCTGGCATGCCGCAACCCAACTGAACAATACTGGCACTCTGATCGAAGCGCATCAGCTCCCGAACCATGTCCCATTGGGAAATGTTCACCGGCCGCAAGATAGGACGGCCCATTTGCGGTAATGGCGCCACTCGCCTGTCGGCGGGAACAAAGTAGCCCGACCTGGCGCGCGGTATCGCCAGCCCAGAACATTCCAATACACGGTAGGCCTGTTGCACGGTCGTCAGGCTGACACCATGCTCACGGCTGAGGGCGCGTACAGAGGGCAGGCGCTCACCAGGCCCGTACAGGCCCTGCTCAATGCGGCTGCTGATGGATTCGGCGAGGTTCAGGTAAAGAGTCACGATTCTGACTGTAACTTCTCTTTCGTTGTTTGAAAAGCGACAGATAGGGGATTTTTTGAAGCTTTTATACTAAAAAAGACAGTCTGTATCTAAAAAATTCATCACTTCTGTATCTGTAATACATCTCAGTTCCTTGGGATGCTGTGCCCTATAAAGATCCACAAGTTCCTGGAGACGGCGAGCCTGTTGCGCTCGTAGTTACAACTCACAGCCTATGCACTGGCACCTGAGCCCCGTGTTGGGCATATATGATCAGCCGGGCAAGCCCATGGGGTTCACCGCTGCGGCGTTGTTTCAGTGGGTCAACCCGAAAGCCTGGGTGATTTCCTCGTTTGCCAGCGACAGTCAGGGCCCTAGCGCATTAGCTTCGGTCGATTAACCGAGTACGCGATTGATTTCAGCCGAATGACGTGCGATTGGAGAAGTGATGATGCAAAGAAACGCACCGTGCAAGGACAAAGTCCTGCTGTCGGTATGCACCATGGACTGGTGCGATCATGGGGTCGAATTCGCCAGGACGGTGTTCTCCAACCTGGAGGTGTTCTGCTGGAACCCGGGCGATCCTTACCCGTATCACCTAGATAACTGGAAAGGCGACTGGCTCATTTCCTACCGCGGCGACTTTATCTTTCCGCAGAGCATTTACAAGAATGCTCACAAGGGTGCGATCAACCTGCACCCGGCGCCGCCCAAGTATCGCGGCCTGGGCAGCCAGCACTATGCAATCTACTGCAATGATGAAACCTACGGTTCGACCTGCCATCACTTGGCGCCTTCGGTCGACAGCGGGCAGATTATCGATGTGGCGCATTTTAACGTAGCACGGGCCGAGACTGCATCGTCGTTGCGTCTGCACGTGGGCGCTTATTGCTTGCAGCAGTTCATCCATCTGGTCACTGATTATATCCTGCAGGGACGGCCACTGCCGGCCTCATCAGAAAGCTGGGGCGAGCGGCTGTACAAGCAATCGGAGCTCAAGCCCTGGATGGAAAAAATCCGTGCCGAGGAGCCGGGTCATCGTTGCTTCAGGTAGGTTTTTCGGCAAGCCGCTGCAAGCCGACAGTGGCTTGCAGTGTTCGCTGTGCGCGCTGACGCGATGGGTATGAGAAGGTCCTATGTTTGAATTTTCGAGTTTCGCTGCCGCACTGGGGGTTTACGTGATCGGCACCGCCAGCCCGGGGCCGGGCAACCTGGCGATTGCCAATACCTCGCTCAATTATGGGCGCACACCGGGCCTGGCGTTGGCCGCCGGGGTCATTTCCGGGTCGTTGTGCTGGGGTGCAATGACGGCTGCCGGCGTCTCGGCGCTGTTGATGTCCAACACGCAGGTGCTGGTGTGGTTGAAAATATTGGGCGCCTGCTATTTGTTCTTTCTCGCCTGGAAGTCGATCCGCAGTGCGCTGGCGCACAACGCCGTGACCGTGGCGCGCGCGCAGGAAAAACAGACGCGCAACCTGGGCTTCTATTTGCAAGGGCTGGGCATTCACTTGACCAACCCCAAGGCGACCTTGACCTGGTTCACTGTGACCACTGTCGGGCTGAGTGCCAGCGCGCCGATCTGGGCCAGTTTTGTCCTGGTGGCCAGCTGTGCGGTTTTGGGGGGCGTGATTTTTTGCACTTATGCACTGGCCTTCTCCGCGCATTCGGCGGAACGGTTTTTCGCCCGTACCCGTAAATCGTTCGGGCTGATTTGCGCCGCCTTCTATTCGATGGTGGCCATCGGTTTTCTCAGCTCGTTGTTCTGAGGCACCGGCAAAAATTTCACCCATAAAACGAGAGACTATAACGCTCTTTCCCTGTGTGCCAAGGAGCGACGTTGGCTGGACGGTATCTCGCTCAGCAGATCTGGTCTCTCAACCCGTCTTTGCATATCATCGACAAACTGGTCACTCCCCAGGTAAATATGATTTTTCAAATGTTCCCATGGGAACGGCTGGTTCCTCCCTTCTGCCACGAATCGCTCATAGCCGGTTATTGCTGATTCACGACGCTCACCAAAAGCAGAAAGAACCCAATCCCTACTGAGTGCATGTGAGCCCTGCTGATAACCCACTGTCGCCCGATAATACGCCACGGCCAATCAACTGCAGATTGAACCATGGCTGCCATCCTCACCCGACCATGAGTTCGATTGAAGTGTTGGGGATACACCCCGTTAAATTGGCGCATGCCTTTCGAAAGATTGTCGTCAGGTGTTTCAATCAATAGATGGTAGTGACTTCCCACTAGGCAGTAAGCGTGGCATTCCCAGTTGAAAGCCTCTCCCACTACGCAGAAAACACGGAGTCATCTGGCGTGGAATGACTTTGAGACCATCCTTGCCGTTGTGATCGCAGGCTCGCTGTCTGGCGCCTCACGCGCCTTGGGTGTAAGTCACGCCACTATCTTCCGGCGGTTGGGTGATATCGAACAGCGTCTTGGCGTTACGCTCTTTGAGAGGAGCCGCACCGGTTACCGGCTAACTCTTGCAGGGGAAGAACTCGCCGATACGGCCAGAATTATGGATGAGGCCGCCTTGGCAGCCGAACGTAAAGTCGCCGGTCGGGACCTGGAGCACAGTGGAAAAATCTGGGTGACCACAACGGACTCCCTGTTGATGGGATTGCTGGCGCCTCTGTTCACGCAATTCCGGCATAGATATCCAAGCATCGTGCTGGATGTTGCCATGTCCAACCAGTTGTTCAACCTGACACGCAGGGAAGCGGACGTCGCCATTCGTCCCTCCAACCGCCCGCCTGAAAACCTGATTGGCCGACCGCTGACCACCATTGGCCAGGCTGTCTACGGACACCAAAGCTTCGGCCTGACCCCGGGTGCTTCCATCGAGACGCTTGCCAGCCAGCCCTGGATTGGTGCGGGGCCACGACTACAGGATTTAGCGTTGGATCAGTGGATGGATAACAACGAGCTGAAAGCGGCCTGTATTTACCGCGTTGATACCCTGGTGAACATACTCAGCGCTATTCGCTCTGGCATGGGGCTGGCTGTGTTGCCGTGCTATTTGGCGGACGAAGATCCGGACATAATCCAGCTCACCGACCCTATCCCCGAACTGAAATACGGCCTGTGGTTTCTGATGCATCCGGATCTGCGAGGCGTAGTGAGGATACATGCCTTGATGGACTTTCTGACCGAAGCTATTCGAGCGCAAAAACAACGTCTGGCCGGACCAGTATTAAGCTAATCAGCTCCACTGACGGCAATTTTCAAACCAGTTGCCCATTGCTTCAGGCTGAAAATGATCAGAACAGCCTCGTGCCATTTGCGACCGGAAGATCCGGAGTTACCAATGCTACCGCACCCGTCTCAGTTTGCACTCCGGTAATCAGGCATTCAGACATGAACGGACCGATCTGTTTAGGAGGAAAGTTGGTAACGGCGAGCACCTGCTTGCCGTTAAGCGTTTGCTTGTCATATAGCTCAGTGAGCTGCGCGCTGGACTTACGAACGCCGATCTCAGGACCGAAATCCACCTTCAACTTGTAGGCAGGTTTTCGTGCTTCAGGAAAATCCTCGACCTCGATGACAGTACCAATCCTTAGCTCTACCTTTTCAAAGTCATCCCAACTAATCATGTTCAGGTCCTCCGAAAAAAAGATTGATCAATGAAGGGTTTCAGGTTCGGGCACCGGCCTACGCCTTGCACTACCGGCGATCAGGGAACCCAGCACAATCAGAACACTGGCGGCGATGACAGCACTGGTGGCTTTGCCATAACCCGCGACGATCAGCAATACCACCGAAATGAGCGGAGCGCTGTAAGCCAGAGTACCAAGCAACTGGATGTTGCCGTGCTTCACTCCATAATCCCAAGTAAAAAAGGCGATACCCACCGGCCCCAGACCAAGACCCAACACGCCAGCCCATTGCACCCATCCCGTTGGCCATACCGTTGTTTCCCATACCAAGTGACACAGCAGGGCCAGAACAGCGGTCACACCGCAAAACCAGCCTACTGCATCTGTCGGTACGCTTTTTACTAATCGGGACAGAACGGAGTATGACGACCAGATCAACGCGCAGCTAAAGGCAATCAAGTAACCGTCGAGATTGCCCATAGTAAAACCACTGCTATTGCTTCCGATCAACAACCAGCATCCCAGGAGGGCGAGCATGGCACCCATAACGTGCTGTTTTCGCGTGGACTCACCAGGCAAAAATGAGGACATTAGAACGATAAACAGCGGCCAGAGATAGGCAAGCAAACTCACCTCTATCGCCGGAGCCAGTGTCATGGCCTTGAAATAAGCAAAGTGGTAACCGAACAGACCGCCGACCCCGATGCACCAGGCCAAAAGTGGCTGACGTAAATACCGGGTCCCACAATGGCCAGCGCGGAACCAGCGAACACACATCAACAGAAATGCGATGCCAAAGGTCATCGCCATCAGCTGAAATTCCGGAATGTCCCCACCGGAAAGCTTGGTCAACAGCGCAAGCGTTCCCCACAAAAATACAGAGATGGAGCCTATCCACGTCGCCGCAATAATGGTTGCCATGACTTCCCCTGAAAACAATCCGTTCATAACCTACAGGGGCCGAAGTTTATGATCGGTCGAGGGTCGTCTGCTTTCTAATTACGGCAGCTTTGTTTCGATTTTCGGCGAAAATGACTGGGTGATTTTCCGAAGTGGCGGGAAAAGCGATCACTAAAAGACGACAGCGAGCTGTACCCCACAGCGTCAGCAATTCGCTGAATATTGAGGTTCGACTGTTCCAGTAGCCGCCAGGACTCCTGCATGCGTAGCTCGGTCAGGTAATGGTGAGGTGTCATGCCAATCTGTTTACGAAACAACTCGTTAAGCTGCCGGATGCTCAGGTGGGCAACAGTCGACAGTTCGGTGACGACAATTTTTTTGTGAAAGTTATCGTCGATGAATTGCTTCGCCACAGAGACTCGCCGGTCCAGGTTCAGTTTATCGCCGTGGCGTTCCTGTAGAAGTTGAATCAACAACAGCAACATCTGATGCTCTGTGTGACATGACCCCGCACCGTTTACCAGTTGGGAGTGCAGAAACTGGACGTAATGAAGCAATGCCGAATCCAGCTCAACAAAGAACGGGAGCCGCTCCAATGCAGGGGCAAGGGCCTCTGGTACATCAGCTACCAGAAATCGATTTTCTTCGGATGCAGAATACCCGTGGTCACTTCCGGACGGAATAATAGCGGCCCGGTTCCGTTCAATGTCACCCTCGGTTTTGTCTACAGACAGCGAAAGCTTACCCAGCAGGGGCAGCACCAATTGGTGGTGGCCATGGGAATGTTGTTTTCCCTCATTATCATAGCTTCGTAGGTGGAGATTAACGTCAGATCTGGCCATATAAGGAGTATATTCGAATGACGCCGCATAGAGGAGCAAATTGGCACCAACAATCAATCGCGGATTAGGCAACAGAGGCCCCCTCGATTGTATTAGCGAATTGCGTCTTCCCGGATTACTGCCTCCGCCTGAGTGGGCGTCACCGGATGTTCGGACGTTCTTGAAAGCTCGTCGATGCCGCGCTTGCGGGGACGCCAGAACATGATCACGTTCCCTACAAGGATCAGAGCAACCCCGATCATAGCGGATGGTGTCCAGTTGTAGCCCTCGAACACGGTTGAGATTGCAAGTGCGACGATCGGGAATAACACGGTTGCATAGCCCGCCCGTGCCGATCCGATCCGTGCGACAAGCACGAGGTAAGTGGTGAAGCCGACCACTGACCCGATCACCGCAAGATAGACCAGCGCTATCCAGTAAACCGGCTTCGTCGAGAGGATCACTGGCTGCCCGCTCGCCAGGATTAAGCCCAATAGTGCGAGCGCGCCGATGCCCATACCCCAACTGTTGGCGCTGACCGGTGTGATGCCCAGACCGCTGTTTCGCCGCGATGCCATGTTCCCGAAGGAGAACATCAGCGTTCCAAACACGGCCCAGCCGATTCCCTGAAGCGTGGCGATGTCGAAGCTGGCAAAGAGGTCAGTCCAGAATATTAGGGCCAATCCAGTCGCGCCCACGCTGCCAGCAAGGATCGTCTGCACGGTGATCCGATCGCCAAAGAACAACCGTGCGTTGATCGCATTGAAGATTGACGCCAGCGAGAAGACAATCGACACCAGCCCCGACGGGATCAGCGCAGAGGCTTTGTAAAGACCGATGAAATTGAAACAGAATAGGCAAAGGGCCTGAAGAACAACGAAACGCCAGATGGACGGGCGCTTAAGCCGCCCCATCAGCGCAAGCCCCGCCAGCATGATCAGCCCGGCCAGCGCGAAACGGAAAAAGATGGACACGATGACCGGTACCTCACCGATCTGTGCCGCGATACCGATCCAAGTAGTTCCCCAAATGAGAACAGTGGTTATAAACAGCGTTATATTGTTCATAGTAGGCCTTCAACTTTCTCTTGATGGCACTACGCTAACCTCTTTCCCTATTCGAGTTTTGCACATTCTTGCGGTATTTTTTTATGAATTAACCCATTGCGATTATGCTTTGGTAAGCTCAAGTCATGCTTCGAACAGTTGAACATTTCCTTGGCCGCTCAAACGCCGCAAATCTCGCCACCAAGATGAGCCTTGGCGCGGGGTGCAGTGTCGCAATCTGGGAAAACCAGAACGATCACGTGCGATACGAAGCACCGCACAATCATACCTTCAGTCTGTACCTGAAGGGTGGGACAGGAACACGACGGCTCGATGCTGGCAAGGTATCCGGCTGGCCCGGCGCGGTCTGCATCATGCCTGCAGGGCAAAGTTCGGAGTGGGAGATCACCAAACGGTTCCGCTTCGTTCATCTCTACCTTTCAGACGAAAAGCTGCGCAGTATGTTCTCGGAAACTCATGACTGCGACGCCCGCCAGCTCGATCTCACCGAGGCCAACTTCGTCGACAAGCCAAACGTCGCGCAACCGCTTGCCGAACTCGCCCGCGCCGCAATGTCGAACAACATGCTTCACGCGGAAGGCGCACTGGCGGATCTGATCGGGGGGCTTCCAGGTCGCAAGGCACGCCTCCTCGGGGGTCTCGCGCCTCATGTTTTGCGCCGAGTGGAGGATTATATCGAAGCCTATCTCGCCACGACCATTCATCTTAATGACCTTGCGCTGCTGGCTAACATGTCCGAGTTTCACTTTTATCGGATGTTCCGTCTCGTGCGTGGTTACCCACCCCACGCGTGGATTACCGGGCAGCGAGTACGTCGTGCGAAGCAGCGGCTGCGCTCGGACGCACCGATTGCAGAAATTGCCGTTGATTGTGGCTTTTCGAGCCAGAGCCATCTGACCCGAGTTTTCCGTGATCAGACCGGCCGAACGCCGGCACAATTCCGCAAACTCCTTCGAGATACGTGACGTTACTCAGCGATTCGTGCGACATGGTGGTGGCCCCATGCAGATGGCAATAGCCGTTACCACGCAATCGCGTTAATGCAACTATTTCGGGCGGTTCATCCACCAGCCGGAGCCAATCCATTTCACCATGTCTACATACAGCTCCAAAGAAGGAGGAACGATGAAAGGCCATGAGTACTATCTAATTGACGTCTTCACTAACCGAGCTTTTTCAGGAAACCCACTTGCCGTATTTCCAACAACAGAAGACATTGATGCCAGCACAATGCAGGCCATTGCCAACGAATTGAATCTTTCAGAAACTGTATTCGTGGGCCGGGCTAGCTCCCCAGAGCACTACCCCATCCGTATCTTTACGCCAACCATGGAGCTTCCGTTTGCCGGCCATCCGGTGGTAGGCACCGCTCATCTACTGGCAGAGCTGGGCATGGCCAAGCGTGACCGCCTACTTACCCTGGAAGCTGATGTTGGACCTTTAGTGGTGGACTACGAAAAGGACTTGGCTCGTTTCACCGCAGCGGCACCGATAGATATCCAAACCAGCACTCTGAGCCAACTAACCGCAGCGGAACTGCTCGGGCTAAATGCAGGAGAGGTTGTTGGCGAGCCGGTGCTCGCTTCCTGTGGGCTGCCTTACCATCTGATCGAACTCGACTCACTGGAAGCGCTCGCGCGTGCGCAGCCTTCACCCCAGGCTTGGTCGGAGTGGGTATCACCCAGCGGCTACGAGCAAGTCTATCTCTATGTGATCGACAAGACTGCTGGCCAGGAGGGTTTTCTGCGCAGTCGTATGTTCTCGACAGAAGGTGGGATTCGTGAAGACCCCGCTACCGGAAGCGCTGCAGCAGCGTTGGCAGGATATCTCGCGGCGGCTATGCCAGGCTCTGGTCTATGGTGCTGGGAAATCCACCAGGGCATAGAGATGGGCCGGCCCAGCCAAATCTTCGCCGAGGCAGAACGCAACGGTAATACTACGCAGATCCGTATTGCTGGGAAGGCAGTGATCATTGGTAGCGGTAGACTTCATCCCAGATCGGCAAACCCTCAATGACGCCTAAGTCATTGGGTACCAGCATTGCTACCGCGACCTCAATTCTGGCTTCCAGAACGCCATAGCAACTGCCAGGCGACAGGTATAGCACTTATTGATCCAGCCAGGGAAAGCCGGCGGGCAACCTCAATTTTGTTCAATACCAAAACCGACGTTCAGGGCAGACTCTGCCTGAAACCTGAACGGAGAACACCATCCATGAGTCTTTCCCTGATTTTCTCCATGTCAGCCTTTGCTCTGGTGACCTCCATATCCCCGGGCCCGGTCAACCTTGTATGCCTGGGCAGCGGCACCCGTTATCCGGTTTCCCAAGGGCTGGCTTTTGTAACCGGTGCCACTCTGGGCTTCACCGCCTTGTTCATTGCGGTGGGATTGGGGCTTTACTCACTGTTGACCATGGTGCCTGTCGTCGAAGAGTTGCTGCGCTGGGGCGGTGTCGCATTCTTGCTCTACCTGAGCGTGAAGCTGGCCATGGACAGCGGGCACTTGCCAGAGAAAGGCACTGAAAAAGCACCCGGCTTCGGGACGGGGGCGCTGATGCAGTGGCTCAACCCCAAGGCCTGGTTGGCCTCGGCTTCCGGCATCGGCGCTTACACCAGCGCGAATGATCTGCAACAGATTCTGCTGTTCGCCTTGCTTTACCTGCCCATCTGCTGGCTGTCGCTGGCCTGCTGGGTATACGCCGGTGCCTTCCTGCGGCGATACGTTCAGCGCCCAGTGATACTGGTAACCGTAAACAGAACCTTGGCCTTACTGCTCGCTGTCAGTTGCCTGTATCTCGTGATCGGCTGAGAGGCGCCGGTATTGATTCGGCGTGGCCGCCATCAGCCGCTTGAAAGTGCGTTGGAAATGCGGCTGATCGGCAAAGCCGGCATTAAGGGCCGCTTCGGCAATGGGGGTGCCGTTTGCGAGCTCACGGCGCCCAAGCTGAACACGGCGGTTCACCAGATAGGCGTGGGGCGTAAGGCCAAAATATTGCCTGAACGCGCGAATCAGGTGGCCAGCGCTGTAACCGGAAATCTCGCAAAGGGTATCCAGTGAGACGTCTTCAGCCGCGTGGCCATCCAGATAGTGGGCCAGCGCATGCAGAGCCTGTGGTGCCTTTGGTTCCTGCACAACCGGCTGCCTTGCCAATTCGTGCATCAGGTCTGACAGAAACTCCACTACTTCCGTCTGCTTCTCCAGAAGATTACGCTGTGGATCGAGAAGGCAGTCCGCCATGCGGCAATAGCGTTCATGCCAGAGCGGGCCTGACACCGTGGCCATAGAGATGTCCTGCCAGTGGGGTTTCGGCAACAGGCCGGCCCCATAGCGCAAATCCGTTAGCCAACAGGTATCCACATACAACATCAGGTATGCCCAAGGCTGGTTGTCGATGGGGTTGCAGGCATGAACCCACTCCGGATTCATCAGCACAAGATCGCCGGTGCGCACCCGATAGTGATCATTCCGATACTGAAACGTACTCACGCCCCCGGTGATAGCGCCGATCGACCACTGGGTGTGGCTGTGAGGGGCATAGTACACCTGGCGGCCATCCCCTACCTTGCGTAACTCCACATGGGGCATGCGGCCATCTCGCCAGAAGAGGGGCTTGCTTTGGGGGTTCATGGTATTCATGAGAATAGATCTGTCCCGGGGTTTTGTTTCCAGTATTCCGAATTTTTAATAAATCGATCCGGCAACCATCGTGGTTAGTAGTGGGGTTCTGGCACTTTTTGGTATAGGACTTTAGGCAGTGTATTGCAGCGATTGCTTTAGGCGGAGCCTGTTTGTCAGTGTAAAGGCGTGGAATAATGAAAAAGTTATGGGCCATTTTGTAGCACCGAGAGCGGGTGTTGATGTAGTGCATGATAGTATGACTTACATTAGTTACACAAACCGTTTGAGGACTTTCGACAATGAAACCAAGACTCAAAAAATTCACGCATGCAAAGCTTCCTAGCATGGCTAAGTATGAGGCCATTCTATTAGTGGGTAGCGGTGGGCTTTTAACCGAATCCTTATTTGAGGACTGGAAAGAAGAGTTCGGTTTAATCGTCGTTGACGAATATGCCAATGCGCGCGGAATGCTAAAGGTTGCGTTAATCGCCTGAGGGGAGTTTCTATGACTGAAAAAATAACGGTTCGCCCTAAGATTGATATACCCGACCTCTCGATGTTTGGCGTCAGTAACTTCAAAGAAAATTATGAGAGTTTTGGGCGGCATGAACGTCAGGTATTTTGGGAAACGCTACTCAAGATTGGCTTTGAAGTGGCCTCGGGGAAAGGCGTTAGTGGTTCGAATTATCACCGGTTGTTGATGATGTTAAACACAGCGTTTCCGGGGGTGGATATAGATAGAAGCATTTTTGATCAAATGGTGCCCAACATTGGGATGAGGGGCCCCGGAGTAACAGAGACTGCTTTGGCCGGACATTCTCGGTCTAGTGATACTCGCACCCGCGATGCTAAACTAGCTCCGACAGTGTCTAGCAAAGAACCAAAAGAAGTCTCAAAACCCTCTGCAAAAGTGATGCCTGAGAGGTCTGAGGAAGTATCAGACTCTGAGCGTCGTAATGATGACGGAGAAGTGGCCGAAGTTGAAAACTCAAGTCAGAAAGGTGCTGATGTTGATCAAACGGTTGGCTCGGGCCCTGGCATGTCTGAGTCGCGAAAAAATCAGTTCAGAGGCCTTATCGTCTAATAAAAAAAGCCCCTGGTCATGGTAGAGCAGGGGCTTTTCAGTTCTTAGTGTCATTGGGTGCGATTAGATTCCTTTCATCGGTTTGATCTTGATGCCGGCAGAACCTTTTGCAGTACCCACGTTTGTAGTGGTTCAATGATTCTGGACGCCTGCTATGAACCAGAATACCGAAGCGTGCCACCATCCAAGATCGTGCCTCGGCTGGCTGACAAATGGCTTTACTCAGCGTCTGAATCATCATTTTACTGAGTGCTAAAAAAGCACTAGCAACAGAACCAAAGAGAACGCACGACAACGCCTCCCGTGAAACCTCTGAAAACTGTCTCTGCCGGCTGCGCCATGATTGCGTATGACCGTCGGCCAGAGAGGGAGTGGCGAAGAAACACTCACTCCATGTCAAATACTGCTAAGTATTTGACATAGTGTTTCGTGCGCTCTACCGTTGTGTCGTAACCCTTTTTCATATCCGACCAATGGAATATTCAACGTGACTAAATTTAAGGGCTTCCCAATTT
>Ga0136560_1000955_pt1 | contig 14692 bp, 11 predicted proteins | sample AntRauMeHopE1497_FD_104925 | JGI IMG/M metagenome (GOLD analysis project Ga0136560, IMG submission 104925) | Saline lake microbial communities from Rauer Islands, Antarctica - Metagenome Hop E1 #497 | ecosystem: Environmental > Aquatic > Non-marine Saline and Alkaline > Saline | place... | reverse complement strand
TTTCCTCGGTATTGGTTATTAACGCCAATAGAAAGGGAGACCCAATCGTAAGTATTTCCTTCAATTTTGGCTGTATCAATACCAACATTTAGTTCGTCAGTTGTCCAGCCTGTTTCGGCAATAATCAAAACAGTATCTATGCGTAATTTTCGGTTAGCAATTAAGGCTCTTTGTAGTTGAGTGGGCCATCTTTCTAATTCAGAAACCGATTCTCCGATGGTATAACTATCGCCAAGAGCTAGATATTGAATAGGATTAGGCTCGTTTTCCAAAATGCTATTGCCGTATTGGTTGAAATTAAAGAAGGCGTACATGGCCATAACTGCAATAAAGAGTACGGCAAACAATATGCGGGAAAGGGTGGTCATTTTTAAAATTAATATTTGGAAACGGGAAATGTGTACTTCCCTAAATAGCGTTGACCGTCTTTTATAAGTTATCCAACTGTTAAATATCTACTAATATAATGAATCAGTAGTTCTTTGGGTAACTACAGCATTGTACACTGGAACACTACCCCACCAAAAAACTATCTATCCAAACTAGCAGACAGTAGTTCTACATTTCTGTATGGCAGCCCAAGCATATTACCGATTGATTTCTTTGCAATATGGCCTTTGTACGTATAAATACCGGTTCTAATGTCATGAACTTCCCAAATAGCTTCTTGCAGACTTCCAGCATCGCCAAGTGCTAGTAAAAAGGGTGTCATTACATTATTAAGTGCATAACTCGATGAGTTTGCCACTTGTGAGGGGATATTAGGAACGCAGTAATGCAAAACATCATGTTTAATATAAATTGGGTTAGAATGCGTGGTACATTTACTGGTAGCAATACAGCCACCTTGATCAATAACCGTATCTACAATTACGGCGCCAGCCTTCATCAGATGAATCATTTCGTCGGTAACTAAGCACGGCGGACGATCGCCATCTACATTTACAGCACCAATAAGAACATCAGATTCAGCCAAAATCATATTCAAATAGCTTTCATTGGCTACGGCGGTAAAAACTCTACGATCTAAAATATTTTCAATAGATTTTAGCTTCATTAGATCTGTATCAAGCACATAAACTTGGGCACCATAACCCAGCGCAATCCTAGCAGCGTATTCTGCAACCGTACCTGCGCCTAAAATGGTAACTTTCGCAGGTGGAATTCCTGATATGCCGCCCAGCAACTTACCTTGGCCTTGGTTCATAGACTCTAGGTAATGCGCCGCAATCTGCATTGCCATTGTTCCCGTTATCTCATGCATCATTCGCACAATAGGGAATATGCCATCGGCGCTTTGAATGAACTCAAAACCCAACGCACTAATTTTTTTCTTTAATAAATGGTGGAAAAATTTATCGGTGGTATTTCCTAAATGTAGTGCTGAAATCAGTATTTGATTGGGTTGTAGAAAATCCATTTCATTCTCTGTTGGCGCAGCAATCTTAGCAATAACTTCAGATTTGGTGTACACTTCATGCGCGCTTTTGGCAATAGAGGCACCCGCATTGCTATAATCTAAATCACTAAAACGCGCATCTTCGCCCGCATTGGTTTCAACCACAACCTTATGGCCATTGGCAACCAAAACCTTTACACCGCTTGGTGCAAGGCTCACACGAAGCTCATCAGCAGAGCTTTCTCGGGGAATTCCAATACTAAATGTTCGAGCAGTTTTGGTGCGTTTAACACGCTGCTCAAGGGTTTTAATCCCAATTTCGTCTTCTCTAAATGGATCTTGAGTCATGAGGTATTTGTGGGCTAAATCGCTTAAATTTTGGCGTCAAGAACACTAAAATAATCATTTAACCGCAATCCTTTACAAAGCTTTAGAATTGTTTCTACTTATTGCCGATAATATAGTGATCTCAACTATCTCTTTTCCTGACTTAACTATGAAGTATTCCCTTAAAACCTATTTAAAGCAATCTATTCCATTTATAGTACTATGCTTGCTATGGTTTAGTCCATCTTTTATAAACGCACAAAAAATTCTCATTGTAAATAATCAGGCGTTAACTATTCAAAGCGATGCGGTTTATCAGTCGCTGCAGGAAGCTATAGATAATGCCAACAATGGAGATATTCTACACATTATTCCTAGCCTAAGCAGTTATGGAGATATACTGCTAAACAAGAGCTTAGAGCTTTATGGCATAGGTGTTAACGACCAAATTCATCAACTGCAATCTACTGTGGGGACTATTAGCGTTACGGCAAATAATGATCTACTGTTAGCGGATATTGTCTTGAGTGGCCTTAATTTTTCTGACTTACTCTTACAAAATCCTACAGAAAATTTGCAAGTAATAGCGAACAGATTCAACCGAATTATTCATACCAACGGCACACTGAAAAACGCCTATTTCTTACACAACATTTTTGAGCGCTTTAACTTTGACCAACCTGATAATGAAAATGTAGTTCTAGCCAATAATGTGATTAACGTTTCATTTACAGGCTCAAATGCACAAAGCTCTCAGACTGCAAGTCAGATCCTAATTTTTAACAATCTGTTTTTATCGAATGCCACAGCTGTAGATGCTTTTTTGCCCGCATTTAGAGAGATAAATTCGGCGGTAATTCAGGGCAACATATTTTATGGTGTGAGTCCAAACTCGGCTGCAATAACCAATAGTTTAATCCAAAATAATAGCTCTTTTCGCTCATCCAGACCTGATTTTCCCACCTCAACCAATGGAAATACCGTATCCAACAATATTGAAAATGTAAATCCTCAATTGGTGAATTTACCTTTATTGAGTTTTTGGCAATTTGCTTTTGATGCTAATTTGGAATCTTCTTCTCCGCTAAAAAATGCTGGACAAGATGGCACAGATATCGGTCCTCTAGCGGGTTTTTACCCATGGTATCCTTCCCAAAGTCCGCTGCCATTTATTGAAAGCATAGATGTTCAAGTGCAGCCAGACAACAGCTTGCGTGTTCGAATTAAAGCTCAAAAAAACTAGATTCGTTTGCGTGCTAATCCCTTCATAAATATTTCGAAGCTATTTCTCAAAAGGATAGGTAAATCAGCGAATATATGCTTTTGCACTGCATTGGTATATCTACTATTTGGCCTTTCGACCTTAGCTTACTCCCAACAAACGGCTGAATATTTTATAGACATCGACCCAGGTTTTGGGCAAGCTGAACCTATTTTATTAGACAGTAATTTTGAAGCAGAATTAGTGCTCAATTTAGCTGAAATGAACTTATATGCTGGAATGCATCAAATAGGCATTAGGCTGCAAAATGATTCACTTCAATGGGGACTTACTAACTATCGAAATTTTTATGTTCCCAACAGAGTCCTTAATCTTTCTGAAAATAATGCTCTACAAGCGGTTAATTATCAGCTTATATCGGGAAATAATGAATTGATGCAAAATCAATGGCTCTTTGATTCTGCTAAAGATTCGCTAGAGGTTGTGCTAAATCTCCCCAAAAATGAAGGCTTTTTTACGTTGAATGTAAGGGCAGAAGACTCGAAGGGGAGGCAAAGTTTCCAGCAAAAAGCTCATATTTATCTGCCAAATTCGCCTCTTCAACAGCAGAAACTCGATAGCTTAGAGATTAGCCAATTTAGTGTACAGTCTAAGGGAAGTTCATGGCTTTTTGGAATAACTGATTCGCTAGAAGCAGACAGTTTATTGGCCTTATCGGAGTTTGAGCCCGGATTGCAACAGCTATATGCAACACCAATTTCTACAACACAAGAAGCTGCTTTTTCTGGATTTTTGAATTTCAATTTGGGCGAAGATTTATTTTTGCCAAAAATTGAGGCAATTTATCCCACAGATTCAACCATTTATGTTCCCATTGATAGTACGCTGCAATGGCAAGAAGTGGAAGGAGCGCTGCAATACAGTTTGCAATTTGCCGAGCAACCAAGTTCTTTGGCTGTTGTAGCAGATACGAATTTGGGACTAACCACTGAGTTTTATTTAGCTTCGTTTTCGCTTACTAAAGGAAGTACCTATTTTTGGCGAGTACGAGCATTAGGAGATCGGGTAAATAGTCCGTGGTTGCCTTGGCAGTCTTTCACTACAAAGAGGCAAATCCCTGAGCCCACCATATTACTTTCGCCCGAAAATGATAGGGTGCAAGTTTTAGTGACTCCCACATTTAGTTGGCAAAAAAATGAGCGTGCGAGAAGTTACCAACTACAACTTAGTTTGGATAGTTTATTCCAAAATGAGAGCGTTCTAGATACACTAGGCATTGCTGACACCGTCTGGTTTTATTCAGATTCACTAGCGTTTAATACCATTCATTATTGGCGAGTTCGCGCGGAAAATGAATCTGGTACTAGTGATTGGTCTGCAGTACAACCGTTCAGAACGCAAAAAGCGCCACCTATTCAACCAGTTTTAGCCATTCCCGAAAACGGATTTACCAATACAACGGCGAGTCTTAATTTACGTTGGGTTGCTTCAGATTTCGCCGAAAACTATGATGTGCAGCTAGCAAATACACCTAGTTTTCAAACTACTGTTGCTGTATTTAACAATGTGAAAGATACTACAGTGTCTATTCAAAACTTAGCATTTTTCACCAATTACTATTGGCGAGTTCGTTCGGTAAATGCAACTACTAAAAGTGAATGGAGCACTACTTTCAGTTTTAAAACTCGGCCATTTATTGCTCCTTTGGCTACAGTTCCTGCTGTGTCTGCACTCTCTGCATCGCCTGATGTAAATGAATCATCGGCCTATAGATTGATAAGTTTACCTGGGAACTATGAGCAATTGGCTGTATCATCGGTATTTAACGATATAGGTGAAATCAATGATATTTGGATGGTTTACTCTGATAACGGTGCAGAAGAAAACTATTTGATATCTCAGCAAAATCAGCCCCAATTTTTTGAACCTGGAAAAGCTTTGTGGTACTTAACCAAAGAGGCCGTTCCGCTCGACTATTCTTTTGCCGCACCAAAGATCAACGATCAGTTTGAGGTCGCTATTCCTTTGCGAGCAGGATGGAATTTAATAGGGTCGCCTTTCAATCAAGAAAACTATCCATGGTCGGTAGTTCGACAAACCAACAACATTGCCCAACCCATTTGGGATTTTCAGGGGCGGTGGCTGCAAGCTCAAACCTTAGAGGCTATGAAAGGCTATTATTTTTTCAATGAGCTAGGTTTAGACAGCTTACGATTGCCTCTCGTGGGATTGTCGGTTACTAATAAAACTAGCTTAAACTCGGGTTTAATTGAGCTGGTACAAGACTCGGTCATTTCGCTTTCAATTAGTACAGATGCTGGAAGAGAAAACACCTCGACAATTCAATGGAATTTTGCTAGAAATAGCGCTGATATTCCCATGCCGATGCAAGACTTTGATGAGCAGAGCTTATGGATTGAGCAGAAATTATTAGTTGAGGAAAATGGAATAAAGGCTACAAAAAGATCAAGCTTTCTTTGGCAAAAAAGTATTTTCAATATAAATGAAAACGAGTTAGCCAATATTGAAGCAAGCAAATCAATGTTGGTTTTGGAAGCGAATTATGAAGGAGTTATAGCTTCTAAGAGTTTTATGTCGTCAAAGCTGGGCAAAAATTTGACGGCAGCATATCTAAAGAATAGGGGAGTTAGTCATGTTCTGGTTGAATTCAGTCCGTCAGAAAAGCGAGAGTTAGTGAGCTTATCTGAGCTAGCTAATCTAGAGGTAATTATTCCTGATCGTGCAGGTAAAATCACTTTGAAATTTGGTAGTGAAAATGACCTCAATTCTTATTTAGATCTACAACTTCCCACAGAGTTTGAAATAGCTAAGATTTACCCCAATCCGTTTAATCCGACTACGAATATTGTGCTAAATTTACCTGAAGAAGAATTGATACGGCTTCAGGTTTACGACATAAGCGGCAGGTTGGTCGCTACCTTATTAGAGCAATCGCTAGCGGCAGGAAGTCATCAAATTCCTTGGAATGCCAGTGGTTTTGCCACTGGTGTATATTGGGTAAAAGTACAGGCGCAAGGCACTAGCAGGCAAGCTGTACAAAAAATAACCTTGTTAAGGTAGGTGGGGAAATGAGACAAATTATTTTTTTAATAATCTACTTCATTTTGCTAATAACACAGTTTGATAGCCTAAATGCCCAGAGTATCTCCGTTGAAGAAATGGGAAGTTTAGGTTTAGGTGATGTGAGAACCTCTAATTCTATTGACGGGAGAATAATTGTACCAGCTTTGGCTAATAATGAGGGTATACTAATAATTCAACTTGGAAAAAAATTACAGGCTTTTTTGAGGGGAAATACTCAAAATAGTGAAGCCAATTTAGCCATTCAACTAGGAAGGGATATTGAGTTACTAACAGAGAAAAAGAGTATCCGTTTTCCGCAAGAATCCACCTTTCAAGTTAGATTCAAGGGCTATTATGTGGGAAAACAAGCATCATCTAGGCCTACTATTCAAATAAACGGCGTGTCCGATTTCAGCACATATAAAGATGTTATTCGATTATATAAACAAAAGGTTAATACAGTAATCTTAGAAATTGATACAGATCCAATAGTAAAGAATATGGATAGTCTAAATAATACGTTAAGTACTGAGACAGAAATGAAGCAACTGAAATCTAAACGCAAAAAAATATTTTGGTTGTTTATTACTTCTAGTATTTTGGGTACCGCTTATGTCTTATCGCAAGATCGAGGAAGCGGATCGAGCGCTGATTTTCCTACACCACCAAATAGGCCAAATAATTAACCAATGAGTGCTTTTTATAAAAATATTTGGATTGGATTGTGGATTTTGATTTTTTGTACGGGTATGGTGCACACAATTTCAGCACAGTCGAAAGATCAAAAAAAGGTATTGAAAGACATAAAAAGTACTGATGAATATTTCTACGTAGAGGTTTCTCATTCAAATGCTGCTATTGCAACGAAATTAGCTCAAGAGAAGCTATTTGGGCTTGCTAAAAAAAACACGCAGTTTACAGCCAAGACTCAAGCAATTCAACGTGGATTACTGCTTCCAAATTCTGTTCAATTAGGAGTAATTCAATCGGAACAATTCAGTTCTTTAAAGCTTAAGTGGAAGAAAAAACGTAAACAATATGTATTTCTATACTTAAAAAAGGAAGAAGCTATAAATCAGCTAGCTACAAATTATCGTATTGTTAAGGATACTTCAGAGCAATTATGGTATTTAGGACAAGCTATTCATACTGATCAAGCAAGCAGTAGTCAATTGGCTGCAAGTAATTTAGCGGATAATTTTGGTGTGGTTACAAGTTCAGTCCAAACTTTTGCGCAATCTGAGAATACGGAAAATTATTATGAGAGATATTCTCAGGAAATAACCCAACAAAGAACGGTTTTATTGAGTGGTCAGAAGCAAATACAGATTAATTGGTCACCAAATAAAATAGCTTCTTATATGCTAATTAACGAGCAGAAAATCTCTGTGATTGACCAAGAATTAGCAACGGTGATAACTACTAACTTCTTTAAAGCTGAAGCTCATTCTGCCATCGAAGAAATTGACGAAGCCTGGTATGCTTATTATGTGGGTTATTTAACATCTTTACTTCGGTTCAAACCAATGCTAATTAATGGGGAAAATGCACAAGATCTTTTGAGTAGTAAAATTCGTTCATTAGTTGAAAACGAGCTTATAATAAAGTCGGGCAGAGCATATTTATTGAATCAGCAAACGGTTGCCATTCCTATATCGCTAATTCATAAAAATGGTATAAGTGGAAGCTATGATTTGGCTTATAAAGACTATACAGGCACTACAATTACCAAATTGGAAGGTGGAAAAGGACTTATTTATTTAAAAAACCCAAGCTCTACATCTCAAGAGTTAGTAATCCCAATTAAGTTGTCTGCCAGTTTAAATTCTATTGATAAGAACGATAGTCGGTTTTCTATGCTTGATAAAATGCAAAAAGGTTGGGTTAATAGCCTCTTCCGAATAGATTTATCATCAGTCCAAAAAGTGGACATTAGTATGAGATATCGCTCAGATATCCAACAATATCAATTTATAGCAGAGCCAAGCTTTATTGATGCTCAACAAGTGGAATGGATGATAGGAAATGAGCACTATATAGCTTCACCTTTGAATCTTAGTGTTTATGAAATGCCAGATTGGAGTGTTAGCTTACGGGTCAATGGAAATAAAAATTTAGTTTCATCTATTAAAATTGATTCAACCACACAAACTGCTAAAAAAATTAGGAATAACTTAGAAATTTTTTCTAAATTTAAAGAGATAAGTCTGCCGAAATTCTACGACTTCCTAAATGAAATAAACAGTTCGACCATATTATTAAATGAACTAAATCGATTAAAAAATATAGAAAAAATTACTTATGGTAATATACAGAGGATACCGAAAAATGATGAATTTATTCTAATATCATTTGATAGGAATCAAGTTTTATATAGATGGTTTTTGATTGGAGATAGTATATTCAATATTAGCAATGGAAAATTAGATCTTTCAAACAAACAAATATCTGATATTATTGAATCTAATGATCAGTTACTTTGGATTAAAGAGGTTCAAGGAAGCTAGAATGACACGCAAAAATTTATACCAAATTAATTTGAAGTTCATAGGCTTGTTACTTCTGTTGTTTGGAGTTTATACATCGCTAAAAGCACAGCAAGCTAAAGAGCTTTTTATTACAGGGGCGCTGCCTGCTACCTATAATTCTGCTGAGCTAGAACGTAATTTACATCGGTGGATACAATTTATAAATGATTATGACATTTTGGAATATGATCAATTTATTAGTGACTTTGAATCAACATTAGGAGTAAATGAGTTCAGGCAGTTGATGGATAAAACAGCTATAAAAATAATAAGTCCTGCGATATCCATTCAAATTGTACAGCTGGCAAATGGGTCTATAGAATGTAGAAATCTATTTGTAGTAATAGAAGATGGTAATCAGCAGCAGGAAAGGGAGTTAGTAATGGTTATAAATCCTTCCTATAAAATTAAAGAAATACGTTTTGCTATTGGTTTTGAACGGTATCAACAAATAATTAGAAATAGTGAAAATGTAGTTGATAGCCAAAGACGTAGAAAAATTATTAGCTATTTAGAGCAATTTCGAACGGCTTACAATAGAAAAGATGCTGATTACTTATCTCAACAGTTTTCAGATGAAGCCTTAATTATTGTTGGATCAAGAACCAAAAAAGCACCTAATGAAATACAAAAAAAGCGTTTTAACTTAACGCAGGACATTGATACCTTCAAACGTACAAAACTGAGTAAGTTTGAATATATAGCGCATTTGAAGGATAATATATTTAAACTAAATGCTAATTTAGATGTTGATTTTAAGGATATTAAAATTCTTAAGCATCCAGATTATGAAGAAATATATGGTGTAAATTTATATCAAATTTGGCGATCATCAACCTATTCAGATACGGGGTATTTATATATAATCATAGATTTTGAGAATGAAAACCAGCCTTTGATTCATGTTAGAGCTTGGCAAAAAGATTTGTTTTATGACGAATCTACTTTTGACTTCTCTTTTTTTAAAATTATAAAATAGTGCTATCACATTAACAAGTATTAACGTGAATATTAATTAGTAAATAAATATTGAAAAGCTAAATTAGATTTTCAAAAACTCTGTTTTCCGTTAAAAAATCTTTACTTTAAATTAGTTCCTTTGTTAAGCCCAAATCCTATGCCTTTCTACAAAAAAGCTTTTATCGTGTTACAACTAATTCTATGGTTCGCAATCATTTGGCCTGGTTATGCATGGTATGGTAGCTCAGCAACACCCTTAGTTTTAGGTATTCCGTTTTCCTTTTTCTGGATAGTTGCTTGGGTACTTATAGGCTTTGCTGGGATATATGGACTCTATCATTTCGATTATTCTGCTAAAGCAAAACAAGATATATCGGTAGACCCTGATGGATTATTTTCCCACCATCAAGAAAACCAAGAAGGATAAGCGCAATGGATACGGTAACTATTAGTCTGTTAGTGGTTGGGGCGTATTTACTTATTTCGTTGGTAATGGGAATCTGGCCAGCACTTAAAGTGAGCAATAGCGTTGGGGGATATGTTGCTGGCGATCGTTCTATGAATACCTTTTTGATGTATTTTGTTTTGGGCGGATCTATATTTTCTTCTTTTGCCTTTTTAGGCGGACCAGGTTGGGCCTATTCTCGGGGAGCCGCCGCATTTTTTATTATTGCCTATGGTTTGCTAGGCGTAGTGCCTTTATACTTTTTTGGCGGGAAGGCGTGGCATTTGGGCAAGAAATACGGATTTGTGACCCAAGCTGAATTGCTTTCTGCTAGATACAACAGCAGGTTTCTGTCCATCTTATTAAGCTTTTTGAGCGTGGTTGTACTTATTCCTTATCTCACGCTACAAATGAAAGGCGCTGGCTATGTGCTTAGTGTTATAAGTGATGGCTACATTGAAGAGTGGGTAGGCGCTGGCATTACGTACTTGGTGGTATTGATTTATGTGTACTACAGTGGCGTTATGGGCGTGGGCTGGTCAAATGCTTTTCAAGGCTTGTATATGATGGTATTGGCTTGGGTATTGGGCATTTATCTTCCCTACAAATTGTATGGAGGCATAGGGGAGATGTTTACGCAAATCTTAGCTTCTGATAAGTCTGCAATGCTAACTATGCCAGGTTTAGACGGCAGTGGATCAACTTGGAGTTGGGCGGCCTTTAGTTCAACGGTTTTGGTTTCTGCAGTGGGATATTCGGTGTGGCCACACTTCTTTATGCGTTCTTTTGCGGCGAAAAGTGCACGAGTATTTCAGAAATCGGTGATGCTTTATCCGACCTTTTTATTGGTGATGATTCCCATTTTATTGATTGGTTTTGCTGCCATTTTAAAATTCCCGGGGGTTACGCCAGCAGACAGTATTTTACCCCATTTATTGATGCAACTTGAGCTACCAGCAGTGGTCATTGGCTTATTTTGTGCTGGTGCTTTAGCCGCTTCTATGAGTTCAGGTGACGCTATTTTGCATACCGCAGCTTCTGTTGCTATTCGTGATGGTATAGCAAAAATGGTTAAAAATCCGCTATCAGATGCCAAAGAACGAACCTATATTCGTCTAGCTGTTTTAGTCATAGGTTTTGTGGCCTATTATTTTGCGGTGGCTTCAAAAACCTCTATTGTTGGCTTATTGATCGGTGCTTATGGTGGTGTTGCGCAAATATTCCCGATTATTTTCGCCGCATTTTATTGGTCTAGAGCTTCAAAAATTGCAGCTATTTCCGCTTTAATAGGGGGAATTCTGGCAAACACTTTTTTCTTAGTGCTTCCTGAGCTCAAACCTTTCCCACTGCATGAAGGGGTTTATGGTTTATTTGTCAATATTATATTGTTGGTTTCCCTTAGTTTATGGTTTCCCAATAAAAGAACTTCAAATTCTTGACCTAAACTCGATAAACAACGCTAAAATGGCAGCTGTTTATCTTTAGGAAACGATCTATCTGCATTACTAAACAATTTTATGGCATCTCCTTTTCGTCCGAAAAAATCACTAGGTCAGCATTTTTTAGCCGACACCAATATGATCGCAAAAATCATAAGTGCAATTAATGTTGAAGAAGGGCAGAACCTGATGGAAATTGGGCCAGGAACGGGTGCGTTGACTCGCCATCTTTTCCAAAAATTCCCACAAATGGTTGCCGTTGAAGTAGATATTAGGGCAATAGAGCATTTGTATGGGGAAATGCCTTTTTTAAAAATAATAGAGCAAGATATTTTAAAGGTAGATTGGGCTAGCTTTGAGCAGCACCTTCCCGCTGAAACCCGTGATTCCGGAGATAAGTGGTACGTTGTTGGGAATTTGCCTTACTATATTACGAGTCCGATTTTATTTCGTTTTTTGGAATGGCGAACTAAGCTTAGCGAGGCTGTGATAATGATGCAAAAAGAAGTGGCCGAGCGATTGGTGGCTAAGCCAAGAACAAAAGCCTATGGTATTCTAAGTGTACAATTTCAGGTGATGTGTTCTATGGAATACGTTTTAACAGTGCCGCCTGGGGTATTTATTCCGCCACCAAAAGTAGAGAGTTCTGTGGTGCGTTTAAGCTTTGATAAGGCCGAACCAGCCTGTGGCTATGAAGCGCTAAAAACGGTGGTTCGGACGGCTTTCTCTATGCGCAGAAAGAAACTGAGTAATACGTTAAAACCGTTGCTCAAGGGACCACTTCCTGATGATATAAGTTTCAGTTTAGACCAAAGGGCTGAAGAGTTAACACCAGAGCAGTTTGTAGAATTGACACTTTGTCTTAATCAAAATGACAAGGTATAAGGCCATTAAAGTGATAATTTGGGCTATTTAGAATAATTCTATGCCACCATATATGACGCTTTATCCATTGTGGCAAGTAAAAAGTATACTTGGGCGATTATTTGGCAGTCTTAGCTTTACGGTATGAATGTTGGACAAGTTGTATTTGAAATAACGAATGAAACGGCCTGTTTTTGATGGGCAATTTTGATTTCATTCAAAAGATTCTCTTACAAAACAATTACAAACAACCTTATACAAGTTAAAGGAGTCAAACATGGCTGGTATTAAACCATTGTCAGATCGCGTACTCGTTCAAGCTGACCACGCAGAAGAAAAAACGGCTTCAGGTATCATTATCCCTGACTCTGCTAAAGAAAAACCACAACGTGGAACTGTAGTAGCTGTAGGACCTGGAAAAGTGGAAAACGGCACTAAAGTAGATATGTCTGTAAAAGAAGGCGACAAAGTACTCTACGGTAAATATGCTGGTACCGAAGTAAATGTTGACGGTGAGGAATACCTCATCATGCGTGAAAGCGACATCGTTGGTATCGTAGGTTAAGCCTAAGAACAAACGGTCGAATACACTCAAAAGAGTATCAATAATTAATAAACAAATCAAACACATCTCTTTCCATCTATTATGGCAAAACTGATAAATTACGACATGGAAGCCCGCGATGCACTAAAACGCGGCGTAGACAAACTTGCAAATGCAGTAAAAGTGACTTTGGGCCCTCGTGGTCGTAACGTTGTAATCGAAAAATCTTTCGGTTCTCCAACCATTACGAAAGACGGCGTTACCGTTGCTAAAGAAATTGAATTAGCAGATAGGGTAGAAAACCTTGGTGCACAAATGGTTAAAGAAGTTGCTTCAAGAACTTCTGACAACGCTGGTGACGGTACAACTACAGCTACCGTATTGGCACAAGCTATTGTTCGCGATGGCTTAAAAAACGTAACTGCTGGCGCCAATCCTATGGATTTAAAGCGTGGTATCGATAAAGCAGTTGCTGCTATTATTGAGTCGCTGAAAAAGAGCAGTAAAGCTATTAGTACCCGCAACGAAATTGCTCAGGTAGGTACAGTTTCTGCTAATAACGACGAAGTTATTGGTAACCTGATTGCCGACGCTATGGACAAAGTTGGTAAAGATGGTGTTATCACTGTTGAAGAAGCTAAAGGAACTGAAACTTATGTTGAGACTGTAGAAGGTATGCAGTTCGACCGTGGTTACTTATCTCCTTATTTTGTAACCAATTCTGAGAAAATGACTACGGACCTAGACAGCCCGTACATCTTAATATACGACAAGAAGATTTCTAACATGAAAGACCTTCTTCCAGTATTGGAGAAAGTGGTTCAAACTGGTCGTCCGTTACTAATAATTGCAGAAGATATTGAAGGCGAAGCGCTTGCTACTTTAGTAGTAAACAAACTTCGTGGTTCATTGAAAATTGCTGCTGTTAAAGCCCCTGGCTTCGGCGATCGTCGTAAAGCTATGCTAGAAGATATCGCTGTTCTTACTGGTGGTACTGTGATCTCTGAAGAGCGCGGTTTCAAGCTTGAGAGCGCTGATTTAGATTTCTTAGGCCAAGCTGCTTCTATATCTATCGACAAAGATACTACTACGGTTATTGACGGTAAAGGTAAAGAAGACGATATCAAAGCACGTGTAAACCAAATCAAATCTCAAATTGAAGCTACTACTAGCGATTACGATCGTGAGAAGCTACAAGAGCGTTTGGCTAAGCTAAGCGGTGGTGTTGCGGTTCTTTACATTGGTGCTGCTTCTGAAGTAGAAATGAAAGAAAAGAAAGCTCGTGTTGAAGATGCATTACATGCAACTCGCGCAGCTGTTGAAGAAGGCATTGTTGCTGGTGGTGGTGTTGCTCTATTGCGTAACGCTGTTGCTGTTGATAGCCTTGTTGCTGAGAATGCTGACGAAGAGATTGGGTTCAACATTGTTCGTAGAGCCGTTGAAGCTCCACTTCGTACTATCGTAGCTAACGCCGGTAAAGAAGGCGCTATTGTGGTACAAAAAGTATTGGAAGGAACTGGTTCTTTCGGTTATAACGCGCGTACAGAAGTGTACGAAGACTTGATTGCAAGCGGTGTAATTGATCCTACTAAAGTTACCCGTACTGCGCTTGAAAATGCAGCTTCTGTTGCTGGACTATTGCTAACTACTGAAGCCGTAATTACGGAAAAAGTTGATACTAGCGCAGCTGCAGCTCCTGCAATGCCTGATATGGGCGGCATGGGTGGAATGGGCGGCATGATGTAAAAATACTTTGGACTTATTTTTAAGTCGAAGTTCTCTATACTTATGCGGTTCGTATTTCTGATTATTTGATTGGGAATACACCAAATATATTAAGCCATCTCGGTTCTAGAACTGGGGTGGCTTTTTTTTGTTTT
>Ga0136560_1000953_pt1 | contig 14726 bp, 17 predicted proteins | sample AntRauMeHopE1497_FD_104925 | JGI IMG/M metagenome (GOLD analysis project Ga0136560, IMG submission 104925) | Saline lake microbial communities from Rauer Islands, Antarctica - Metagenome Hop E1 #497 | ecosystem: Environmental > Aquatic > Non-marine Saline and Alkaline > Saline | place... | reverse complement strand
TGGAAGCACATGGCCATCCAGGCAGGGCCTGTGCCCGCCTGTCTCGCTGTGTTGGCTCGCTTGAGATCCTCGTCGAGCCACGCCGCCTGCCGGGGAAGCATCGCCTTGCCGTGCGCAGTGTCGTAGAAGTACACTTCTGAGCTCAGCATGGTGAAGTGCGCCTGCCCTAGCTCGAGAGAGTGAAACAGACTGTCGCCTGTATCATTGGACCAGTTGTTCCCTGGCATGGCCGGGAACCTTGCGCGGTACTGCTTGAAGTCTGCGTGATCCGATACTGATACTGATGACAACATGAGAGTGCTGTAGCAACGATCGATACTTGGCACTGAAACACGACTGGCGCAGAGACATCGCAAGGAAAGGCGAGCAACCCCGGCATAGACTACACCTCCATCCGACTGTATGAGACTACAGTGCGAATGCTGAACCAAAGCAAAACGCAGTTCGGACCATGTCGACAGACCAGGCTGCATACACTCATCGATTCTTACCTGTGTCGGCCTCGTGATTGCCGGGATCTGCTCATGAAACGGGAGAGGAAAGGGGAGGCGAAGGTGGTACACGTTTTGGGTCGTGGTGGTCGCGGTCCAATTCGCAACAAGCCGCCCCGGATATCATCGATGCGATTGCGATGCGATGCAAGACGTGCTGTGGCACAAACATGTGGTACCATCATGGTTATCACGAGAATGGGTTCCCAAGGCAATGCAGAGGTAGCAATACTACAAGATGCGATGTTACGTCTCCACCGGTCATCTGCCGGCGGCGTGCAGCCACTATGCTCACTTGTGTGATAGGGCACGTAGGCCGCAATGTCCTGGATAGTTTGCATCCAGAGGTTTCCAGTGGTGCCACTCATATCATGCAGATCATCTGCATATTGTGGATAGGTGGCATTGTTTTGGTAGGATGCGCAGTTAATTGCAGCGGCGAGCGAGGAGAGGTTCGGTACGCAATCCGCTCGAGTTAGCGCTTGGGCTTCTCACATGCAAAGTCGCCGCAATGCAGAATAGCGTCGATCTTGCCAGACTGGGCATACTCTTTTAGGATTGGCAGGCTGACTTCGTTCGCAAGACCCATGTCGCCAAAGATGGCGATGCGGGGAGCCCAGTCCGCCGAGTCAGACGCGGTCTTGAACGTATACGCAGATGACATCGAGTCCGTGCCTCCAGACAAGCAACCAACCAAGTACGTGTATTTGGTCGCGGCTTTGAGCCCTGTGGCATTTACCTGTGCACATTGGTGGATTATTGGTTGCGAAATCTGCTTCGATTGACTGTCGCATCTTCGGAACGAACTTATGTTGACTTCGCACTATAATTCTCACGACGTGAATGAACTGGCTTGGCGCATCGAAAGGGATTGAGCTGCCGTTTAGAACTGAGAAATTTGACGATCCTACCTCTGCGTAGCGAACTTGCGTGCAGGACGCTTCGGCGGTGGACCACGTGAAGCTCATCATGGATTCGGGCTCAGAGCCAAAGTTGATGTGTAACTGGGTAGGAGCCACCTGGCTGGCTAGTACTGACCCAGACATATAAGCAATAAGAGCAAACACGCGCGCGTGGGATCGCATTGCGCTAGAAGCTCTCCAACAAGTGCCAGCCGCGCTGAACTTCAACAAACCTGGATCAGTTGCCTTTCATCTTATTGTACCGAGTTAGTTGGATTTAATCGGAATTCATGCAAAATCATAAAATCGCGCTCAAAGCTTGTGTGTTGAATCCAGTTCTCATGGCTTTTGTGGCGGGGCAGAAAGCATTTAATATATAGACTGCCCAGCGCGGTGAGTTGCGCTGCATGCATTTCTCGCGATCCTATATGAAGTCAAGCATTCTATCAACGTGGTTTCATAGTTTTGTGTTAGGTTAAGCGACGCAGATGCATTCATTGACGCGCTTGCTTTAGTTGATGGTCAATCATAGACCGGTGAAGGTGGGGGTGTGCGCTACGGCAAGCCACCGGCTGCAATTGAGCCAGATGGTCAGCCCGCGGGGTCGTGGGGGGACTCTTGGAAGGTTCTTGTTCTGGACCCATACGCCAGAGCCGTTGTTGCACCTATCCTGGCTGTTCAGTAGCTACGCAGAGTCGGAGTGACCTTGCATCTGCCTCTCGAAGCTGCCAGGGAACCCATCCCGGATGCCCCAGCTGTATACGTCACGAGGCCACATCCTCCTGAGCTCGCCCGATTAGCCATTGATTTGGCATGGCGGAGCGGGGATGCATGCAAAGCCGCCCTCGGTGTTGTTACTCCCTCTGCATCCGGCGGGCGCCCGTCTTCTGCTGGGATGCCCGCCGAAACTCTCACGGATACCGCTGCGGTGCGATCTGCTTGGCTCTCGCTACAACGGCTGCCCCCGGGTGGGACCCCAGCGGGCAGTGCCAGAGTTGAAGGAGGCGAATCCGGGGCTGAAGCTATGGACAGTATATCGCCAGGCCTATACGGAGGATCCCATCTCATTCTCTCGCATCCATGCCCGAGGCAAATGCTGGAAGAGCTTGCAACCAGGGTGGCAGCTGCTGATGATGCCGTGGCCACTGCAGCTACAGGTTCCCACGGCGAGACAGGTGCAGGGGCAGGGGGTGTTTCTCGTGAAGTAGCTCCGGGTCCCATTGTCTTGCCTAGTTCCCTGGTGCTACCCTCGCAGGCTCTCCTCTCAGTGCGGGAGGCACCTCTCGGATTCGTATCTCCTCATCCCACACTCTTCCACTAGGCATAGCCAGGCATCTTTCGCATCCTGACAGCACCATCCGCAACAGAGCCGGCAGTTAGAGCGGCTATTCGATCCGCGGCTGACGGACTCGTGGCCGCTCTGGCTGCCTTGGACGCCCCAGCTGAAATCGCTGCTCCCCCTGATGGTCCCGCAGCCGCGGTTGCCCAGGAAGCAATGCAGCTCCTCCGTGCAGCGGGAAGAGCGGGTCATGGGGCTTTCAGACAGAGCAGCAGCGGAGGGCCGGCAGTGGCTATCCGTGACCGACCCCTCGTGGTAGTACTAGATCGTGGGGCAGATCTGGCGGCGGCCTTGCGACATCCAGTGACCCTGTGCGGGTTGTTAGGGGAGACAGTAGGGACTGTAGGGCAGGCAGGGACACGGGTGCGGGCTATGGTGGACGTGCAGAGACCCGATGGGGAGGGAGACGAGAAGGGAAAGACTGCAGCTGGAGGAAGCACTGGATTTGGGTCACTGCTGGCTGGGTTTGTAGGAGGCAGCGGCGGTGCCACTGGGAGTGAGGGCGCAGGGGGTGGCTCTGGAGGAGGCGCAGGGGGTGGCGATATGGTGCAGGTAGATCTGGATGCCGGAGATGCATTCTGGCAACGTGCTGCTTCTCTAGAATGGGTTAGTGCCGTAGATGCACACAAACGTGCAGTGGAAGGGGTTGCAATACAGGAGGCCAAGGTGCGGCGGTCAGGGGAGGGACAGGCGGTGGGAGGTGCCGGTGCATCCAGCGGGACAGGGGAAGGGGGTGAATCGGGTGATACCGGTCTCCATGACGCCCTCAGCTCTCTACCGGCCGTGCTGAGGAACAAAGAGCACCTCGCCAGGATGGGAAAGCTATTGCGGGCTGTGGATAGACGCATGGGGCTCCGCTCTTTGGATCGATTCTTCCTTCTCGGTCAGGACAGTGTGGCGGGGCCTGGAGCTGGCACGATGGATGCCGATGAGGTGATCAAGGTGATCGCTGGAGAGGCGGCTGCAACGGACGGCGATGAGGGTGGGCCCGACGGCAGCCTTCACTCGGGGGCAGATGCAGGGAAGGAATCAGCAACGGGGGCAGGAGCTCTGGCTGACCGTGCCAGGCTAGCATGTGTGTTCATAGCCACTACGACTACTGAGGCGGCCCAAGCCATCGTGGACAAGGTAGCAGGATCATAGACCGGGCGGGCGGGTGATGATGCATCGGGAGCGCTGTGGGAGAAGCTCGCAGATATCCTGAGTTAGGCTCTGGAGGCCGGGGCAGGCAAGCTAGGTCACCTCGCGCAGAGTGCCACTACAAGCCTTACCTGGGAAGGAGACGCAGAGGTAGCAGGATCAACGGCCGGGGCGCTTGAGCTGCTCCCGCACCCATCAATCGCAGTACCAGCTTCAGACGCTGAGGCCCCCGCTGCTGCGTGTCGGGGCTCTCCAGCATTTGCTGCCGAACTAGATGCTGCAAAAGACGCAGTATTTTTCTGCGCCGAGCAGCGTCGCGTGGTAGACCTATTGGCAGCACAAAGAGAAAGGGGTGGTAATGGAGGCAGTGGATCTGGGGGGCGGGGGGGGCCTGGCGGGGCAATTGCATAGGCACTTGGAGATGCTGCTGGGGCCCAATGGCTCTCCCGCCTCGGGTCACATGTTGACACGCTGTTGGCCTCTGCCTCCAAGCACATCGGGCGACTCGTCGAGGGCGATGCACGCGCCCCCCTCACGCGGCTGGTGGCAGCTGCGGCAGGCGATGCAGAGAGTGGGGCCGTCGGTGCCCCTGCATCAGAGCAGGCGGCCAGTCTGACTGTCCTCGACCCGTCAGCCCCAGGGGATGGTCGGCACGGAAGGGTGGGCCGTGGCACCACGAGGAGGCGCGTGTTAGCGTTTTTCGTGGGCGGGGTGACAATGTCCGAGTGGGCAGACCTGCAGCGATGGGGCAGGAGTGCGAAGCCCCCGCGTGAAGTGATCGTTGGAGGTACGTGCCTGCTCGAGCGTGAGACGTTAATGCGTGACATGGCGCGCATAGGCAGAGAAGCGAGGTCCAGGAGGAGGTGAGAGTGGTGGTAAGGCTTACACGATATCGACAAATCCTATAATCTGTCGCATTGTATTGGAGCTTTCACGAAAAGTTCACAAGATGTGTATCTAGGAATAGTGGCACAATCCAATATACAGGTCCTGGATCTCTGACACAGGACCAAGTATCATGGTTCATGAATCATGATTCCGTTGACTCGCCTTGCACTGCTCTGCGAAGAGCAAACTGCTCCAGGAAAAATGTTTTGGAAGCACCAAGCAGAGTCCGTTCTGCCTCCATGTGCCACTTGCTCGCCCGCGCCCCCTCTCCGCCCTCTAGTAGCCATTCGTGCCCGATCAGCCACACCTCTGCGGCATCTTCTGCATCCGAAGCAGTGGCCCATTTTGCCTCCGCGGCAGCTGCAGCCCCTGGACCTGCCCGTCGCAGCCATGCAGATGCATCGGCACCTGGCAATGCCCCCCTCACACCCTCCAAGGCACACTCGGTCGCATGCAGCCACACCGAGGCAGGACATCTCCCATGAGTGGCAACAGGCAGTGCTGCTTCCAGTGCATCAGACCCCCTCCGCTCGGCCCAATCCAGGAGCCACATACGTAGGTCTTGCATTGCCTACCCCCCCATATCTCCACTGGATGCCCCCGCCGATGCACCCACAGCCATGCGTACTACGGCCATCACAATCACCTCAGCCGCAGGTCTCGTGGAGATCGGCCCCACCTGGGCAGCCAGCGAGCGAGGCCACAGGGCCAGCAACCGACGGATGCCCATCCCGGGACAGCAAGTGGCCATCACAGCAGCAAGGCGGGCGGCTCGCAGCCAGACCACGGCTGGCACAGCGCTGCCTTCCCTGCGGCCCTCCTGCACTGAAGCTGCCAGAGGCTCGGCTGCAGCAGCGAGTGACGCTGCCACCACGTCCATGAAGCCTGAGACTGTCGATGTAGCCGACGCAGCAGCTGCAGCGGCAGCAGCGAGCTATATGTCGGAGCTTGCCACTGCTGCCTCCCAACACCGTAGCCCGAGGGCTGCAGGCAGTAGGCGCGCAATCGCAGATGCCCCGGCTTCATAACCACTGGCGATATAAGCGGCTGCCAGGTTGCGCGCCAGGGAACACACTAAACCCGGTACAGATTCCTCATTGCCGGCGGATTCGGCCACCTCCTTCAATACCACGGGCATACCATCATGTTTGCTATCCGCAGCGACTCTGCGTCTCTTTGATCCCTATGCATCGATCCCGTTTTTTTGTGACAAGTGGCGCTGCATGGACTCATCTAGTTCTCCAAGGAACGAAGGGCGAACTCCGGCCATTGTGACTCCTCCGACAGTACCAGCAGCAGCACACCCTGCCCTCGCGGCTTGCCATAACTCGGGGGCACCGTCAGCAGCTGCACGTGCTGCTACTATCAGCAGCTCTGCTTGACGCTTTGCCCACGAGCCCGTGCTAGCATCTCCCGCTGGAATCGATTGCAATCTGCACGCCACTCTCCCTGTCGAAGCTGCAAGCGACAGTCCCGCGCGCTCCGTGCCAATGCCCACCATCGCAGCATGAACCCTTGCCCACAACGTCTCTGCTACGGTGGGCAGGCCGCCAGTAGAATCCTGTCCGATGGCATCTGCATCTGCATCTGTATGCGTATGGCCGATAGCTCCTCCGCGACTTCGTTTCCCTCCTGCATTCGTCCCGGATCTGGACGCACCAGCCAAAGAGGCACTTCTCCCGCCGAGCCCATGCTTAACCAAGTCAAAGCCACGGCTCAACTCATCTGCTGGGGCTTTACCAGTCGCAGGCTCCCCACCCCTCTTGCCTCCTCTTGCAGTTCTACTCGCAGGGCCTAGCAACAGATGCAGAACTCCGAGTTCGCTTCCTTCCGTTGCCCTTGTTAGCCCATGGCTGCCACGACTGCTGGATGCTTCGCAAGGGGCTACGACACGAATGTGACCTGCTGCCCAACCGCTACTTCTATCGCTGTCGGACTTACCGGCGGCTACAGCCACCATGGCATCGCACGCAGCCCCACCTGGCGCCCAGGCCACCACCCCGCCTTGCATACCTACCTCACCCCCATCCTCACCGCCCCCTTCCTCGGTGGACTCCACACCCTGTGCGCATGCCAACACATGATCCTCGAGTCCCCACCAGCGCGCCGCTAGAGAGTCCCACGGTCCCTACGTCACGCCTGCCATAGGCTCCTGCCTATCTAGCCTACTGCTGCCTGCCTAGTCCAGGCCGACAGGATTCAAGAGCTGCGCCAGTGATGCCCCGGCCAATCGGGTCAGAGGCAAAGAAGACGAAGTCGAGGACAATGACATGGGAGCACCGTCCTCATCACTACTGTGCTTAGCTCCAGACCTGCTGTCTGATGATGCATTCTCACCATCCTCGTTCTCGTCCTCGTCCTCATCTTCACCCTCCTCTTCGTCATTCTCATCATCCTCGTTCTCGTTCTCCACTCGATGCATACTGAATCCTCCACCACCCTGAGCCTGACCTACAGGATTTTCATTTCCTTCCATGTCCGGCCCATTGCCTCCATCCAACACAAACAGCGGACCATCGGAGCCATTCGCCCTGTCACTAGACGCTGCCTCTTCCTGTTCTTTCAGTGCGGCTCGCGCCTTGACTAAAGCCTCCCATGACCTGGCAATCGGCAGCAATCGAGACAGAGCAGCCGCTTCCCACGCCCGTCCATCCCCAGGGAAGGCCTTGGCCAGCAGTTCCACACACTTGGCCGTCACCTTCGGAAGCCGTTCCTCAGAAGGCAGCAGCCTCCTCTCCACGGCCTTGTCATCTTCATCTTCATTGGCGTCATCATCTTTGCCACCAGCTCCCACCTTCGTATCTCCGTCTTCGTCTTCTTCTTCTTCTTCTTCTTCTTGTTCTTCTTCTTCTTCTTCTGCTGCTGCTGCTCCATCGCCGCTCACTCCGCCTCGGGCTAGACGAGGAGCACCTTTCGCATCTGCCCTGGCCACAGAGGCAGCGTTAGCGCGGAGCCGACCCAACTCCCCCGATGCCTCTGCCTGAACGTCTACAGACAGTCGCAGCAGCTGCGCTTGCAGGGCAAGACGCTCCTTGTCATTCAGCCCCGCCACACCAGCCGCATTCTTTGCTACTACGAGAGCCAATCCACCCTCCGCCACCTAGGCAGCAGCAGCCTCCGTGCCATCTCCCTCCCCGGCACTGGCAGTGCCCAGTCCAAGAACACGCCTCCTAGCGTTCCGTCGCAGGGCGACCTACACTTCCAGTCTAAAGAGCGACAACCAGAGAGGGGACTGGCGGGGCGGGGGCAGGGCACGCAGGCCGCGCTGCAGCCACGCTCGACTAGCCCCGACATCTCCAGCACCATTGTCCCACGCAGCCGCGGCTGCTGCCAGCCACAGAGGCACTGAATGAGGATGAAGCGCAGTTGCTTTGGGGAAAATGTCTTGCTCCGCTCGCTTGTGATGGTGCCTACGAGCAAATGCGGCGAAGCCTAACCAAGCGTCAACTGATTTTCCTAGGCGGCGCACCGCGCGCTACCAGATAAACAGAGCGCGTTGCATAGGCTGATGGTCGTGCGGGGAAGGTTTGTGGATGCCTGCGAACGGATATATGCCATGAGTGCGTTGATGTCGTGTGTATATATTTGAACGCAGGTACTGTAGGGACCTGCCGTGGGACCAAGTGCTTCCGGTCTCTTTCAGCTCACCCATGCGCGAACGCCTTTGAGTCAGCATTGTGTGGAGTTTCTCTTCGTACTCGGCGGCGTTCTTCCAAACATCCAGCGGAGAAGCTTCGGACTTTGCGCGCGCAACGAGCTGGTACTCGAAATCCCGTCGACGGGTAGTAAGTGCCCGGATCTCATGCTCATTCAGCAGTCCACGCTCTCCCCAGGACAGAAGCGCTGGAGCAGTACGTTCTAGAATACGTTGTACCTCTGAAGCAGCCATATTTAATAATTTATGCGCAGATCACGCGATATACGCCAGTTTCGCACTTTGTTGCCTGTCCGTAACCCGGAGTCACAACCCAGTGGTGGTCGAGCCGTAAATCCGATGGAGCAGTTGAGCTGGCAATCGCGCTTTGAAGCTCCGGGCATCCGAATTGGGGTTTGCATTAAGTATTTCTGTATTGTTGCCTTAAGCATGGCAGGCTGGCCCGTAAGCAAGCAGACTGGCCCCTTCAAGACTCGCTGCACGCACCGCATGGCCCCTCGCTGATCTCATTTCGTGGACACGACGGACCTAAAAGCCTCCTGTGACAGCCTGACCTGCCCCACGCTCTTCATCCTCGCCTTACCCTCCTTCTGCCTCTCGAGCAACTTCCGCTTGCGAGACACGTCACCGCCTCCGACAGTTTTCCCCGATTTGATCAGCACGTCCTTCCTGTAGGGTGGGATGCGTTCTCGAGCCACCACCTTGCCCCCCACCACTGCCTGGATCACCACCTCGAACTGCTGCCTCTTAATCTCACCACGCAATCGCTGTGCCACTCTCCGCCCCTCTACGTCTGCTCTGTCCTCAGGGGATACGAAGGAGAGTGCTTCTACACCCTTTCCATTCAGCAACAGGTCCACCTTGACCACATCGCTCGACCGGAACCCAGCCGGCTCATACGATAGAGCTGCATATCCTTTGGTCACACTCTTGAGTCGATCGAACAGATCCTTGGCAAGTTCCTGCCATGGAACCTCATACAATAACACGGCAGGAGGCCCCCCCCCAGCACCATCTGCGCCTTCCTCACCGCCTCCAGATCCAGCCACCATCTCTGTCTACCACTCCAACTCCAACTGTTCTCCACGGCTCTCTCGCAGCACTCGCATCACCGCGGCCACGCCCCACTCAGGACATCGGACTTCACACCGTACCACAGGTTCCCACACCGCCGCAATGTCTTGCTGCGTCGGCATCTAATCCGGTCGCCGAGCAACGACACATCTCCAAGCCTCTGTCCCTGCCGATCCGACGGCATCCATCGCCCCGGAAGTCTGTTGCAGCTCCCTGTCAAACGACGTCTATGGCAGGTCCAAAGCCTCCAGAGCTCCAAACCCGGACCCGTCTTCTGCTTCCCCCATCGCACTCCTCACGGCTTTCAGATCTACGCCGGCAGCTCGTAGCTCCCTCTCGTAGTCTAACCGCCTAGCCTTGGCACCCGCAGAGCCATCCTTAAGTACTACCAGCAAGGGAGCCATAGGTGCTGTCACCACTACCTCCTGCCCATGCTCTTGTCGCAGCCTCTCCTGTACAACATCCATATGTAGCAGTCCGAGGAATCCACACCTGAAACCACTCCCTAGACTTGAGCTCCTCTCCTTGATGGCTTCCAGGGAAGCATCTGTCAGTTGCAGCCGGGACACCGCAGCATCCAGGGCCTCAAAATCCCCTCCATCCGATGGATACACACTGGCAAATACCATGGGACTTGCAGGTGCAAATCCAGGCAGTGGCACCATCGGAGGGTCACCTTGAGATGGCCTCACTGATGGCCTGTCAGGATCATCTAAGAGGGTGTCTCCCACCCTGCACTCCCGCGCATCTCGGATCCCAGCCGAGAACCACCCGACGGTCCCCGCTGGAAGTCCTTCTGCCCTCAGTGGCCGCGGGGACAACACCCCGAGATCCTGGATCCGGTATTTCCTGCCAGTGCTGGCGAGTTGCACAGAGGCACCCCGGGTTAGAGTCCCGTCACGTACCTGCACCACAGCGACAGACCCACGATGCGGGTCGTGCCAGCTGTCGAATAGAAAGGCACGCAGCGGGGCATCTGGTCGCCCTGATCCCCAACCTGTTCCCTCCCCCGTCCTGGCCCGCCGAGCGGCTGATAGCAAGAAGCCCTCAAGTCCGCTCGGGGTCACCTCGGATCCATCGCTGTTACTGTTTGATTCAACGGAAACCGCACTCGTACGTGCATTATCAGTTTTCAGACCTTTAACAGCAACGTTTACAAAGCCATCACCCCGATTTGTGTTCCCTGCTGCTGCCTGACGTCCCGGAGCAGGAGGGGGGAGCATCTCTGCGATCGCTCTCAATACCTCCCCTGTTCCCTCCCCAGTTTTGGCACTTGTCCACAGGCACCACCCATCTGCGTGAGAAGGAAGAAGCAGGCCACCTCCCCCGCTTACTGCACTCGTCACACCTTCCTGCTGCGCTACCTGCAGAAGCCCTCGAAGCGCCAGCTCCGGGTCTGCCCCGGGAAGGTCCACTTTGGTCAGCACTGGCAGCACTGCCAGGCCGGCAGCCCGTGCCAGTCGCAGGTTGGACAGCGTTTGCGCCTAAACCCCCTACGCCGCATCGACGAGCAGGAGGGCGCCGTCACAGGCAGCCATGGCACGGCTGACTTCGTACTGGAAGTCGACGTGCCCCGGCGTGTCGATGAGATTGAATAGCCAGGATGCGCTTTCAAGTGACTTTCCTTCTCCTGCTATCAACCACGGATCATCGCCCCAGTCCCATCCATAGCCTTTCCGTGCAGATTCCGCTGCTTGTCGCCAAAGTGACCGTAGAGGAGTGCCGGGCTCGCAGCCATCCGAACCTTGCCCGCATACCATTGAGTGGGGCAGCACAAGAGATGCTGTTTGGGCTCTCACGGTGATTCCTCGCTCGCGCTCTACATCAAGCATGTCCAGGCACTATGCTTGCTCCTTTCCAAGCTTATCAACGTTCTCTGCAGTTTCAAGCAAGCGATCACACAATGTGGACTTGCCGTGGTCTACGTGAGCTATTACGCAAAGATTCCTTGTGCGGTGAAGCGGCACCGTCTAATAACCCTCCAGCAGGCGATGCTCTCCTTTTGTTTGTATATTCGAAGTCGACTACGTCTACGTGGCGGCAGCACCACTCGCACAGCGTCGGCCGCATGCATCGCAGGGTGCGTAACCAACAGACAAGCGCGCCGACAATGCATGTCGCCAAGACTGAAGGGCGCCGAGCGCTGCCCGCTTCCGTTGCATGGCAGATAAGTCGAAAGGTCCTAATCGAGTAAGAGAACGAAGCGTGGACCTCTATGACCAGTCGTTGAACCTACAGGAATCTATCCGAATGAACTGCCGGAGAGTCGCGCAGCAGGGCAATGCTCTAGCCTCTACTGCAGCGCGATCCTGGATCGATGGGTGTCGTCTGGCTGCCAACACACAATGCAGGCCATACCGCCGGCAGTGGCCATGATAGCGCTACTTGACATGGTGGCAGATGCTTATTTAAACTGATCAAGAACTAGCCATTTTCATAGAGGGTCCATGACCCCACGTAAGCACAGCGACTACACGAATGCCGTAGAACTACGTAGTGTAATCCAAACTTACCCAAGAATTCAAGATCTATCCACAAGGCCATCATGTCTCAAGTGAATAGTCTCCTCCCGGGTGACTGTCTGCATCGCTATCGTACGGATGTGCGAAAGGCATGACCTTTCCGGAGTCCCTCCGACTCAGGGCTTCATCCAGAGCAGCGCCCCTTTCCATTGCACCTGGTCCCAAGGCATAGGGCAGATCTAGACCCAGGCCATCATCCATCCCGTCCCGTCCCTCCTGGTCATCGTCCAGACCCACACCATCCACATCCACATCTGCATCATCTGCCTCGGTCTGCAGCTCAGGTGCTCCAATCGGCCCGGTATTGGCTGTATGACGAGTGATCGCAATCCTGCCTCCGTCCGAGGGCAATGGCACAGGAATAGAAAGAGCCTGAGAATGCGTGGGGGTTCTTGCAGGAGCCACGAGACTCCTACCATGCCTATGGATGACAGTGGCAGTGGCAGTGGCACTGGCACCGCCTTCAGCACCCAGTCTCTCAGCAGAGGCAGTCGGATCGACAGGAGCCGCCAAACCGAACCCACCCCGACCTCCAACCTACGAAGCAGTCGAGGACCACCCACGAGGAGACAATGAGATGCTTTCCACACCCTCTTCATGCACGAGTTCCATCGCGTTCAGATCCCGAGCATGCACCCCGATTGCAATCGGACTTGGAGGGGCACTATGACTGGCAGTGGGCAGCTCCCGTTGATCCTACGACTGCAACTGATCCAAAGATCCAATACCATTGTCATGGACTCTGCCATGTGACTCCTCCTGCGACCTCCCCAGCACACGGCGCGCCAAGGTGCCCATGAGACCTGAAGCACCGACACCCCTACTGCTGCCACTACTCCCCCGACCAGCCTCACCGACGCCCCCTGACAAGGAATGGAGCTCATCTCTGTCTCTGCCTGCCTCAACCCTCGCATGGTCGTTCCACGACAAAGATGGCTTCAAGTGGGAGTATGCTGATTCTGGCCGAGGATGCAGACCATTCGTATTCGAGAGAGCACCAGCGTGCAATGCACCACTGGCCCAAGCCTACCCGTGCACTCTCCTCGACTCCCTCTAAGACACTTGGTCCACCTATCTATGTGCTCCCAGTCCAAATCGAGGTGGTATGACGCTATGAGAATCGGCACCCCGGTGCTCACTCATGGCCATGTCAACCATCTATGACCTATAGCTTGGATTTCGTCCTCCGGCAGCAACGGCGTGTCGATTTCTCTCATGCGCATAGGAGATACCATTGCTACCATAAGGACCTCTTTGTCCGTGTCTGGCACGATCTCTGCCCCCATCCCAGGCATCTGACCCACTTGACGAGTACCCGTCCCTCGACAAGGGCCCCAGATGGCCGTCTTCGCCGTCTATTTCGTCTTCGTTGTCGTCTTCGCTCGTTACACGTCCCTCGACTTGTGCCTCAGCGTCCAACACGCGTTGAGGCCCCGGTCCGGGTCCCGAGATATATTGATGCGCTCCGGTAGACGCAGACGACTGCTGAAGATGTTGCACTGCATTGCGGTGTGTGTGCGTGCGCCAGCTCGAAGAAGGCAGTTGGATCCCATGTGTCTATTCCTGGCCAGGCATCCCGGCAGCGTTGTCCCAAGTATGTTCCCTGCGGTACTCCCTGCTCGATTGTCCGCTATGCCGATCTCTATGCTTGGGTGGGGGTGCAGTCCCTCCGATTAGTCGAGATAGAGGCATGGACAGAGGAATGGGCAGCTACGTTGCACCTCCCTGCCTAGGTGTTTGTGCCTCAGACGAGCGGTGATCCACATCGTACCCACTGCTATCACGACCCTGATCCATCACACCGGCTCTTCCGAAAGTTCTATACGTGTCTTGCATTCCTACATCCGCATGCCTGGACGTCTCATTGTTCCAGGGCCCAGGCATGTGACCTGCTATATGCCCTTGCATGGGGACACGACCATGGGTCGGATAGTTCTAGCCGGATGTTGCCTCCGACTATGCCTGTGCGTGCCCATGTCTGGCAATACCATCCGGTTTGCCGGCCTGTATTTCAGTGACTTTATTCTCGATGTCGCCTGAGACGGCAGGCAGTGCGGCTGCTGCCAACGCCGTCATCACCGCCCTCGCTACTTCCTTAGGCACGAGGCTGGCTACTAGTCCCCCCGGCGCCATGCCATCACGCGAGCACGCACCGCCATTGCCAGCCCGGCTCTCAAGAAAGCACTGCAGAGCTCGGTGGGCACTGGCCTGGGCATGCGCCTCTGCAACATTTAGCGCCCTGGACTCGCTCTCCTCTGCATCCACTGCGCTGTCAAGGCGGTGCATCACATCCACACTCCTTCCTGTCTCGCCTGCAGATGCTTCTGGTGCAGGCTCGGTCCGGCCCATACCCATGGCTAGAACAATGTCGTCAGGTACTCCCATCACGGCTCCAAGATGCACCCCCCTCCCCTCGGCACCTCCCCTATCCCCACCCAGTCCCCCTTTAAACCTCCCCGCCCCTAGCAGCGCCCTCAGTGCCCCCCTGCACACGGCCAGGGCCGCCCTCGCTGCATGCAGACTTGCCACCTTGTCGCTCCCGGCAGCCACGGAGCGCGCGTGACCCCGGCCAATCGCAGCTGCCGACTACCGCTGGTCACTACTCCCCGTCAGCGCATCTTGTGCGTCCTCAATCCCTTGCGACGGGAGGAGTCTGGCTGCGAATGCAGACGCCGAGTGGCCCACTTTCGGCGCCTTGCGGTCTCCGTCCTGATC
>Ga0136560_1000952_pt1 | contig 14730 bp, 23 predicted proteins | sample AntRauMeHopE1497_FD_104925 | JGI IMG/M metagenome (GOLD analysis project Ga0136560, IMG submission 104925) | Saline lake microbial communities from Rauer Islands, Antarctica - Metagenome Hop E1 #497 | ecosystem: Environmental > Aquatic > Non-marine Saline and Alkaline > Saline | place... | reverse complement strand
GTATACGCAAATACCTCTATTCCTGACCGGCGGGATGCATCCATCCCCCGTCTTGATTCTCCGGCCCTGTGCCCGGTGCACGACAGGCCCCCACCCGATTCATGGCGGCTCACGCCTGACCACCGTAGATCTAATCGCAGTAATCGTCATGCCCTAAACCGGAACAACAGCGACCGGCGACTCCAGAGGAGCGGCTCAGTTTTCCAGGTCCCCGTGTATCACTTGGGGGGGCAAGTTTGAAGTTGCAGGGCAGATGCTTGACGCTCCATGGTGCCATTGGGCTCTTAGATAATTATCCTTTGAAGCTGCCCCTGTGAGCACCGAGTCCGCCTCCTCGTCCTCTGCCCCCCATTGTGTCACCCGAAGCTCCTGGTGGCCCGCTACCGGCAGGCTACCTTCGAGCACCTGCAGGAGGCGTGCTTTCAATGCGACCAAGCAGCGGGTTGAATTCGGGTCGGTCATACAGCGACACAAACCCGGGCTCTAAACCAGAACTAACCCGCGCCAGATCTCTCATCCTCTACCTGCTCACACCGCGGAAATCGACAGCGTCAGCGTCGTCAGACGAGGCTGTTAGAGACCCACCAACCGTGGAAAATGCACCTGCCAACTTCTCCCCCCGTCCCAAGCTCTCAACGGTCGGGGCTCTCTTCAGCGTCTTTCCCTTGACGCGCCTGGACCCAGCAGTATGCGCGAACTCTGCCAGGTCGTCGATGCCTACAGCAACAGCCCGCTGCTGTCCCAGCCGCAGGACGTCCTCCGGGTGAGATGCAGCGATACTCGCGAGCCCAAACTAAAGCCCAGCATCGGTGGTGTCATCACATTGTTCGGATGCTCCTTGGCCGTCATACTACCGGACACCACCACCACCAGCCGCTGCCCCTTTCTAGCCCTAGGCCGGGGCCGCCCCATGCATAATCCGACGGCCAGCTGCACGTAAAGCAGAATCACCAGCCATCAGCGCAGGAATCATGCTATCGGGGGGCTGTGTTCTCTGATCAGTGCGACCCTCGCCAGCATCGTACTATCTTGCCCTGATGTAGCGACTCTCAGTTGCATCGATGATGACCCGCCCGTCCCTGGTGTCGCGTGACAACTTCATGCTTTCGGGTGGCTTCCAGCCGTAGAGCTACTCTGCCCGACGTTGCTCTTCCGCTGTCTTAAAGAGCGCATACTCAACCGATTTTGGAGGATCAGGAGGCCATAGCAGCCTATCTGCACGCACCCTTTCAGGCGCATTTGCCGTTGTATGGTTCAGGTATCTCATGATTCTTACGATCTCAGGGATGTAGGCTTTCTTTTCCTTTGCAGCCTTGGCCTCCTTTCCCTCCTCCATTCCCGCGGAGGCAGCAGCAGCGTCCGATCGCTGCTGTGCAGACCCACTGTATGCGATGCCGCCCTGGCTTGCCGCTGCGCCCCGAATCGATTCTTTCTTTTCCACCACCCCTCTCACGCCTCGAACGTCTCCGTGCCAATCGCGTCCGATCCCATCCGGCCCGTACGGCCAGAACCAGAACCTCTCCTCATACTTCCGCCAATCGATCCCAGCGCTCTCCAGCTCCCGACGCTCCCTGCGTCGTACAGCCAGACCGCTTGGAGCCGACACCCCGTGAGCCTTTCTCAGGGCTGTGTGCACGCGTACCAGCATCCGGGTCATGAGGTGTTCGTGCCAGGGCAGAGGGTAAATAGGTGCATCCACAGGGTGGGATGACGACAGCACAAGCATGATCTGGGCAGTCGTACCTGTTTCTCTCACAATGCTTCGCCCATCACCCGTCAGGGTAGCATAGTCCGGATTGCACGGGTCTCCAGACATCATCTCTGACAGTTTGCTGGTCCCACTCTACTGCTCCATACGTGGCCTATCAGCAGACGGAACATCATCGCCGTGTTTGTTCTCGTCGATGTCGATACTGTCGCCGTGACTTGCCCCGCTGTCGCCTTGTGCTCCATCTCCCTCGCCGCTTTCTCTGCTCTGGATCTCAGCTAAGATGCCTTGCACGACGCGATCTGTTGTTTCAGCCCATGATTTCCAGCTCCTTCGATTGTCCATGAGAACATCCTATCGAGCAGCAGCCACGAATGCAGCGGGGTCGCTTGCTCCTCTGGTGGCGCGCCAGATTCTTTCCGCTAGCTTAGGTACCATGCGGCGGAGAGCAACAGCATGAAGAATCGCAGACTCGTGAGCTTCTTCATCGCGGGCGAGGGGGTCCCCACTGCCAGCAACTCCAGCCTCTGCAATCAGAGCATCGCCGGTGCGGTTGATCTGCCCGACCGGACCAGTTTTGCGGTCTTGCGGGGCACTGCCACCCCCGCCGATACCTCCCATGCTAAACTGACCACCATCCCACCCATCCGCCCTGGCTATTGCTAGCAATGCATCGTGCATCTCGCCCAACTGTCTCTCTCTCTTCAAGGCCTTTCCTTGGCTAGCCCCTACCTCGTCGAGCCCGTCGCTCACCTGGGCTGCCGTAGCATCCGCTGCTACGTTCGCAGACAACAAGCCATCGCCTCCAGCCTCTGCTGCCCACCTGCGCTCCGCCTCCTCGAGCAAAGCCGCTTCTGGGATGCACATCCACAGACCGCCAGCAGAGTGCTTGAGCTCGTGACCAACGCCAGTACCTGCGACAGCTTCCGTCCAAAGGCCGTCATGTGCTTTCAGCAGCCACTCACTCGGGGCTGCACCTGCAGTCGACGATGGCGCGAGGCCTCCTCGCAGCAGTGCCCATCTCCAGTCCCATCTGGTATCAGCCGGGTCGTTCATGTCCATATCGCTCCCACCGGTAGCAGATGAGCCGATTGACCTAGAGCTTGTTCCGAAGCTCCCACCAGCAAGCACGTGCATGTCCTGCTCTCGTATGCTCTCGGCGATCGAACCGCCAGGATGGAAACCCGAGGAGCCGGTGCGAACAACTCCTCGCAGTAATCCAAGCGCGGCAGTGCCATTCCAGCGAGTGGTGCGGAAGTGCCTCAAACCGCCAGGAGCACCCCTGCCGAGTTGCAGTCGCATCACTTTAATGGCAGCACGGCGAGCAATCTAGATGCCGTCTTGGTGCTTTTTTGTACCAGTCCCAACCAGATCTTCGGTCAGCTCAGGGTCAGAGACAAAGCCTCCAGGACCAAGTCCTGGGACTCGAGTCAGCGGGTTGCCAGCAAGACGTAACCTGTGCTTCGGGGTAGGCATTAAAATTCGTGTGCTGTCCCGAGCATGGGTCTGAGGTAAGTCTAAGCCATGATCTGCATCGGCACCGGCACCATGCTCCGTCTCCGGAATACGAGCTCTCGCAACCTTGGTGCTTCCTGGAGCTGTCCTAGTATACCCCATCACATTTGGCTGCCTTGTAGGAGCAGGCAGGCCTTCAGTGCCTGCTCCGCCTACGCCCGGAGTGGCAACAACCGCTGCCCGCCCTCCGCTGTCCCACTGCCCCCACCACTCCTTGGGAAGCTGGTGCTCCACCAACTACTCTTGCTAGGAGTCCAGTTCTTGGATCTTGTTTCGCCTCAGATCAACGTACGATAGCTTGCTGTGCGTAAAGACGGCATCGGGCACCTTCGTCAGCTCGTTGTCTGCCACCGATAGGGCTCGAAGTTGTGGCATTGCAAGCAGGATCGGAGCAGCCAGCTCACCGTCTCCTAAATTGCAGCCGCTCATGTCAAGAAATACAATATTGGGAGGAGGTGTAGCGCGCAGTTTTGCGGTAATTCTCGCCTAGCTTGACATGAGAACTCTCGACGGAGTCGGGGTGACAATGCTAGCCGAGCCAACACCGCTGGCGAGAGAACGCAGCTCCGCCCCATCGTCAGGGCTGCCAGCACCCCTCCTATCGCTAGAGGGAGGGAATCCTGCAAAATCGCCCCCAAGCCTCCCTGATGGCGACAAACCCCGCCCTACGGATGCAGGGGAGAGTGGAATACCAGGACTAATAGCTGGCGACCCCTTCGAGGCTATATTTGGCGAGGCAAGGGCGGCAAGGTCCGGGCTAATCCTACCCCCGCTCGCGTCACTCAGCTTGGACGCGTCGAGTTTCTCTAGCTTCGGGGGTGCCACGCCTGGGACGGACCTGATGGACACGGCACCTGGTAGGCGAAGTGCAGTAAGAGAAGTCAGCCGGCGAAGTCGAAAGCGGACCCGTTGCAGCCTCGAACACCCAGCCAGGTCAAGGCGCCGCAAATGATGCAGCATGCGGAACGTAGGAGGCACCTCCTCCATCGAGATGCACTGCCTTGCAAGTAAAGTTTGTAGCTACTAGCATGATCCTATGCCGTCGGGAAGCTTCTTGAGCCCTGTGTTCCTCGAGATATCTAGATGTTTGAGGGTGGTGCATTGGAAGAGGGCGGACGTCAGCTCGCCCTGCAAAGAATTGTCCGCGAGAGATAGCGCTTCGAGTCGCTTCAGATCTCCCATGGCTTCCGGTAGCTCCCTCAACTTGTTCCCTGCGAGATCGAGGTACCGGAGTGACTGCGACCAGGCGCTAAGATCCTCTGGGAGGGCAAGGATCCCAGCCTTGCGCATCAGCACAGTATACGTCACTCCGACCCTTTCCATAGGTCGCAGGTTCTCAGGCTGCATCAGTGCAGGGTCGTACTGAATGAAACGGAGTCGCTGCATGCTCGCAGCAAGAAGGGCCTGAATTGCAGACTTGCTGATGCCACCGCCTCTGCTACGGGTGGGCATCATCATCCCGCTGGAGTTGCCTCCAACGACAGCAAGCGCAGTAGTGTTGGCGGCAGCTGCAGCCCTCTCCATAAGTGAAGAGCGCCTTCGTTTCTTCGTGGCTCTTGCATGTAGCAGCTGCTGCAATGCTGCCGAATCTTCAGCATCCCCTCTGGCAGCAGCGATGGCTCTCGCCTTCGCCAATGCGATCTCTTCCTCTTTGCGCTGCGTCTCCAGAAGCAGCTCATAGTCTGGAAATCCTTCTCCTTTGGTCACGTCGGTCAGTACTGAGGAATCACCTGCAGCCCCAGGACTTATCACATTGGACCCAAGTGAGCGCAAACCTTCGCCACGAATCGAGTTTGCGCTCAGAACTAGCCGGGGAACAAAATATGGAGGCGGAGGCTTGGCACTACCTGATCCGGCCTCTGACCGCGGTACACCCTCCCCGATGCCTGCTGCCATCTGGGCCTAAAATGCTTCGTCTCTCGCTACGGCAGCAGGGCCGGCTTTATCCTTCAGTTCCTCCCGTCGCGAGTGGAGGGCATGGGTCAGTGATCTGGCTCCAGGGCCGATGGCAATGCTAAACACAGACAAGGGGTTGTCATCCAGAAGAAGAGCGCATATGGACGGCATACGCATCCAGTATGGGTCCATCGGGAGTTGCTCTATCTGATTCGATCGCAAGTCAAGGTGCATCATCGAAGGCCACATTGGCATGAGCTGCGGTGGACGAGTCAGACCGCCGCCGCCATTGCCGCCTTCCCCTCCGGCTTTCGCGCCTACCGCTCGCTTTGCAATCGCCTGGCTGGTGTTCCCACTGCTCGACCCTGTGAGCAGCTTGCGACGCTTGTCGGCGAGTCGCTTTCTTCGCTTCTGCGCCTTAAGTTTCTACACCGTCACGTCATCCATGCCTCGGTACTCGGGATTGTTTGCATCGTCCTCGTCCGACTAATCGCTATCATCGTCTTCGTCGTCCCTCTTCATCCGGGCGGCTTCTTCAGCTGCCTCGGCTCTCGAAGCCAGCTCGCGACCGCGCTCTGTTCTCGCATTTGCGGCCCGCAGAGTACCGCTCACTACAGACGTGGCCTGCTATGCTGCAAGTTTGGCCATCCTGTCGGCCTTCGCATCCGGATCCTCCCGAGGTGGCTCTGGAAGGGACACGAGCTTGTTGCCATTTGCAATGAGAACCTTGAGCCGAGAGGCGAGGAGCAGCTCTGAAGGGAGGTGCTGGAGTCGGTTGAAGGAGAGGTCGAGCAACTCCAGTTTCTTCAGCTTGCCGACTTCCCCGGGTAGCGTGTCGATTCGATTCCCCTGCAATTTAAGCACCCGGAGCAAACCGAGGCCACCGATCTCAGTAGGAAGGGTCTTTAGCATGTTGTGCGACAAGTCGAGTGACTACAGCGACAGGATAGAGTAGAAGAATGGCGCCCGGAGGATTGGCACAGCATTGTCTGCGAGCGACAAACTTGCGAGTTCATCTACCAGCATTGATGCCAGGCCTTTTCGTCGAGCAGCAAGATCGCATGCCCGAAGGAGCTGCACCCTGGTCGGAGACTCCCTGATGAATCGATTCGACATATCCAAGGTGTCTGCCCCGCGGCGGCTCATATCTGCCTCATAGTCTTCCTCGAGTGACGCCATCTGTGCCCTCTCTACGGCCCTCTCAGCCCTGCTACGGGCGGCTACTGCCTCCTGGAGCTTCTTCCGCAACCTAGATTCCTCCTCGTATGCCTTTTTCCTTCGCTCTTCCTCCTCGTGCGATTCTTTTAGCCTCTGCTAGTCTTCGATAGCGTTGTCCACGCGGGCCCTCTTCTCCTGCTCCCTGCGTTTTTGACGGCGTTTCTGCCGCCGATCGCTGACCTCTGCAGGGGGGGGCGTGACGTCGTCTGCAATCTTGCTCAGTTCTGCAAGGCGCTTCTGGTCCTCAAGCCTGACATACTCTGCAAAGGCAGATACGGTGATAAAGTAAGGATCACCCTTCGGCTGCCATATGAGCTTCTGTAGCACCTGCGATTCGTCCATTCCATCCTCCTCCCTCGTTTGCTTCCGCAGCATAGAGCGCCGACGCATCCTCGCCCTCTTACCTGCTTTGCTGGTGTTTGTCTTAGCGACCGCGTTACTCGGTGTGTGCTGCGTGCTTTGCGACAGCTGCCGAGAAGTGTCCCCGACCGAGCTCTCAACCTCTGCCACCACCGGCCCAGACACATCTGCGATAGCCCTGCGCGACCTCTGTCGATCGGCCCTGCGAGCGCCGCCCCGCTTGCGCGAAAGCTATGCCCGCGGCGCCGTATCTCCCTGAGCAGACCGTTTTCGTCGTCTTCGTCGCCCGGAGGACTTACTACCGCTGTCGCCTGGCTTCATGCTTCCCTATGATCCAGGCCGGCCGCTACCGCTACCGCTGTCGGCTGGCTTCGCACTTCCTTGTGATCCAGGCCGGCCGCTGCCGGTACCGCTGTTGCTGGGCCCAGCGCCTGAAGCATTACGTCGTGAGTCAATCACTGGGGTGTTTACTTCCCCAGATTCCTTCAACGGTAGATGCATGCCAGGTATTTTGCCTCGTGGCTGGGGCTCAAGCTTCAGCGGCGATTCCGGTCTAGGAGGCCTCCTAGAGGCAGTACCGCCAGGCCGCTGCATTTCTCCATCTGAGGCTGCACCAGGCGATGCACTGCGACCGCGGGCGCTGGGTGAATGGCCCGCGCCGATGGTATCATCCGGAGGGGAGAAAGGCCTGATGCTCTCTGGGCTGATGGGCCTTCGAGCAGCTACAAGAGCAGCAGGACCAGGAGCCCTCGATGGTCTCCGGCCATCTGCTGCGGCAATTCCACTGCCCTATGACCCAGGGCGAAGCCAGGTGCCTGCTTGGGCGCTCTCCCGTGAATCTGGCCGCGTCCGATCCAGAGATGAGATTCCGCTGATCTGGTGGGTCAGCACGCGGGAGTCAGAGGGACCCATGGTTGCGCCGGACTACACTCGACCCGATGTGTCGCCTTGTGCCATTCGCTAGAGTACGCTTATGCGAGCCTAGTGGATTGCTTCCATCCGCTCTCGTTTTCTCACTCGCAGTTTCCTCGCCTCAGCCGCGTACCAGCTGCGCCGCTCGTCGTCGCGGCGCTCAGCTTCTTCGAACGCTCGCAGCGTCAGTGCCCCTAACGCCTCGCAGAAACCTTCGATCCCAAGGAAGACGCCATCACTCGAATACTTCATGAATGCGCTCCTCGCCCGTTCCCAAAGACGGTAGCCCCCGAGGATGCCTGCAGTTTTCACAGTCGATTTCTGTATGCGCTCATCGTCATCATCGCGATCTCTCGGAGGACGCAGCCGGTCGTAGGCCGCTTGTCCAACGAGCAGCACGATCGATCGTCCGAATGGCTTCGTTCTGAGACGGATGCACTCGAGCTCCGCTGTGGATAGTTGTACCTGCATCGAATCGTCAGAGGCACTGTTGGTCTTTGCCTAGCTCTCATAGCTCGAATGCCGTTGGTCAGGCAAGGTAAGATCCATGTCATCTGCTGTGTCCTGCATCGCAGAAACAAGAAACCCGCCGCTGCCTGCCTTTGCCCCGCCAGCTTGCTTTGAATGCAACTTGCGCAGCTCCGGTCCGAGCTCGATGGATCCATTCTGCCTCACCAGTCCAGTAGTGTCTCCTCGCCCAAGTGCCACCGCATGGGTTCGCACCGTAGCAGCAGCTCCGATTCCCAAAGCCTGGGTCAGTGCCGCGTCCCCCGCTACCTCGTCGGAGGAACCTGCTCCTGCAAGATTCCCCGCCTTCTTTTCTAACGTCATGTCCGTGCCAAAGGCCTGTCTTCTCTTGATGTAGTAGTCCAGCAGCTAGTTCCTAGTGAGCGTAGCTCCGGTCTCAGCCTCTGCATATCCGACATGCGCATCGGCATCTGACGCAAAGGTATACATACCCACCAGGGAGACAGCAAGCACAAACTCGGGCAGATCAAGTCGTACTCCGTCCGTTGAAGCCATCCGGAAGCCATCCATTGTAGTCGGGCGTACGAGCCATGTTGGGCTAAGAACAGCGGCTCTCCTCACGACGGCCAGCAGGAGGCTCAGGTGGTGCGACGTCACGCAGGCGAACGGATCCATGGACTTGTCTTCAAGGGCGTCCGCGGCCTCTTTCGCTTGCTTGGGTGTTATGCGAGTCGACGACAGGATCATCGAGTCGACCGAATCCCCACCCTCCGTCCTGGACGTCGACAAGGCACTGCGTGCGCTAGTAGGTGCAGGTGCTGACCCGAACGGTCCTCCACGTTTGGCGATGACTTCGTTCTCTTTCCTCTTTGCCTCTCGCTCGCGCCTGACGCGGTGGTAGAGTTTCTTCATCAGCCCGCGAATGGGTGGAGGCACGTGACGAGCAAATGACATGAGAAATGCCTGTGACTACCCTGGGAGAAGCGACAGCCCCAGGATCGTCAGTGCGTTGTGCAGCTATTGCGGCCGAAGCCTAGGACCCAGTGATAGCCCCATCGCTGCCTTGCGCTTTGCTTTTTTCTTCGCCACTGCCGACATAATGCCGGGCGCAGCACCGCCCCCGGCTTTTCCATCTCCACCATCTCCATCTCCGTCCTCGGATTCGCTGCTGCTGAGGATGCCGGCATTCTTTCCACCTGAGGCAAACTTCCCGCCGGATGCAATGGCTCCGGACATGGTCTTGCTACTATCCGCCTTGCCATCCTTGTGTTCCTTAGAAATGGGCTTCCAATTTCTGCCCACGATGCGCTGAATCACTGCTCTGGCTTGCCGCCCCCGATCCTCCTCGTCCCTGCCTAGCAGACGACCGGCCAAGTGAGGCTGCGGCAGAGGAACTCCTACCACCCGGGAGATCGCATCCTCCTCGTCCTCTAGCATCAGCTGCCTGCGACTTTTTTCGAAGGACATGCTACGTGCAGAGGCACCAGGCCCAATACCAGACACAGGGTCGGTACTGGTCACAGCTCCAGGGGCTGCGCCCTAGCTATTGGTAGTGTTAGTCGCACCATGAAGACTGTCCATACTGGCATATGCTCCCCCGGCTCCTTCCGGCTTAAATCGCACCATTGCACCCTGACCGCCTGCAGGTGCTGCTTTGACCTGATCGTGACCCTCCCAGCCGCTGGAGTCACGGTCCTACATGCGGCTTCCTACTCCGTCCCCAGGCCCAGGCCTCCCCGTGGGGGCTCCAAGTCCGAGCCTCCGTGAGGACTACACCATGCGATACCGTTGTTCCCTGGCATGGTTCACCGTGCGGGCGCTCAATGCAGCTTTGAGAGTGGCGGAATCCGTGTCTTTGCCTGCCTGGTCAGTCGTCGAGGCAGGTGCTCGAGCGGCTCCATCGACACTTGAGCCCGAGTTGCCCAGTCGGGTAAAAATACCGCCCGAAGTGACAGTTTTACTGAGGACAGGCACTGCGATTGCGGTGCGTCGGAGAGAGTGCAGTCGCCCAGACAGCTCGAGAGCATTCCTGAGCACTGGAGGCAGCATGCCCACGGGAGGCACAAAGAATGGATCGATTCCGCGATCCAACATTTCCTTGCTCTGCTTCTGCAGCGCCTCAGCGCTTCCTCCCCGAATCCGCGCTCCAGGCATCGCTGCTGGGCCTAGCTCGTCATCACCGCCCCCGAGTGCGTCAAACTGGTCTTCCCGTTCTCTCGCGGCTGCTTCTGCTTCGGCTTGTGCCGCGCCCACATCATCGCCATTTTGTGCTCGCCTTGCAGCCTTAGCGGCGCTAATGCTCGGGAGCAGTGAGTTCACCGGCGCCAGCCACGCAATGCCCAGCAGCACGAGAGGACGAGCATCGGCCCCAGTATCTGCAACGGGAACACCAACTGCAACGGCTCGAATGTCCTGGAAATCATACGGGGAGTCCAACACCTGATCAACGCCGCCCCAACCTGATCGTTTCAGCCACTTCATATCCTCCTCCTATGTGCGCGCTTCTCGGTCCGAATCCCCCGAAGCCGAGCCTTGCTTTCTCCATCGCGCAAATCGAGTAGCAGGAGGCTCTCGTTCCAGCCTCTATCGCAAGCCCAAATCTAGAAACCCGCCGGCTCCTGCATCCAAATAAATCTGGTCCCAAGCACCGACACCTCGCAGAAGGAACACTGATAGAGATCGTGAAGTTACCGTGCGTATCGCCAGCCCAGGATGAATTACTAGTGTGCAAATTCCTTCGTCAGGCTGCGTTAGGACGAGGCTTACCTCGCCTATTACTTGAGCGAGATCGTCACCTGGTGGTGGCTCAAATTCGGCTCGCTTTGATCGCTGCGTGAGCTTTCCCGTGAGACGGACATCGTCAGGGGCAATAATGCCAACATCAGCTGCGTTCATTGATGGCCTTTAATACATATGACAGAACACTACGTCGCTTGTTGAAGTGTTCAAGCCGTTTGACATGAAAATGGAGGTTGCGACCAGTTGTGGGTCTAGTGGTCGCATCCAGATCTGATCTTGGTCCGTTGTTGCGTTCGTGGGTCTCTCAATGGCAAGGCAGAACCGACAACTCTCTGTTCAGATATCTTCAAGAATTTGAGTTTAAGCTCAAGCATGCTTCATGCACTTACATATTCGTCGGTACCTCCTTCCCTTCGCCCACACACCGAAAGACCGGCCCCTAGCCAAAGGCTATGCTGCCTCTCATTTGTCTCTATCTAGTTCCCTCAATGACGACCCCGTCTGCACCAGTCAGCACATGACGGGATCACCAAGAGGCCACACTAACCCTCATGACCAGGCACTCCCAGAGAAATCGCCCCAGCCCCCGCCGGCGGAAGTGCTAGCCTCAAGAGGGGGAGCAATGCTGGCGCTAGGCTTGGAGGCTGCACCGAACGAATCGCCCCAGCCAGTTCCGCCAGAAGGCGCCGCGTTGGGTGCCGGCTTGCTAGCTGCTCCTGACCCCATCCCCATGCTTATGCCCATCCCACTCGTGATCCCAAAGGAGAAAGCCTGCCCGCCGCTTCCCGTCCCCATTGCCGTAGCCCCGCTGTTCTCCTCCCCACCGAGGCCGTCGCCGTCCTCGTCGTCGCCCTCCACATCAAGGAAATCGTCAGCAAACTTCTCAACCTTCCTCACGAGATCTGCATCGTTCAGATCCTGCAGCTCCTCCATGGCTTCGACGCCCTACGCCTCCTCGAACTCGGCGTAGAAGTCGTCAAAAGCCGGCTCCTGCCCAGCCGCCTCCCTGTCCTTGCCCATCTGCAGGATCGCCGAGAGCCCGCCCACTGCGATGTGGAGGACCTTGCTCTGGCGCCGGGTTAGCATGAGGCACAACGGGCGAACGGCTCCCGCCTGCTGCAGCCGGAGAAGGTCCATCGGGCGGCCAGAGGCAGCAACGTTGCAGATAGCCCAGCAAGCCTCGTTCTGCACGAGCTAATCGTCGGTCATCATCGTATCGAGCAGTTGCTCCAGCAAACCGGGAGTGCACACAAGCCGGCTGATCTAGTCTTTGGTTCCTGCAGCCACGTTGCTGAGTGCCCATGCGGCCTCTCGTCGGTGATTCCTGCTCGCTGACTTGAGGGCCTGACAGAGTGGCTCGAGCACTCCGGACGCCAGGGCGGCATCCGTCGTCTTGTCGTCCCCGCCCACGATGTTCCCGATGGCCCGGATCACGGGCGTGGAGACGGCCTTACCTCCAGAGGTGAGGAGCTCCACTAGTCGGGGAACAACGCCTGCCTGTGTGACGAGTGATACCATCGAAGGGTCCGCGTCCGTCACGTACTGCAGTCCCCAGCAGCTGTCGACGAGTACCTCCTGATCGGTGGAAGTCATAACGAGGTGAGCAAACGTGCGTGCTGCAGGGGTGATGGCTCTGACATCAGGGGCCGGCTTGAAGCGGGCGAGGTTGCTAAGCGCCCACACGGCGTTTCGCTGCACCGAGGGCTTCGGCGTGTGCTAGATGTTTAGGATAATGTTTGCGACCGACGCCTCCGTCTTGAGAACCGCATCCCGCAATTTCGGACCATCTCCGGCAACGTTACCAAGGCACCAAATGCATTGCTCCCTGACGTCAACGTTGGGGCTCTTCAGGAGGGTCACCAGGACCGGCACTGCGCCCGCGCCAACAACCATTGCCGTGTGCTCCGACGACGCGATGTTCGTCAGGATCCAAGCGCACTCAAACTGCATCCTAGCGTTAGAAGTAAACTTCATGAGCTCAACCACGCGGCTCAAGATGCCCATTTGCAAGAAAGCGTCTGTCGGCGGTCGAGACTCCCGCGACAAGAGCTTTCGCACGCAATAGGCGGCCTCAAGCTGCAGCTGCGCGTCGTTCCCTAAAATATCTGCGGGTGAAAGTGGGTTAAATAACAATAAATTCGAGCATTAAATTGGTTGTATAGAGGCAGTGCTGTCGTGGAACAGGGCAAGGGAAGATCGAGCGGTAGCGATGCGGGCGAGCACTCCGCGCCAAAAACTTACGTTCTCTGTACACTCCCAGATGACCATCTGCGATCTCAACTGGGATCTTTCCAGAAGTAACTGGTCTTTCTTCGTGCTAGAATCCACCAGCTGCCACCGATCCTCCCTCAGCGCCTGATGGTGCCGCAGATGCCTAGCGTCGTCTCTTGGCTCGCATCTCCTCTTGCTTTTTCTTGCGGATCGAAATCGTCGTTTGTGTTCGGCTGAATCGAGACTCTTCTTTGGTCACACTCTTTTTGAATTCTTTTCGCCTTGCATCCAGGACTGCATCGCATGTGCTACGACCAGAAGCTGCCATGGTTTGCTGTTGAAATGCACGCTGGTGTTGGCGCCAAAACGGGTGGGAAGTCCCGATCGGAGCAGGTTCTTTGGCGCTCCGGATCCACAATTTGCCTCATGGCTATTCGTCACACTTCCTGGAAGTGCGCAAACTCATATTTGCCCTTTCAATCGTTCGTTTGCTGTCGTAATGGCGCAAGCAAGCCAAGGGAGTGTCAGTGCTATATCATTATATCGTGCTCTGTCACGAACAGCGCGGATGATTGACAAAAATGCTTCGTTTCGCGCTCTACTTGCAGCTCCGCTCAGGTCGTGCCAGGCCTCTGCAGACCCGTACTCAAGAAGTTTAGCTAGTATTCTTGAGCCGCTTTATAAACCGGTTGGATTGTATGAACCTGGTAGACACGATAAATCCGACACAATGGCACAGCTCCTAACTAGAGTGTTTCGAGACCCGTCCCTGCTTGGTATCAACGCAATGACTGGGAACAGCACAAATTTGCAGGAGTCTAGCTCCGGGCAGGTTGTTTCTAGCACTTCTGAGACCTCAGCTGATACTCATTCAAGTGAGCATCTGCGCGACTAGATGCGTGTGGGGGCACTCGCCCTGCAGGTTGCCTCGAGCCTGATCCAAACAACGACTCCGCAGCTTACCAGCGACGACCTGGCATTGCCCGAGTTACAAGGCATCGAGGGGGGCTTAAAGTTTGATAGCAGCATCGGCTCGGGTTCCATCATCATATCTAATCCCATGGCACAAGACTACGCCCGAGATGTTCGACTCGTGCTGGGAGTAGCCGCGGTCGGAGGCGATAGCGGGGTTGATGCTGATGAGGCAGAGGAAGCAGGATCCAATGGCGGGCTTGCCAGCAGCAGGAGGCTGGACGTGTTGACCGTGGCAATCAATAGACCGCTGCCCATGCGAGCGGCAGAAATGGCGAAACTTGACATGGGCGAAGTCGGTCGCAACTACTGCTTCCAGGGTGGACTTGGAGACGGACGCATGATCATTTTGCACCCGTACGACGCAATCGAGGGAGCCGTAAGACTCACCAAATCCGGACTGTGTGCAGGCGGGCGCCTTACAGACATCAAGGCACTGCTCGACGAGGGGGCGGCGAAACCAAGAGATTTCAAGATCATCGTGGGGTGCGACATGATGCGGTTGCAACCGGTGCGCGATCCGGTGACCGGGGCCATCGCCCGCAGCGAGAACGGGGAGGTGGAGCTCGGGTTTCCAGAAATGCCCGGGTGCGCGGTTGCAACTGGGGACGCAGTCCGCGACCTCGCTCTAGCGCCGGCAATGCTGGAGGCGCCGCCGCGACCTGAGACTAGCGGAACCGTTGGTAGTGGCGGCGACAGCGATGAGGGCAACGACAGCTACGATCACGATC
>Ga0136560_1000951_pt1 | contig 14731 bp, 19 predicted proteins | sample AntRauMeHopE1497_FD_104925 | JGI IMG/M metagenome (GOLD analysis project Ga0136560, IMG submission 104925) | Saline lake microbial communities from Rauer Islands, Antarctica - Metagenome Hop E1 #497 | ecosystem: Environmental > Aquatic > Non-marine Saline and Alkaline > Saline | place... | reverse complement strand
GCTAGGAGCAGCGGCTTTGCTATCGAGCAGCTGTTGCGGCGGAAACGCAGCCCCGCGGCCCGCGCGGCTGGACAAATAGCGAACTCTGCCTCTGGATCGATCAAGGTTCGTCAACGTTCGTTCCAGCCCAATTCAGGCAAACCAACTACTTGCTATTCCTGAGTTTCTCTATCATTGTCTTGCCTAAAGTGTACAATATAGTATAAAGTGACTATGGACAGGGAGGATTTTTTGAAAGCAGTGGTTGAAGCTATTCGACAGCAGTCTCCGGGAATATCACTAGACCGCCCAGTAGATGCTCACGCTAAGGCTAAGCCAGGCAGGTTTATCCATGGAAGTGCGCCGTTAAATACACAAACAGCGCAAAATGCGATCGATACATTGTCGTTTGATCAGCCAAGACTCACGGAGCAAGCTGGTCATGCGCTACTTGCAGCCACATTGAATGAACAAGGGCAATTCGGCCTCGGAACTACTATAGAATCTGGGATGAAAACTAGTGTTGAGGCGAAGCGTAGAGGTGGTAGTACACATGCTCGTTCAAAAGTAAGGAGGCGCCGAAGAAAACCGAATGGGAGCCAAATCAGCCCATCTAATGACCGAATAACTTTGTCATATTCATCGCTAGTTGGACTACGTAGTGCTATAATGAAACGCGCTGCGGATGATAGAGGGAAGTGTGTTGCCGAGCAGGCGGTAGCTCAAGCGACTGCTGCTCTAACGGACCCTGGTGAAGCCAGAGAGCTGCTGGCCCGCGCAGAGCCAGCCAGCGCCCTAACCCTGGCTCACCTTGGGATTGCACTGCTTGTGCTCTTGCCCGGACAGTAGCTCATCATGGGCTTAGATCTGACCAGTCCATTGCACCTTTCAACAAATAGCAGCTCTGAAGTTGGTCAAAAGCCGATTCGTGCCCCTTCTGTTGAGAAAAGCACGTCCACCCGACCTCCATCCATCGCGAACGCACTCGCCCTAGCAGATGGACGCATAGTAGCGACTGCCTCCGCAGATTTCTTGCAGGATCATAGATTAGCACGTCATTTAGCTGAAGTCCTCATTTAGATGCACTGCGTTCACGATGTAGGCACTTCGCGAGGGGTGGGTGAGACTCTGGACGACTGTGAACACACGCTTACCACGTCGCCACACGCGGCGGTCGCCTGCCCTGTGGAAGACCTGTTCGATGCAAACGAGGGAGAATGGGGCACCTCAGCGGAGCGAAGCGGTATATCAGATGCTGCTGGACAGCATTCTCGATCAGGGGCGGCCAGCGCGGCCTGTAAGGAGGGCGAGGCCATCGCAATAGCTGGGGCTCCATCGGCTGGATGGACCGGACTCATGTCTTGCTTGGAAGCTATCGCAGTTAGGCCTGAGCCTCATGTGCGGTGCACTGGGGTGGATGGCCTTTTGCACCTGGCTCGGGCTGTCAGCAGACAGATTGTCGAAATGAAAGACGGCGTGCGCACTGAGTCGATCAATCTATCCACCCGTGCGTTCAGAGGTATCGAGCTGGCACTAGTGGAGGGGTCATCACCTCTTGGCCATGTCTCAGCTCATTTTCGTGAGGCCATCGACTGCATGCTTGAGTTTCTCGATGCCAGCGATACGTTTGCAAGTGACGATGCTGTTGACCTCGTGGCACGGTCGGCGCTCGCAGAGCCGCATGTAAGCTGTGTGCAGGCTGCCGCCGCTCTTGCCGAGGCTACACTCAGCCAGTTGGGTGACCAGGACTTGAGAGTCAATGTTATCGCAGACTGGGTCAACGCAAAGGATATAGGGCAAGCATCAATTCTGAAGGGGGCGCCAGCAGCTACGGCCACCGGACTGTCAAGGACAGATGCCAGCAAGTGGACTCTGGCGACTGGACTAGCTTTGGCAAGGCTTGTTCTGAGGGCGCCTGCTGGATCCGAGGACCTAGTTCATCTGAGTAAGATTGCTAGAGCGGTGTGCAGCATAGCAGTTGGGATGGATATACCCGTGTCATTGATTCCGGAGGTTGTAGCCGTGCACCAATGTATGCGTTCGACGTCAGACTCTGCGGCAAGTGCAGTCGGTGTTGACGCCACAGTATCTAGTAGATATGAAGTGGAGGTATGCTGCTGGGACCTGATATGTGACGGTAATCCCGGGCATGCTGTCGCGCTCGATTCGCCTGCTGGTACGAAATGTGCTGATACAGGTCCTAGCCTAGTGCAACTGGTATCCCGCCTGTCTTTGGCTTGCAGTCTATGCAGGGAACATTCCGATCAGGTACAAGAGCATATAGGTAGTGTCATTAGCACAGGATAGAGCAGTAGTGGAAACTGGGATGACATACGATCGGAAGGCCGCGCTGCAGGTGCAGTTGGTGGCGCATCTGAGACTGTTACAGGGGCTGAAACAACTCTAGCCGAGGCTGACATGGGTGCTGCGAGTGGTCGTATACAGACTGCTGGCGTTGGCGACTTGATATCGACTAGTCGAATACTTCGAGTGCGGGTGCGAGCAATGCAAATGGTATTCATGGACATATGTTCCCAAGTTCGAGCCGTGGGATATCCAGGCGTTTTCTGTGCAAAGGGTCAGGTGGATTTGCTCGAGCAAGTCGTCGCTTCGATCGCTGAGTGTGGCAAGGTGGCTGGACGAGCAGCTGCTGGCAACACCATGACTAGCACGATGCTGCTCGAAGCTGAGACTGACTCCGACTCACTCCATGAGCGTAAGGGTGACAGTGCTCAAGATTCAGATTCGCCTGTGCCTGTCTCATCACGAGGTGAAAACCACTCATCGCATCCACACAGCAAGGGAACTGGCTTAGTTCGCAGGAAGGTTGCCGTTACTTAGGACACGCTGGAATTGGAAGCAGCTGCGAATGCTGCTGCTGGATCTGCAGCCTTGGATCACGGATCGGATAGACTATCTCGGCAGGCGCGGGATGGGCTTAGTGCGGCGGGGCGTGTGTCGAGTGATCTCGCGGCGGTTGCGAGAGGAATGCGGGCAATTCAGGTTGGAGCTCGTCTAGTGCGAGGCTTGGGACGCTCTCGGTCAGTCGCGACCACCCGACATTCTGCAGCATCAAGAGACGATGTAGATGGAGGTGCTGGTCCAAAGCCTACGCATGTGGTAGCAGGCACCGCTGCATTCGCTTCGCCGCGGAAGCTCGACTAATTTTCAGGCTTGCACGAGTTGTTGGAAGTAATTGTATGTACGACCCTTGGGCAAATCGCGTAAATGCACTGGATTCTAATCTAGCATCAATTCCATTCCAGATCCCACGGATGCACTGGATGATTCAAAGGTTGCATGGTTGAGCAAGTCGCGTCTCTACTTAGAGATTTGCGCATGTCGAGAGCGTCTTCACTATCTCTGCCTCCATAATAGCCTAATACTCTCCTGTACACGACATACCCAAGCTTCTGGTAGAATACTACAGCTCTCGTATTGGATTCCCTCACGAACAAATCCACGAACCAACAACCTTCTTGCTCAGCAGACTGCTCTAGTCCAACCATAAGGCGTCTGGCGCAGCCCTATTGTCTGAAATCTGGTGCTACTGTAACAGCTGATACATGTGCGTGCCACTCTTGGAACTCGTCCTTTCCTTCACTTTTACCGATCATGTAAGCCATCGTGGTGCCTCTCGGACTCTCCATCACTTGGCAGTAGTGAGGCCACTTAGCAAGATACTCAAGATAGAACTGCATTCCGAACTGCAATCTTAAGTGGAGTCAACGAAAAAGCAAGTCAGCAGGGTTCGCTACAATTCCCAAGCTACCACGGGTAAACGAGAACTATTTTGCGGGCATCCAAAGAGACTTACGGTTTCAGTCCAGTGGTCAAAGTTTATATTATTGAACCGCATCAAATCCATACAGGTGAACGGCCGAATCGTTGACATGGCAATGATATTAGTGCCAGACTTGCGGAAAGCCTCGTCTACTAGACGAAGAAGAAGATAGGCCTAACTCGAATCCTAATCCAATGATTATCTGCTTTCGCTTGCATTTAGGGTAATACTGCAGCACATGATACTACAACGACTGCGATCGTATCTGTCTCAAGCCGCTAAACCCAATCGGGGCGGTTCGCGGGTGCAGTATATGTCATCGACGGCTGGTATCACGAATTGGGTTTCACAAATGAAGGAGCGAGGTCTCGTACACGCCTCAACATCGGACTCAATTCATACTGTATTTAATAATTGGAGTAGCAGGCACCTTTTCCGAGGGCGCATTCGCAAAGATATTCCACCGTGCAGCGTCTACGTTGGCTAGGACCCCACCGCCAGAAGCCTGCACGTCGGTAATCTCCTGCCATTGCTGCTGCTGAAGCACTTATAGATGCGAGGTTTGCGACCTATTGCAATAATCGGAACAGCTACTGGTCGTATTGGCGATCCAAGCGGCAAGAATCAAGAGCGGCCGCAGCTTGATGATGGCACCCTTCGCGCCAATGTTAGTGGAATCACGAAGAGCGTGGAAGCCTTACTTGGCAGCAAAGCTGAGCTGTAGTACTATGCTGATCGCCTTGAACGCGCAGGCGAATTAGAGGTAGACACGAACGCTGGTCGGGTTGAAGGTCAAGCTCGCTCGCACTAGCCAACGCTGGTTTTGGAGAACGGAAGTTTCTATGACGGCCTGTCAGCACTCGATTTCTTGGGGACAGTAGGACGCAATTTCCGTATGTCATCAATGTTAGCACGAGATAGTGTGAAGTCTAGGCTTAGCTCAGAGGCTGGCCTTAGTTTCACTGAGTTTTCCTACTAGATGTTGCAGGCGTGGGACTTCTGGACCTTGTATCGCATGCACGGGTGTGCCATCTAGCTCGGTGGCTCTGATCAATGGGGGAATATCGTCGCAGGAATCGATCTGGTTCGTCGAATGAGCGGCGACGAGGTATTTGGAATCACTGTGCCACTGCTCACGAACTCAGCGGGATAGAAGCTAGGCAAATCGGAAGGCAATGCCACTGCGTGGCTCAATCCCGAGGATACCCCACACTACTCATTCTACCAATACCTGATGCGATAGAGCGATGATGATGCAATCAACTTGCTTCCTAAGCTCACGTTGCTTCCGATGGTGGACATCCAGGAGGCCGTCGCACGCCATCGCTAGGATCCACACCTGCGTGTGGCACAGACCTTACTAGCAGCAGAAGTGACGCGCCTAGTTCGAGGCTAGGAAGGACTTAAGGTTGCGAAGAACACGTCAAACTTGCTTCATGGGAAATCTAACAATCCTGGTGACTTATTATATAGCAGCCCGTCTGTGCCTGTCCTGAAGGAACTGCAACTAGGAGTGATAGCTGGGTCTATCCCAGGGGCGGTCGTTGAGTCGCAGGAGCTGCTATCCAAGCACTCTCTCATAGATCTTGCTGTGCTTTCTGGAGCTTGTACTTCCAAATCAGAAGCGAAGAGATTGGCAAAAGCAGGAGGGCTTTCTTTGAACGGAGCGAAAACCGACCTCAAGAGGGCGCTAGCCCCGGCAGGCGATGAAGCCCTACAAGGTGGGAAGGTAGTGATTGTGGGAGCCGGGAAATCCCGCAGGCATGTGATAACGGTTGCTTCATTGTGAATTCTCCTCGGAAAGGGTACAATAGCATTCATATTTACACCGCAGGAGTGCCTAGGCCGATATCCGAGGTTAATTCGATCGGTATTGAACAGTGTGGCGCGGCTTGCATTCGAATGCAATTCTGCATCGGTTCGTGTGCGAAGGACCAAAACCAAGCAAAAGTTATGCGATTTATCACTCTGTGCATGCTAGTACAATTCAAATCATTCAATCCAGAAATCTTCATTTGCAACAGTATCCCCCGCCTCTGATTGTTGCATCACATCGGGGTGGGAGCCCTTTGCTAGAGTTACTTTGTACAGGCTTGTCTAACCGTCAAGTGGAAAAGGGGAACGCCGGCCGCAATGCCACATGCTAGGGCCGACATCCATGATTGGAGCCGACGCGAGTACGGGTAGGTGACAATGCTGAGCAAAGCGGCTTCCACCCGCGCCCTCACTGTGCTGGATTTCGCCTTCTTCATGTAGAACTGCTACTTGGCCCGGAGATAGAGCCCGATGTGGTAGCGGCAGATCCACCCTTATTGTCTAGCTTCCATCCACCAGATGCGCTGTGCATTGCCTGATGAGTGGCTGCAGGTTCCTAAATCGACATGCCACTGGAAGGCCGCCTTCTGATCTCATCAGATCGAGTACCTTGTCTCTCTCAGCACTAGACTCGCTCTGCATTATGGTTTTTCTGGCATCAAGAAAAACGCATTTTGCATACAGAACTGGATGAGTGCGTCCAACACAGACTGCAATATCATTTCCCAGCGGCCACTTGGACCTGCCAGATGGCAATAAGTCCAGCTCGCTGTAAACTGCAAGCTGTGTTGCATCCACTCCCTTCTTTGCCACATACGTTCGCTGTGATAGACCCCCAATCCTAGCTGACTGCCCCTCTGTATAAAGAGGGGTGCCATTGTGAGGACCAAGTCCAGGCGAATTGTCGAGCTTGAGCTTTGCACGACGCGCGCCGGCATTGCCACCTTGTTCGTCAGGCCAAGCTGCAAAGATACCCGGACGCAGCGATAGGTACCCCGGCAAGAAATCTCCCATTCGGCGTTTGCCAATGAAACAAATACCCGCGCTATCCTTGCGACTGGCAGTGCTCAGACCAGCTGCTGCAGCAATTCGTCGGACGTCAGCCTTGCGAAGATGTCCTAAAGGCATCCACACTTTGTGCCACGCCCTCGGATCTACCTGAGCCAGGAAGTAGCTCTGGTCTTTCGACGCGTCGATCCCTTGCAAAAGCGACACAGCTGAGCCTTGGCGATTTTCTGTTCCATGCGTTATAGAATGACCAACTTCGTTCGGCAGCCACGAAGGGTCTCGAACGAGCTTCGCAAGCGCAACATCCGACAAAGTGTTCGTCTGGCGACCACAGGCTGGACCAATTTTTGTCTACGCATCAGATTCTAGTCTTGCGTAATGCCCTGTTGCTATAGCAGCCGCACCATGATCACGCTAGCATGCATCTAAAAACGCTCCGAATTTCACGTGTCGATTGCAACCAACGTCCGGGTTTGGTGTCGCGTTCTGATCGTGCGCGTCCAAGTAGGGTTCAAAGACGTCGTTCCAGTATTGCTTCGACAGATCGACTTGATGCAAAGGAATTCTGAGCTAGTCAGCAACTAATTTTGCGCTGTCAAAGTCCTCTTCCAGATGGCAGTACGAACCGTGCTCATCTGTTCCATCCCAATTCTTCATGAAAACACCAGTCACGTCAAACCCGGCCCTGATCGCCAGCCAAGCGACGACGCTAGAGTCAACACCACCAGAGAGACCAACACAAATTTTCTGGCGTGCAGCCGCGAAGTCGTGAAAATATGCGTGCCGCGCTTGTATTGGATTGCATCGTGACCAATTCATCGATACCGTGCGAAGTGCATGCCTTATCATTGGGCATCCAAGCCCTCACTTTAGTCAAAGGAAAAAGTCGTACGGTGGCGGCGCTATGTAATTGTACGAGTAGGTCAATATCTGTATATTGAAGATGCGTGATGCGGCGTGTATTAAATAGTAATTCTACCAAGTAGGCCAAGGTCTCCGTGCCTCCGTGGCGAAGATGAAGATTATCAGATCAAGTAGATCTAGATCCTGAGATCCGGATGATCTGGAAACTGATCGGATCTAATCTGTGATAAAGAGCAGCAACCGCTCAACGAACATTTGTTCGTAGAGAGGACAAATAGGGCCAACCACTCGCTGCCGCATCCTTCGACAGCATCCACCTCAAGTCCATTCATAGAACGTGCCATCCGTGTCATACCATCCGGCCTCATTGTATGGCCGACCATACTCGTCGTAGTACCAACCGTTCTCATCCGGTTGACCAGCCTCAGCCTCAGCTCCGGAGTCGGAATCGGCAGGTTGATAGCTGCTGGTGCCTGCACCGCTGGCCGTCGCCTGCCATGCATCGCCATCCTCAGCTTCCCAGTCCTCGTGCTCGTACCCGCCGCCATGATGATCTTGCCGTACATGCTGCCCTGCCATGTCGGCTGATGCTTGTGCATCCACAATGACACGATCCCCATACTACTGCCCGGCACTAGCGGGAGGAGGTCGAAATGCAGCTGCACTGGAGCCATATTTGCTGGCCTTCTCACTGCCACTGCCATGGCGATTGCCATGGCCATTGCCATTGCCATTGCCACTTGCCGCGGGTGGATCACTGCCACCAACTGCTCCTCTATCGCCAGCACCGACACCGGATTCATAGCGCGCAAAGGACCGCTGCTTGCAAGCTTCCTCTTGCTCTCGTGTCATGTCGAGAGCACGCACGTCATACGGCCCCATGATGATCGGACGCTCTCTCCGTTTGGTAGCAAGCACACGGTTTTTGTACCAAAAACACTCATTTTCTTCGTCCCATTCCTTGATGTAGGTAGCACGGATAGCTTGCGCCAGATCGCACTTCGCCAGGTACACTCTGGCAGCCCCCTGTATGATGCCCATCGCTTCCTCCCGAGCTGGCCGAAGGGCTTTCTGGTAGCGAACCTCGGCTTGACCAAGCTCATTCTTCCTGAACCGAGCCACCTCTTTCAGCTGCGCTTGCTCCGAGGCACTTTCCTGGGTGTAAATCGCACCCAATTCTTGGGACATGAGCTTTGCCATGGCTGATACCATGGCATCTGTACGTACAGAACTGGTCCTGCGGTTGTAAACCTCTTCCTTGTGCTAAGCTTGCATGGTCTCGTACTCTTCGTCCGTCAGTTTCATGATTTTACCCATGATAACTTCTTGTTCGCGCAGCTCTGCATCAGTGAATTTAAGTTCCTCAGCCCGAATCACGGAAGCATCTTCTGCAGAACCATCCGCGCGATGAGCAGCATCTGCATCGACCCCTACAGAAAAATTTCTCCACTCAAATTGACCTCTGGCTGCATCAGGCCTCACCTTCGCTTCGTTGTCAAGGAATGTCAGTGCCTCTCTAAGCGACTAGTCCGCCCCTCCCAGGGCGAAATCCTTAATGTACTTAATAATCTGCCGTCTACGAGCGTTTTGCCTCTTCTTGCGGTCTTCTTCAGACTTCTGCTTTGCATTGTAGATTCGCTTCTTCACCTGCATTTCTACTTCAGCCCGTTCGCGGTCTATTTGAGCTTCAGCCATCTGGACACTTTTGCGCATTTGGGTCACCCTCAACTTCCGCTAAACCTCCATTCGGTGCTTCTCGGCATCTTCGGCCGCCCTGATAGCAGATATTTCGTCCTCTAGGTCTTTCTTGATAAGTGCCGCCTTAACAGCTGCCTGTTGTTCGGCATCAGCTGCATGGAGTTGCATAGCCTCCTCTGCCCGGCGAGTGGCCCAGAGCAGCTGGCGCCACTCGCGCGCTCGTTGCTTCACCATATGGCGCTTTGATACACGCTAAATGGCTCGGGCAGCAAGTTCTCTACGGTCAATCTCTTGTAGCTTTTCTTCTTCGCGAGTTTCGCGAAGAAGTCCTCGCGCTCGTCGCTGCATCAAACGTCTTACGGTTCTGCGACCCACGAAGCCGCGGAAGCATCGCTACGTGTCGATTGCCGCGGACTTTCTTGTGCCGCGAAGTAATCGCACTGGTACCTTTCCGTATCGATACATTCGCCATATGCTTTGCAGTTTAATGGCAGCCAGCATGCTTGGTTTAAGGCGACGTACAAGTCGTAATGCACGCGCAGCTCTCCATGACGCCTGCAATCGCTCCGCTGCTGCGGCAATCGAGCACTGCCGCGACCACACTCGCATAGCTTGCCTCATGCCATTCCGACGGACAGAATCGTTCAGCCGCTATAATCTCCATCGTGTGTGCTTTCGACGGACAAGGTAGCTCATCCACCGCTCATAAACTCCAAACATTTCTAGCATTGTCCATCTGCGTAGAACGCGGAGCAGCGCAAAAGCCTTTCTGTAGGCGTCACGGGAGCGAATAACATGCTATAGTAGCACTTTCGGATAGAACGTCTCAAATCGGCATGCTGGTCTGTCCGTTTTCAGCTCGTAATCTCTCCGAGGCCGCAGCAGTCGGAGTAACGGCGGAGAGCACAGCATCTAATCGAAGTTGCGAAGGCTTATCGAAGGGCGTGGCTCAAGGCCATTTCCGTCAGATCGTATCCTGACTAGCGAAACCCTACTATCACCAGGCCCAGACAAAGCGGGGCCGTCTGGAAATACATCCCGAAGCATAGATAGCAGCGCAAGTCGCCATCGGTTCTACATCTAAAGCAAGGTCGCTCTCTCTTCATCATCTCTTATTGTTGTGTCATCTACTCCTCTTGATACCTCCACGTCATCATCACTGTCCGTCCAATCGAACCGACCCGCAGAGGTCAAGAGAGAAGCTGCTCGAACTCCGGGCGAGTACCCGCGCGGCCGTCGCTTCTTCTTTTTGGCTCCCGAGCCAGTCTGCATTGTGCCGGCTGATTCGCCATCAGATTCGCTTCCTCCTCCAATGAGCTTCGCCAGCTACTCAGCTGCAGAAGGAGCAGCCTCGCGTGCCTTCTCCGCTTTCTGCTTGGCTCGATCAGCCCGCTATCGCACTAGTTCGTCCTCATCCTCCAGGCCAGGAACCTTCTCTACTAAGGCTTGCAGTAACGTCTGATCATCTGACTACACCCACCGCCCCCCTTTTTTTTTCCAGCCCATTGACCGTGCAATGTCACGTTGCGCCTCAGCTCCCCAATCGTCGCCGGCGTTCTGCAAGCTGTTCTGGAGCATATTGAATACCTCTAGCGCGGACCGTTTTGAGTTTGGCTGCACACTTTGATCGCCTGCCCCTCCAATCATGGTACTTACTGAAAGGTCAACCCTATCGTCGCCATCTTCCTTTCGCTCGATTCCTCGCTGGTTAGCAAGCGCGGCGTCCCCAGCAGAGGTGCTTGTGGAAGCAGCAGACCTGCTGTTCCTTTCTCCAATCGTGCCAGCGGCAGCATCGAAAGCGACCAGAGCATGCTGACCAGGGGTTTCCATTCCAGCCACAATATCAATCCCGGGCGGCATTCGCTACACTAGCACATACGTGCCACTCTCTGGGTCAAGAATCCACCGATCTTGTGGTTTCTTGCCAGCGGCTTCGAGCGTCCGATTCGCCGCATCTTGGACGGCAGCTGCCTACCGAGTGCTCTGTTCGCTAGAACGGTGCACGTGCCGGCTATCCGCAATAACGTATGAAAATTCTCTTGGCGGTGGGATGGGGAGAACTGACAGGCTCTAAATTCCAAGGGCCAGATCTTCCATATCAAGGCGCTATTCCCCAGTACCGCACACACAGCCAAACAATCCAGCTACAGCTGACGTGGGACAGTGTACGTCAGGATACCAGAGCCTAGAGCCTTCGTCAAAGTCGTCAACTGAAATCAGCTGAGCATCTGAGGCGAGAACAGTACCGACACCCCCAGGTCCGGGCACTCCTTGCTCTAAAATCCCTTTTCCAGCCGCAAGGGAGCGTCCGCCCCTGCCTCGATTCTTCTTGACGACAGAGCTGCTATTCAGTCGTGACATAGCATCTCCAGCTGCCTGCGTTCGTTTAGGGCGAGAGGTCCTGCTGACCTGACCGGGCCAATGCTTGAAGCTTACATCAATAGGTTGTTTCGCCCCAGATGACCAGCCGCTCCCCCCCCCACCTCCACCACCCACAAGCTTCCGGCGTTTTTTGGCGATCGCATTCTCTTCTTCAAGCTTCATGAAACGAATGGCAGCCATTGGATCTCGATAAGCCCTCTATCTAGCCTCTTTCGCCGACATCATGGAAATATCTACAGTTCCACCTTTGGTAATTCTGGCTGACTGCGCAGCCGCATGGCTCCTCAGAGCCATTGCAAGCTCGGTAGCAGTGAGCTCCCTCTGCATCGTCAAAGTACCCTCACCATTGACAGACCCTCGTCTTGCTGAGCTACGCAATACTAGAGAATTCGACGTATTGCCTCCATTGCTTGACACCGGGACTACCGATGACCGTCGCGGTCTGGTCGTTTGAACAGAATCTGCCGCTGCATAAAATCGCCGGACCTCCAAGCTGGGATTACCACGCGCACCTTGAGGCGCAAACATGGAGAAAGCAAGCTTAGACCCAGCTGGTGGGAGTCCAAATTCAGCTCTTCGATGTGTCCCGCCGCCTTCGATGATAAATCGCCGACTCAGTTTCTACAATGGTCCTTCGGGCTTGCCAGCTGCCAGCTGCGGGCGAGTTGCCCATTCAGCATGCGAAATAGCTTTTGAAGCCCACCCCGTCTTTGGCGGGGTAATCCTCGGAATAGGGTCAAATAGCCTGATTGATGGCAGAGCCCTTATATCAAGCTCGGCTTCTGAACCATACATTTGGAAGGCCCAACGAAGGTGTTGATGCGGCAGACTAAATGGATCACTCATGATGCGAAGGCAAATGAGCAGTTCCCGCCAAGGCATCGAGCCACCCTCATCCGCCATGCCATCATCAGCACTGCTGGCACCCTACTTGGGCACGCCCATCTCACGCACACACATTGCACGGGAAGCGTGATCCGACCATCGAAGCACGGGTCGAATTCGACGCTGAACATACGAGAGGGTGGCGATGCGCAGATCCCCACGAGAAGCCATAGGAATATCATCGATGCTGCTAAAAACCACATCATCCAAGGTCCAGCCATGGCGGTGCAGCACCAATGGAGGGCCTTGTTTGCCTTTCATCGCCTGTGCTGCTCGTGTAGCTTCGTCCTCTGCGAGAGCGAGGGCAGCCCATGTTGTCGCTGAATGGTCGACCTTCTCGGATCCACGCAATGGCCACAGTGCTGTATGCAGCCATTGTGGAACTACCCATGTAGATTCATGCGTTGTAGTTGACAATCCGTGCTGCTAAACCGACTTTGTCAGCGACACTGACCCACTTGCACTGACTATGTGCGCAGGCGGCTTTCGTCCCATTTCAGGCGGAAGTTGGAGCATCCTCGCTATTCTTGATAGCATACTGGTTGAGACTGGGCGTGTTGATCGCACCGCCCCCTCCAAGCCAGGTGCTAGCATCCCAAACAGATCCCTGGCTTCTAATGCTGCCAATCGCATCGAAAACCCAATCGACAACAGTCCAAAATCTAGCACAGCGGTACATCCGTCGGGTTTCAAATCTTGCGCGGCAGACTCCCCAGTCCACTTGCCTAGAGGCTCAAGTTTGCCACTGCCGCGAGAGGTCGCTTTTTTTCGGGCTTTTCTCCCGCCTTCAGCGGATGCATCTTCAGGCGGCAGTCCTAGCATTCGGCGCTCGTGCTCCCGTTCTCTGATTACAGCCTTCTCCCGACGACGGAGTGCGACAACATCTTCATCATCTTGAGCCCACCACATGGTCTTTCGTTCCACCAAGCTTCCATGCCCACCAGCTGCTTCGAGTCTGTCTGTGCGCCTCTACGCCTGCACTTTTCGCCGTGCAACGGCAGTGGATAGTCCAGGACCGAACAAGCGAGCGGCCTCTAAGATCTCTTCACGGGCTTCACCCGTCAACTCAGCTGCGCCACCAGCTGCCATTTCTAGGCCAAACCGACCAGGATCTCTCACCTAGGCCATCGCTGTACCGCTCACGGTGCCGTATCCTCTTTTTGCGTCGCTTGCAGCTCCACTAGCAGGGCCTCCAGCAAAATGCCGCCGTACCTTTCGCTATGCCGCCTCGATTTCACTTGTGGTCCAAGCTGGGGCACCTTCACCTAGTACAGGCACTGGTACCTCTCCAGTTCGAGGATCCCGAACGGCTGCAAAGGGATCGCGACCACTCTGACGACTGAGAACAGAAGCCCGCGATTGCCGCGAAGCAAGACCACGGCTCGCTAGCATTCCACGGTCAGGATCTTCGGGAGTTGCGCTAATGGACGCGCGCCGGCTTCGCCTTTGTGCTGTCCCATTTGGTCGCAAAGCAACGGCATTTATGCCACTGGCACCAGATGCGGTCTAGTCCACTGGTTTGCCAAGCGCTTCGCGCAGCCGAAGAACAAGCTGTACCGCATACATTGCGTGTTGCACAATTGCATCACGCCGCTTTCTCGCTACTTCAATACGCTCCTGCATCAATGATGCTGCCAGATTCCTCACTGCTCCCATAAACCTGCTTTGCGTCACTTTGACGCCGGGGTTCGCTCGATATAGCTCACGAAATAGTTTGGGCATGTATTCAAACTGGCGAAGTGCATTACCAAGACCTTCCAACTATGATCCAATCTAACCTGCCGACTAGCTTGCGGCTTCCCCTGTACTCAAGTTTGACCGCGTCCCGCTGCTCGGTCCATTCCTCCCACCGCTTGCAGCGTACGAGCTTGGAAGCGAGGATGGACCTGCCGTATCATCGAGTCCTATTGGCGGAATGGATTGAACCCCAGCAGCCCGGAGCCGACTATGACCTCTCTCGCTCCAAGGCGGTTGTTCCTCGTCATCTGAAGACGGTGGCTGAAGATATGATACCAACGGCCCCATCGCAGTCTGTAGTACACCCAGTGGTCCCATCTTGGCAGCGGCTCGAGTGGCTTCAGAAGCCTACTTCCCCTACTTTTCCTTCGTCCGCTTCGCACGTCTACGTCTAATCTCTTCGTCTGTATCAGAGGAGCTCAGTATGTCGTCCGAATCGCCCCCCTCCCCCTCGTGAGTGCTTTGCCCCACACTGCCTCGGGTAGTCTAGTCCACCTTCTCTCGCCTCAGGCGGCGACGGCGATTTCGCTCCTTGCGCAGCCTGAGCTTCTTTCTGCGCATTCTACGCTCACGAGCAAG
>Ga0136560_1000950_pt1 | contig 14741 bp, 9 predicted proteins | sample AntRauMeHopE1497_FD_104925 | JGI IMG/M metagenome (GOLD analysis project Ga0136560, IMG submission 104925) | Saline lake microbial communities from Rauer Islands, Antarctica - Metagenome Hop E1 #497 | ecosystem: Environmental > Aquatic > Non-marine Saline and Alkaline > Saline | place... | reverse complement strand
GCGGCGGCGTCGTCGAAAGACGTCCACTCCCGCAGGCAGTCCACGGGCGGGAGCGACGCCGGCTGCCCCCGAGGCTTGCAGAGCAGGTGGTAGAGGCCGCGCACGAACCCGTCGCCGAGGTGGTTCCGGGCCACCGACAGCGACCTGAGCCGCCGCGACCCTGCGACGGCCCGCAGAAGGGCGTGCGGCGCCCTGGACGCGAGCTCGCCGTCGGCGGCCAGCCCCGCGCCGTCCGCCCGGATAGCCTCAACCCTGGGCTGCAGGCTGGCCGCATCGAAGAGGGCGGCCGCGGCCCAGTCGCTCAGCAGCCGCCCCGAGAGGTCCAGCGCGGCGAACGGCGCGTCCCCGTCGGCCAGGGCGCACGCCAGGGGCACCGCATCGTTGTCGGACAGCTCCCCGACGACCAGGGCGGAGCCTGAATCCAGCTCCCGGAGAAGGCGAAGGATCGGCGCCGCGCCCTCGATCGCGCACGCCTGCCGGTATACCCGCGCGCAGCTGAACCGCGACGTCTTCCCAGGCGGGGCGGCGTCGAACGGGTGCAAGGCCGCCAGCCACGGGGGCAGGACGTGGCCCACCGCGCGTCGCATCATGCCTCGCCGCAGGGTCTCCTCATCTGCCCTGTGCTGCCCGCCGACGATGGGGGCCAGTTCGTTCGTGCTCCTGGGCGAAGCCTGCTTGTGGTCCTCTCGGTGCCACGAGCCGGCGATCGCCGCAACGCCTCCCGCTCGCTCCACGTCCTCCTCGACGGCTGCCGACTGCTTCCACATTACGTCCTCGGCCGCCTTCTCTTCGACCTCGGCGAGACGCCTTTCTGTCGGGCGCCGCACCGTTTCGGTGGCCATTTCATCGACAAAACGAGACACATCGGCGCTCACGCGTTGCATGGCCGGCCCGCGAGTGATCCCAACCGCATCGCGCGGCGGGGCCGCGTCCCAGACGGCCCAAGGGCGCGAAGGCTTGGCTGTGAACACGCGTCGCGGGTGCGAGCGGGGTTCCAGGCGGCGCAAGGATGTGGTGAGCGCGTTGAGGGCGCTCCCCCCGCGGACCGATTCGCACAGCAGCTCCCCCTGCTCTGATTCTCGCTCCATTTAAAAGAGGCCAGGCGGGGGGCGGGTTGTTGCCTTGCCCGGGGCGCCCTCGCGGGCAGTGCCGCAGCGAGTGCTTGCCGGGCCGGTCGCTCCCGCCAGTTTCTGGTGGAGCTCGCCAGCTTGTGCACGGCAACAACGGTGCTGGCTGGTGCGATGCGTACCTTGTCTCACGCACAGCGGTCGTGGGAGGCTCGAGCGGACACCGGCCGCAACCCCGAGGCCTGGCTCTCGGAATTCCCGCCCGCGTCACCCTACATCCAGCCGTACCCCGGAGGCAGCTGGCGCCCCCGCGCACCGTCGCCTCGTCCCATCCCCCGGCCCGTGGCGGCGGACCAGCGGGCTACGGTTGCTGGCATGCCTCGCGGGGCCGTCACACGTCCACCACCGCCGGCTCCCGGGCTCGCCCCGGACAACGGCGCCGCGCTGAGCGACGCTGCCCTGCCCCTGGCGGACGGGCCCTCCGCCCCGAAGGCCTCCAGCGACCGCCGTGCCTCGGCGAGCAGAGCCGACCCGGAGCCGGTCGGGGCAGAGCTGCGCGGAAACGGCGCCGACGGGGCGCCGTGGAGCAGCGCGGACGGCGACAGTGAGGGCCGCTTCGCCGCCGGGGGCTCGGCGGCGCTGGCCAGGCTCCTGCCCGCGGCGAGGGCCGCCCACACCGCCTCCGGCTCCAGGCCCGAGGCGAGGGCATGGCGCTTGCGCGGGGTGCGCCCGGTCGAGGGTCCGAAGAAGGCCGTCACGGCCTCGGCGTGCGGGAAGGCTCCCCCCGGGCCGTCGGACTCCACCGACTCGCTGTCGCTGTCCGACGGCCCCCCGCCGTCCGACCCCGCCCCGCCGAGGACGGCGAAGGTCGCGTCGTCGGCCGCGCCGCCCATGGCCACGATGTCGGCGGCGGCGTACACCGTACCTACGCCGTACGCCGCGGCGCACCGGTCCAGGGACCGGGCCGAAACGGCAGCGGGCATCGGGCCCGGCGCCGGGACCACAGGCGGCGGCAGCCGGCTCGCGCGGCTGCGCTTGCCCTTCTTCCTGCGGACCGGCTCCGCCGACGTGGGGACGACGGAGGCCACGGCCTCGGCGGGGGCGGTGCGGGTCACGATGGACATCATGTAGTCGGCAGTCTCGCCCACACGGGCGCTCTGGCTCATCCCGGCACTGCGGCGCGGCACGAGGATGGCTCCGCGCGTGGTCGCGGGCGAGCACATGGAGACACCGTGCTGCCGGGCACCGCCTGCGGAGGCGACCGCCCCGGAAAGGCGGACTCACGCGTCACAGACGGCGGCGTCCCGGAACCGCTCCCAGTTGAGCAAATCCCTGAGCCGCATCGACCTCGGGTCGGACGGGAAGCGGTTGGTGCCGGCGCGGGCGGCCGACTGGCCGAGGGGGTGAACCCACTGCGCAGGCTCCGCCCGCGCCGGGAGCTGGTCCTCGGCCAAGCACAAGCGCACGTCGTACCTGCTCACGCGCTCGTGCTGCGGGAAGCGGGTGTTGTGACACCGAGCGTATCGAAACGCGGGGTAGCAGGCCACGAGTGCGGTCTTTCCTACCACGCGCGGACCCGCCCGCTTACCGCGCGGCCAGCCAGCGGCACAAGATCGGATCCGAGATTCTGGGACGTGGCAGCCGCAGGGTCCACCCGCACCACCGCGGGCGCACCAAACAGCGCGATCACCCCCCTCGCCGCCGCGTCGGCCCGCTCGTCGTCCAGGTAGGCCTGGCGAAGCGACTTCCTGGCTTCCCGTGTGTCCCGCTCCCGGCCGGCGGCTGCGGGGTCGCCCCTGCGCGACGCCATCACGCCGTGTGCGGGGGGGCCAGCGCGTTTGTGTTCGCCAGGCACTCGCCTCTGCCTTCACCGTTTGGAGGTGCCTGTGTTCGCCCGTTGCCGTTGGCACGCGGGCATGCACGCTCGGGTCACGCACGCTCCGTGCCTGCCGGCGCGGCCTCGCTGTCGTCGTCGTCGTCGTCAACTTCGTCCGAGTCCTCGGCGTCGACGACGTCGATGTCGTCGCCCTCCTCCTCGATCCCCAGGGCCGCCCGCACGACCTGCACGACGCTCGGGTGCATCTCCGCCACGGCCGCGCACTCCCCCCCCAGGCGCACCATGGCCTCGCGCCAGACCACGTCCTGGTGGAAGAACTTGTCGTGCTCGTACCACGCGTTGGCGTCCCCCCGGTGCCGGGCCGACCCCTCCAGCAGGGCGGGTGCCAGGACGAGCCCCGCCGCCGCCGAACCCCGCGCCGCGATGCAGCCCGGGGCTTCCACGAAGTCGTCCGCCTCGACGTCGTACGTCAGCATCGTGCTCCCCTGCACCACCTTGAACTCCCCCGCTTGGGCGTCGCCGTCGTGGATCATCGCCGCCGCGTCCGCGATGGACACCCCCGCCGCGAGCGACGCGTCGTCGCTCAGCTGCTGCGCCCCGGGGAGCGTGCTGTGCGGGTGGAGGATGTACACGGCCTCGTCGTCCGTGCCGCCCCAGAAGACAAAGTTGGAGCCCAGCGGGCCGAGCGTGAGGTCGGGAAGGACGTCGGCGGCCGTCGCAGGGAGCGGCCGGTTGACGCACAGCGCCCGGAAGCGAACCGTCTCGCGGCCCGGGCCGGCCCCGTCCGGGTCTCTCGAGTCCGCCCCCAGGAGCACGTACACGCCCCTGCCCGGCGCGGCGTCGGCGGCGTTGGCCAGGAGCAGCGTCCCCGCCCGCAGCTCCTTGTCCGGCGAAAGCTCGCCCTCGATGCCCGACAGGCCGGGGAGGCGCAGCCGCTCGTCGGCCACGCCGCCCGATGCCACCTGCGCGATGTGGTGCATCGCCACGGCCAGGCTCCGCCCGTCCTCCAGCGCCTGGGCGAATGCCTTCGCCGCGACCTCCTCGTCGACGCCGCCGCTGATCTGCTCGCCGGACGGGCCCATCCGCACAACACGGCCCCCGCCCAGCATCGACCTCGCCCGGTGTGCCGCGCCGCGCTTCCGCCGGCGCGTGCGTGGCACGAACCTGCTCTTGAGGCCGTTCCCGCAGAACATCCGCATCTGAGACACCACACGAGCTGCGGAGTCGGATTCTTCGTGGGCAAGCGCATCGTGCAGCGTCCCAACCAGCGTGGCGATCCGGGGATCAGCGTCTACGAGCCGTGCCGTCCGCATGATGGCCCTGGCCGACGAGATGGCCGACGACATGCTGCAAAGGTCTGAGCCGGGACCGCCAAGCGACCCGATTCCCCACCAGGCAAGCTTTGCCAGCAGACTTTGTGCGAAAACGGCACTCCTGTGCGCTCAGCGGCAGCGCGGCGGGCGCTGGGAAGCTGCGAGACCTCGGCAGAGGTGATGCAGAGCCGAGTCGGTGGCAAGCCGCCCGGCGCCACCATTGTCGACACTCCAGCTCTCTCCGAGACAAGCTACCATGCGCACCGACCGTGCCAAGACCTTCCACCGCGGCCTCGACAGGGAGCGCGGGACCAGGAACCGCCAGGAGGCCTCCATCTCGCTCGCTCGCAACAAGCGTGCCGAGATGCTTAGCAAGCGCCGCGCCGCCGCCACCGGCGCCTCTGAGGCCGCCGCGGTCGTTCCCACGTGCACTGAGCTGCCTTCGGAGCTTGGAATCCAGCACATGGCCATCTACGTGCAGGGTGAGACCAAGGGGATGGGGCTTGCGGTGTCGGTGGTTTGCCACCACCGACTCGAATCGGTCCTGGCGAAAACGGCCTTCGGCCCCGTCCGCGCGCACGGGCGCCCCCTCGCGCAGGCACCGCCCGCAAAGCCGGTATGCCACTGTCTTGCTGGTGTTTCTGGCGCCGCCTCTTGCTTGTCGCAGCCATGCAGAGTGGAAACGAGGAGCTCATGGTCGCGGCCACCGCCAGCGTCCGCCGCATCCTCTCCAAGGACAGCAAGCCCCCCGTGGAGCCCGTCCTTGCCGCCGGCGCGGGGCCCGTGCTGGTCTCGCTGCTCGCGCACACCAACCCCAAGATTGTCTTCGAGGCGGCGTGGAGCATCACCAACGTGGCCTCTACCGAGCACACCGCGCGCGTGGTGGAGATGGGCGCCATCGGCCCGCTCGTGAAGCTTCTCCGGTCCGCGCACGAGAACGTGCGCGAGCAGGTGATCTGGTGCCTCGGCAACGTGGTGGGCGACGGCCCCGCGTACCGCGACATGCTCCTGGACACGCCCGACTGCGTCCCCGCCCTCGTGCTCAACATCCAGAACCCGGCCAACGTCAGCCTCCTCCGCAACGCCACGTGGGCGCTGTCCAACTTCTGCCGCGGCAAGCCCAAGGCGGACCCGGCCAAGCTCGGCAGCATCATCGGCGTGCTCACCGGCCTGCTCCGCTCCACGGACAAGGACGTGCTGGCGGACGCCCTCTGGGGCCTGTCGTACCTCACGGACGGCTCCTCGCACTACTCCGGCCAGCTGGTGGGCACCGAGGGCGCCCTGGCGCGCCTGATCGAGTGCATGTCCCACGAGCGCGGCGGCGTGGTCATCCCCGCCCTGCGCACGATCGGGAACATCGTGTGCGGCACCGACGACCAGACGGAGGCGGTCATCGACGCCGGCTGCCTCGGCCCCCTGTCCGGCCTCATCGGCAACGACAAGCGGAACATCCGCCGCGAGGCCTGCTGGGCCGCGTCCAACATCGCCGCCGGCACCAAGAGCCAGATCGCCCGGCTGGTGCACACCCCGCGCCTCATGGCCAACGTGCAGGTGCAGGCCAGCACCGCGGAGTGGTACGTGCGCCGCGAAGCCGCCTGGGTGGTGAGCAACGTGGCCAACAGCGGCAAGGCCATCGACGTGGCGGCCATGGTGGACGGCGGCGTCTTCGAGTGCATCGTGGACCTGCTCAAGACCCGGGAGCCCAAGGCCTCGGCCCTCATGCTCGATGCCCTCTGCGACATCTTCGGCAAGGGGGACAGCCTCGGGCGCCTCGACGCCTGGCTCGACGCCTTCGAGGCCGCGGGGGGCCAGGACACCGTGGACGAGCTGCAGTCGCACGAGAGCCCCAAGGTGTACGAGGCATGCGTGCGCCTCATCGAGGCCTACCTGTCTGACGGCGACGACGACGAGGAGGACGAGGGCGTCGACGGCGGCGAGGCCTTCCACGGCTCCACCGCCCTCGTCCCGGCCTCGGGCGCGGCCAACCCCTTCTCCGTCGAGACGGGAGCCTTCGGCGACGCCGCGTCGGCATTCAACACCCCCGCCGCCGGCGCCGCCAAGGCCGCTGCCAACCCCTTCGCGGCCGCGGCCCCCGGCGGCTTCGGTGCCTCCGGCTTCGGCGCCGCCCCCGCCGCCCCGGTGGCGGGCGGCTTCAACTTTGCCGCCGCCTCCTTCCAGTGAGGCGCCCCCTCCCCCGACCGATCGGCCCATTATGTAAGTTCTCAAGCAGTGTGCCTCCGACGGCGGTGCCAGCGGCCTTGCCGCCCCGAGCGCCGGCCCGGAGTGATGGCTTCGCGCGCCCGACCTTCTGGAATCAGTGTGACTCTCGGCTCGCCCGCCACCCCTGCCACACACGCCTTCAGCCATGCACCGAGTCCCCGGAACGACGCAGGCCTAGCGCCGCCCTGCACGGCACTGTCGGCGACAATCGAACGACGAGCACGACCGTGACCACTCGCCCCGCATGGCGCCCCGTCGCCCTCAGCGCTCGGCGGCCGCTCCCCCCTGCGGCACGAGCGCGTACCACGACACGCCCCGGCGGCCGTGGGGGAAGCCGTCAGCGTGGAACACCTCGCGGAGGGAGGCGGGCGGCGCCGGCGCCCCCGGCCGCGCCTCCTCCTCCGTCACGCAGCCGCCGTCGACTGCCGCCCGCATCGCAGCGGCGGGCACCCTCGGCCCGAGGCCCCGCGCCAGCGCCCCGCGGATGACGCTGACCCGCTGCCAGCCGGACCGCGTCATGCCGTGGGCCACCCCGTCGCTCGCGCGCCTCGCCCTCGCGAGCGACTCCGCCGGCGTCTCCCCATCGGGCGCCGGTTCCCTCGCGAACGGCCGCAGGGCGTGCTCCAGCGGGACCCACCGGGCCTCCAAAATCTCCTCCGCCGGCCACCGCAGCGGCACGGCCTCGTCCTCGGCCTCGAAAAGCACCGAGGCGCCGAGGAAGCCGCGGCCGAAAAGGCTCCGGTACCGCGGCGCCTGCCGCAGGCCAAGCACGGACGGCGCCCGGACGCGCACCCCCGTCTCCTCCAGGACCTCCCGCGCCGCGCCCTCCACCATCGTCTCGTTCGGGTCCATTGCGCCGCCGGGGAGCCGCCACTCGGCGAACGGGTCGTACGTCTGGCGGATCAGCAGCACGTCACCGGCCTTGTTAAACACCACGCCCCCCGTCGCGATGCTCGTGTGAGCTGCCGCGGGGAGGGGGTCGCCCCCGTGGGCCTCCGCCGCGGCGGAGTCCTGCCGGAAGAACCGCAGCGTGGCCCGGTCGCCCTCGGCGCTGTGGAACGAGAAGCCCTCGGCCAGGGCGACGGGCACGACGAGCGCGCACGACTCCCGGCCCCTGACCACGAGAGTGCAGCCCCTGGACGTCCACCGCGCCGCGTCGCGGACCACCTCGCGCACGAACGGCCGGGCAGCGTCGGGGTCCGACTTGGCCGCCTCCGCCCCCGCGGCGGTGAGCTTCACGTCGAGGTCCCCGTATGCGTTAGGGCTCGCCTCGGCGGCCCATGTCCCCAGCCGGACCGATGCGGGGCGGAGATCCCGCGCGGAGGCGCGCGGCTCGGCGGCGGCGCCGGACGCTAGCGCCGCGGCTCCCGCGGCCGCTGCCAGAGCACTGCACGCGGGGCGGATGAGGCGCCTCGCCATCGCGTGGTGTGTGCCGTGCCACGCGCGCTCCCGGGCGCTCGTTGGTGCCGCCCGTCAGGCGCTGGCAGGGCCGTCGCAAACCAGCAGCGTCGAGTCTAGCCTGAGGTCGCCGATGGACGAGGGCGGCGCCTCCATGGACACGTGCGGCGAGTACGACGCGAGCGCGACCGCCCTGACGCCGGGTCCCATCCCGGCCACGGCGGCGGCGGTTGCGGGTCCCGAGGAGAGCAGGACGACCGCCGAGCCGCCGGGCGCCGCGCATGCCTCCCGCAGCGCGCCCGCCGCCCTCTGCTCCGCGCCGCGGCCCTCGAAGACGCGGAACCCGCACTCCGCCGGCGCCTGCCTGTCCTGCGGGCCCGTGACAAGGCCGCTGCAGCCGCGGGGCTCCAGGTGTGACGCCGCGCCGCTCGGCGGGGCGGCTGCCCGCATCCCGAGCAGAGCCCGCGGCACCATGAAGGTGCCGGCCGTCAGCAGTCCGACGACGGGGACGTCCGCCGACGCGCCGGCGAGGGCGGCGGGCGCGTACAGGGCACCGCCGGCCGCGGCCCCGCCCCCCGCCCCGACCGCGTCTCGCACGCCCAGCACCGCCCGCACGGTGCCGCCCTCGTGCAGGCAGCCGTACCAGACGAGGCCGAGGACGAGCCACGCCCACGACGCCCAGCGGGCGGCGGCGGGGGCGCGCCACGCCCCGCGGGCGGCCTCGGCCTCGCCCGGCCGACCCCACACGGCAGGCCCGGCCAGCACGGCCAGCGGGGCGAGGAGGGGGAGGAGGAAGCGCGGCTCCTGGTGAGGCGCCAGGCTCAGCCCCAGCAGGCCGACGACCAACACTCCGGCGGCGACGGCGCGGCCGGCCTCGCGCGGGCCCGGCGCCGCCCCGAGCGCCGCGAGCGCTCCCGGCGCCAGGAGCAGCGCCACGGGCCACAGCGGGCCGAAGAGCAGGGGGCCGTTCACCGCGCCGTGGAGCCAGCGCGGGTGGGTCCCGTGCAGAGCCAGGTTGTCGCTGTCGAGGTTGTACAGCAGGTTGGTCAGCGGGGCGACGACGGTCTCGGTGGCGCCGAACCACCGAGTGTCGAGCCGGATCAGGGCCCAGGCGGCCAGGCCGAAGCCGCCCAGCGCCTCGGCCGCCGCAACGGCCAGGGACGCGGCCGCGCCGCACGCGTCGCAGCCGGGCGGGTCGCCGCGGCCGGGCGGGCGCTCCGTCGTGCCGGGCACGGGGGACCGCCTGCCCCGCGGGCCCGACGCCCCACCGCCGGGAGCCTCTGGCGCGGGCGCCCGCCATGCGCCGCGAGACGCCGCAAGGACGACCATGGCGACGCCGGGGGCGGCGGCAAAGAGGACGAACGTGAATCGCGTAAAGATGCCCAGCGCCAGAACGACGCCCGCGCCCGCCTGCACCGCGTGCACGGCCCACGGGGGCGGCTTGCCCGGCCCGACCCGCCGGCTCGACAGCGCCACGGCCTCCCCGACCAGCCACAGAAGGAGCACGAGCCACAGGGCCTCGACCGTGTTGGAGAACGGCCGCGTGGTCAGCAGCGCCCCGCTCCACGTCGCCATGCCCGCGAGCAGCACCGGACGCACGTCGATCCCCGTGCGGCGGCAGAACCTGGCGAGCGCGGCGTCGCCCGCCAGCGAGAGAAGGAGCAGCCAGAGCCTCGGGGCGAGGACCGCCCACACCGGGGAGCGCAGCCCGACGGCGTCGGCCGCCGCAATGGGGGCCGCCGAAAACACCAGCCTGCGAGCGGGCGGGGGCACGGGGCGGCGGGGTCGGCGCGCGCGAGGGGCAACGTGCGGCCGCGAGCGCCGCCCGCCCGTCTCACGGCGGCATCATGGTCCTCGCCTGCGGCGTGCATCCCGAGAACTCCCACGGGATCAGGGCAGCCGTGCCGCGGGCAACCAGGCTCCCGATCTCGGGCCCCTGGAACCACTCGTCGGGGTGCACATAGCCCGGGCTGAGCACCAGGGCCGCCCGCAGCGCGACGAGCGCGGCGTAGTGCCAGCCCATACCGTCCGTGCCGTTCGCTTTCTGGTCCGGCGGCGGGAGTGCCGCCGCGGACTGCCCGGTGCATGGCTCAGCCCTGCGCGTGTGTTTTGCGTGGGCCTCTTGCTCGGGCGCGCATCCTCCCGGCTCTTGTGCCACCGCAGCCTTGCCGCACACACGCGCGCAGTCACCCGGCCCGGCGGTTCCGCTGCCTCACTCCTCGGCGGCCTCCTCCGTCGGCGTGCCCGCCCGGGTCCGCTTGGCGCGCGCCTCCCGCTCCCGCACGGACCAGTTGAACATCTCGGGCGCGTCGTTGGTGCCCGCTTCGGAGCGGGGCACGGCCACGCCCCCCGAGTAGCCCCCGAAGAAGGGCCCGGCGGCGGCGGCGGCGGCGTCGGCCTCGGCGTCGCTGACCCGCCGGTAAGCGTTCCACTGGTGCTCCCGGCCCTCCCGGAGCGACTTGCGGGCCTCATCGGTGGCCATGCGCATGGCGATGACGCACGGGTCGTCCGCGGCGGCGTGCACGGGCGCGAAGGAGGGGTGCTCCTCGAGGTGCTCGCGCATCCAGTCGTGGAGCTTGGGCACGTCGGTGATGGTGAAGAGCACGCCGCCCACGCGCAGCGCCGCGGCGTACTCGGTGAGGAGGGAGGGCGAGACGATGCGCCTGCGGTGGTTCTGCCGCTTGAAGTGGGGGTCCGGGAAGCACACGAAGAAGGCGGAGACGCTGCCGGGGGGCAGGAAGCACGGCAGCTGCCGCATCGCGTTGACGCGGAGCACCGCGCAGCGCTCCGCCGCGGCGTCCCCCGCGGCCCGCGAGGCCAGGACCTTGAGACGGACGAACTCGGCCACGCGGGGACGGATCTCCATCGCCAGCTTGCGCGCGCCCGGGAAGAGCAGGTTCAGGCCGAAGAGCAGGCCACCGAACCCGGCGCCGACGTCCACGATGTCCACGGGAGCGGGCGTGGCGGGGGCGGGGAGCCCCGCAAGGTGCGAGCAGGCCCACGACGACTCGTCCATCGAGGCGACGCCCGCAGCGGCGGCCGCGGCCGCGTGGTCCTGCTCCGTCTCGCCGTCCTCGTCGTCCTCGTCGCCCTCACCGGCCGGGGCGGGGGCGGCAGCGGCGCCCGACGACGACGACGAGGACGCCGACGCCGACGCCGCACCCGGGGCCTCCGCCCTGGTCACGCGCTTGTCCTCGTCAGTCGGCCAGCGGATGCGTGCCACCTCTTCGGCAGACGGCATCGCCAGGTCGCCGCCCGGGGCGGTGAAGAGTTCATCCCACGCAAAGTGCTCCGGCTTGAGGGGCCGGGGCGCCCGTGCCGTGCTCAGGGGGTTTAGATGCGCCCTGACCCGGTAGAAACCTTTCCTTGGGGCCTTGCCGGCCGCGGCGCGGGCCAGGGCGAGGGGCGTCTCGGTGGGGTGTCCCCTTCCGACCTGCGACGGCTCCAGGGCAGCGATGGCCGTGGTCAGCTTGTCCGTATCGGGCTCCTTGGGCGAGGCGGCCATGGTTCGGCGCGCGCACGGGCCGCGAGTGGGCCTGAAGGCTCGCGCCCGTTTGATGCCCTCCCCGCCCGTTGCTGCTGCTCGGCGGCCGTCCCCTCGCCCACGGGCGGCCGGGCCCGCAGCCGGCCCGTGCATCCAAGGGTCGGATCGCCGGCATCGGCCCCGCACCGGCAGCAGCTCCGGGCGAACTCACCAACGCGAGCTGGCGTCCCAATCCCGGCCGAACCCCGGCAGAGGCGACGTCGGCCAGCGATCTCGGCCCGTCCCCCACAGAGTCGACGCGCCGGCCGTGCGCCCGCGCGAAGCCCAGCCCGCCCCCGCAAACTGCTCCAGCAGCGTCTGTGCGAGCAAACGCCCGGGCCCCGGACTCACCCGCGCCGTGCGGCCAGCGACTCCCACGGCATGTCGGGCAAGGCGTCCAAGCAGGCCGCGGGCGAGCGCCTGAAATGGACCGCCTCGGAGGTGAGCGTGCATCTCGCATCAGTGGCGACCGCAACGTGGCCGCGCGCGCGGCAACGGATGGTGACAGGGGCGGCCGCGGCGCTCATCGTTCCCTCCGCCGGCCGAACACGTGCGGGGCGGCCGAAACTCGCCGAGCCGCGGCGCCCGGTCCCGGGCGGGAAGGCACATGTCGTGGCGCCCCACGGATCGGCCGGCGTCGCCTCGCGGGGAAGGGCCCGGGGCGGGCGTTGCGCGGGGCCGATGGCGGGCTTGGCTTGCGCAGAGGTGCCAACCGCCGTTCAAACTGCCTGGCGCTATGCGCGTGCGCGGGACCCCGAATCCGGGCGACAGCATATCTAACGTGTGTGCCGTTGCTCGCGCGGGCCGCAGGACGAGAAGCTGCGCCTGGCCGTGGAGGAGCACGGGGCCAGGAACTGGAAGGCGATCGCCAAGCACCTCGCGGGCCGCACTGACGTGCAATGCCTCCACCGCTGGCAGAAGGTGCTGCGGCCGGGGCTGGTTAAGGGACCGTGGACCGACGAGGTGAGCCCACGCCGCCGCGCCGTGAGGCGCCCGTGCCCCCGACTGCCGTCGAGTCCCCGCCGCGCCCACCCGCCGCCGCCGCCGCAGGAGGACAAGCTGGTCATCGCACTGGTCGCGCGGCTGGGCACGAAGAAGTGGTCTCTCATCGCGCAGTGCCTGAACGGGCGGCTCGGCAAGCAGTGCCGGGAGCGGTGGTACAACCACCTGGACCCGTCCATCAACAAGGGGCCCTTCTCCGCCGAGGAGGACATCAAGCTGCTGACGACGAAGATCCGGGACGGGACGAAGTGGGCGTTCATCGCTGCGCAGATGCCGGGGCGGACGGACAACATGCTCAAGAACCGGTACAACTCCACGCTCCGGCGCATCATGAAGACGGTCATCACGGGCATGGAGCAGCGGGGGGAGGTCCCCGCCGGGGCCACGGACCCCCAGAAGGAGTCGGCGGCCCTCGACCACATGGTGGAGCACGACATGCTGGGGGAGGCCACTTCGCGCCGGCCGAGGCGGGACGCCGCGGCGGGGAGGGGCCGGGGCGGGGGCCACGGCGGCGGGGGCGGGGCGGAGCACGCCGCGGGGACGCCGGCGCATGCACCGAAGCGTACGAGCGGCAGGGCGGCGGCGAGGGCCGCCGCCGCCGCAGTGGCCGCGGCCGCCGCCGACGACGACGTGAGCGTCGGTGACGACGACGACGATGACGACGACGATGACGACGACGACGGCACGTCCCGGGGCGGCGCCTCGGGCCGTCGCGCCTCCCCGCCGTCGGCCCGCCGCTCCGGCCGCCGCCGCCGCACATCCAGCCCCGACCACGCCGCCGTCGCCGCCGCCGCGTCGCTCGCCACCATGCTCGCGGGCCCCTCCGGCCTCGGCAGCCCGTCCCCCGTCGCCGCGTCGCTCTCCCCCGCCCCCACCTCCCGCGGCCTCGCCCCCTCCTCCCTCCCCTCCACCGTCCCCATCGCCTCGGCGGCCCACGTCCCCGGCTCCCTCGGCATGGTAGGGGCATCGGGCCTCCCCGGGGCCGTCCACCCGTCCCCCGGCGGCCTCCTCTCCCACCTCCCTCCGCACCTCCTCGGCCACAGGGGCCTCGGCCACGACAGCATGCACCCCTCCCCCGCCCGCCTGATGCCAGGCGTGCCCCTCTCCTCCTCCTCCCTCGCCGGATCCTCCTTCGTCGCGGCAGCCGCCCTCCTCGCATCCCCGGCCGGGTTCGGCCCCCCCGGCTCCGCCCACCACCACCGATCCCGCCTCGCCGGCGGCCGCGCCTCCGCCGGAAGCCCCCTCCTCTTCGCACCGGTCGCACCCACGCCCGACCACCTCGCCGGCGCCGGCAGCCGCCTCCGCTCCGCCGGGCCCTCAACCTCGTCCTCCTCCTCCTCCTCCTCTGCAGCTGCCGCGGCGGCGGGTACCCCGACCCACCAGCGCCGCACCGGCGCCCCCTCCACCGGCCCCCTCTCCACCGGCCCCCGCCTCCCCCAGCGCTCCCCCGGATCCGACGCCGGTGGCTCCTCCTCCTCCTGGAGGGACGCCCCCGGCTCTGCCGTCAGGACCGCCGTCGCGATGGCCATGCACCACCTGGAGAGCCCGGCGCCGGGCGAGGGGTCGACGCCATTCCAGGCGTCGGGCCAGAGGGGCTCCGCGCAGGGGGGCTCTGCCGCGTCGGCCAGGCAGCAGCAGCGGCAGCAGCAGCAGGAACAGGCCGGCCTGGGCATCGCGGCGGCGGGCGGGAGGCGGCAGCGCCCGCCCCGGCCCCCGTCGGCGCCCCCCCGCTCCCGCTCCGCGCAGGCCCCCGACACCTCCTCCTCCCACGACGCCGCCCCGCCCACCATGCGCCAGGCCGCCGAGGCCCCCGCGTCCGTCCGCCCCCGCGCCACCCGCCGCGGCCTCTCCTCCGCCCGCTCCCTCTCCCGCCTGGCGGACCTCGCCTCCTCCGCCCCCGCCGCGCGGCCCTCCCCCGGCCGCGCGAGCGACGCCCTCGACGGCGCCTCCGTCTCCTCGGGCCCCGGCCTGCTCTCCACGCCCGCGGGCGACCGTCACTTCGCGCCCGACGCCGCGGGCGGCCGGGGCGGCGCGGCCGGCCTCGGCTCCCGCCACCCCCTCCTCACCCCGCTAGCCCTCATCACGCCCGGGCAGGCGGCAAGCCTCGTGTCGGCCACGCCGGGCGTGTCGGGAGTCGGACCCTTCTCCGCCGCGGCCAGGGGCCCCAACCTTCCCCCCACCGCCGCGCCGCTCTCCGCGCCGCCCCCGTCCGCCTCGGCCGACGGGGCGGCCGCCACGACCCGGCCCGACGACGCCCACGCCGCATCCTCCTCCTCGTCGGCGCAGCAGCAGGCTCTCGCCCGCGCCGCGGCGGTCAATCGTCTCCTCTCCGGCGCCTCCCCCGGCATCCTCGTCCCGCACACCGGCGAGACGCGACGCGC
>Ga0136560_1000949_pt1 | contig 14744 bp, 5 predicted proteins | sample AntRauMeHopE1497_FD_104925 | JGI IMG/M metagenome (GOLD analysis project Ga0136560, IMG submission 104925) | Saline lake microbial communities from Rauer Islands, Antarctica - Metagenome Hop E1 #497 | ecosystem: Environmental > Aquatic > Non-marine Saline and Alkaline > Saline | place... | reverse complement strand
TTTACCCCGGCAAGCTGCACGACTCCGACGACGGCCCCACACCGTTCCGTGTGGTGTTTGATGACGGCGATGAGGAGCCGGTGAGACGTGGGAAGCGGCGCATCTGCGCCCTTGGCGCCCCGGAGCGACACCAACGGTCGAACGAGCGGTGCGCGGCGCCTCCGCTCCGCCGGGGCCGCCTGTCATGCCCTCCGGTCGCCCGAGGCGCCTTAATTACCAAGAGCGTACGCTTGCGCGCAACCAAAGGTGACCTGCTCCCCTGAGCGTGCCGATTCCCTCCGCAGGCGAGCCGTTCCGATTTCCGCCTGATCTGGGCGCCCGTGGAGCCTCCCTCGGGCCCGTCTGACGCGGTCTCGCTGTCCGCGCTCTGGGTGGTGTCGCTGGGTGGGTCGCGGGAGGTCGCGGTGGTGACAGCGCACAACGACGACGACGGCACGTACTCCGTGCTCCGCCGGCTGGACTTGCCGGAGCCCGCCGCGGGGGAGCTGGTCTCGAGGAAGCGCATGCAGCGGCTCCCCGCGGTGGGGGAGCTGGTGTACGTGCCGGCATCGTCCGTCGGCGGCAGCGAGGGCGGCGAGGTGGCGTGCGTCTGCGACGGTGTTGTGGCCGCCACCAGCCGCCGCGACGCGCTCGCCGCGCCCAGGGTCGGGGACCCCGCGCTGCGCCCCGGGTCCAAGGGCCGCGGCCGCGACCTTCTCGACGCCTGGGCAGCCTTCTCCCGCGGATCGCGCCTCGGAGTGGTGGTCCGCGTGCACCGGCTCTCTGGCGGAGAGACAGTGGAGGTGCCCGCCGCGGACGTGCGCAGGGCTGTCCCCGACCGCGTGGCGCGCGCTCTGCTCAAGGCCGCTGGCGGGCTGGCGTCGTCGCGGCTGGACGAGGCTCGTCTCGGCGAAGCCCTGCTCGCGCTCGGCGTGTGGCGGTCGAGGGAGGCGGCCAAGGCGGCCGCCGCCGCGGCCAAGGCGGATGGTGCGGCGGGCGGGGAGGCGTCGGGCGCGGTGCCCGTCGGTCGGGTGCTGACGGCGGTGGACGGGTCCCCGGCCGGGGTGAGCGCCACTGAGCTCGCGGACCCCGCGGCCGCGGCGGAGCAGCGCGAGCCGTCGCCGCGGGGGGAGAGGGACGAGGCCGGGGCCGAGGGCGGCACCGGGGACGGGGCCGAGGGCGGGGCGGCCTCGCGGGGCCTTCTGCTGTCAGCGGTGCTCCGGCGCGGGATCGCCGAGGCCGCGAGGCGGATGCAGGCCGCGGAAGGGGGCGGCACGGGGGGCCTGTCGCGGGTCTTTGCCGCGCTTGACGTGGACGGGGACGGGCGGCTCGGCCGCGACGAGGTGGTGGCCGTGCTCCGGCGCCTGGGCGCGCCCGCCCCGGCCGACGCGGAGGTGGACGCGCTGCAAGGCGTGCTCGACGGCGACGGCGACGGCCTGGTCACCAAGGCAGAGCTCCGGGCCTTCGTCAGGGGCCATGCGGAGGGCGGCGCGGCGGCGGAGGGCGGGCTGGAGGGGCACATCCGCACAGCCGTGCTGGCCGCGAGCGTGCGGGCGGCGTCGGGGACGGGCCGCGTGCTGGAGCCTCGCGCCGTGTTTGAGGCGATGGACTCGAACGGCAGCGGCCGGCTGAGCCGCGACGAGCTCGCAGCCGGGCTCGCGGCCATCGGCTGCGACGTCACCCGGGCCGAGGACGGGGAGTGGCGGTCCTTCTTCGGCAGGGTGGACACGGACGGTGACGGCGGGGTGACGTACTCGGAGCTGGTCGCGTTCCTGTCGCTGGAGGAGCGGCGGGGGGCGCAGCGGCGGCGGTGGGGGTCGGCCGGCCGGATGCTGGCCGGGAGGGGCGTCGATGTTGCGGGGGTGCTGGCGGCAGAGGCGGGGTCGGACGGCGCCCTGAGCCGAGGGGCCGCCAGGGCGCTGCTCACCGAGCGCTGGGGCGTGCCGCTGCCGGCGGAGGATGTCGAGACGCTGCTGACCGCGGTAGCGGCGGCAGGGCCGGCGGCGTCGGGCGAGGACGCACGGTGCTCCGCCGAGGCGATGGCGGGGCTGCTGCTGCCGGCGGCGGCGGCGGCGGCGGCCGACGAAGGCAGCGACGACGACGACGACGGCAGCGGGACGGGCGGCGGGAGCGCGGCGCGGCCGGCCGAGGTGCGCCGGCGCGGCGCCGACGCCGAGCCCGGGGACGCGGCGGCGTGGTCGTCGCGGCCGGCCGCCGACCCGGCGGACGTGCCCGTTGCGCCTCCCGAGGCGAGCGATGACCTCCTCTCCCCTCACCCGGCTCTGCTCGCGCTGACGTCGGCGCCGTGGGACGGCGGGGGCGGGGCCCGCGCGGGGGAGGAGCGGTGGGTGCGGCTGCCGACGGAGGCGTGCTCGGGGCGGCGGCAGTGGGACGCGGCGCTGGAGGCGGCGCTTCGTGCCGCGGCGGGGGGCGACGACGGCATCCCCGGCCCGCACGTGACGTGGCTGCTCGTGGCGATGGGACTGGACGTGCCGGCGAGGGAGGCGGAGGCCTTCTCGGCCATGGGACGGGCGTCGACCGAGTCGGTGCGCGTCGCGGCCAGGCGCCTCGTGCTCGGGTCCATCACTCCGATGGCGCCGGGAGGCGGGCCCGACGACGACGACGACGACGACGCCGGGGCGGGAGCGTCGGCGCGGGGCGGCAGCACACGCTCCCGGCCCGCTGGCGTCGCAGTGTCCCGGCCGTCAGGCCTCGGGGCCGCGGCGCTCAGCCGGGTGTGCGAAGCCCTGCGGCGCTGCGGCCGCGAGTCGGGCGGGCGCCTCCTCGCCCGGCGCGCCGCCCTGCGGCACGTTCTGCGGTCTCCGCCGCTGTGCCTTGCCGACGACGAGGCGCAGGCCCTGGCGTCGGACGCGTTCTGCCCGTCCGTGAGCGGCACGGCCGGGGCCGCCGCCCTATCGGAACGGCCCTCCCTGGGCGCGGAGGAGGCCAAGGAGAGCGACGGCGAGGACGAGGACGACGCGGCGGAGGCCAAGGCGGCAGAGCCCGAGGCAGGCCCCCAGGAGCCCAGCTCCGGCGCCGAGTGGCAGAGCGTGTGCGCGGCGGCGTGGCTCGCCTCAGTCCGCCTCGCCGCGGCGGGCGTCTTCGTCCCCGGCTGCGAGGTCCCCGCGGCAGCCCGCGGCCTCGCAACCCTCGCCGGCCCGGCGTGCCGCCTCCCCCTCCGCGCCCCCGTCGCCGTTCCGTCCCGCCGGGGCGCCGCCGAGACGACGGGGGACGCTGGCCCCGCCCTGCTCTTCCGCGCGCTGCGGGCGGCCGACCTCCCCGCCCCGACGGGCGTGCCGGTGACCACCGCGGCGGCGGGCGCGATGGCCTGGGAGGCGGCCAGGGCCCAGGGCGCGGCGCTTGCGGCCGATCCGGGCGCCGCGGTCGCGCTCTCGTGCCTGCTCGGCGCCGACCTCGCCGCGGACCGGCTCTACCCCGGCGTGGGGCTGGGGCTCGACGGCCAGGCGGCGCGCGCAGGCGGGGTCGGCTGCGACGGCCTCGGCCTCGGCTCGCGCCCGTCGGACATCCTCCCGCAACCCGCCGAGGCGGCGAGGCGGGAGACGGCGGTGTCGGCGAGGCCTTTCCAGTCGCACAAGGGTGCCTTCTTCTCCACCCCGGGGCACGCCCTGGCGCCGCTGCGGGGCCTGGGGACGCTCGGCGACCCCTGGTGGGGCGCTGGCGCGTCCGCCACGCTGGGTCAGCCGCACGCGGCGCAGGGGGGCCTCCTGCAGTGCCTGGTCGACGTGGTGGCCGCCAGGGGCGTGCCCGTGCCGGCGGGTATCGACGGCCGATCCCGCGTCGTGGGCCGCGCCGTGCGGCTCGCCCTGGTCGATCTCGTGCCGCCGTCGTCGTCGGCGTCGGCCGTCGGGGACAGGCCCAGGCTCCTGGCGGCGGGGCCGACCCTCCCGGCGGCATGGGGCCCCGCGCTGGAGGACGAATGGCACCTCGACCCGGCCCGGGTCCACGCCATCCGCCGGCAGCGCGCCGCCGCGGGTGGCGACAGCCTCGCCGCCGACGCGTCCGCCATCGTCGCCGCCGCCACCTCCGCGCCCGGCCCCGGGACCGCGTCGGCGAGGGCCATGGGGCCGGTGCCGCCCGTTGCCTGGGTCTCGGCCCACCGGCGGCGGCTCACCGACAGCGCCGACGCCCGCCGGGCGGCCGCCCTCACTGCCGCGGACGGCGTCGAGCCCGCGACAAAACCGGCCCCGGGGTGGAACAGCGTCGCCGTGAGGGCCGCGCACCCCCGGCAGCCCGTCGTCCCCGGCTCCCGGGGCAACCCGCACCTCCTCGTCGAGCTCGTGGCGGCGCTGGCCATCCCCACCGCCCCGCCCGACGAGGTGGGCGGCAGCGCGGCGGCTCCCGACGGCCTCCTGGCGGAGAAAACGAAGGTCCCCGGCGAGTCGTCGGTCGGGGCGGCGGTGGAGGTGTGCGTGGGGTGGGTCACCATCCCCCTCGAGGCCCTGGCCACGCCCGCTACGGCGTTCAACCGGAGGTTCCGCCTCAGCGGCGGCTCCATCACGTGCCCCGTGGACATCGAGCGGCCGCACTCGCTCCAGCGCCGGGCGGGCATCGTCGGCCAGGCCGGCAACGTCCTCGCGGGCCACCGCCCGCCCACCGTCGAGCTCCGGGTCACGCCGAGCCGGGCGCTCCGCTCCAAGATCGCGCAGGCTCTCTCCCTGCTGCCCTGCGGCGGCGACGGCGGCCCCGCGGGCGTCCTCATCCCCGCCAGCGCCGTGCGGGCCATGGCGGCCGCGCGCTCCGCGTCCGCGGCGGTGCTCCTCACGCGAGCGGACTTCGGGGACGGCGGCACAGGCCGCTACGCGCCCCTGGCGCTGCGAAACACGGCCTCCCGAATTCCTGGCGGGGCGGCCGGCAGGGCCCCAACTGACGACGGAAAGGGCGCGGCAGGCGCGTCGGGCACGGCAGCCGAAGGGCTGGACCCATGCGGGTGGACGGAGGACGACCTGCCCGGGCCTCCCGGCGCCCCAGTGGCGCACTGGGGCGCGGCGGCCGCCTCGCGGGCGGCTGCCTCGCCGGAGGGTGGGTACGACCTCCGCGACACCCTCTCGGCCGTGCTGGCGTCAGACCGTCGCGGGAGACCCGACACCGCAGCCGCGGCTATCACGGCGTCCGCACTACGAGCCGAGGCCGAGTCGATCACAGACTGGCCCGCGCGCGAGGGAGCCGGCCGGGGGCTGGGGCTCGCGGCGGCGCTGCACCGCGTGCGGCAACGAACGGGGGGAAACATGCCCGCGGTGGCTGTGGCCGATGAGCTGGCAGCAGCGGCTGCCAAGTGCATCAACCCCGAGGGCGCGGATGACGGATCGTCGTCCGTCCCCTTTGACGCGGCCGGGCAGGTGATCGGGTCGGCCGCGTGGTTGTGAACACGCGGTCGCGGCGTCGCGCAGACATTGCTCAGGAACCGTCTGCCTTGAACCCAACTCACATGTCACCAGCCGTGCTTTTTTGCCGGAGCACGCTCTCACTGGACGAAACGAGGCCACTGTCGCAGTGGTGAGACCCGAGTGGAGGCAAACACCCATCGAGCAAGCAGGCTTTGCTTTGGCTTTAAGGGAAGACGCTTGCCCTCACACGCGTAGCGACGACACGGAGACGGTCGGAAGAATGGAGTCATCCAGAACGGAGCATGGACTTGTCGGCGTACTCGTGCAGCACGCCCATGAACGACTCATAGTCCATCTCCTCCACTCCGGGAGGGAAGAAGCGGTGCTCGAGGACGGAGATGTCCTCGGCACCGAGGTAGAACCCGGAGTTTCCGAGCGCCTCGGCAAACTCGGTCTTGTCGATCGTGTGGTCCTTGTTCTTGTCGAACTTGCGGAAGTTTTCGTGCATGCCGGCGGCGGACTTGGACTGCTTCATCGACCGAGCAATCCGGCCGAGCAGCACGTCCGCAGCGGCACGCTTCTTCGCTGAGGCCTCGCGCTCCTCCACGACGGCAAAGTAGCGTGCGGCATCGGCTTCGCTGAGGCCTGTAGCCATTGAGTCCACGTGCGCGCTCGCCGACGCGGCAGCGGCCCCGCCGTCCTCGTCCTTGTCAGTGAAGGCCTCCATGAACTCGCTGTACTCGATGAAGCCCTCACCGTCCGCGTCGAAGGCCCGGAAGATCGTGACGCACTCCTGCTTGGACAGCGCCATGCCAAAGTAGTCGAGCATGCGCTGGAACTCGTCCAGCGAGATCGTCTGCGACTTGTCCTCATCGAACTTGCGGAACATCTTGCGCAGCGACCCGGACTTCTCGCGAAGCTTCCCCTTGAGCTTGGACAGGACAAAGTCGATGGACGACATGGGCCACAGCGACGTGGAGTCCTCCATGAAACGGTAGCTGAACTCGTCGGCCTCGAAGACGACGAACCGGTGGCCCTTGATGGTGACACGAGCATCGACGTAGAAGTCTCCAGACACGAAAGCCTTCCCCGTGTCTGGGTTGGTCATCGTGGTCCTTGCCTGCCACTTGCCGCCGGCGATGCCGGTGTTCCGGACCTCCTGCTCGTACACGGCGAGGGTGTCGTCGTCAAGGTACCAGGTGATGCGGTAGCGCCTCAGCGAGTCGACAGGGTCCTCCGTGTCAAGGTGAGCGAAGAACTTGAGCGTCTTCCCCTTTGACTCCAGGAACCGCTTGTAGTTGCCCTTGCGGGGGTGCGACTGCGGGTCCAGGTACTTGATCGAGTGGAGGGTGTCCGCCTCAGACCCGAAGCCGTGGTGAGGCGGGACTGGGAGCGTCGGCTTTGGCTTGACTGGCTCGCTGACATCGACGGTACGGGCCTTCTGGTCGACGCCCGTGTTCGCAAGCGACCAGTGCTGCGCATCCTGGGTGCAGTCGTAGAGCAGCACGCGCTTCCCGTGGATGGCCATGGTCTCGCCGACGACGAAGTCCGCCGTGGTGAAGTAGTCCTCGTCCCCCGTGCCGTCCTCGCACGAACGCTCCCGGTCGTCGTGCACGATAGGGACCTTCGGCAGCCGAGCACGCTTGAGGAAGCAGTTGGGGTCCATGGTCTTCGCCTCTCCCGGCAGCCGCATGCGGAAGATCTCCACGGTGTCGTCCGTCAAGAAGACGCGGATGGCAAGATGCTGCTTCGTGGCAAACATGTCGTGCTTCTCGGCGGTCTCGTCCCAGAGCCCGAAGAAGATGATCGAGTCCATGCCGTGCCGCAGGAACCTGCCGAGGGTGTCCTTCTTGGCGACCGCCTTGCCCCGCACCGCTTCGACGTACCGGCTGATCGCGTTGGTCCGCTTGCCGCTCCACCCGGATGTTGCTGCAAGGATGCTTGCCGATGTCTCCCCGAAGGGGTCGGTGGGCACGCCCTCGTCGGCATGCTGTGGCTGGCCGCGCTCCTCGTAGAAGGAACGAGTGAACTCGTCGCAAGCCGTGATCTTGAAGACCCTGGAGTACAGCCGGACGGTGGAGCCCACGCGCAGGGAGTCGAGAGTGACCGCATCGTGCTGCTGGCGGCTGAGGAACTTGGAGCCGTCCATACCGTCGTTGCGGCGGCGAGACTCGAACAGCTCGAACGTGTCGTCCTCGAGGAAGTAGCGAAGGAGCACCATGCGGCGCCGGAAGGTCTCGTCGGCGCTCTCTGTCACGGCCTCGTTGAAGAAGCCACGGAAGAAGAGCACCTGGCCGGTGAGGCGAACGTGGTCGGGGACGCCCATGGCCTCGCCACCACCTGCTGAGCTTGACGCGGCCGCGCCGTCTCCGCGCACGGCAGAGGCTGCCATCATTGTGGCACCGGCAGCCTTTGCCGCCACAGACTCCCCCGCCCGCCAGCCGGCGTCGGATGCTGCCGCGATGGAATCGCCCACCCGGCGAGAAGCCATCGTGCTGCTGAGTGGCTCCCGGCCGGGACGAGCTGCAACTGAGCGGCGCGGCTTGTCAAAAGACACCAGGTCGTTCGTGGCGCCGCGGCGCACCGCAAACCCCCCAGCCTTGGGTCTGGTCTGCTCGAGCCTGCGAAAGAGAATCTCCAGGCAGGGCTTGCGCGTGTGAAGTCAGCCAGAAACTGGAGCACAAGCCGTGGCCCTCGTGCCGTGCCCGCTCGGTGCCCGGCCCCCGGCGTTCCACCCGCCACAGCACTCACCCCAGGCCCATGGTTTGCAGCCCTGGGAGCGCCTCAACGGCTGCGCGATCGACCGAAGCACGGCCGCGAGAGTACATGGTCTCAAGACTGCGAGGCCAGCGGATGCATAGGCAAAGCCTTGGCAGCGCGAGCTCTTGGCAGCGCCTGTCATTGGCTCGGTCCATCGCCGTCGTTTCTTGCAGCAGTGTGCCGGGCGGCGGGCCGTGGGCGCGAGCGCCGCACGTGCAGCCCGCCGCGCGCGCCCAATGCTCGCAACCGTTCGCAGGCCTGTGCGAAACCAGCAGCCTCTGGTGGGGGAGCCCCGAGCACGCTCTCCGGACGGGAGCCTCACCGAATCGACAAGCCAACTCCGGGGGGCCGGCGGGATCGAAACCTGGGTCGGCAGGGAAGGTGGTGGGTGCGCTCGTGGCGCGGAAACGACGGCGCAGGCCACGGGTGGTTGGCTCTGCCACATATTCGCGATCCCGTGATAGATTCCCCGCCCGCAGCGACAAGTCTCACCCGGCCCAGGCTCCGAGCGACATGCGCGGCCCAAGCGCGGCATGTACCATCGCACTCGTTATGCTTGCCGCCTCTCGAGCAGAGGCCGGTCGTGAGCGTGTCATCGCCAATTTCGGCTGGAGGCATCATCTCGGCGAGGTCCCGGCGCCAGCCGGGTCGTGCCCCTCGATCGAAAAAGGCGTGAACTACGGCACCGGGGGCACACGCCACGACAATGTTGCCGACGCCGACGCCTGCTGCGCGCTGTGCTCGGGGTCGCCGGGCTGCAAGGCATGGGACTGGAATCCCCAGAACCTGCAGTGCTGGGTGAAGCCCGACGCCACGGGGCCTGTCAAGGCGGATCGCTACTCTGGCGTCGTGGCGAAGCATGAAGCCCCGGCACCGGCCTCTCGTGGCTTCAACGACTCGTCGTGGCAGGTCGTCGACGCCCCGCACGACATGCTCATCGGCCAGAAGTACAACGAGACCAATGCCGCATCGCAAGGCTTCCTGCCAAGGAACGTCGGGTGGTATCGGCGGAGCGTGTGCCTGCCCTCGGCGTGGCGCGGCCAGGTGGTCTGGTTCTACCTCGAAGGTGCCTTCCACGTGACCACGGCCTGGCTGAACGGTCAGCAGCTGGCGCCGCCGCACCTTGCCGGCTACACGTCGTTCGCTCTCCGCCTGGACAACTCCAGCAACGTGACGTACACGGACTCTGCGGCATGCACCGAGGCCGAGGCGAACGTCCTCGCAATCTACGTCGACGCCTCCTTCGGGGACGGCTGGTGGTACGAGGGCGGCGGCCTGAGCCGCAGCTACTGGCTCACTACGGCGGCAGCCAGTGCAAACCTTGGGGTGGACAGCGCTGGTGTGTTTGCGTCGAGCTACGGGGTGACGCCCGGCGGCGGTGCCACGCTCAACGTCTCGGTGCGGGTCAGCAACGACGCCACTCCGGCTGCGAGGCTCGGCGCGGGGCCGACCACGGTCCCGGCGTTCCGGCTCTTTGGGCCCGAAGGTGGGCTAGTGGCGTCGTTCCGCGGCGACGCGGTTCCCGGCGCCCCCGCTGGTGGGGCCAGCGCCTCCAGCGTGACTCAGAAGCTGGCAGGACTGTCGCTGTGGTCCGTCCAGACGCCGGCGCTATACGTCCTTGAGACCACGCTGGTTGACGCCTCGTCCGGCGAGGCCCTCGACGCCGTGAACACAACCTTTGGCTTCCGCTCCGTTGCGTTCGATGCCGACACCGGGCTCTGGCTGAACCAGCGTCGCGTGAAGGTGCGAGGCTTCTGCGACCACAGCAACTTCGGCGGGGTCGGGGCGGCGGTGCCCGACCGAGTGAACCTGTACCGGGCGCAGGCGCTGCGCAGCGTCGGCGGCAACGCCTGGCGGATGGCGCACAACCCGCCCGTCCCCTCGCGCCTCGACATCGCCGACCGCCTCGGCCTGCTCATCCTCGACGAGAACCGGGACTTCGGCGGCCAGCGGCAGCAGGGGGGCACCACTCCCGAGTCCATCGCGGACGAGCTGGCCGACGTTCGCGCCCTCGTGGCCCGCGACCGCAACCACGTGAGAGCGCCCCAGGCCGCGCGCATGCATGCACAAAATTGATGCCTCTTCGCCCCCATGAGTCCGCCGAGCGCCTCTCTGTCCCTGCCGCAGGCGTCGGTGATGATGTGGTCGCTGTGCAACGAGGTTGGCTGCGACAACGAGACGGCGGTGGCGCCGTTCCGGGAGGCAGTGTACCGCATGGACGGCACGAGGCTCGTGACCGAGAACGACGTCAGGGACAAAGGGTCGCCAGCCCTGGACCTGCAGGGGTTCAGCCACAAGGAAGGATCCGTCTTTGATGACTTCCATTCGGCGAACCCGGGGAAGCCGACGATGGCGACCGAGTGCTGCTCGTGCCTGAGCCAGCGTGGCGTCGCGGAGGACACCTGCCCCGATCCCCGCCCCGGGGGCTGCACCCAGGGATGCCGGGTGGACTGCAATGGCAAGTACTCGGGTGAGGGCCCCACAAGGTGCCGCTTGCCGGCAGCGGGCGCCCACTTTTGCCGGTGCCGCGTGCTGCCCCGGACTGCCGCTCCTTTCCCTGCACACTGGTTGAACAAGGCGCCGGTCGCTCAGCCACTGCCGCCCGAGACCCCGCCTCGCTCGCCGCAGGTGATAACACCACCGGCCTCTTCTACAACAACGAGATCTCGCAGTGCACCGCGGTGCAGGTCAACTACACCGACTCCCGCGACTTTGTGTCCGGCACGTTTGTGTGGTCGGGCTCCGACTACTACGGAGAGAGCCGCGGCTGGCCGCAGGTGGTGAAGTGCCGCGGGGCCATCACGGACGTGGCAGGGTTTCGCAAGGCTTCAGCCGGCTGGCTGCGCTCCTGGTGGCTCGCGGCGATCAACGCCACCACCGACTACGGCCGGCCGCTTGTGGACCAGGACGAGGCGTTCTTCGTGCACGTGGCCGAGAGCTGGGTTCCGGCCAGTGGTGCGGCGTCGGGCCGGTCCTCGCGCGCCATCCACGCGTACACCAACGCAGCGTCTGTGGAGCTCGTGCTCAACGGATCGCCGGCGGCCGGCGGCGGGTCGCAGCCGATGCCCTTCTTCGGCACCGCCACGTGGCCCAACGTCACGTTCTCCCCCGGCAACCTCACTGCGGTGGCCAGGGACGCTGGCGGCACGGTCGTTGCCTCGCACTCGGTCTTCACGCCGGGCCACGCCGTCGCGATCCGCCTGAGCCTCGACGCCCCGTCCCCCCTCACCGGCACTGGCGACTCCCTCCTCGCCGACGGCCTGGACACGGCCATGATCCGCGCCGAGGTGGTCGATGCCTCGGGCCGTGTCGTCGCCGGCGCCGCCAACAACGTGACGTTCCGCGTCGCATCGGGGCAGGGGCGACTCTGGGCGACCCACAACGGGGACGCGTCATCCCAGGTCGCGGCCCACAGCCCGTGGCACCCGGCCTACGACGGCCTGGCCCGAGCCTTCGTGAGGTCCACGGCGGACGCCTCGTCCCGCGGCCGCGCCCTGCTGCGGCGCACGTCAGTGCACCTGGACGGCGCGGTGACGGTGGTCCTGCCCGAGGACGGCGACTCGGCCATCCAGGCCGCTTCCGCCGACATCGTGGTTGAGGCCTCTTCGCCGGGCCTGCAGGGCGGAACGGTGACCATCCCCGTGTCGCTGGACGCGGCCAAGCACTCCCCCCTCGCAGCGGCGGCCATGGGGGGCAGGCAGCCCGGCGCCTGAGGACGGCGGGCCGGCGGCCTTGCCCCGCGAAGCTCATCCACTTGCCCGAGTACGCTGCTGGCGGCCGGTGTGCGATCTCCGGCCTCGAAACACTCAGATTGCGGCCTCGCGGGATGGGCCGCTCACACATGCACGGTGGCCGTCGCCGGGCGCGTGGCACGTTTCCTCACTCGTCCCGCAGCGCCGTGGCGTCGAGCGCCGACAGCGAGAGCAGGGCCGCCCCGAGCTGCTGGGCCACGAGCTCCACCCCCCTCACGAAGGCAGCGGTGGGGTGCAGCACCCCGAGCTGGAGCACCCCGGTGACGACGCGGCCAGAGGGCGACACCCCCGGCAGGCCCACCGCGAGGCCCACCTCGGCCACGCACGGCGCCACGACGAGGCTGCACGCCCCCGCGTCCACGTCGACTGCCCCGTTGAACCAGAGGCTGCGGCCCGACGACTCGGCGCCGAGCACCTGCGCGGCCCCGGACACGCGGCCCGCAGCTCGCCCCGCGAGGGACCTCGCCTCGTGGTCGGCCCCCCACGACCGCACGGTCGTGGGCATGGCCTCGCGCCAGCGCCCCCACAGGAGGTCCGCCTCGCCGTCGTCCGCCACCCCGCCGCGCGCGGCCGCCGACTCCATCCCCTGCTGCAGCGCCCCGTCCCCGCCGCGCGCGCCTCCACCACCCATCGCCGCGGCAACCAGGCCGCTCGACCTCTCGCGGGCCTTGGTGCCTGCCAGCTTCCGCCGCAGCCCACCCAGGCTGCGCTTCCCCTGGCCGGCCGTGGTCAGGTCGCGGCAGCTCCACCAGAGCCGACCCCCCGAGGGGACCCCGGCACGGTCGCTCTCGGAGGAGTGAAGGCTGAGGTCCGCGCCGCCGGACCTCGCCGCGCCGGGGCGGGATCGCACCACGAAGACGCGGCAGGCCGGGACGCCGAGGGCGTGGGCGACGCACTGCTCGGCGTGCTCCACCCACGCGAGCGCAAAGTCGACGCGAGTGGGCGGCACGGCCGAGGCGCCCAGACCGGCCGACGACGTGAGCTGGCTGGCGAGGGCATCAGGCAGCGCGGGAGGCGAGAGGCCGAACGCCAGCGGGGCGAGTGGCACCGCGAGGCGCAGCGGCAGCGCCGCGGCGGCGGCGTTGAGGCCCAGCGCCTCTGCCTGCGCCTCTGTCCCGGCCGCCACGCGCTGCAGCGCGGGCGCCAGCTGCGCCGCGAGGAGGCCCAGCATCACGACGTCCAGGGCGGTGAAGGCCTCGCCGCCCCTGCGGTTCGCGACCTGCAGGACGCCGATGACCGGGTGCGCCAGCGCGGGGCCCTCGCCCGAGAGCCGGCGGGACCCCCCCCTGCTTGAGGCCGCGGGGCGGGATCGCCGCTTCGACGACGTCGACCGGCCGGCAGCGGCGCCGGCCGCCCGCGACGCCGCCGGGTCGATGACCGGCACCGTCACGAGGCTCCGTGTCCGGATGCCGAGCTTGGTGTCCGTCTCCGAGCTGAACCGCGGGTCCGCGTGAGCGTCCTCGACGAGGGCAGGCCGGGCGTGCCTCGCGACCCAGCCCGCCACGCCCGACGCCGCCGGGACGCGGATCTCCGACAGGGTCCCGGCGGCGCCGATGCCCCTGCGCACCGTCCATAGCTCGTCGCGGGCCGAGTCGAAGACGAAGAGTGCCGCCCGCTCGGCCCCGACCGTCACCGTGGCCTCGGTCACCGCGACGCTCACAACGTCGGCGAGCGACGCGGCCGCGCGGCCGACCAGGGCGCTGGCCCCGGCGGCGCGGCGGAGCCTGAGGACCAGGCCCCACAGGCCCACGACCTCCTGCCGGGCCTGCTCGTCCGACACCTCGCCGTCCTCGCCCTGCAGGATGGCCGCGGCGACGGGCCGCCACCGGCGCAGCTTCTCGTCGAACACCTGCATCTGCGCCGACGCGAGCTCCCCCGCCGTGGCCTCCCGCCCCGCCCCGCCGCCTCGGGAGGCGCCGCCCCCCGCCCCCCCGCGCGAGCCCCCTCGCTCCCTCCACCGCTCCGATGCCCTCGCCACCACCTCGGGGCACAGGATTCCGGCGGCGAGGCGCAGCCTGACGTCATCCGGGTCGCGGGGTGTCAGCGGCCCCACGGCCGCGGCCTTGCTCCCGCGCTGCACCACGTCCACCGTTGCGGAGCCGCGAGGCTTCAACGCCCCGCCCGAGCTCCGGCCCGGCATCGCGAGGGCGCGCGCCACGCCTGACGCGTCGCCGGAGCTCAGCGCCGGCGTGCGGAACCACGGCGGGAGAGTCTCCCGGGCCGCGCCCACGGCCGGCTCGGCGGGCTGGAGCGGCGACGACGGGGACACGGCACGCACCTCAGCCGCGCTCAATGGCCGCGTGACGCCCGGCAGGCCGGGCGGGCTGCGGCTGTCATCCTCGGCGTCAGCCGGCAGCTGAGCGCTCGGGGGCGGGGCCATGGCCGCCGGCTGCGCGTTACGCCTCGGGGGCGGGGCGGCGGCCATCGCTCTCGGGGCCGGGGCCGCGCCGAGTGGCGCTGGAGCAGCCGCAACGCCGCCGCGCGACCCCGTGAGCAGCGCCACCGTGTTCTTGGCCGCGGCGGCGCTCGGCCGCTTTGCCGCCGAGCTTCTGGAGCGCCGGCCACGCGCCGGCGACACGCCCTCCACCATGGTGGAGCGGGCCGAGGGCGGCCGGGGCACCGGGCGGGGCATGTTCATGCGCACCGCCTCCGCCGCCGGGGGCAGCTCCACCACCCCCGACACGTCCTCGGGGAGGACCGTGGCCGTGATGCTGGCGACGCTATCGGCCGCAAACATCGCCCCGTCGGGGCTGCCGTCGGTCCCATCATCGCTGGAAATCGCGCTGCCGGCGCTCACCCGAGCCACCGCCACGGCCCGGGCCGCAGCGCGACGCTCCGCTGCGGTCTGCAGGCTCATCCTGCCCTCGGACAGGTTTCGGGTGACGTCACGCCTGTCGTCGTCGTCGTC
>Ga0136560_1000948_pt1 | contig 14745 bp, 9 predicted proteins | sample AntRauMeHopE1497_FD_104925 | JGI IMG/M metagenome (GOLD analysis project Ga0136560, IMG submission 104925) | Saline lake microbial communities from Rauer Islands, Antarctica - Metagenome Hop E1 #497 | ecosystem: Environmental > Aquatic > Non-marine Saline and Alkaline > Saline | place... | reverse complement strand
CGCCGCGGGCTCCCGCGCCCGCCCCCCCCCGCCCCCCCCGCCCCCCCCCCCCCGCCCTCCCCCCCTCCGCCCCCCCCCCCCGCAGGCGGACCTCCTCCTCCTCGCCAAGGAGCTCCGCTCCATCGCGGGCGGCTCTGCCCAGGCGTGGATCGCGTCGGGGAACCTGTTCAGCCTTCGGAGGGACCACACCACGGCGCTGAGCCACTTCGAGCACGCGGCGGCGGCGGACCCCCAGGCACACTACGCCTTCACGCTGGCCGGGCACGAGCACGTGTCCTCGGGCGACGACGACGCCGCGGCGGCCTCCTTCCGCACCGCCATCAAGATCAACCCCACGCACTTCACCGCGTGGGCGGGCCTCGTGAGCCGGCCGCCGCCGGAGCCGCCGCCCGTATCACCCACGACCCCGGCGCCTCGCAGCGAGCGCCCCTGTCCCCTCCCGCGCTCCGTGCCTCGCAGGGCGAGCTGCTGATGCGGCAGAAGCTGGTCCCGGACGGGCTGGACTGCCTCCGCCGGGCGGTAGAGCTGAACCCTCGCTCCGCGGTCCTCCGCGTGTACTTCGGCATCGCGCTGCAGTCGGAGAACGCGGTGGAGGAGGCCATCGGGCACCTCCAGCGCGCCAAGGAGCTCGACCCGTCAAACCCGCAGCCCACCTTCCAGCTAGCGAGCATCTTCGAGGAGCAGGGGGACCTGGAGGCCGCCCTGAGCCACCTCAACGCGGCCGTGGGGCGGGCCCCGCGGGAGTTCGCGGTGCACTTTGCGCTGGGCAGGGTCAAGGTCCTGCTCGGCCGCGTGGTGGAGGCGAGCGGGCACTACGAGCGGGCCGCGCTCGTGTGCCCGGCCAAGGCCAACGTCGTGCAGGCCGCTCTGGTGAAGCTGCAGGACGGGGAGGCGCCCGACCGCACGACGTACTGAGCGCCGGCTCTGCGGGCAACGTCGGCGCCCGGAACGAAGCGGCTCTACCGCGCGCCGGCCGCCCTGGCTCCGCCGATTCGTTCGCGCCGGCGCAAGCCGCCCTCACGCACACGCACACACAGGCCCCGTCGGCCGGGTGCCGTTACATGGTCCAGATCACGAGGCGGCCGTCCGACCCGACGGTGCTGAACGTACCCACGGCCGGAGCCGAGGCGGCGGCCGGCCCCGCCGCGGCCGCAGCCGTCATGCTCTGCACGTGAACGATTGCCGCCTCGTGCTTGGTGGACAGCGCCTTGGCAGAGCCTGACGCGCCGCCGCCGCTCTTTGCGACCTTGGACGCGAACATGGCGCGGGCAGAGCTGAAAGCAGAGCCGCCGCCGGCGGCCGCTGCCGCGGGCTTTTCCTCCGCGTCAGCCACCTTGTCGAATCCCCAGGTGCCCGTCCAGCCGCGCGTGAAGAGGGTCGGCGTCATGTCGAAGCCGCCGGCGACGATGGTCGCCTCGTCGGTGAAGGCGAGGGAGAGGAAAGGCAGCTCCTTGTGCCTGAGCGCCTGCACGGTCGGGCCGGCCGTGACGACGTGGAGGAAGGAGGCCTGGGTGGCGAAGGCGAGGGTAGAGCCACTGGGCGACCAGGCCACGGCATTGACCCATGTCTGCGGCGGGGGGAAAAGGTGGGAGGGGGGGGGGGCCGGGCTACGGTCGACGGAAGCAGGAGTGGGTGCGCGACGGTCCGCGGCAGGCGCTCGCCTCACCGACGTGGTGCCGTCCGACGGCGTGATGTCCAGCACAAAGTCGCCGAAGGAGAACCCGTCAGCGGAGCCGAAAGGGCCGATGGACGGCGTGTCGCCGATCTCGTCGATCCAGGCCTGCGAGCGATACAAGAGGTGGAGGCGGCGGCGCGTCGGCTCGGGCGGCCCTTGCAGGTGCGCTGGCACCGCATGCCGCCGCTCTGGGGCTCACGGCTGCAACGCGGCAGTGGTAGTCACACCCTCCCGCGGCGAGCAGCACCGAGTTCGGGTGCCACGCTAGCGACGTGACCGTGGACTTGAACTTGGGGATGTGGGTGGCGTACCACCAATCGTTGGTCGAGTCAAACGCGCACACGGCGACGACCTTGGCCCCGGAGGCGACTGCGAACTTGGAGCCGTCCGGGGACCAGGTGCAAAAGGTTGCAGCGCGGTTGAAGCGCAGCACCACCATCTGCTTGTCCCATTCCCCGGACTCGCTGTTGAACGTCCACACAAACGCGTTCCGGTCCTGGGAGCAGGTGACGAGGCGGCCAGAAGTCTTGCACCAGTCCATTGACGTGACCACCAGATCGTGCTGCGGAACGGGGCGCCGGGCTCGGGGACGAGGCGATCGCCGCACGCAGAGGGCTGCACGAGGCACCATTCACGAGCAGGACATAACGGGGCGGGCGATTCCGGCAGGCAAGCCGTGACATCGGGCAGTCCAGGACACGCCGGCGTTGGCTCACGCCCTTGAGGACGTGGTCAACCACCCATTTCGACGTGTCCTCGTCGGATACGTTGGAGAAAATGACCACGTCGGGAGAGTCGAGGCAAACCGCCACCCCTGCGGCACACAGGCGACGGGATACGGGGCCAAACGCTCGCTGCTGAGAACCGGCGCTGCAATTTCCGGTGACCTAGCGGCCCAAGCGGGAAGCTTTTTGCAGCTTATGCATGATAGAAACTTGAAGATGCTGCCTCTGCGCGGCCTCGGTGCGCTGGGGTCGTGGGATCGCGGGACGGCGCCTCGTTGAACTCACGCGTGCGATCGGGGCTCCACACGTGGGAGGTAATGGCCTTCCCCAGCGCATGAACGACGCTGGACGTTGCCATCACGGGTTCGACGACGCGCGTCAGTGTGTGCGGGCGGCCGTCCGCGTGCACACAGTGTTGGGGGCAGAGCGCCGGCGAGCGCCACTCAGTCAAGCATGTACAGGTCATCCGGAAGAATGTCGGCAATGGCCACAGAGTCCCCGGGGTTGAGCAAGCCCGTCGGCATGGCGTCGGAGCCCCTGGCGGACGACTGCTCCCTGCCGAGCAGGTTGACCGCGATGGAGATGCGCTCCGAGTCGCCCTCCGTGGGCGTCACCTGGTGGACCAGCGACGTGGGGAACAGCACGATATCGCCCTCTCGAGGCTGCACCATCATCCGGTGTAAGAAGGGGGCGTGAAAGCCTGCGGGCGTGCCGGGAGGGCGGCGGAGGTGACGGGCAGGTCAGCGGGGCACAGGGCGGGGGAGGCTCGAGGCATCCAGCGGCCGAGCCCGGCGGCCGCCCGGGCCGGGACTCTCCCTGAGGGCGCTAACGGGGGGCGCGCCGTCTCACCACGAGGGTCGTAGAACGTGATGCGCCCGGCCTGCCCGGGCATCCGCACGTAGAAGACGCCGCTCATCACGTCCTCGCCGTGGTGGTGCATCCCGTGGAACACGCAGTCCTTGTGCACCGTCGCCCAGGCGTGCAGGAACGGCTGCCTCTCCCGCGGGAGGCCCTCGAACATCGGCCCGTGCCCCGTGCAGCGCAGGAAGTGGTCCGCGGCTCTGCCCCAGAACGACTTGACGCTCTCGAACTCGGCGTTCCCTCCGAACATGGTGTCCCACCCGTCCTGCTCGCTCTGCCACGCGAAGAAGGCGTCGTTGAGGAGCGACGTGTCGCCGTCCTCCTCGCCCCCTCCGTCCGCCGCGCGGTCGTCCGACGGCCCGCCGATCGCCGGATCGGGCGGTGCCACACCTCTCCGCAGCGCGTCGAGCCGGGCGGCCGCCTGCTCGTCCTTGGCCTTGTCCGACTCCTGCAGGGAGCCGAGCACCCTGTCCTTGCTCGTGGCCACCAGCCGCCGGTACTCCCGGAGCACCGTCTGGGCGACGCGCTTCGTGATGTTTGTCGGGTCCACCCCCAGGTCGAGGAGATTCAGCCTGTAGATGGGCGATGCAAAGGCGATATCCATGGACGAGTCCGGCGACGGAAGCGAGCCGTTCAGCTGCTCCCGCAGCCTCGCAAGATTCGCCCGGTACTGCTGCCTGACCATTCGAAGCGTCCACGGCGACGGCGTGATGGCCTGGAGCAGCGAGTCAGACGGCACAGCGTCGTGAGGGGGGCTGAGCGTGGTCACAGCCACCGCTGGCGCAGCCCAGGACGCGAACGGCTCGTCTCCCGAGATGAGGGCAAGACAAAGGAGTGCTGTCAATGATGCGACGAGGGCGTGCGCCCACAGCGGCCAGCCATGGTGTGGGGGCGCATGCTCCAGCGACGTCGCACCATGCCCAGCCACGTTTCCGGGGCCATCATCCGGCGCGGGGCTGTCCCGTGGCATTGCCCTCGCGGCGGTGCCGCCGAGCAACCTCCGGTGTGCGGGCTGGACAGACCATCAGCCGCCATGCGTGGCCACGCCTCTGCATTTGAGCGCGTTGCCGCACACGCCGCGGCCCATGGCGGGCGCCCGCCATGGCCACGGCGCGCGAGCAGAGTATAGGGAAGAGCGTGACCGGCTGATGTCGGAGAGAGGCGACGCCGGTGAGAGCTCAGGCACCGTGCTTGCCGGGTTGTTCTGCCTCCAGCGACTTATGCACCTCGAGCAAGGCCTCGCCTGTCAAGCTGTGTGCCACGCAGGTGTCCCTGTACGCGACTACGAGGAGCACGACCCAGAAGCGGCAACTTTGATGATGCACGTGAGCGTTGCCAACAACCGCGCCCCCGCCGCGCTGCAAAGGACTCATCCTCGCACGCAGCGTCAAACGAGTTGCATCGCTACACCGCTGGTCCCCGCAGCAGGAGCGCCAGAAGCAGGACGCGCTGCTGGAGACGCTGGAGCGGTCAGCGGAGCTCGTGGCCAAGAAGTCCGACCGCATCCACAGGGAGCTGCGCATGCAGAACCAGTAAGGCGCTGGCCCGGACCGTAGGCTCCGTGCTTGGGCTGGGGGCGCGCGGGCGGGCAACGCTCCCCGTGTGTTGGCCGCGACCCTGCCCGCAGACAGATCGACGACCTCCACGTGGAGATGCGCGCGACGACGTCGCGGCTGGAGCTGGCCCGGGACCGAGTGAGCACGTTCATCAGACGAAACGGTAAGACCGGCTCCTGTGGCCCCGGGCACCCGGCCGCGGGAGGGCCGGCGTGGCCACACCACCGCGCCCAGCCTCGCCGCGCTCCCCGCAGGCGGCTGGTCCAGCTGCGGCATCGTGGTGTGCCTGTCTCTGGTGCTGCTCGCGCTTGTCATTATTGTCATCTGGGGTGCGTGATCGCGACCGCCTGCAACGCTGCCCGGGTTTGGGGTGCTGCGCCACCCGCTTGGCTTCGCGCGGCACACGGTAGCCACGGCGCGGCATCACCTTGGGGGCCTTCGCGCCGGAGCGGGAGGGGCTCTGCGCAGCGAGGAGCTGGACGCCTGGCGAGAGAGCATCCCTCCCGCCGACGAGGCCAGCGAGTCGCGGCCGACCATTGCGCCCACGAATGTCGGCCTGCGCTGGAGCTGCGCGGCCGCGCCCGCCGCTGCCGCCGCCTTCCAGCCGCCGCCGTCCCCCCGGATGGCCTTCCACGAGAGGTGCTCCTCGGCCGAAGCGCCTCCCGCTCCGCCCGAGAGGCCCGTCACGTGCGCGTGCCCTCGCCGCAGCAGGGGGGAGAGGCCCATGCTCCTCCCCGCCTCCTGCAGGGTGAGGGACCCCGCCCGGAGCGCGGAGCCGACTTCGGCCGAGCGGCTCGCCCCCGCGAAGAGGGCTGACAGGGGGGAGCCGGGGGGCGACGCGGCGAGGCGGGAGGTCGAGGCGGCCGGCGCGCGGACCCTCGGCGGGCGGTGCGTGCGGGAGGCCGCCGACAGGAGCGACGCGGAGGCCGCGGGGATGACCCCGGGGATCGATGCGGAGTTGAAGCGGGAGCGCTGCACCGGCTCGGAGGTGTCCGACGCGACCCGGGAGCGACGCGGGGAGGCGGTGGAGGCGGAGGCGAGGCGCTTGGAGCGGCGGACCGACGATGTGGCGGGCGCGATGGCGGCGGCGGTGCGCGACTGCATGTCCCTGGTGATGGAGGAGCGGCGCTCGCGGCGCCCGGCGAGGCGGGGCTGGGGAAGGGCAGGCAGGCTCGACGACGCGGCGAGGGCAGAGCTGGCGCCGGAGGTTTCCGGCGGCGTGGGGCCCCTCTTCGCGGACCGCGGCGTCCCCGTCGATGGCTGCGTCCTCATGGCAGCCACAAGGCGGCCGGCCGCGGTCGACGCCCCCAGGATGGTTCCCTTGCCCCGGCTGGACGGGCCCGACCCCGCGTCGCCCGCCTGGGCTGCGAGGGCGATGTGGACGGACCTCCGGGTGTCGAGCCTCACCCCGCCTGTGCTCTCCAGCCGCGTCAGGGTCGAGCCCACCACCGCGCTGACAGAGCCCCGGCGGGCGGCCGCGCCCAGGACTCGGCCGGGGCCCCTCCCCGCCGGCCCGGAGCCGGCCCGCGCCGGCCCGCCCGGCACCCCGGCCCCCGCCCGCTGCAGCTGCCGCGCCGCGTCGAGCATCTCCCGCTCGTCCTCCTGCTCCGGCGCCTGCCGCATTGCCGCGCGCACCATGCGCCGCACCGCGTCCCTGTTCATCCGTGCCGTAGCCTGCACCGCCGACACCGAGGCGCGCAGCGGGGAGCCGAGGCCCACCAGTGCGCTCAGCCGCGACGCCCGGCGACCCGGCGACGCGCTCCCCGGTGCCTCCCCCGACCCCGGGTCGGCGGCCTGGCCCGCCTTTGTGCCCGGCGGCGGGGGCGAGCGGGGCAGGCTCGCCCTTTGCCCGCTCCCGACGGGTCCGCCCCCCCCTGCGCCCGCCGCGTCGCCGTCGCCGCCGCGCGCCTTCCGCTCCTCCGCGCCGTGGCCGCCGCTGCTGTCGGGGCGACCCCCCGCCGCCGGCCTCGCCGCCCTCCTTCGCCTCGTCCCCGTGACCTGCGCGCCGTGCATCAGGTCCGTCGCGTCGGCGTCCCGGAACCCGCCGCCCTGCACCCCCGTGCTCGACCACTGCATGGCCAGCCGGCCGAGGCGCTCCCGCCTCTGCAGCGACCTCGCCTTCCGCGCGCCCTCGTCGCCCCGCACCATCGCCTCCAGCCGAGCCTCCACGGCCTCGTCCGTCGGGTAGCGGCTCACCTGCTCCCCCAGCGCGCCGAGCGTGCCGTGCTTGGCAAGCAGGAGCAGGGACGGCCCGGGGAGCTCCAGGAGCTCTGCCACCGTGACGGTGATGACGTCAGCGAAGCGTGGGGTCCCCCTCACGAGGGCGGACTCCCCGAACAGGCCGCCGGGGAGCACCCTGCCGAGCAGGAGTCGCCTCCTCACCGTCTTGGTGCCGCCTGAGCCGCGCCCCCGGTAGAACGCCACGTGCTCCGTGCGCGTCCGCTGCGCCTCGCACACGCCGCGCTTCAGCAGCCAGAGCGAGCGCGGCTCCTCCCCCTGCCTGCACACCACCTCCCCGGCCGGCACCACGCGGTGAAGCATGGCGCCGCGCAGCGAGAGCAGCTCGGACCGGCCCCAGCCCTCGAACAGCGGGTGCGACTCCAGGAACTCCACGTCCTCCCATGCCTCCGCCGCCCGGAAGCGCTGAGCTGCCTCGTCGTAGTCGCTCTGGCGGAGAACGAGCAGCTCCGCCCCGCGCACGCCCGTCGCGACGGCCGCTGCGCCGGACAGCTCGCTCTGGATGGTCTCGATCGCCCCGAAGGCCTGCCCCGCCTCCAGGTACGCCACAGGCCTGCCTTCCCGGCACAGGGCAACCTGCCCGGAGTATACGACGCAGAGTTCAGCCGGTCCGGGACCGTCCCGGTCCTCGGCCCTCAGCACCGACCCCCGCCGAGCTGCCCGGTACGTGACAACGCGCGCGACCGCCGCAAGTTTGGGCTCCGATGCCCCCGCGAGCAGCTCGACGCCGGAGAGCCACTGCGCGATGCGAGCAATCGTGTCGGGCGTTCGCGCAGAAGGAGCCACGGCGCACAGGCGGCGAGGGTGCGACTGCTTGGCCACCGCTCGAAACTCTGGCCGAGACTGCACCCAACTGCGGAAGGAGCGCGCTCGGATCATGCTACGGCTTTGGGGGGGCTGGCGTCCTCTGAGGCGGGTCGGTTGCGACTGCTCGGCCTGACCGGCCGCGCCCCTCACTCTGGAAGACATGACAGTCCGCCGGGCTCGCCTGCTTCCTTGGCCCCGCCGGCATTCATTTCGCCTGGGCCGGGCAGCCGTGCGGCGCGTGCCCGGCGACGTGTGGTACAAGGCCGAAATGGTGCAAAAAAAGAAACAAAAGAACGGGGAGGTCGCAGGAGATCCGGCCTGCCGAGTTCCTACATTCAGGCTTGCAGTCCATCCACTATCCGCGGTGGTGGTGTCCCTTGTTCTGTTGCCAGCCTGGGGGATTACCGACGCATTATCACACGTGTTCTTCAACCTTCAGGTTACATCACGATAGTGACCGCGGATTCAGAGTGGACACGCCATCGACATGCGGTGACCCAGTGGTTTCGGACCCACGCCTCGCCTCGTCCCTAGCCCCGCATGGTAAAGGAGCGCGCTACACCCCGGCCACCAGAAAGGAGCGATGACGCATATATAAAGTACGTGAAAACGCTATCAGGGAATGCACGCTGCCGTTGGCGGCAATGCCTTCACCGTGTGCACACCGCCGGCGACGCTCACCGCCCGCCCATGCCTTTGCAGAACAATAGATATGTTGAGCGTTGCTGAGCGGCTCGATTCGGCGTGCAGTGAGTTGGTGCCAAACGGCAGGCTCCGAACGACTTCGAGCACGGGAACGGCCGAGAAGCCCGCCCGCCCGGAGCCAGTCACCGATTGATTTTCTGCCGCTGGACGCAGGTGTTACCATCACGGAGATGGCGCGAAATGAGTGTGTTCATGCCGCGGCCGGGGCTGCAGCAGTCGAGTTGTCCCCGCTGGAGGCCGCTGCGCTGGTTGTGAGTGCCCGGGGCTGGCCCGTCGCCTGCTGCGTTGCGACAGGCATGCATGGGCATGGCACGATGCCAGCCTGCTGGTGTGCTCGTGGCCTGGCCCTCGCAGCGAAGGCTGTTGGCTCGGTCGGTTGCCGCACCGACAGCACAGCGTGCCGTACACGTCGACTTTGTGCGGTCGCTCCTGGAAGCTGCTGGCCCCGGTGAGAAGCTGCTGGAGGAGCAGCGAGCCATTCAGCTGCGTCAGTACTCTTCCCGGCGGCCGGGGCCACGTCGTCCTCTCTCCTCAACTTGCCTCTCCGCAGAACACGCGCGAGCGTGCCTCCGGCCGGCCAGTGACCTGGCGCTCGGAGCGATGTCGCACTCAAAGCTGCTGGACTCGGCATCGGCAGCGCTCGCCCGAGCTGCCTGCACGGCCAGGGCCGCTGACGCAGCAGACGTTCACGCCTGGCTCGTGTCCGCCCTCTGCAGCGCGCTCGAGGGCACGTCGCCACCGCTGCAGCGGGGGGCCGCGGTTTCGGCCGGGCGAGCGGCCTTCACCGGCGGGCTGGGCGACGAGGCAGCGGCGACGGCTGCGGTGACGTCGCTGCGGCGTGCGCTGCAACGATCCCAGTCGGCAGCGGTCCGGTGCGCTTGCCTGGACGCGATCGCCAACTGCGGGAAGCGCCTTCGGCCCGAGTGGCTGCGCCGGCACGCCAGGGGGGTGCTGCACATGGCAGCCCACCTGGTCACGGAGGCCGGGGCAAGGGTCCGCACCGCCCACGGCCGCAGCGAGAGGGTGCCGGTGCTCAACCCGCAGCCGCGGTGGGCCGGCGCGGCCACCGCCGGCGGCGCGGTGAGGCCGGCTCCTGCCGCCGAGACAGAGCCCGGGCCGCGCCCGTCGGCGGCACGGGACCCCGCTGCCGCCGAGGAGACGCGGGCAGCGTGCGAGTGCATCGAGGTCTGGCTCCGCGTCGTGGAGGACGGCGGCGACGGCCTCGATGACGCGGCAGACTTTCTGCGCGCCGCCTCGGCCGCGACGCAGGTGTCCCTCCGTGTCCTGTCGCGGCAGAGCCGCTCGACAAGAGTGCGGATGTCGGCGCTCTACTGCGCCAGGGCCCTCGAGCGGTACGGCTGGGCGGACGAGGGCGGCGAGGACGTCGCGAGCTTGGCGCCAGACGACCAGGAGCCGGGGGCTGCGGGCAGCGGCGGCGGAGCAGGCTCCGACGACTCCGGCTCGGAGCGCGTGCCGCCCGCGGTGCCGCACCGGACGGCGACCGAAGCGTGGCCCGAAGGGGGCGCGGCCCGGTCCGGGTCGGGCCACCGCTCCGCTGGCGAGGGGGTGATGGACGGCGCGGTGCTTGGCGGAGCGGCCGCGCGCTCCGACCGCGGAGCAGACTCGCCCGCGGGCCGGGCCGGGGAGTCGTCGGAGCACGGCGGCTTGCCGACCGCCGCGGAGAGCGAAGCCGCGGCGGCGGCGGGGCGCGCGCTCGAGCGCCCGGCACTAAGCGCCTCGGCTCTGGCGGACGGGTGTAGCTGCATCCGCTGGGCGACGGCCGAAGGCGCCGCAGAGGTCGGGTCGCACCGGGGGCTGCCGTGGAGCGTGCGCCTGGCCTGCGAGACGGCCGCGGGCCGCGACGTGTGGCTTCTGGGCTGGGACGAGCGCACCGCGTGGCTCGGAGTGGTCGCGGGGGCCTTGCGCTGGTGCGCCGTGCACGCGAGGGACGGGGATGGCGCCGCGGCGGCGGATGCCGCGGCGGCGGTGGCTCACATCACCGATGTGGTGGGCTCGGTGCCACCCCCCAAGGGTCGGCGCGGGCCGCTGTCGGCACGCGCGTCGCGGTCTGCCGGCCCCAGCCGCGGCACCGCTCCGCCCTTGGCACCGTCGGTGCTGGCCCGGCTCCGGGACGCTCTGGCAGAGGTGTGCGCCCTCCCGGCAGAGTCGGTCCGGGCCGCGGCAGAAGACGCGGCCGCAGAGGCCTCCACGGGGAAGCACGCGCTCGGCCGGTCGGAGGGGGCCCGCGCGGCCATCTTGGCCCTGGCCGCGCGAGCCGCTATGTGCCTCCACGCGCTCCCGGCACGGTGAGTGGCGAGCGCCGGGCGGCGTGTGACCGGGCTGACGATGCGATTTGCGATGCGCCGGTGTCAGTCTTTCAAGGTCACTCAGTACGACACGACGAAGCAACGACAGCAGTGCGGGCCGGAAACCCCGGCTCCCGCCTGCCATCCCTAGCCGGTCCACGCCTGCCGTTTCCAGGCGGCCAGTCCACGCCTGCTGTTTCCAGGCGGCCAGTCCGAGCAGATACGACAAGATGAGATACCCGGGGGGCCTACGCTAGCTCCTGGCCGCTATGGTCGAAGCTGATGTTTTCCTGACCCAGCCCCCTGGCTCGGACACGGCCGCAGAGCCCGTCTCTGTCCGCGGCTCCTCAGGGATGGGAGCGGGCCGAGGGCCGGGGGTCGGGGCGACGCCCGGACTACGCTCCGAGCTCGCCAAACTGCGCGGCCCTGTCTCCGCCGATGTCTCGTGCGCCATGTCTGACCACGTCCGCGACACCGTCGACGCTGCTCCGGCGGCGGTGCGGGGCCCGCTCACTGGCGGCGACAGTTGCCCTTGGACGGCGGCTGGGTGATCACACCGAAAAACCGCACAGGGACGCCTCCACCAGCTGGATTGCCGCTCCCGCTGCCTGCTCTGGCGAGCGGGCCGCTCCCGTCCGCATCACGCGCACCGCTCCCCGAGGTCGAAAGCTCAACGCGGGCTGCGCTGGCCTCACCCATGCCGCTCTGCTGCACGAGGCTATCTGTCAGCGTGAACATGATGTCGAGCGGCAGGCCGTCGGCCTTGAGCAGCCGAAGCCGACGCGGCCTGTCCATGATTGGCGACGGCACCCAGGATGTCCTCACACGGGTATACCGTTCCACATACTTGCGTAACATCTTCTTGTGGGCCTCCCGGAAGTGAAGCGGGAGAAGGATCTCGATTCGTTGACCCTGCAGACAGCGAAGCGGGCAGTGAAGCAGCAGCACAAGTGACCGATATCCCACCACGCGCCGCGCTGTGCGCGGAGGCTAGAGGCGAGCAGCTGCTCGGTCAATCCCTCCATAGTCGCTTGGCACGCGACTGACCGGGGTCGGAGCGTGCTCATCAGGCTGTCAGTGGGCGCTCACAATTATTGAAGCAGGGGTGTGCCCCGTGAGATCATAGAACGTGGCGTTTGCGAACCGCAGCACCCCGCTCTCGTCGGCGCAAAAAAAACCGACCTCAGTGGCACCGGTAAGGCTGCGCGTGCGCGAGAGGGTCGAAAACGCAGCACCTTCCAGCTGCTCGACCCTCGGCGGGCCGATAGCTTTCCGGGACTGGCTGCACCCCATTCCTTGCGCGAGTCCGGCCAGCGACAGTGCCTGGTCGCCGTACGGCAGGGTTGCACGATGTGGCCGGCTTGCCGAAGGGCCACGTGCGGGGCTTCGGTCGCAGAGCAATCACGAGGCGGTCATGCGAGGCAGGTCTCGGCGGCGCACGACACGCGGGTTCGCGCACCCCGCCCGGTGGTGCGCACGCTGCATTGATCACTCACTGCTTTCGCGCGCCGTCCTGGCTTCGGGCGCGCGGAAGCCAAACGTGCCTTCGATCGCGTAGCACTGTTCAGCTGACGCTGCCCCGCCCAACAGCAGACCGATGAGCAACGACGCCCGTGCCTCTTGGGGCACAGATACGCGGCAATCCTGACATCGGGGCTGAGTGCAGGCGCTCCGAGCTCCTCATGCCAACGTTGATGGCAGGGTCGGCGCGCCTCCGCATGTGTTCGCAAGTGCCTCAAGCCTCACTCCCCGCCGCGTTTGGACATGTCAAACGCATACGCCGGTGCCCGTGTGGCTCGGGATGCGTCAGAGGCGGGAGCCATGGCCTTGCTGTCAGTCCCGCTCGAGGAGGGCGACGGCCTTGACGCGGAGCGGTTCTTCGGCCAGTACGTGGCTCCTCGAAAGCCCGTGCTGATCCGGGGGCATTTTGCCGACGACGAGTGGCAGGTCACGGCGCGCTGGAGCCTTGCCTGGTTCGAAGCTCGGGCCGGGCCAGCCCGAGTCAAGGCCGAGGTTCGCGACCCTGACGCCCCCAGGCAGTTCGGCCGCGGCCGCGAGGCCTCGATCCGCGTTTCGGCGCTGTGCAAGCACGTGGCCGAGGGCGGGGAGTCGCTGTACATGACCACGCAGGACCTGGAGCACGACGAGGATGGCCGGCCGACGCTGTTTGGTTCCCCGCTCACGAGGCTTGCAGACTCGTTCAGCCTGCGCCCTCGGCTAGCCGGGAACCTCATCCCTGCAAATATCAACCTGTGGCTCGGGCGCTCGTCTGATGGCTCGTCCAGCGGCCTGCACCACGATTTCCACGACAACCTGTACGTCCTGCTCCGGGGAAGGAAGCGGTTCCGCCTCATCTCGCCGGCCGATGCCCTCAGGCTCCCAATGGTTGGCCGCATCGTGTCGGTCCACCACAATGGCCGGATTGAGTACGAGGGCGAGCCGGTAAACGCCGACGGATCGGCGACGGGCGCCGCGGACGCTGTGGCCGCCGCCGAGAGGCAAGAGACGGCAGCGGCCGACCTCGCGGCAGCAGAAGAGGCGCTGGGACGGGGTGAGCCGGGCGCCGCGATGCGGGTCAAGGCGGCCGAGGAGGCGCTCGAGGCGGCGCTGGACGAGGTGCTGCTCGCCGAGGCGGGCGGCGCGATGAGCAGCGAAGGGGACGACGACGGCGAGGACGACGGCGAGGACGAGGCGCGTATGGCCGCGATGTGGGACGCCGGGGCGGGGCCCTCGTCGTGGCCCGCGGCCCCGGCCCGGCCGGGATCGCCGAACGGCTCCGGCGACGTCAGTGACTCGAGCGACGCGCTGCTCCCGTCCAAGTGGCTCGATGAGCAGGCGGAGGCGGCGGCCAGGCGCGCGGCGCTCGGGATCCGTGACGACGACGACGACGACAACGAGGACGGCAGCGGCCCGGCCCGCCCCCGGCTCGACACGAGCTCCGCCTCTGCCAGACGGCAGGCCGCCTCGGCCTCCGCTCGCTTCCCTGCTCAGCCCTTTGGCATCACCGCCGTGCTCGGCCCGGCGGACGCCCGTGCGGGCACGCGGGGCCGTTCCTCGCCCCCAGCCGCCGCCTCTGGGTCCAGCCCCATGTCCGCCGACTGGGCCGCGAGCGACGCGGTGCCGCCCCCCAAGCCCGCCCCCAAGAACTTCTGCACCGTCACCGGCTCCCAGGTGGCGGCGGAGGGCACGGTGCCGTCCCTCGAGGTGGAAGTGTGCGCCGGCGATACCCTCTTCGTCCCCGCCGGCTGGTTCCACGAGGTCATCTCCGAGTCGGCGCCGCTGGACGACGCGGGCGGCTCCTCCCCGGCGGCGACGAGCCCCGTCGGGGGCACGGACGTGCTCAGCGGGGGCGTCACGAGGCGCCTCCTCTCCCTCGCCTCGTCCGCCGGGGACATGGGGGCGACCTACCACGCAGCCTTCAACTACTGGTTCCACCCCCCCGACTCGGCGGACTTTTCCAGCCCGTACGAGTCCGCCTTCTGGGCCAACGACTGGACCGAGCGCGGCTTCGAGGACCTGTGAGGGGCAAGCGGCGGCGGCCGTGTGCCGGGCGCCGCCCTCGCCCTCGCAGCGCTTGGCCCGGCGCGCGCGTGAGTGTGAGGGGCGCGTGCGATGTGCGAAACCGCAGGCCTGGCGAGCGCCCCGGCCTGCCCGCCCCTTCTGCGCCACACACCATGCTTGGCCTCCAGGCCGTCACCCGTCCCGGGGATTGCGGGCGCGCCGGCGGAAGCGCGAGGCCGCGCGCATCGCAGCCGCCGCCCCCGACACCCCGACGGGGCGGGAACGGACTCCGATGGAGCCCCGCCTCGACCGAAAGGTCATGCGGCCGCCGTCCGGCGCGGGTGCCGGCCCCGCGGCCTCCGCCTCGGCAT
>Ga0136560_1000947_pt1 | contig 14764 bp, 25 predicted proteins | sample AntRauMeHopE1497_FD_104925 | JGI IMG/M metagenome (GOLD analysis project Ga0136560, IMG submission 104925) | Saline lake microbial communities from Rauer Islands, Antarctica - Metagenome Hop E1 #497 | ecosystem: Environmental > Aquatic > Non-marine Saline and Alkaline > Saline | place... | reverse complement strand
TTTGAAGCCCCCATTCTGAGGCTGCGACTAGATACAAATGATGCATCCGACGACAAGACGAGGTATCGTTCGATGCATAGATCGGTGCAAGCAATAGGTACAGACAGCGAGACATTAATTACAAGTGGAGGTAGATGTGGAGGTGCAAATGTAGGCAATAGCAAAGGTACAGGTGGGAGTAGGGGTGAGACTGTGGATATTAATGATCGTCCTCAGGCTAATAGGGATGGTGATAGAATGCAGCGATCGAATAGTGACAGAGGCACAGGGTTTGCCGATGCAGCATCAGCCGCTGATTGGTCAGCTAAGGCGGCTAGAAGCTATCCAGAGAGCCCTCTGCGGACATCTGCAGCAGTAGGATCTGGTGAAGATTGGATTGAGTTAGATGAAAGCACCGGAGTTGCTACGTGCCGACGAGGTGCTGTATCTCTTGCAGCGGCCTAGCTGAGCTCTGATCATATAACCGACGGATACTTTGCATCAACTGGAGCTTGGATTTCCAGAGAACACGTGTACAACGACTTCGCAACAGGGAGAGACTCAATGCAGCTCAAACCAATGCCGAAGCCCGTGATCGTAGAAATGCATCGCACGATGGCGCTGCTCCGGGTCCAGATCGAGGAACGCATCCTCAAATCAGAGGGGTCCGTATGGCCCAAACCGAGACCGTCCAGAGCTCAATAGTACAGAGAAAATGCGCGTCTGCAACATCTAGCGTCAGGCGATGGCCCTGTAATCGCCGGTATCGAGCCCAGCGATACAATCGGGCTGATACGCTCTTGCATTGTGACACCAGGGGCGTGTGCAGTATCACCAGAAGTAAGACTACCGTCGGCACTCAATGCAGTGGGCACCGCGCACGAATGTTCAGATACAAGCGATGAAGGCGACCGCAGTGCGAGTAGTATTTCAGGCTCCCTCCCTCTTGCGTCTCTCACATCTGGTCGGGCGGCGCACAGGAAATACGCGCATGGACATGATGTCCGACCTGCCGTCGCTAGAGTGACTGCGGCTGCAATCGCAAAGCAGTAGGTGCATGGCCAGGCAGAGGGAGGCCATGCGTGGAGGAACCCGGCCTTCGCGAGCAAGAAGCACAGGCGAGATTAGGCAAGGTTGCAAGCTACAGCACCGCCTTAGATACCAGCGGAAAGTACAGGTAACAGCAACAACACAGATACTGGGAATAGAAGAAGCGCCGCTGATTTCTCCCCTGGATCAATCTCAGGATTTGCGTTGCAACTTCAACGCGATGATTCTGCCGCTACTCCAACTGGATCTAGATCATCAACTCGTGTAGGTACTCAGATGCGTCCAGGCATCGGGAGGGGTCGCTCGTCTCGTATCGGCAGGTCCCGCTCAGGGCTACTGTCGCTTGCATCAAGGGCGGTGCGATAGGAGCGAGAGGTTCTGGTGCCTGAGGCGGAGTCGCCAGGTGGTCGGAGGGATTACGGGCGGAATTCAGCTTCCGACTAGTTTGACGCCGAAGAGGGAGCGTCAGCTGAAGTAGCTAATGTAGGCACGGAGGCCAATCCTGGGCCAGGTATTGCCAGTGCGAGAACGGCTGGTCCTAGCCGGAGGTATTTTACCCCGCAGATGCGATATGCGAGAGCCTATGCCTCTACTGCCGTACTGAGGACGAAATCTGGTTGATTGGCAAATTTTACTATGCAGGTTTAATTGGTCAGAACGTGTGGGCAAATCCAGCTCTCCCGGGTAGTGGTACGTGTCGAGCAAGCGCATCATGCCACCTGCGACTGCGAGTAGAGATGTGTCGAAGGACCACCCGCAGGGGGTTCGGTTAGGTGGTCCACCAAAATAAACTCCAGCCTGGAGTTTTGAAGTGAAACTTTGCACTGGAATTCATGATCCGATCACTGGAGTTTTGGAAACTCCAGGTTGGAGTTTATTTTGGTGGACCACCTTAGCCACTATTTGCACATGCTTGAGAAATCGTGCATCCAGCTTATCCTGTACTGCATTGAGTCACTCTTAGCTAAAACCAAGCGAACTGATACCTCGGCTGTTGTGCATATCCTGATGGTATCAACACACCCTTGTCGCGATTCTACCTAAACCAAGATTGGATCTCCTTGCAGCATACGTTCATGGCGGCATTTAGCTATAATCCGGTTCATCGTCCTGCCCCGTGTGGCTTAGCTTTATAAGGGGGCTGAGATACCAACTGTGAAGTCATTCCACCATCGACTACTAGATTCGCACCCGAGAACGCAGATGCCATGGGGGACAGAAGAAAACAAGCTGCCTGCGCTATCTCGAAGGGGGTATTTGGTGCTCCTTGCGGAATGTTGCGCGCCCAGTGCTCTGTGGCCGCATGTCGAGACGGGGCTGCTGCCTTCACGTCGTCCCAGATTTGCGTTGATACGAGCCCAGGCGACAGGACATTCACCCTGATTCCCATCGATGCTAATTCGTTTGAGATGGATTTCGACATGCCGACCACTCCCGCCTTAGCAGCTGCATACGGCGCAACCCCGGCCAAAGTTGCGATAGAATGCACGGAGGAGATGTTGACGATAGATCCTCTAATGGATGGAAGTCCTTTGATCGCCAACTGTTTGTTGATTGCGTGCTCGCGCGGTCGCTGCTTCACCATCCTGAGTGCCGCAAGCTGCGTGAGCGAAAAAACCGCGCGCAGGTCGATGTCGATAACTCGGTCAAACTCTTCCATAGACGTTTCCAAGAACGGACGTCCAAAATCTACCCCTGCGCAGTTTACAAGCCCGTCTATTCGCCCTCCCCATTCGATAGCTCGCTCGATTAACCCTTCCCGATCTCGTTGTGATGAAACGTCCGCACGAAACGTTGAAATAGAAAGGTCTCCAGGGCCCGATGATAAGCTGGATTCAAGTGCATCTAGTTTGTTCTGTAAAATATCTGCGGCAAGCACCCTTGCACCAGATGCATGGGATAATTCTGCAATCGCTCGCCCGATCCCAGAGGCTGCCCCCGTAACGATGACGACCTGATCCTATAGTGCGTGCTCGGGCGTGCCAGTTGCTGAGCATAAGCCTCGAAATGTCCTAACTTTGAGCTGGTTAAGTCGTTCCAGCCTAAAGCGACGTAGCATCGCGCCCAGTGAAGGAAGTTGCAGTTATCTAGATCTAATTCGGCGCACTCATCACACCGTGAGGATCATCGATCGATCCTCCTGATTTAGATTCTAGATTCTAGTCATCAATCGTCGATCAATCGTGGGTCAATCGACGACCATTCAATGAACTTATTGAACTAAGACGGAGTGAAAGCAGCACACGTCGAGGCTGGACGAGGTGAGCATGCTGGGCACGAGTAGGTTCTGGTAGTGCTCCTCGTTTTAAATGTACAGCTTAGGAGGTTTGCGTCGCCGGAGATAAGTTTTCATTAAAAACATATAATTTCGCTCGGATTATAAGAGCATGGGAGGATGGGTGTGTTGGGTCACTGGTGACTCCCCGCATGGCCACATGGAGAAGTCACCTGGTCGATGGATCCACTCTCGTTGCAATTTCATCTGCCTGTTACCTGCCTCCCCTGTTTGCACGCTATTCGGCCTCCAGGGTCGCAATCCTGCGCTTAGAAAGGGCAATGTACCTGGCGGCTCTTCGCTGGAAATCTTCATCCAGCAGCTTTGCCTTTGCAGCAAACTATGTCTTTATCTAAAGCTCTACTGCATGAAGCTCGACGCGTTTCTGAGCAACCGCAGCTCTGGAAACCTCGCTAATGCTATCAGAGGCTTCGGCGACATCCGCCCGCCTCTACATGATCATATCGCTTTGAGCCACCTAGGCCGCCTTCAATTGATCCTCGAGATCAGCCACCCGCGACTTGAGCCTGTCTAAGGAGCCACCTTGGCCCCCTCCCTAATCCACCCTGTTAGGGCCTTCAGGAGGCACTTCATCGTCGTTGCCTGCACCTACCTCTGCATCTGAGACTCTTCTTCTTGCCTCAGTCAGCAGTTCCCTCAGTCGAGTCTCTCGCGCCCTTCCTCTCTCCTCGGCCTCCTACACGTCCCCGGATGACCGCTCTTTCATAAAACCTGCTCCGGCAGAAGCACCCGAGGCGGTTGTTCGATCGATGAAACCCCTCAGTTTCCGTCGCTCCTCCGAGATGCGAATATCGCGTGCTCCCTGCAGTCTCCTCCTCTGCAGCATGAGCGCTTCTCCCTCCCGGTCTAGGTCCTCCCCGCGCAGCCTGTGTTCTCTTGTGTAGAACCAATCCTCTTGCATTGTCATTAAGGACAACACACTTGCAAGTTCCTCTCGTATCCCTTCTGCGTGCTCAGTCTCTCTGTCCAGGAGCGACTCGCGAGCTGCTCTAGTCCACCGCTGCATGAGGGCAGAACTCGCTGCAGTGATGGGTGCTGTGCCAAACCTCCTGCTACTCGGTGCCTGAGGTTGCTGACCAGTAGCAGCAGTAGCAGCGCCATCCTTCGGAGTGTCTACCCCTGCTCCTCCTCGTCGAAGGGCTTCAATTTCCTGCAGGGCGGCTGCCTTGGCCGGATCCACGTAGTCAGCGTGAGCAGACGCAGCTCGCCGCTTCTCGATTTGCCGACGGGCCCGTGCGGCCTGCCGATCCCGGAGCTTTGCAGCGAAACTCTCCATCTCCAGTTTAGCATGCGGCCTAGGAAACTCCCCGCCAAGTCGCACTCTTGCTGATATGAGCCACTTGGACATGAGGCGACCCCACGGTGCCTTTCGATCTACAGTGATAGGATCAAACACAGGGCCCTCCTCGTACCCCTCAGAGTCACTGCCGCGGTCGTCTTTCATCTGCTTGGCCCGGAGTGCCCTGGCATCAGATCCGTATACAACCTCACGTCTGCGGCGGTTTGCCTCTGCCTGTTCTTCGGCATGGCACCGTTTGCACATCATGAAGAACTCGGCGTTGAGCCGGAAGAAAGCTTTCCACGCATCGAACGTCATAGAATGCGGGGACAGTCGATTAGCCACCTCGAACTTTTCGATGATCCGATCCATCGCCTGAGGGTCGTATTCCCCGTCAATCGATAGCTTCACCTGGATCGGGTTGCCTTCGTCCTCCTTGCACTTGCAGCGGCTGCAAGTAGACGTCTTGGCATTGTTCATGATCGGCTCTACCGCGTTCCTGAACAAACGTCGGCGCCTCGCCTTCGCCAGCCACCAGCGGGCGATATCCGCACTGGTTTCGCCCACAGGAGGCACTTCCTTCCACTACCTGAGTCTTTGTCTCACATTGTCATCGTCTTCATTGTCGGACGAAATATCCCCGCCGGTGCGCCTGCCACCACCGCCCCCTGTACCGTCTTCGTCGAAGAAATTCGACACCAATCCCCCGTACACTCCTCGAAGAAACTCCCTTGTGGGTTCTCCGTCTGCCTAAAGCATATCAAGAGATCTCGGAGTGAGGAGCTCAACCAGATGCTGCACCAGCCATGGGCGATTCCGTTCCAGCCACTTGTGCCTAAACCGAGGAGAGTTGAGAGCACGCAGCTCTACCCTTTCTCTCTCTAGCTCTTCGTCTCCGCCTTCTCCGATGGCAAGCCTGGCTGCAATCTCATCGTCTACCGTGCCTTCGGTCTTGACCAGCTTCCAAAGTGACACTGCGTTCGCCATTCGAATCATTGTCCATTTCAGCAGCATCCCCAGCAGCCACATGACAAGCAAAATGAGCCCAAACATGACGTCAGACAGCATCACGTACTCTTTCCGGATCATAATGGTGACTCCAAGGACCAGGAAAATCATGCCCCACGCGTGCACTGAGCTCATAAAGTAGAATTGCGTGCTAAAACTCAAAGCGTCCACCTGCTAGAGTTTCTCACTCACCGCCTGATCCCGTCTGTTGCTGTCCATCTGCCACCTCGTCTCCCGAACCAAATATCGGTACTTCTGATAGCTTAGGTATTCAAACAGCTTCCATCCATGCACGAGCTCCAACGTGTTAAAGAGAAACATGTCCATGACCAGCTGAGCGGGGATGATGATCAACGTGAAAATCGTGTAGAAAACTAGATCCGTCTCTCTGATTGCAAAGCCTTTCGGGATTTCTGTGAGACGGAAGTCGTGCAGCGGGCTAGCATCAGAAAGCAACAAGAGCACCTGCAAGAACGGCGAGACGAGCAACGCAACTGTTTCATTGGAGTACACCACCATGCTCTCTAGCAGCGGTTCGACGCCGAGGGTCTCAAGCTTAATATGCTCTTCTATGGAATTTATTTCTTTCTCTTCCTTCAGCCGCTGCTCCCTGCTCAGCCGTTTCTTGCCTCTCCAGTATGTACTGAACTGTTTCTTGAGTAGCGGCACGCGCGCTTTGAATGCTTTAATCGAGGGATCCACGTACACACGTTCTAGTGTCATTGCTGCTGCTTCCACGAAGAAGGCGATCACGAAATCAGTGAATGTGGCAGCTCCCATCGTCACCATAATTTCCACTAACTGTAACACCGACACCAGCGGACACACAAGGAGGGCATCTCCAAGGATCTCAAGCAAAAGCAGCTCCACCGCAACCTGGGCAAACTTAAAAGCAATGATGAATACGTACTGGTTCTCTGCGAAGGTGTCCGAATAAGCGAACTCGAGAATGACGAGCAACATGGTAATCATCGTAAGGGAGGTCAGCATCATGTGCCCTCGCTTGTACAGAATCGGAGTCCAGAGATCCTCAGCGTTGGTTTGCTCCGCTTCCAGCTCTTCGTCGTCCTTCTCTTCTAGATCTCCTAACTCCCCCGACCGCTGTTTCTCCCTCATCATGTCTGCCTAAGCACCCTCGTCCTGTTCGATCTCCAGACCAGTCCGATCGTCTGCTGCGTAGACAGCGTCATCTTTCTTCCATCGGTCCCCTTGGTGTGATGGGATAAACATCTTGACCCCTTGCGTCACAACATACAGGCCGAAGCAAATAAGAGCTGTTCCAACGCGGCCTTGCCTGTAGTTGTTGACACGATCAGCATCCAGAACCGCGATGTCAAGCCAGTCACCAGGGATACCTTCCAGAGCGATCGCTGACGGATTCTGCACCGGTTCGTTGCTGGCAAAATGGATAAACCAGACAAACACGAATCCCAAGGCAGTCATGGCAGGGATGGATGCGTACACAGCCCCAAAGAACGGAGCTGGAGTCACGATGGTCCACAGGTCGCTGAATCGGAAGGTGGGGGCGCGTTTCAGTCGGGTGCCGAGGAGGTGAATGAACCAGATGAGGGAGCCAATCCCGATGAGTAATCCACCAATGACGACGAATAGGCTGAGATACACATCGACACTGAACTCGAAGAGATTCAACAGATCTAGCCAAGGCAGAGGTGTTAAAGTAAACTCCACAGTGTAGTTGTAGTCTGCTGACTTGCAGGCTGTTATGCCCCGGGACGCGAAATCTCGCCTCGCTAGCTCTGAAGTGGCCGTGTTGCAGAAATCAGAGAATTCTATGAAGGACCGTACTAGCCGTTTTTGACCGCGATCGACTTGGTAGTACTCGATGTTGAACTCAACTACCCTTGGAACAAGAAACGCTTCCGCGGTACTGCGCACCTCCACGGGTATGAGAGCCTCGGTGCCCACAAGCTGGTTGAGCACTTCAGTCCTACCCCACCCCTAGTTAGTCTCCGGGTCACCGGAAAATGAACTAAACGGCAGCGGGGTCTTTGTCAGGTAGAAAATCACGTCTTCTTCGCGGAATTCGAACCACCGCGGCTGCGGCGCCTGGTTAAACACCTGTTCTTCATAGACGCAGTACAAGCTTACGCCTGGCGGTCCCCTGCCACCGTTATTGTCGTCAGGGTGGGGCTGCCATGTCTGGTCGAAGCAACGGTCGGCCAGTGGGGAAAACTGAAAGTTCCAGAAGTACTGGTTCACGAACACCGTCGTATCATACGGTTCCTAGATGCAGCCCGGGTGGTCCTCCAGCAGCTTCGATATGAGCATGTGCGAGTCGTACCCCTCGCAATTCGAGAACCAAGGCAGGTAGTTGAAGAACATCGCATCGGTCGCTTCGGAATCGCCGTCGGTCCACCAAGTGATGTCTTGCTCGACGTTAGAAATGGGGTCTCGGGCTATGTCAAGGAAGGTGCGGTTCCGCTGCGTTCGAGGCACATATCGCTCCGCCCTAGCTTGAGATATATCGACAACCTGTGACCCCTCAACCTCCGCCTCCGCCGTTTTGATCGCATACTGGGGGTCTCCTACGTTGATGTCCGCCGGGCGATCAATCAGCATGTCGTTCTCGAACTAGTACTCGAACTGGTTGGATGTGCCAGGAACTCTCTGCGATGTCATGGGAAGGTTGTAAGGCAAGTTACGGCCAAGGAGATCATCCAGAGTCAGTAGGGCAAAGAATCCACGCCCGTTGGCTGGGTCAGATGGCGTGTAGTCGGCCCTTGATGGTGTGTGGATCGTGAGCTCTGTGATTCCTTGTAGCTTATCCTTGAAGTCCTGGTAGTACAACCCATGAAGTAGTTCGAATACTACGATGACGTTTGTATTGTGAAGCGAGGAAATTGTTACTTGCACGGTGGTATGCTTGTTGTCTGCAAAAGGAGGTATCGCCTCGTTGACTTCCAGCCACTCAGGCAGATCTTTCGAGTGGCATCTGCAGCAGTCCTCGCACATGTATCCGAACCCAGCCTGCTCATCCACCGGTGGATAGAAGCACACGGGTGGATCCTATGAGTGCTAGCACCTGTAGTGAGGAGGACAAGGGTCGCAGTCAGAATACACAGCCAGCTGGTAGTGCTCGTTGTAGGTGAAGTTAGCACCAACACTAGACAGGTCACTCGTCATAATGGCTTGCTATCCCCCTCGCAGCTCTAGGATGCCGATGCCCCAATCAGTTCGCTAGAATGCATCAGCCAAGACACGTTTCCCTGTCACGTTTGTCAAGAAGATAGGATCAATGGGATTAATACGCTACAGCACTTCATCTCCACGCTTCTCGCAGTCAAAGATAGAGGTCGAGGCTACATCGCTCGTTGTCCCGTTCGGACATCGTAGTCCATGCTCGCACCTGCACATATCCAGCCTTTCCATCATGGGGAGATCGGCCTGCTAGTTACCAACGGGGGAGGCTCTCCACGAGTCGGCTGGCATGATCAATCGGGCAAGTGATGGAAGTGACTCGCCGAGCACATAGCGGTCGTCGTCCCCGAGCTCCAATCGGTCATACTGCCTCACATTGTCCAGCAGATCTACGGCATACTTGAGGTCATACACAAGCGGATCCATTGACTCTGGCAATTGCTATAGCTTGCGAGGACCAGCACGATCCAGTTCGACGAGGTAGCGGGCCTCTACCCATTCTTTGAGCTCCCTGAAGCTGCATGCAGGTATGCACGGGTCATTCTGTGGAAGAGAGCCTGGGTCTCCGGCATTCCCTCTCCCCTGTCGCGCATCACAACGCACGAATGTTCCAGAGCTATACGGATCGTACGTCGCTGTATCTGGCTCAAAGCAGTTTCGGAAGTATCGCTCTGCAAGGTGCGGCGGAGGGAACACAATCGCCTCTGCCATGAGAGAGCCTGTTGAGTTCGAGGACCCCTCCAGCCGGGTTCGGGTCCACTGGAAGGTATCGTCGGTGCCGTATTGCTGGATCTGATCTGGTAGCAGTGTCAGCCCAGCACCAAGTGGGTGCCGCTCCGTAGAGACGGTGAAGTCGCAGATGGGTCGTATCCCTGCCTTAATCTCAGTGTATGTGTATCCCCGCTCTGTACAGGCCCACAGGCGGTATACCTCGTGTATAAGCCTAGCCTGCGATAGGCAGTCACACTCTTCTCGTTCCACAGTCTGGTGCATGAACCGCCAGTGGTGGTCTCGCCCACAGCGGAGCTCAGAGTCAACGGCTAGATTGAAGTAGGCAACACGCCCACGGTCATCTCTTTCTACCCTGTACTACGTCTATAACTCCTCATTGACGCTGTTGAAGCACCGCTGGTCGTGAGCTGAGACGAGCTCCGGAAGACGAAGCCCAGGAAGAGTTGTGGCCGTGGCAGGGTAATCATGATATGGATCAGCATCTTCCCCGGATAAACTTCGCACAATCGAGTCGTGGCCTAGAACACCAAACAGGGGATCCACAGTGCCTGTCGGGCAAAAAAAGCCTCTTGGACATATACTTCTGAACTGTTGCTCAATCCCCGTTCCCTCCTAGCAAAAGAAGCCCTCGTCGCAGAGGTCCTTGTATTGCCCACTTGGGGCACGTAAGCTCACGTCAGGCGTAGTTCCGACTCCGCACACGTATCCTCCGGCGCACACAGTCAATGCTGCACTTAGTGCAGTGGTACGCTCGTCACACACGTATCCCGACTCACATGGCTCTCCGAAGGCTGGGACATCGGACTGGCATATGATGTCCGCCTCACAGCTACCTGGGTACCACTGCTGCGAGTTTGTCGTGTCATTGCGCAGGAAGAATCCCTGGCTGCAGTTATTAAATGAGCTGAATCTTGGCAGCCTTGGGATATGAACCTGCCTCCTGCCGAAGTCAAAGTACGTCGGGAACATGTCTGGATCGCCATAGCCCTGCGACAGTCTCCCTGTCTGGAGCTCATATGTCGCCCCGTAGTAGTCTCTGAACCGCTGATACACCGTGCTGCCAGCTGGCTGGACATTGCGGTAGCACTTTGCGTCCGGGTGCAACCTTTGCTTCTAGTCAAGGTATGGACCCTCCCCAAGGGAGTCAACAGGGTCTAGAAGCAATCCCCAGTATTGGTGCTCGATACTGCCACATGTAAACCGGTCAAATAGCGTCTGATCTGATATGGGTGAAAATGAATGAGGCAGGTCGTCCCTGTTGCACGGGTATACAATCCCTTCACCTGGGCAGACGGTGCCTGGGGCGCACGGTATGCATTCCTGCCTGTCGCGTAGCTCCCATTGCTTTGACCAGTGCCCCTATGGACAGCCCTTGCACACAGGACCATCTGTCTCATCAATAGATCGGTACTGACCAGGAGGGCATATACCGGATATGAACGTTCCTTCGAGGTCGCACACGGTGCCTGGTGGGCAAGGAAGGCAGCTAATGGTTTGAACTGTAGGCGCATAAAAACCTGCAGGGCACTCCTGAGCTACCACTGTTCCCTCAAGCTCAGCGAAGTACCCCTTCGGGGTGGGGATTGGGGCGGCAGTCCCGAGCGGGCAGTAGAATCCTTTTGGGCACAAACCCGACCCGACAGGAGTACTAGATCCGGCCTCGCAGTAGAATCCAGGAGTGCAGTTCTAAGCGTACACAAAGTCACCCTTTCTGACGAGATCGTAGCCAGTGCCTCGCACGCAGTAAGTACCGGGTCTACACGGATACGGTCTCATGGTTGTGTCATTTCTGAAAGGATCTGAGGTCAGAGTTCCGTTGCTACAGTAGAATCCCGACGGGCACGGAACATTCGGAGCGGATAGGCCTTGTGTTGAGCAAACGAATCCAGGTGGGCATATCGCGGGATCAATGCGCCCAAATCCTGGGCACACATACCCTAAGGGACAAGACAGGCATTCTATCTGTCCGATCTACCCATTGAAAGTGCCTGGAGGGCACGGATTCGGCTCATGCATATTTTCCTCCCTGCAACTGGTGCCGGCTGGGCAGGGAATCTTGCTGCCAAGATTGCAGTAGAAACCCACAGGACACGGCTACCCTGCCGGCGTAGAGCTTCCCTCCGAGCATCGACCGGCACTCGAGCATAGCTGGGCTTGCGAGAGATTTGCTGACGACGAGAAAAGTGGCGTAGCTGTGCCTGGAGGACAATACACGCCCGATGGGCACGGCCGAGGCCTTCGCATTCGATTGCCTTTTGACGAGTGATCGAAGAAAGGGTCTGAAACGCTGAGCGAATCTGTATCCGCCATTCGCTGACAGCTGTCATCGAGGCAGTAACGGCCTCGGGTTGGTGAAAAGGCCACGTCTTCCTCCAGTGGCAGCTGGTGCAATTCCATCCAGTACCTAGCTGGTACAAAGGTAGTCTAGAGGCCGAAATCAGACGTAGAGTTGTCGAAACATGCTGAGTTCCGCGTTCCTGCAACCATCGCGTGACCTTGTGCCTGACGTCCTCGACGAACAGTGGTGGTCATCTCAGACTACGAGAGGGACAGCGTGACTTGTGATTCGCCCCCCGCCATTGGATCCCCGCAGAACGTGTCTACACTCGCTGTGCCTGCTAGGCAGTAGTGGCCCTCAGGGCATGGCTGTTCCGCTCGTTCAAGGCCTGTAGCTGCGCATACGTATCCCGCAGGGCATAGCCTTGGCACTCGCATGCCAAGTTCTGGACATGTGTAGCCAATGGGGCAGCGCAAACACTCCGTTTGTCCGGGACTGGGCTAGTAGGTTCCTTGCGGACACAAGGTGAAGTTGCGAGTGCTTGCCTCAGGACAAAAGCTCCCAGCTGGGCAGTGAAATCCCGGGCTGGAGAAACCAGCGGAGTGGAAAGTCCCAGGCAGGGCAAGCAGCGGTGGCTCTACGATAGCTGCGCCACCGGTGGAGTATTCAACGCCATTCCATGTTACTTCCACGACATACTTTCGAGAACGGTCGATTCCATCTGATGAAATAACGAGCATCGATGCAAATTCCTCTTGAGATGAAGATCGATTGAGGGCATCAGTAATGCTCTCATTCTATTGCAGGTCCCAACGAGAATAGGCGACTTCAGATTTAAGGTCATGATCGTTACCAGCCTGGTGAGATTTGTCAAGATTACTGGCGATGTACATGTCAGGCCTTTCTCCAGTAGCAGCACCAATTCCCACATTAGTTGCACTAACGAAACAGAGGATGAGCTGGTCACTGATAAACGTAGCATCAACCGAAGAACTACCCACCCGACAGGAAAGGCTCGATGTGTTGAGAAAATCCCGCCCAGTCACAAACATGGGCTGTGCCCCGAGATTGCTAAGCTGGCGGGGTAGCACACCCGTCACTACTGGTGTCTATGTGTACGTGTACTAGTATCCATTGGTCGTGTAGTCTCTACCATTCATCGTGATCTCTAGTTCAACAGGATGGGTACGAGCATGCGGGTAGAAATGAGCATCTGGAAACGTCTGCTGCCTGCCTGTACCTTCGTCGACAGCTTCGTGCTAATGGAATCGAATGTCTCGGTATGCCAACTGATCAGATAATCCCAATTCCTCTAGGGTTGGAGCTTGGCACTCAATCAGCGTCGATGACACGAAGGAACCCGTAACGACCAAGTCGTTAAACATGCACGCAATATTTGAGGTGTTTGTAAAGTGAAGCCCCGAGATTCGTATAACAGTTCCTGCCGAGTCACCGAAACCATGCGCGGGCTAGATGCCGGTATAACTTGGAGGCTGTGTCACCCCCATGTCAAGACCCAGAGCCACGAACGGCCTACCAGCGAACGAGTACTAGAGCGCATATGAGCCAGGGCTTAGCTCTCCTGTGGGTATTTGCAGCATGATCGTATGCTGGTCTATCCACGTTGCATTGTAGCTGCGTGCGTTCTTGGCACCCATCTCAGCCTACGGAACAAACCTTACGGCCTGAGATGCACTGGGCTAGAAATCCTCCCCGCGGATCGTGAGCCAACGGGAAGCGTTACCAACTGCTTCCGAATGCATCAATTGAGGCTCAACCGAGTACGCAACCGCAGCTGCAGTGGTTTGAATTGCAACCAGACGTTGCTGTCTCCGAATCGGCCCGCTTTCGCCTTCCCAGTCCATCACCAATCCGAGTACTGCCCCAGCAAGCGAGGCTGGGGATTTACATCTAGCTTCTGACTCGCTCAGGATCGTGGCTGCAGTACGGATGCACGTCTATTCTGGTCCACAGAGTGCCGATCGCTCATCAAGAAGTTCCCCAGACAACGATCCGTCAAGATGGAAGAACACGCATTCGACTGAGACACCTACAGTAAAATTACGGCCTTCAAGCGCGAGATCAGAGCCTCCATCCGGACTCACGTAATAGATTTGCACGGCGTCAATAACGGGCGGTGCCGCGCGAATTACGCTGCTACTTGCTGGCATCCACCGTGTATCCACGGTATTCGAGATGAGACCAATCTGCTACGCAGAGGATGCGTTCAATCGTTCGGCAACTGTCTCGCTGAAAGCGACCATAAATGGAACCGTATTCTGCAAACGTCTTGCGGGAAGCTCGATGGAGCCACTGTACACGACCTCTTCGGATGAGGCTGCAATAACTACCGGATCTAACACGGTCGAATCATTGCTCACTTGGGCGATTTCAACGTGCAACGTGCCGGCAGCCTAGTACTACGGCGCTCTCGATACCGTAAAGTTTAGGGAAATTGTGCCAGCGTGGGCTACTACAGCAGATGATTGGAATTCCAGTCCTAGCTAAGATTCGGTCGGTAGCCCACCCACTGAGTTCTGATGCACGTCATGCAGAAGATCTGGTGCTATGGCCGACAGCTGCGCGATCGGGACGAAAGCAGTGCGATGCACACGCCCAATCTAGCACTAAGACACCTGCAATCCTCCATACTATAGCTGGACTACGCACGGATGCGACAGCGCGAACCGTACGAAGATCGAAGTGAGTAAATCAGACATCAATGCTGGGTCCGTGCCATTGTTCTCTAGCCGCAGGTGCGTAGACATGACCTGGTTGCTCTTGAACAGAGCATCGGCAGGGAGAAGGCACTGCATCAGTCGCCTATTCACAATGTCTGCTTGACCGACAAGGACTATCTGCGACTGCAAATCACGAAACGCGCACGAGTATGGCCCGATACTGGATTCAAGCTCTGCTGCAATGGCTACTCTGATTGGCTAGCTCAATCCTGCGTTTGCTACTTCTGGTTCTATCCTCGTTA
>Ga0136560_1000946_pt1 | contig 14764 bp, 3 predicted proteins | sample AntRauMeHopE1497_FD_104925 | JGI IMG/M metagenome (GOLD analysis project Ga0136560, IMG submission 104925) | Saline lake microbial communities from Rauer Islands, Antarctica - Metagenome Hop E1 #497 | ecosystem: Environmental > Aquatic > Non-marine Saline and Alkaline > Saline | place... | reverse complement strand
GTGGAGGCGGATGGGGACGCGGTGATGGAGGCGGACGGCGACGGCGTCAGCGTGGGGCTTGACGTCAACGAGGGGCTAGGCGTGAGAGTGGCGGACGGGCTGGGCGTCACGGAGGGGCTTGCCGAGATGCTGGCCGTCGGAGAGGCGGTCAGCGTGGCGGTCGATGTCGGCGAAAAGCTGGCCGTTGTAGTTGTGCTAGGGGTCGGCGTCACCGGCGCCGATGGCGTTGAGGACAACGACGGCGACGCTGTTGGCGATGCGGCTTGCTCGCTGAGCGTCAGGGACACCTCGTAGTAGTTCGCCGACGACGTGGTGACAACCGTTGCCCACATGGAAATGGTCCCAAACCCAGCCGTAGTCGGGGCGTCCCAGTCAAACTCGGCCGAAGTCTTGGGACTGTTGCCGTTATGAGTCACCTGGTTGTTGCATTCATTTGAGGCGGCGGCGTTGGTCCTCGCAGCGAGCGTGCCGTAGCTTCGCTGCCCGGACCGCGAGGTTCCGAGGCGTGGCTCGGCCGTGAAGCCGCGGAACGTGGCCCCGTCGAGCGTGATGACGTAGGATGATCCGGCTTGCCAGCTGGTGACGGCGGTGCCATCGACCGTTCTCATGGTGAGCTTGAAGCCGCCTGTGCCCGAGGACTTCGGCGTGCCGTGGCTTGGAACCACCTGGCACCCATTCACACCTGCAAAAAGCGCGAAATTTTTACCAAGTACAGGTTTGACGAGCAATACACACGTGCTGGGCGTCTGCAAAGACGCAGGTGAGCATGCACGCGCCATTGCGTGCTGGGGTGACGTGGCCTCGGCCGGCCTCGTGCGCACCTGAGATGAACGCGTGCGCGCTGCCAACGAGTCCGAGTAGCAGCACTAGCATCCCCCGCGTGGCAGGCATGCCCACAGTGGGCGCTTGCGCGAGTTTGCGTGTGCCAAGCCGCCGGTCGCCACTACGCCGGCTCTTTCGGTGAGAAGGCCGTATATTTTGCTGCTCGCAAAGATATCGTGCACGTCACAAGTCCCAGCCTCAAAACGCCCCAGAAGTCCTGCCCGATCCAGCACTGCCAAAACCGACAAACCCTACTCTCAGGTAGAGGTAGTCTTGTGGATGGGGGACACAAAGTGAGTTGAACCGCCTCCGGCAGCCCCGGAAGGCGAGTCCACGCCGCTCCCCGCGGGCCCAGGCTTGATGACACCAGAGGAAGCCTTGGGGCCAGGACCGACCTGGCACCCAGCAACCGTCGCGGGTGGCTTGCGGCCCACACCCCGCACCGACAGCACCACAAACGCAAGCAGCTCGCAAACAAGCACCGCGGCCGCCAGACCGATCACCCAGTCCGCCGCGCGCGCCGCCAGCAGGCCCGACACCACCACCACGCACCCCAGCACGAGCGACGTCGACCCTCCGCCCTTGTGGCCCCACCCCCACGCCGCGCGCCAGCTCGAGTCCTTCCCCGGGCGCAGCATCCCCGCCACGGCGAGGCCCGACCCAAGCAGCACCAGCACCAGTCCGCCCGCCTTGTGCAGGCCCACAAAGTGAGCGCCCCCGGCCTGCGCCACCATGGCGATCGCCGTCGCCGCGCCCACAAGCGACGCCGCGGTGCCGCTCAGCTGCAGCACCCAGTGCCAGCGGAACCAGAAAGCCGCCGGACCAGACACCGGCACCACGTTGCGAGCGAAGCGGCCGATCAGAGCGCCCGCAGGCAGCAGCACGCCCCACGCCAGGAACATCAGACTCCCGTGGGCCACCACAAGCGGATCAAGCGGCGCGTCGGTCACCGCGCCCGTACCGAGGTCCACCACGTAGCTCCCACGGCGAGGGCCGTGGTTCCGCATCGACTCGCGGCCGCGCCCCTCCGCCGACGTCTGCCCCAGCGCGTACACGAAGCGCGCCTGCGTGGACGCGGTCAGCGCAGGGTCGCGGCTGTCCCGGGACCGCACCGCGCGCTCCACGTCCGCCCGCCACACCAGGGTGCCCCCCGCGAGCTCCCGCACCGCCCGCACGCGGCGACCGGACCCGGACCCCGACGACGACACGCGCTGCAGCCGCGTCACGGACAGGTCCTGAGACCCCTGCGGCACCACACCGCCGAGCGACGTGTTGTGAAGGTCGATCTCAATCACGCGGCCAGCCGGGTCCGGCGACCCGGGGAGGAAGAGCACACCCCACGCGTCCGCCATGCCGTTCCCCAGCAGCTCGCGCTTCACGCCCACCGACGCCCACGAGTCCGCCGCCCACTCAAACTGGGCCCGCCACGTCGACGCGCCCACGAAGCTCCAGCGCATCGTCACGCCCTCGCTCGCCGACGGGCCCAGCACCGCCGTGAAGTCGAAGCTCGACGGGTCGCGCAGCGAGTCCGACGCCGCCACGTCGGCGCCGAGCGACTCCACCGACTCCGACACCACCGCCTTGATCGCTGCCGTGGGGTCTACGGCCGCCGCCAGCCCCGTGCCCGACCGCAGGGGGCTCGTGGCCAGCGCCACCTGCGCCCGGAGCTCCGTCACAACGGCGTCCGCGCTGCGCTCGCGCGAGGCGGACCCGCCGAGCGGGGCGAGGATCGCGAACCCGACGCGGATCGAGCCCGGCGTCACGGTGACGTTGACGATGCGCGCCGCGGAGATCCCAAGCGCCGACGACACGTCCGACCGGAAAGCCGACACGAAGCTCTGCCGACCGGCGGACGTCGACGACACGCCGGCGTCCTCGATGGACGCGGCGAGGGTGAGCTCGACGAAGGCGGCCCGGCGGCTGAGCGGGGACGGGGACGGGGACGGCGCGACGGAGGGGGACGAGGAGGGGGAGGACGTAATAGACGGAGGGACGGACGGGCTCGGGCTCGACGTCGCCGGACGGGAAGCCGTGGGCGTCGTGGTGGCCGGCGCGGATGGCGAGGACCCCGTCGTTGCTGAAGCTGACGGCTGCACCGACGAGGAGGCGTTGACCGAGGCGGCAGGGGTCACCGACGCCGCGATGGATGCCACGGGGGTCGAGCTTGGCGCGGAAGACGGTGCCACAGAGGCCGCTGGCGACGGCGCCACCTCTTGGGCTAGCAGGGAGACCACGTGGTGGTCGACCGAGTACCCCTTGACGACGGTTGCCCAGAACGAGACCGTGCCGAAGCCTGCAGTGGCCGGGGCCACCCAAGTGAACTCGACCGAAGACTTGCCCGAGCCGCTCGTGTGCGTGAGCTGTCGGGTGCTGCAGCTGGACGAGATCTTGACCGACGTGGTGGTGCGGGGCGTCAGCGTGCCCGGCCCATCGCTCCCGCTCCTCGAAGTGCCAAGGCGCGATTGCGCGACGAAGCCTCTGAATGTTGCACCAGAGAGGGTGACGACGTACGTCGTGCCGGCCTGCCATCCAGACGCAGCGGTGCCGTCCGTGGTGGAAAGCGCGAGAGTCAGACCTCCGTCATCAGACGACAAGGAGCTCCCGTGGCCCGGGGCATTCCTGCATGTGCTGATACCTGCAGCCAGGCGTGGGGCAGAGAGTGGGCGGGCCGGCTGGGACGAAAACGCGCCGGCCAGCAACCGCTTGTCGTTGGTCGGAGCGCCCGTCACCGAACCGCGCCTCACCGTTGGAGTAGCCATGGGCCCGCCCGATGGACGCCAGCATAACGAGTGCAACGAAGACTCCCTGAACCATGGTAGCTTCGGGACTGCTGAGTCCCGGGCGATCGGGTGCTGAGGCCTAGGGTGTGACGCAAGCCGGCAGTTTATATTACGTGCGCGTGTTAATATTGATGACTCTGCCGTCGCAGCTGCGGAACCTTCCCCACTCAAGCCTTTGCAGCCCTCAGCCAGCCGGCGTGGGTCCTGCAGCATGGGCTCAGGCTCATGCTGCGCCCGCACGTGCAGCTGCCTGGCGCGTCCCATCGCGTTCTGCCCCACGCTCACGCTCGTGGTCTGCGTGATTGCAGCTCTGAGCCCCATCGTCCCCGTCGTCTATCCCACCCTTGAGCTCCCCGAGCTGGACCTGAATGTCTTGGACATGTCGGTGGACGGCCATCCGGCGACGCTTGCCCGTGACATCGCTGTGAGCCTCGACACTGAGGTGTCTGCAGGCGAGGGATCCTCCGGACCGTCACCGCGGCGCTTTCTCGGTGCCTGGCCCGGCGTCAAAACGCCCAATGAAGGGCCATGGCCCGCGGGCGGGAACGCGTCCCTGCTGGCCACACCTCGCGGCACGCCCGCGCGCGTGCCGACGGAAAGGAAGCTGGGCGTCCAGCGCCAGCAGTCTGCGGAAGAGGGCTGGATCGACGTGATCCTGTTCAGGCAAGACCTGGGCGACATCCTGGAGCCCAGCGCTCTGGCAAAGGCGCGCCGGCTTGACCTCGAGTTCCGGTCCCACCCGACGATGCTGAAGCTTTGCCAGAAGGAGTACGAATCCGAGCCCGGCGTGCTGGACGGCTCCCTCTGCCGCCTCCCCGACACCGCCATCAACTTTTTCTTCCCCACCGTTGTCGACGGCGGCGACGCCGGGGACCTCCTCATCACGAACGGCCGCGGGGAGGAGCGCGCCGTCCAGGCCACCGCCAAGGCCCTGCTCCTCTCGGGGCAGGAGGGCTACTTCGACCGCTTCGCCAGCGCCGACGGGGAGGTCAGGTCTGTCATCCTTGGCTCCCGCTACTTCCTCGGCGGTCCGCTCGCCGGCTTCTCGTCCTTGTCCGATCGCAAGGCGGAGCAGCTGGCGCTCTACGACACGCTCGCGGACGCGGTGCAGGAGCTGTCCAAGCGCACCCAGGGGGAGGACATCCGGTTCATCTTCGTCGGGGACGGGGCCATGGTTCTCCGGCAGATCATGGACGAGCTGGAGGCGTCGGTGGTGTACGCCGGCGCCGCCGTGACCTTCATCCTCGCCTACGTGTGGGTGCAGACGGGCAGCCTCTGGCTGGCCTTCGCCGCCGCGTCCCAGATCCTCCTCACCTTCCCCATCACCTACCTGCTCTACACGCGGGTCATGGGCTACGACCGCATCGGCATCATGAACCTCATGTCGCTCTGGGCCATCGCGGGCATCGGGGTGGACGACGTCTTCCTCCTCACCGAGATGCTCAGGCACTCCCGGACCGAGGGCGTGGCCGAGGCAGCCGCGAGGGACGACGACGGCGACGACACGGGCAGCGTCGTCGACGCCGGCTCGGCCACGGTGGACTGGGCCACTGGAAACGGCCGGCTCTCCCGCCTCCGCGGGGCGACGTGCTCCGACGGGTGCGCCGCGTCGTGCGCCGGCTGCTTCTGCCAGTGCTGCACGGACGGCCTCTGCCCGGCGAGCCGCCTGCACCCCGAGCCCCGGGCTCATGCGGTCCGCCTCGCCCGCGCCCGCCACCGAGCCATCTCGCACGCCCTGCAGGAGGGCGCCGCCGCCATGCTGGTCACGTCCTTCACCACCGCCGCCTCCTTCTACTCCAACGCCATCAGCCGCATCCCCGCGGTGCGGGGCTTCGGGCTCTGGACCGGCACCCTCGTCGTCGCCAACTACGTCCTTGTCCTCACCGTTTACGCCGCCGCGCTGTCGTGCCACGAGGCCAACTGCCGCCTGTGCCTCCCCCGCTGCGTCGCGTGCGTCGGCTGCTCCTCCGGCGCCCTCCTCTGCGACGACGAGGCAACGCCGTGCCTGGAGCGGCTGCTGTGCTGTGCGTCCTGCCGGAGCGGCAGGGTCGGGGACGCCGACGGGGCAAATGCCGCCCTGGTGGCAGGCTTTGACCGCGAGGGCTACGGCGACGAGGGGCTCGATGAGGAGGACGACGAGGCATGGGGCGGCGGCGGCGGCGGCGGAGTGCCTGCGCCAGGCGGCGCGGCGAGCGTCCCCGCCGGGGGGCCCGGCTGGCCGAGGTCCGCGCCGCGGAAGGTCAGCATCGCGCAGCGGGTGGAGCTTGCCCGCCGGGAGAGGAAGGGCGGTGGGTCGGCGCCGCTCTTCGCCGCGGACGTGGCAGAGCCGTTTGTTGCCCCCAGCATGGCGTACGGTGCGGTCGGGGACGACGGCGCGGGCCGGCCGCCTCGCCGCGCCGAGAAAGCCAGGCCCGTGTCCGGCGGGTGGCGCTCCGTGATGCTCGGCGGCCTGCACCGCTGCGTCTTCTTCCTCCGTTGGCCCATCGTCGCGGCCCTGCTCGCCCTCCTCGCGACGGCCGGCTACTACGCCTCCACGATCCAGCCGGCGCAGGACCCGCCGCTCCTGCTCGTCGCGGACACCAACCTCGAGACACTCCGCCGCGTGCTTGCCACCTACGTCATCGACTGCCACTCCTGCCTCCTCAGCGCCTCCTCCCCCGGCAGCTCCCGCGGCTTCGTGGTCCCCGCGCAGGACGACCCGGACGGCGGCGCGAACGGCACCTCGTGCTCCGTCTTCGGGTGCAACGCGGACAGCACGGACCTGCCCCGGAACGCCGGCGGTGAGGTGCCGCCCGGCCGCCTCGTCGCCACCCCGAGCCCGTCGACCGCCTCGACCGCCACGCCGACCGCCAGCGCCTCGGCGTCCGCCGTGCCCACCGCCTCGTCCACGGCATCCCCGTCCCCCTCCACTCCGGCGGAGCAGTCATCGCCGTCCTCGACGCCCGCCGCGCCGGGGCCGCCCGGCCCCATCGAGGCCGCCCCGCGCCCCGTCGCGCTGTCCTCCTCCACCGTGCGCAACGACTGGTACCCGCCCGCGGAGGCCGGCTCCGGCGTGCTCGACTACGAGCTGCAGTCCCGGGCCGTGGACGACTACACCGCCGCCGCCGCCCTCGCCGCCGCGGGGGAGGAGGTCACTCCGGTGAACCTGGGACGAGCCAAGGCGTGGGCCCGCGTCAACTCCCCCGCGCCCTGGCCGGGCCTCACCCACACGGCCGACCTCGGCCAGCCCGTCCCCGGCGGCACCTTCCGCTTCCGCGTGGCCGCCCTCAGCCTCGGCGGGCGGGGCCCCTTCTCCCCCGAGTCCGACAGCCTCGTGATGCCAGGACAGGTCGGCCCCCCGGGCCTGTCCCCGTCCCAGTCCCCGTCACCACCCCCGGGCGGCGGCACCGGCAGCGACCCCAACGGCCCCCATATCAACCCGTCGCCCAGCCCAACCCCGTCCTTCTCCGCCGGCGTCACCCCGTCGTCGACCCAGACGCCCTCTGGGACTCCCAGCGTCACGCCGAGCCCCACCGCATCGGGAACCCCAACGCCCACGTGGTCCCCGGGCGCCTCTCAGTCCCCCAGCGCCACCCCCACCGCGTCGGTGACCGCCTCGCCATCAGTCGACGCCACGCCGTCCCAGACGCCGCAGCCGACCACCACGGCCTCTGCCACCCCGTCGGCGAGCACCACGGCGACCGCCACCGCGTTGCCCACCCCGTCGGCAAGCGCCTCGGCGCTCGTGTGCGCTGAATCGTGGTTCGGGGAGCGCTGCGACACCTTCTGCGGCGGGACCGGCCGCGGCCCCGCCCTGCCCGCCGACCCCGGGGCGGCCAACCTCTGCGCCCGCCGCGGGACCTGCGTCGTGGGCGGGGGGATCCGCGGCTGCGAGTGCGACGCCGGCTTTGGCGGCCTCGCCTGCGCCTACGGCTGCCCTAACTGCGGCCCCAACTCGGTTTGCGACGTCAACGCGACGAACGACGTCGGCACCCCGGCCCCGCCCTCCTGCAAGTGCGTTGCGGGCCACACTCCGGTGGAGATCGTCGGCCCCGACGGCACGGTGGACAAGGCCAGGCCGTACGGGGATTTTGCACTCATCTGTGCGCCCAGGCAGGGCGCCCAGCCGGTCGCGGCCCGCAGGCGCCTCGCGCGCGTGGCCAGGGCCGCCTCCCCGGCCGCTCCCGGCTCCGCCGCTGCCGGCCCGGCGGCGCACCCGCTCCGCGGCATCCTGGCCGGGCCGGCGTGCCCCGAGTCGGCGCCCCCCGGCGCCGCGTCGCCCGCCGACCTTCTCGTGTGCAGCGGGGAGGCCCGCGGCCGCTGTGTCGCGCTCCTCGACTCCTCCTCGGGCTCCCTCCTGGTCAACATCTCCTGCCAGTGCTACGACGGCTTTCGCGGCTCTGCTTGCGAGCAGGTGTGCCCCAGCGCGGAGCAGGCGAGCGACCCGGAGTGCTCCGGCGCCGGCACGTGCCTGGCCGCGCCGGAGGGGCCGCCGGACCCCGCGTGGCGCGTCCCCGTCCTCGATGCGGTCAACGCCACGTGCGACTGCACGGCTCTGCACGAGGGGGACGACTGCTCGGGCCGCGCGGCCGACCCCTTCCCCCTCGGCGCCTCCTCCTACTCCATGGTCGCGCTCATCTTCGGCGTCAAGGCCTCGCGGCCCAACCCCGACTTCGACCCGTCCGAGGCGGGCGGCACCGCGCTCATCGGCAGCCCCGGCACGGCAGAGGTGGGTCTCAAGCCCGACCAGGAGCGCGCCACGTCACCGGTGCTGGACCCCGCCTTTGACCTCGCTTCCCCCGACGCCCAGCTCTACATGGTCGAGCTCTGCTCTTGGATGGAGTCGCAGCCCGGGCTGGTGCTGTTCAAGGCCCCGATGGACTGCTGGATGCGTCGCTTCGCGTCGTGGCTCCGCTCGCCGTCCTCCCCCGCCGAGGTGACGTTCCCCGTGACCAACAGGAGCGCATTCGGCCCGCTCCTGGTGCGCTGGGCGCAGACCAGCGGCGCGAGGACCTTCTTCGGGGTGTCGGGGCCCGAGCAGACGGTGGTCTGGGCGCGACTGCTCGCGCGGTCAACCGTCGACTGGCAGTCTGCCGGATCCATCATCGCCTCGCGGGGCTTCCCGCAGTGGCAGGGCGTGGTGGAGCACGTAAAGCGCACGGCGCCCGCGTCCATGGGCTCGAACCCCGTGCAGGCGTCGGACGTTTGGCTGCGGGCCTTCGTGGAGCTCGAGTTCGTGTCGGGCACCGCCCTCGCGTGCGCCATCTCCGTCGGCGCCGCGTTCCTGACCACGCTGGCCTTCGTGCAGTCCTTTGCCCTGGCCGGCTTCACCGCCGTGGCCGTGGGGACGGTGCTGGTCACGCTCCTCGCCTTCGTCGTCCTCTCGGGCAGCTTTCTCGGCGTCATCGAGGCCATCGCTGTGGTCTGCCTCGTCGGCCTCTCCATCGACTCGGCCCTGCACTTCGCGCACGGGTACATCCACGCCCCGCGCTGGCTCGTCGAATCGGCGTCGTCCGCCGACCCGGGCGCCGGCCTCCCGGCCTGGGCCGCGGCCATCGCTCGGATGGGCCCGCGCGGCGCCAGGGCCTCCTTCGCCACGCAGAAGATGGGCTGGCCCATCCTCTCCAGCGCCATCACCACCGCGGGGGCCTCGGCCTTCCTGCTCTTCACCACGGTGGAGATCCTCCGAGTTTTCGGGATCATCCTCGTCTTCACGATCTGCTGCAGCCTGCTCATCACCCTCGTCTTCCTCAACGCGATGCTCAGCGCGTGCGGACCGGCGGGGACCATGTTCGACCTGTGTTCCAGCGAGCGCAGGGCCAAGACCGGGTGCTGCGGCTCCGCGGCCGACTCCAAGCTCGAGCGCGAGACGCTGAATCCGGCTCGCTCATCCCGGGCAGCATGACCTTGCACTCTGGTAGCGACCAGCTTAGCCTTCGCGCCGCCCAACCTGTCCTGCATACCTCTAGCCGCTCGTTCGCGGCGCCGCCGTGTGCGTGTTCCAGTTGTCAGAAAATAATTAGTCGCCCTCACTCCGGGCTCGTGGCAAGCTCGTAGCTTTCGGGGCCGAACTCAAACACGCGGCGCAGGGCCGTGCGACCCTGCCCGGCGGTTCGAGCCCTTGGACAATTCGAGGATTCCGCGGCAGAGGGCGGCGGTTCACCTGTCCCGGCTCGTCACTCCTCGGCTGCCGGAAGGCGCCCCCCACTTGGTGGTATGGACATTGCCGATGGGCTTTTGGTCCTTGCGGGACCGCACGCTGCCGAGCAGGCGCTCCGGAGGGCCGGGGATATTGCCAGGAAGCAGCTAACCGGGGATCGCCCGGCCACCTCGGCCGTCGTTTCGGCCGGGGGCATCCAGCAGGGCTCTCTCGCCGAGTTTGGGGGGGCGGTCACGTCCGCAAGGGCGCTCGCGTTCCGCTGCTGGGGCTGGGAGGCGGGCCAGGTCGAGCCGCCCGCTCCTGCGTGCTCGGTGTCCCGCCTCGTCACCTCCTGCGCCGCCCTCTGGCACATTGCCGCTTCGTCCGGGGACTTTAGCATCGCCACGGACGCTGTCACGGCCCTCACGCTCGGGGCGATTGACAAGGACCACCGCCTGATCGAGCTCTCCGAGGCGCAGGCTCGCACGCTTCGGTCCGGGGCCGCGTCGCTCGTCGCCGCGGTCGGCGACTTTGTCGACCCCAGGAATGGCTCTGGCGCGGGCGGTGACCAAGCGGCAGCTCGGGGGCAGCAGGCGGGCGCGATGGACGACGACGACGACGACGGCGAAGACGCCCCTCCGCTCGAGCTGGCCGAGGCCAAGGTCCTCGCGGCGGCGGGGACGTCCCCCGTGGGCATCGCCGCCGTGGTGATGGCCTCGCTGCGCGACGCGACCGTCAAGACGACCACGACGCGAGAGCTTAACGGCGACGCCGCCGGGAACCCAGCCCCCGAGCTCGGTGCCACCCCCCGCGACGCCTTCCTCGGCGCAGGCGCCGCCTTTGCGCCGGACGGGTCCTCCGCGTCCACCGACTCCGTCTCCCGGGCGGTCTACGGCGTCCGATACCTCCTCGCGCGGGCGCTCGAGGCGACGGCGGGCGCAGGCGCGGGCGCGGGGGACGACGTCGCGGCCGGGCTTCCCGCCGTCATCGCCGCCACCTCGGGCCTCAGCCAGAGCCTGAGCACCTGCCTGGGCCTGGCGATGACGGCCTGCGCCGGGGTGTCCCGGGCAACGCTGTCCGGCGTGAGCGGCGGCGCCGCAGTCGCGGTCGCCAGGCGCAACGCGCCACGGCGGCAGGTGGAGCACGGTGGCAGCGTCAGGCTCGGCGCGGGCCGGCTGTCCGAGGGCGGCAAGCAGGCGCCGCCAGAGCTCAGCCGCCGCGGGAGGGTGGAGATCGTGGGGGCGCCCCCGGAGGGCTCTGCCGGGGGCGTCGTGCGCCAGCGGTCCTTCGGCGCCGAGGCCGGCGTCCTTGCACAGAAGGCGGACGAGCTGACGGAGCAGGGGCAGCGGGCGGCGCAGCGCTCCCTCGGCACCGTTGTCAAGTGCAGCATGGAGCTGCCGGCAGACCTCCGGCGGGCGCTCGGGGCGCTCGGAGCGCCGGCCGCGGGCGCTGCCGCCGCCGCCGCCGCCGCGTCCGGGGCCGCGGCGGGCGGAGAGGCCGCTGCTGCCGACGACGCGGACGCCGGAACGACGCTGCTCCGGGCCTGCGAGGCGGCCGAGACCGCCGCCATGCGGGCTCTGCCCTTCTCCTCCGTGACGATGCTCCACGCCAGGACCGCCGGCGAGCGCCCCGCGGCATCGGGCGCCGCTCAGCCCGGGACCCTGCAGCTCGTGGCCACCGCTTGCCAGCGCGCGGAGCGGTGCCAGACCGTCTCCAAGGCCGTCGTGCACCTCGTCTCCATGGTCCCCGAGTACGTGGCGGCGCTGCCCCGCGCGGTGGTGTCGGCGGGCGTCGCCCAGGCGTCGGCGGTGCTCGCCCGCGCAGCGTTTGGCATCCTCGTCGAGGAGATCACGCTCCGAGACCTTCACAAGCCCGCCCCGGCCCCGCCGGCCGAGGTCGACAAGGTCCTCGCCGTCGTGGCCTCGGGCCTCGGGCTGGACCCCGACCACCTGGCGGCCGGGAGAGAGCCGAACCGGTCGCAGGTGCTAAGCATCGACTTTCGGCTCGCGGCGCTGCGGGCGCTGGGCGAGCTCGTGATGAGGGACGACGTCGTCGGCCGCTGCTCTGCCGCGGACGCCGACACCTGCGTGTCCAACATGCTCTACCTGACCTCGTGCGTCATCCGGCGCCTCGGGGACATCAGCGGGGCCAGGGCCGGCTCGGCCGTGGCCGCCCGCCTCACCGCCTCGGTCTACAGCCTCGCCACGGAGAGCCTCGCGCTCCTCCTCCGCGTGGTGACGGCCTCCCCCTCCCCCGTGGCCCGCGACGCCGTCTCAAACAGCGTGCAGCTTGAGTTCACCGTTGCCCAGAGCCTGCCCCCGACCGACTCCCCCCTCCTCAACATCGCCGCCGTCCTCCTGCTCGAGGCCGTCGTCTTCAAGTCCTACAAGGAGTGGACCGCGTCGGCCAACGAGCCCGTCGTCCGCCGCGGCGCCGTCCTCCGCTCATCCCGCATCCTCCGCTCGCTCGCCGACCTCCGCCTCGACAGGCCCAGGCTCATGCACTCCCGCGCCCTGGCGCGCCGCTACGGGGCGGAGATCCCCGAGCACGAGCGCGAGGCCCTGGCCGACCACCGCGAGGCCCAGATCACGAATCTGCTCTTCGCGGCTTTCGGCGGCTTCGGCCCTGCCCTGGACGAGATGGTGTCGGCCGGCCTGCGTGGCGGCCTCTCCGCCTGCGCCAAGTTCTTCCCGTACAGCCTCCCCGGCCCGGGGCAGCCCCTCGTGGACCGCGTGCCCCCCGGCGTCGACGCGCTCCTCCGCCCGCTCCTGAGCCAGCCGCGGCCGTCCGCCCTCCTCTCCCAGGCCTTCTGCCGGGGCTCGGTGCTCGGCCTCGTCATGGCCTCGGGCGCCTCCACCTCGTCGTCCGGCCGGACGTCGACACCGCCCGGGTCTCCGCCCTCGCTGAGATCGAGCGACTCGCCTACGGCGCCGCCGACCGGGAGCGACGCAGGGCGTACGACGACGCGCTGGCTCGATTCCACAGCGGCCTGGGGATCCACCCGGGCCCGCTCGCCGCCTTCGCCGCGCCGGAGTCGACCCTGCGCCCCGCGGCGAGTGACGACATCTCCTTCACGCCCATGCGCCCCCTCGGCGCGGTGATCCTCCCCGTCGACGAGGCCACGATGCGGGGCATGGCCGACGGCTGGCAGGCGGAGGCGGTGGCGGCGGCCACCGCGGCCGTGGGCGCCGGCGTGCCCCTGGCGCCGTCCCCGCGCTCCGTGCATGCCGCGTGCGCCAGGGCCACGGCCAGCGCGGGGGCGGACACCGCCGCGCCCGGCTTCCTGGCTGTCCGGGCCCGCGTTTTCGGCAGCGCGGAGGAGACGGGAGGCCGGCCGCAGCCCCTCTGCCCCCTCTCGGAGCCCAGGGGCTTCGAGCCGCTCGGGCTGCTCGAGGGGTCGGTGCCCCCGCTGCTCCTCTGGTCGCCCATCGCGCCCGACGGGTACGAGGCCGTCGGCATGGCCGTGTCCCGTGCCTTCTCCCCCGACCCGCCCCCCCTCTCCTCCTGCTGGTGTGTTCACTCGTCGCTCGTCGCCACCGGCAGCGGCGCGGCCGTCCCACTCCCAAGGCTCAGGATCCGCCCCTGCCCCGAGGGCGCCGTCACCCTTGCCGCCGCCCGCGGGGCCAACGCCGGGGCCGCGGGGGAGGAGGCCGCGGCCGGCGCCCACGCCCTCAGGCCGGACCTCGCCATGGACGAGGATTTCATCGCCGTCGGCAAGCTCTGCTGCTCCAGCGCGTGCGCCGTGGCGGCCCCCGGCCGGCCCGCCCTCCGCCGCCTCGCCGTCGACCAGCACATGTCATTCACCGAGGCGGCGCCGGGCACGGACCCGGGGGAGGCGGCGGCGATCAACGATGCCGGGTCCGCCGTCCTCGTGTCGTGCCTGCAGTCCGGCCTCCACAACGCCGGCATGAGGCCGCAGAGCCGCATCTTCGCCCTCTCCACCGCCTCCCGGGTGCTCTCCATCGGCCGCCCCGACGTCGCGCGGCCCAAGCGGGCGGCCCTCTTCGGAGGCCCCCGCTTCCCCATCGCCTGCACGTCGCCCGACCGCGCGCTCCTCGCGTGCGTCATGCGGCAGCCCCCCGGGCCGGCCACGCCGCACCCGGACGGCGGGACCAAGCCCACCGAGCTCCTCAGCTGGGGCGTCGGCGTCCTGGCCGCCGCCCCGCACGACACCCACCTCCACCTCTTTCTCCTCCCCGAGATCGCGTTCCCCTTCATCGGCCAGAGCGTGCAGCTCCCCACGGGGGCCGAGGCCAACGCCCTCGCCTCCATGTGCCTCGGCGCGGCCACGCGGAACCCCGCCGGCGAGGACCGCACCTTCGTCCACGCCGCCGCCGTCCTCGGCCTCCTGGCCAAGCGCAACCCGGACCTCGACCCGGGCCTGCGCGAGGCGGCGATGCACGTGCTCGCGGCCGCAATGGCCCGCCGCGGGGCGCTGGAGCGCCTCGGCCTGATTCCCACTGCCATCATGAACGAGCTGGCCGAGGCGTCAGAGGCGTCCAAGCCATATGCGCTGCAGGAGGTCAAGCCAGGCGGATGCTGCGCCGTCATGTGACCGCAAACCGGTGTCAGGGGGGGTGTCCGGGGAAGGCCCGCGCGCCGCGAGCGATCGCTGCGGGCGCTCCGCGCGTGCCTTGTGTGTGCGCGAGTGCTTCGCGGTCGGGCAGCTACCCTGGTGGTCACTTCAGGGGGTTGACCCGGCGGGATCACACTGCCAGCGCTTGCCCTGGCGAGAACCTGCCGGGCCGCCGCTCCCCCTTGAGTCGCTCACGCAGTCATACAGTCCCCGCCACGCCCGCGCGGTAAGCCGGCGCCGGGCCTGGAACGTGCGGCCGGCCACAACCCGGCTCCCCTTCACACCACTGGTGCGGCCGCGGGGCTTGGCTCGGGCCCCGCCGCCTCAGAAGAGGCCGGCCTTCTTCTTGGCCGCCGTGCGCTTCCACTTGGGGAGCGCGGCAAACTCCTCCTTGCCCGTGCCAAAGACCTCGGCGAAGTCGCTGTCCGAGAGGTAGTTCTCCTTCTGGGCAAGGTCGATGTCCATCTC
>Ga0136560_1000945_pt1 | contig 14775 bp, 13 predicted proteins | sample AntRauMeHopE1497_FD_104925 | JGI IMG/M metagenome (GOLD analysis project Ga0136560, IMG submission 104925) | Saline lake microbial communities from Rauer Islands, Antarctica - Metagenome Hop E1 #497 | ecosystem: Environmental > Aquatic > Non-marine Saline and Alkaline > Saline | place... | reverse complement strand
CCAAATGAAAACCCGAGTTTTTGTCTCTTTCTTTTTCCCTTTGCCGTCGTTAAAATTATAAACCGTAGCTACGGCTATGCTTCGCCATCGCTACGGCTCGCCCACAGCTTTCGCTGTGTCGTGTCTAGGCAAAGAAAAGAATAAAATTGTCAAAATTTTCGGGTTATCATTAAGCATGAGTATAAATAAATAAAGTGTACAAAGTTGACGATGTTATTTTGTGCAGTAACGAGGCAAAAAACACAGCTATAGCAATAGCTAAAGCGAATATTTTTAACGAAGTTAATGTGCGAAAGAGCAAGTCAAAATGTACAGGTTATTTTGTTACGAACCCTTAGTCCCTTAAAGGATTATTGCTATCGACTCCGTTTCTTTTGTTGCAATGAAATTTATGGGATTCCTGTAACTGCCCAGGGTCATTATCTTTGGCAATATTAAGCTATGTCAACAAGAAACTTAACATTAGACCTTTTGGAAAGTCGTAGTGCGAGAATCAAACAAAGAGTGAAATAGTAAACACAACAAGTGCTGCAAAAACACCTATGAACAGCGCTCCTCTAGTGTAGAGTTTATATCCCGTTTTTACGTTCATTCCCGTAAGTTGGGTCACTACCCAAAAGGAACTGTCGTTCGCATGCGGAACTACCAAGCCACCTGCGCCAATTGCAATAACTACCAAGGCTTTTACTATTTCGGAATCAAAACCCATATTCGTCATTAAGGGAGCCATTATGGAGGCCGCGGTTATCAAGGCAACGGTAGAGGAACCTTGAGCGGTCTTGATCGCTGCACTTAAAAGAAATGGAAGCCAGATACCGATCATAACACCGTCGAACATTTGGGCCATATCATCTCCTATACTGGAATATTGAAGGATTTTTCCAAAAATACCTCCCGCTCCGGTAATCAATAGTATAGTGGATGCGCTTCGCAGTGCTTTTCCTGTCCATCCTGCTTCGGAAAGCATCGCTATATCAAACTTTTTCGGCAAGGTAAGAGCCAATAATAGGCCAATAATCAACGCGATCAATGGCGAACCTAAAAAAGAGATGAGACCTATTAAAAGATTATGTTCAAGGTGCGCAGGTATGAAGAACAGTACTAGCGACTTGCTTATGATGAGCAAGATGGGCACGACAATGGGCAAAAACGACTTGAAGGTGCTGGGCGCCGTTTTGGTTTTTTCAGTAATGTCCTCTTCGGTAAGTTCTGGATTGGGTTCTATGTAGATTTTACCTGCCACCCTTTTAGCGTACACAATCGCAACTACAAGGGAGAGGGCGCTCACGGCAAGCCCCAAAACCATAACCAAGCCAATATCCGCGTCCAAAATACCTGCTGCGGCAATAGGCCCTGGGGTTGGCGGCACCATCACATGGGTAAGCATAAGACCAAGAATTAAAGCGATACTGGTGCCTGCAAGGGATAATTTTGCTTTTTTGGATAACGACTTGTTCAAGGGATTTAAAATGATAAACCCGCTATCCGCAAAAACGGGGATGGAAACAATATAGCCAAGGATACCCATAGCGGCATGTACGTTCTTTTTTCCTATAATGCTCAGCACAAATTCTGCCATTTTGTAAGCAGCACCTGTTTGTTCTAAAAAGGCACCTATGAGGACTCCTAGTAAGATTACTAATCCTATTTTACCTAAGGTGTCCCCGAAACCCTCTTCTATAGCCGCAAGGAGCAGAGGAAATGGCATTCCACTGCAAATACCAAAGAACAACGAAGCAGCAAGGAGTGCTAAAAATGGATGCACATTCAGTTTGGCCGTTAACACTACAATGATCAATACACTTACGATCAATAAAAATAATAGCATAGGCCTGGTTTTCGAGGGATATCAAAATCTAGTTAATTCAACCCATCAAACCCTAAAGACGGAATCTGGGATGCGGTTCTTCTTCCACCTAAAAGTTCAAGAGCTTCGTTTACCGTCTTGACCGGAAGCTTACAGGTATGGTCCCTACAGACATAGATAAACGTACCTTCTTTGGTATACCTGCCTTCAAAAAGGGCGAGCTCACTTTTAACAGAACTACCAACTAATAAAGTGTTGGGAACATACGCGTTGCTCATTGCCGCCAAAAGGGGTTTCGCTTCCTGCCCCACAATGGCCACTTCATAAAACGGATAGGTAGTCTGTAATAAAAGGCTGTTCCATTTCGCATAGGAATACGGGGTTTCCTGCACCATGGCAACCATAGAGGAGAGCATGGTTTTTGCTTTTTTAATCGCTTCCTTGTAGTAATGAATATGCCCTAACAACAATAGGTTTTGGGCCATAATGGCATTGGGCGAAGGTATTACGCCATCATCCGTCTTTATGATTTTTGCTATCAGTTCGTTCCCTTGGTTGTAGGTGTACATTCCGGAGGCGGTGTCGTCGAATTTGTCCTGCGCTGTTTTGGTCAGTTCTTCGGCCAATTTTAGAAAATTCGGGTTTAGGGAAAGGCTGTACAAATTCAGGGAGGCGTTTGCCAAAAGACTATAATCTTCTAAAAACGCGGGAATATGTTTACTGTCCTTCTTATAGGAATGTCCCAGTTCGCCATCGGTATAGCCGTAAGACTGTAGACTTTTTAGGATGTCCTTTGCGGCATCCAAATAGGCCGCTGTTCCAAAGGCTTTGTAAGCGTCTACATAGCCATTGATGAGCAGGGCGTTCCATGAAATCAGTATTTTATCGTCGGTGCGCGGCCGTATTCTTTTGTCCCTGGCGCTAAGTAGTTTTTCTTGCCATGTGGCCTTTAAGGTTGCCATTTGTGCCGGCGTTAGGGCATGGTCGGCAGAAAATTTGGTGTCGTCCACGGATGTATGCAGCACGTAGGTATCCTCCTCCCAGACACTTTCTTTTTGTATGTTGTAATAGGTGGAAAAGAGTTCGAAGTCCTTTTCCAGGATTTCCCTTAGTTCTGTTTCTGTCCACACATAGAATTTTCCTTCTTTTCCTTCGCTTTGCGCGTCCAGAGCTGCATAAAAGGCCCCTTCGGGATTTTTCATTTCCCGTTCCAAAAATGCAATCGTACCCAGTACTATGTTTTTATAGGCAGGCTTACGGAACACTTTATAGGCCTTGGCGTACAGACTTATGGCCTGTGCGTTGTCATAGAGCATTTTCTCAAAATGCGGGACTTTCCATTCAACATCGGTGCTATACCTGTAAAATCCTCCGGCTATATGATCATAAATACCGCCCATGGCCATTTTGTCCAGCGAAAGTTCTACCTGTTGCAGTGTTTCGGAATCATCGGTAAGTAGGGCATAATCCATCAGGAAATCCAGATTTACGGGCAGCATAAATTTCTCATCGCTTTTTTCTCCGCCCCAAACGGTATCCCAATTTGGTTTCCAGTTTAGTAAGCTTTCCGTAAGCACCTCCTTGTCTAAAATCTCAAAATCCGTTGAAGGGGCAATCAGGTTCATTTCCTGTATGCCTTCCGCCACCATATCCGAGTATTTTTGCGCTTTCTCCGGGTCTTCGTTATACAGCTTGCTTATTTCGGTAAGTACCTGTCCCCATTGCTCTTTTGTGTGGTAGGTGCCACCGTACAGCGGTTTTCCGTTGGGTAGGGTGATTACGTTCAAGGGCCATCCACCACTGCCCTGCATCAATTGTACGGCGGTCATGTATATTTGGTCTACATCCGGTCGCTCTTCTCGGTCTACCTTTATGTTAATGAAATTTTCGTTCATTATTTTGGCAATGGAATCGTTGGCAAAGGTCTCCTCTTCCATTACATGGCACCAATGGCAAGGAGAATAGCCAATACTGACCAAAACCAGTTTCTTCTTTTCCTTGGCCTCGTCCAAAGCCGCCTGACTCCAAGGTCGCCAATCTACCGGATTATGGGCGTGTTGAAGCAAATACGGACTCGTTTCGTTGATCAATGCATTTGTATATTGATGTTCCTCCGAAGTAGTTGCGGCGGACTCCTTGCAAGAAGTGATCATTAGTAGTCCACTGATCGGCAGGATGAATAGTTGAAGGGCACGTTTTTTGAGGGGAACGTTCATAGCAATAGGTGTTCGGTTTGTATGATGATTGAGGTGTTGGCGTATTTTACAAATTGATATGTTACAGACACACAAGAATCAGGAAACTAAAGTACACATTTTAGAAAATAGGGCAGCGGGTTTTCGTGATAATTGGTATCTTTTAACCCTAAACTTTAGTACGATGCATCCATTGAAGTACCTCCTAGTGATAACAACGGTAATTTCCATGGCCTCCTGCGGAGAAAAGGATACCAACGTGACGGCTTCCGAACCTTCAAAACCGAATATTATTTATATTCTCGCCGATGACCTTGGGTATGGCGAGTTGGGTGTTTTTGGACAGGATAAGATTGAAACACCGCATATTGATGCCTTGGCCAGGCAAGGCATGTTGTTTACCCAGCACTACACCAGTGCTCCGGTATGTGCTCCGGCACGGTATATGTTTTTAACGGGTAAACATTCCGGCAACGCCTATATTCGGGGGAATCATGAATGGGGAGAGCGTGGCAATGTAAGGGATTACATGGAGATGGCCAAGGATTCTACTTTAGAGGGGCAGCATCCCATGCTAAAAGAAACCACAACCTTGGCGCACCGTTTGCAGAAGGTAGGGTATACCACTGCTTTGGTAGGGAAATGGGGCTTGGGCGCACCGCACACCCATTCCGTTCCCAATGACATGGGATTCGATTTTTTCTATGGCTATAATTGCCAGCGACAGGCACATACCTATTACCCCTTGCATTTGTATAAAAATAGAAACCGTCTGCAGCTAAAGAACGATACCATTGCCCCACACACCGCTTTTGACATAGAATTGGATTCTTTGAACCCTAAGAGCTACGCAAAATTTACCCAGCCCGATTATACCCCAGATCTTATGTTTAAAGAAATTACAGGTTTTGTAAAGTCGCAAGGAAAAGACCCTTTCTTCCTGTATTGGGCCACACCTATTCCACATGTCCCCATTCAGGCGCCCCAAAAATGGGTGGACTATTACATAGATAAATTTGGGGACGAGGCACCCTATTTGGCGAATAAAGGAAGGGGATATTTTCCGCATAGAAACCCAAGGGCCGGTTATGCCGCAATGGTTTCCTATTTAGATGAAAATATAGGTAAACTGATACAACAGCTTAAAGACCAAGGGGTTTATGAAAATACCTTGATTGTTTTTACTTCCGATAACGGACCTTCTTTTACAGGTGGCTCCGATTCTGATTTTTTTAATAGTGCGGGGCCGTTTCAGGAAAGCTATGGAAAGGGAAAGGGTTTTGTGTATGAGGGAGGAATTCGAGTACCTACCTTTTTTACCTGGCCTTCCAAGATTAAATCGGGTACGGAAAGCAATCACCCTTCCGTGCATTATGATATGATGGCCACCTTTGGCGCTATTGCAGGCTATGACGTTCCTGGCGAGACGGACGGCATCAGCCTCTTACCGACTTTGTTGGGAGAAACCGATCAAAAACAGCACAAATTTTTATACTGGGAATTTCCGGAGTATGGCGGACAGGTAGCCATCCGTATGGGCGATTGGAAAGTGGTACGTCAACATGTAAAGGATAAAGAAAAACCGACCTTGGAACTGTATAACTTAAGCATAGATGCTACTGAAACTAACAATGTTGCCAATAAACATCCAGAGATACTTAAAAAAGCGGCATTAATATTTGAACAAGAACACACCCCATCGGAATTTGAACGCTTTCAGATTCCCTTGTTGGAGCAGGGTTTATTGAGCGAAACTGATTAAATTTGGGGCTTAAGTATCGAGTTTGCTATGAAAACTCAAGTAAAAGAGGAAAAGAGTCAAGAAGTTAAAAATTTCAAAAAAGGTAGTTGTTCAAACAACTGTAAATCAATATTTTAAAAGTTTAAAAAAAATGAATTTTTACCAATCAGAAATTAAAGATCCTTTTGGGAGTAGCCTAAGTATTGAAATTATGAAGTTGAATTTCCTTTCAAAAATACTATATGCCATTATTATACTTTTTGTCTTGTCTTCCTGTAAGAACGAAGCAAAGAAGATAGGAAAGATGGTTGAAAAACCAATACTAGCGGAAAAAGTGGTAACTCCAGTAATCGTAAATCCACCGGAAAATAGTACAGCTCCCGAAGGAATGGTTTGGATAGCCGGCGGAACTTTTTTACAAGGTGCCGTGCCACAGGATAAGGACGCCATGGACCATGAGAAACCGGCCATTGAAGTCGCTGTAGACGGATTTTTTATGGACGTTACGGAGGTAACCAATGCGCAATTCTCGAAATTTGTAAAGGAAACGGGCTATGTGACTACGGCGGAACGGGAAATCGACTGGGAGGAAATGAAAAAACAAGTGCCCGAAGGCACCCAAAAACCCCACGATTCCATTTTACAGCCCGGATCGTTGACCTTTGAAAAAACAAAGAGTTCGGTGCCTAATTTATTTGATTTTTCGCAATGGTGGAAATGGACCATAGACGCCAGTTGGCGACATCCGAACGGACCCGAAAGTAATATTAAAGGTAAGGATACCTATCCTGTGGTACAGGTATCCTTTGAGGATGCGATGGCGTATTGCGAATGGGCGGGAAGGCGTTTGCCAACCGAGGCCGAATGGGAATTGGCCGCGCGCGCGGGAACGTATGGCACAGTCTATTTTTGGGGCGATGATGTGACCGTTCTGGACACGCAGGCGAACACCTGGGAAGGGGAATTTCCGGTAGTGAACACCAAGGTCGATGGTTTTGAACTCAGGGCGCCGGTAAAATCCTATCCAGCCAATGCATACGGACTCTACGATATGGCCGGAAATGTTTGGGAATGGACAAGCGACTGGTACAACACCAATTATTATAAGGAGACCGCCGCACAGAACCTAGCACTTAGAAATCCACAAGGTGCAGCAACACCGTACACGGCCAATAATCCCTATGCGCAAGAGAAAATAATTAAAGGGGGTTCCTTTTTATGTAGTGCTTCCTATTGCGCCAGCTATAGGGTTTCGGCAAAAATGGGCTCCAGTACGGATTCGTCCTTGGAACACACCGGATTCAGGACGGTGGCAACGGTGGACATGCTTAAACAACCGTAACTGTTAGCTTGTTCCGAAAACTCAAGCCAAAGAGGAAAAGAGTTAAAAAGTTAAAAATTTCAGATGGGGTTAGTTTTTAAACAGCTGCAAATCAATTTTTTAAAAATTATTGCGAATTGAATTTTTGTAAATTAAAAACCAAAGCTGCTTTTCGGAGTGGACTCAACTGTTGTGTTTTTAATAATCGAGCTAAAAACTTTTAATGAATTAACTGTAAGTATTTTAATCAAAAACCTACTTTTGTATATATAAATCGATTGAAAATCAAAGAATATGTCTGATACGATAGAACGACTAAAAACATTGATCATAGGTTCAGGGCCTGCCGGGTATACGGCGGCTATTTACGCTGCAAGGGCCGACTTGAAGCCGGTAATGTACACGGGTATGGAGCCAGGAGGACAACTGACGACCACTACCGAAGTGGATAACTTCCCAGGATACCCTGATGGGATAGACGGGCCAACCATGATGGTGCAATTGCAACAGCAAGCCGAGCGCTTTGGTACGGATGTGCGTATAGGTATGGTCACCGCTTGTGAATTGAGTACCGAAGTGGGCGGAATCCATAAGGTTACCGTAGATAGCGGAAAGGTCATAGAAGCCGAAACCGTAATTATATCTACAGGTGCCAGCGCAAAATATCTGGGTATCCCTAGTGAGCAGCGTTTAAGGGGCGGCGGTGTTTCTGCCTGTGCCGTCTGTGACGGATTTTTTTATAAAGGTCAGGATGTGGCCATAGTCGGAGCAGGGGATACGGCAGCGGAAGAAGCGTCGTACTTAGCAAAGATTTGTAGAAAGGTTACGATGTTAGTAAGAAAAGATCACATGCGTGCATCAAAAGCCATGCAACATCGTGTGAATAGCCACAAGAATATAGAGCTGCGCTATAATACCGAAATAGATGAGGTGCTTGGTGAGCAGGTAGTGGAAGGTCTGCGCATGATAAACAACCAGACCGGCAAAAAAGAGGAAATTGAAATTACAGGATTGTTCATTGCCATTGGGCACACACCTAATACCGATATCTTTAAAGGTCAGTTGGATATGGATGAAACCGGTTATCTGATAACTGAGGGAAAATCTACCAAAACAAACCTACCAGGCGTATTTGCTTCCGGAGATGCACAGGACAAAGAATACAGGCAAGCCGTAACGGCCGCGGGAACAGGTTGTATGGCAGCCTTGGATGCGGAACGTTACTTGGCGGACATAGGTTCGGTGGAGGAAGCGGTAGCCGATAGTTATAGTTTATAGTTGGAGTTTTTCTAATGGGTTTATAAAAAAATGCGGCCTAAAGGCCGCATTTTTTTATGGTTGTTGGTTAATTAATCTATTCTGCGATAATTCTCCGCATAAGTTCTGTTGCCCTCATCATCTGTGGTGATTTGGCTGTAGTTGTCGACATCCAAAATCAGTTCAAATTCAAACACTTGAATAGTATCCCGAATCCCCATCATGGTCGCTGAACCAAACTCCAGTTGCTCCTTGAGCATATCGTCCGTATTGCTGTAGGATCCGTAGCCGAACCATTCTGCCGGGTCGTCCGGAGAGTAGCGTGTCCACATGACTTTTCCTTTGCTGTAAATTTTAATTTGTCGGTACCCGTTTACGTTCTGTAAGGTGTCCGATACGCCGGATTCATCGTAGTTGAATCGGTTAATAAGTTCCCAAGTTCCTTCTAAAGAGGAATTCGTAGCCGTCTGTAGCTTTGAGGAGGTCATACTGGTAATGGATACCAATACTAACATCGAAAAAGCCAATCCTAGTAGTTTTTTCATGGCTTATATATTTTAGAGATTATTAATAAGGTAAAAATTACAAAATATATTAATGTATTCATAATTATTTACATAAATTTTTATGAATATGAATAATTATGTTGCTTGTGTTTCTTTTTTAGCTTTGATTTTTTGGATGATGGAATTAGTTCCTTTCAAATTTTATACAGAGATGGTGGTGCGCCATTCGGCTGAATTTTGGTACTATCCTTAAACAGTTTGCCACCTCGCCGTAATTCTTGCTCATCGCTTTAATTTTCGACTCGCTCTTCGTAAGGACGGTAAAAATCCAAACACAAAGCTGCCTGTAGCTACTGTGCAACCGCAAATATTGATTTTTGAAAATGAAAATTTTTGAAAATCCTCCCTTTAGACAAAGGGAGGTGTCGCGCTTTAGCGCGACGGAGGGTTTGACCACGTACTGCTTTGCCGTAAAGAATTATAAACCAAACATTGCGTCAGCCAGTTTGTGGGTCAAACCCCTCTTTCTTCCGCAAAGCGGAATTCATTCTCCCCTTTGTCTAAAGATGAGAGCAGATAAAATGAAAGTTTTGGCAATAAATAACAATGCGAAAAGATATGGGCATACCGCAGCTGCCCTAGGCATGGTATAAATATAAAACACAGACTGAAAATGGCTTTACGCTTTACGCATCGCACTTTACGCTTTTTCTAACATCGAGCATCAAGCATCCAACACCGAGCATCCAACACCAAACATTTCACATCCAAAATCGTCAAAAAGACCTAAGCCTATTCAAAACGTCACTCAAATTCAAGATATCATCCTTGGTATGTGCAGCGGATAGGACTATCCTGCTCATGACATTGGCATTATCGTTGGGATAGTTGAAATGGGTTACGATAATCTTATGTTGGAACAAGGCATCGGTCAGTTTTGGATTTTGATAGGAAAATGTGGGATGCCTGGCCATATAGGTAAAATCGGTCAACTGTTTTGTTTGTTCAAGGAAGAGGCTTAGGTTTTGGTTTAAAACCCCTCTTCGTTCCTCATAAATATCCTGTGCATTGACAAACGTTGCCATGGCCGCGGGACTAGCCGGACTGGCGCCACCAAAGAACACCGTGTTTTCCATGCTTTCTATGTCCTGTCTACTCCCAAAAACCGCACCTGCCTGTATGCCGAATCCTTTTCCCAAGGAACAGCACATAAACAATTGTTTAACACCGAGTGTTTGGAGCTGCTTAAATACTCCGTCTCCGTTTTCCCCTACGATACCAATACCATGGGAATCATCTACAACTAGAATAATATCGGATAAGGATAGATTTTTGAGCGATTCAAAATTTGGATAATTTATCCCTGAAAAATCGATACTATCCAGAAACAGGACTGGCGTTGCGGAATCGTCGGATTTCAAGTGTTTTGTTATGGCGGTATGCAGTTTGGCATAACTATCGTAGTTTTTGTTCTTCTTTGTAAATAGCGCGGAATGTGTGTTGGGCGCATAGAAGCGTTGATACTTTTTCTTTTTGAGAAACTGTACCAAAAACTGACCTGCCAAGTACCCTGAGGACATCGTAAGACAGGCCTCGCTACCCACCAAGTTTGCCAATACCTGTTCTGCCTCTTCAAAAACGGTAAAACGCACATTGGACTTTCTGGACGCGCCATAGTTGGTGCCGTATCGTTTACTATTTGCAATGAAAAGTTCCTGAAAGGGTTTGTAATCCTGCAAACCCAAATAGGCCGTACCTCCAAAATAGGCATACGAAATATCGGAAATAGTTACAGTGCGACCGGGAAAAGAATCGATATAATGGGTCATTCAAAAAGGCTTACACCGCTTCCGGCGAGTTTAGGGAATACCACCGTACCATCTGCCAGAATACGTACTCCGTTCGCAATATCTTCCTTTAGGAGCATGGCACCGTCCATATCTACATAATGCAACTGGGGCAATAACTGCGCAATGGCCGAGATGCCAACAGTAGATTCCGTCATACAGCCCACCATTACCTTAAGTCCCAATTCCTTACCTTTTTTGATCATGCGCAGGGCAGGGGTAAGTCCGCCGCATTTGGTCAATTTAATATTGATGCCGTTAAAGTGCAGTCCGCATTTTTCCACATCGGTTTCTACAATACAACTTTCATCGGCTATAACGGGCAGCACACTTTGGTGCATTACTTTTTCCATGCCTTCCCAATCGTCAGCCTTTAGGGGTTGTTCCAAAAATTCCACACCCAAATTTTTCAATAGTGGCGCGTTCTTTATCGTTTCGGCCGCCGTCCAAGCGCAGTTGGCATCGATACGAAAAACGGCATCGGTATGTTTTCTTAGTTCGCGTATAATCGCGACGTCATCATCCGTCCCCAATTTTATTTTGTAGATCGGCCATGGTGTTTCCTTCATTTTTTCGACCATCTTTTCAATGGGAGCAATTCCTATAGTGTAGTTCGTAGTAGGGTAGTGGTCGGTATTCGTGCCCCAAATTTCGTACAAGGGTTTGTTTTGGAGTTTCCCATACAAATCATGTGCGGCCAAATCTAAGGCGCAAATGGCAAAATTGCTCAAGCCCTTGGAAACCAAAAATGCATGAAGCACTTCTGGCTTTGTGAAGCTATAATTTATAAGTTGGGGTTGTATTGCTTCGATTTCCGCCATCATGCTTTCCACCGTAATCTTATAATAGGGATTGGAGGTCGCCTCTCCATAACCCGTTTGTCCGTCCAAAGTAAGACCAACAACCAAACTATTTTGAAAATCATGGGATTCCCTACTGATACTAAAGGTATGTTTTAATGGGTGTGTATATTTTTTTAGGCTTATTTTCATGGGGATAAATTAGGGGAACTTGTTAAGTTAGTTTCTGCTTCCGGCGAGAGCTTATAAGTCGCCATTCAGCCTTGCCTTCTCTTTAAAGCTGGCCAAAATTTCATCGGATGGTTTGTTCACAAAACCCTTCGCTTTTAGATTTTCTTTAGACCTTTTTAGTTTAGCCCGTATCCAATCAACTTCTGTTTGTTGTTCTCTTGCCTTACGGATAAGATCATTTACCAATTCACTCTTAGTAGCGTATTGTTCATTGGCTACCTGCTGCTTTAGCCGTTCATCGTCTGGTCTCGTTTGGGATATACTTTGCCTCGCCATATTTTTTATGTCTAAATAGTGTAAATATACACTGAAATCCAACCAAACGGTTTAAGGTTTTTTTTAAAGATTACTTTAGCTTTTTAAGTTGTTTTATAAAGGCAGTAGGCGTCAGGATTTTTGCGGTTTTAAATGGATTAAGTTGCAGCAAGGCCATATCTCCTGTTACCAAGAAGTCCGCTTGCGAAAAGTAGATCAAGTCCAGTAAAAAATTATCCTTGGGGTCTCGGCAAGTGTAATGTGTTGGTGTTATTTCAATTTTTTCAGAAATTGTCTCCAATAGCTCAATGAGTTCTTTTACACTATTTTTAGGAAAGTACTTTCTAAGCTTTTCTCTACTGGTTACAGTCTTTAGCTCCGTTATAAGCTGTTCCGTAATCACGATTATTATGCTACTATCCGAAATATACTCTTTTATTTTTGACAAACATTTCCCTATAAGAAAGCTAATCCAAACGTTAGTAACAAAAATGACCTTAACGCTTTTTTTTCTCATGGATTTTTTGTCTAACGAGCTCTATTTCTTCGTTTATTGTCTTTAAGTCCAGCTCTTTTGTTTTAAAAGTTTTAAGGAGTTGTGACAACTTAGAGTCGATGGTCTCTTTTTCCAATTCTTTTGTCAGCCTCAATTTTTGTTGTCTTGGAAGCTGTTTTACCATTGACAAAAGCTGATCAAATGTGATGTCTATTTGTAATGCTGTTTTCATGTTTGTATAATTAAGTTGATTTAATGCTTAGATGGGTAACCGTTTATGATTAAAACTTTTAAACTTTTATCGTCTGAGCAATAATTCAATTATCTCTGTTCAATTCTTATTAATGCTTTTCTCAAATTTAAGAAATAATATTGGGAGTCTCTAAAATAGAAATTTGCATTTATACGAAATCTTTATTTCTAATGATGACAAAAGCATTTTTAGTCACTATACAGGTATTCCAAGCCCAAAACCCACCAAGAAATTGGTGGGTTTTGGCATTTTGGTCGATTGATGAATAAAATGGCTTAATACTTACTAACGTTCCCTGAAACCGATTTGTTCTTGGTGACCTCTGCATCGCCGGAATAGGAGATATTTCCTCCGCTGCTGGCTTCCGCGGTAAGGGACTTGGATACGTTTATATTAATGCTGGCTCCGCTGCTCGCTTCTGCACGGCAGGCCTCTGTCATTAGGTTTTTGCCCCTTATATTGGCGCCGCTGCTACCGTCTACATAAACCTGTTTTGCGCTGCCGGAAACGTCGATATTGGCACCGCTGCTGGCATCTATTTCCAGTTCATCAGCGGTAGCTTCTACGTTTAGGTGGGCACCGCTACTGGCATCTAGCATCAGGCTGTTGGCCGTAATTTGATTCTGGGCCGTTAAGTGGGCACCGCTGGAGCTCAATAAACTGGTGACTTCCGGAAGGGAAACGAAAACTTTTTTTGTAGCACGGCCGATGTTTTCAACGGCATGGATTTTCAATTTACCGTTCTTGATTTCGGTGCGTATTAGGTCGATTATGTTGTCGTCCGCTTCTACCGATATGGAAAAGTCGGTATCCTGCGTCACATAGACTTCAATACCTTCGGAGGCATGGACTTCGGTAAAATCGCCCGTGATGTCCCTACTTTCCTCCACTACCGTTCCGCTGCCTTTCTTTCCGCTTCCAAAATCCCCAATATTGATATCAAATCCGCAGGAGGATAAAAATAGGGCCAAGGCCAATGCTATGCTAATTCTTACTAGTGTTGTCATGATTGTTGGTTTTTACCCTGCCCCGAAGTTTCGGGATTTTCAAGGTCTGATTAATGATTGACTTCACCCTTAACTCGTTTCAGGGTCTAATTAAGGTTGTTTTTAAAGTGAATGAACTTACATAAATGAATTCAGCATAAACATTTCAGGGTCTAAAATATTATTTAAGTGCTCATCTTTGACGTAAATTTCTCTCTTTAGTGCGGTATAAACTAGTTTTTATGACCCAACTGTGGTTTTTTTGGCCTCAGTTGTAAGTTTCCTGCATTGGAAAATTGACCTATTCATATTACATAAAGAATATAGTTTACTAGCTCTACGCTTGACGCACTAAAAGCCTAAAACGCAAAGCGATATGCGCATAGCAAAAAACTAACGGATACTATCCCCACTCTTCTCTTGTGCATTTATCCTTATCCCATTCTCATCGAGCTTCATTTTAAAGGACTCCCCGTTATCCTTCACATCGATATCTATACCGTTTTCATTGATGATGATTTTACCCTTTTCCCCATTATCGTTAATATTGATGTCTATGCCGTTTTCGTTGATGTTGATACGGTTGTTGTCTCCATCCTCATACTCCATATCATCGGGACAGTCCAAACAGAGCAGTTCTCCTTTTGATGCCATTCTCCACGTATGGTTTTCCAGCCCGTCTACGGCGCGGTCCGTATCCGCGCGCACTACCCAACTCCTTGCGGCACCATGGTCATAGCTAAGAACGGTTCCCAAAGGAATAAAAATATTGATGCGTACCTCTTGGTCATTAAATTTGCTATCGCCGCTTGTAGTCAGGAAATTATTTAGGTTCAAGGTATTGCCTTCTATTTCGTAGTCATAGCTAATGCGTTCCGCCGTTTCCTTTGCTTCTTTGTTGGAGCCTCCGTTGGCTTCCTTTCGTACCTCTATACGGAAAATGGAATCCTTTGATGTTTTAAGGTTAAAACGGACGTCTTCCGAGACCAATATCCGGTCGCCATTATCATCATGTGCAATGATCATATTGCCTAAATGCATTACATTGCTACGGTCGTGGCCGGAGGTAAGCAGGTTGAT
>Ga0136560_1000944_pt1 | contig 14776 bp, 7 predicted proteins | sample AntRauMeHopE1497_FD_104925 | JGI IMG/M metagenome (GOLD analysis project Ga0136560, IMG submission 104925) | Saline lake microbial communities from Rauer Islands, Antarctica - Metagenome Hop E1 #497 | ecosystem: Environmental > Aquatic > Non-marine Saline and Alkaline > Saline | place... | reverse complement strand
GGGCCGCCACGTCATCGGCCAGGGCGAACGGCTGCGCCCCCGGCCCCGACGCTTCCAGCACCGCCAGCACCGGCAGGGCACACCCCCTGAGCTCCGCCAGCGCCCCCGCGGTTTCGCCGTCCCGCCGCTCCGCCTCGGCGGCGAGGGCGCCCAGGTCAGCCCGCAGCCTCCCGGCCTCGGTGAACGTCGCGTCGGACAGGGCCCTCGCGTCCGCGGCCGAGGCGGACGCCCCGTCGGCGGCCACCCTCGCGGCGTCCGCGTCGGCTCGGCTCGCCTCGGCCGAAGCTCGGGCTGCGGCTGCCTCCGTCCCAGCGGCTGCTGACGCATCCGTCGCCTCGCCCGCACGCCGTGATGCCGCGTGCACGGACGCCTGCAGCCCCTGCACCGCCGATAGCGGCGCGGTGCTGGCCTCGAGGCGGCGCAACGCAGTCGCAAGCGCCGCAACGCGCTCGGCAGCCGCATCCCCGCCGGCCTCCAGGCCCCCCATCGCGCCCTCCAGCCGGTCCACGCGCTCAGAAACGGCGCATACCGTAGAGCCGGCCTCGTCTCCGAGACGCAGACCCTCGGCTGCGCGGTCAGACGCGTGCCTTGCGGCATCCGCGGCTGCCCTCGCCGCCGCTGCCACAGCCTCGGTCTGATCGCTCAGCTCCGCCAATCTCTGCTTCGAGAGCTGCTCCGACAGCCGCACAACGCCGCCGAGCTCCACCACGCGCGCGTCGACCCGGTGGACACGGCCCTCGGCCTGCGAGGCTTGCTCGCGCAGCGCGTCCACCTGCATGCACGCCGACGTCACGCGGTCCAGCTGGATCTCAAGCCACCCCAGGTACTCCCCGCGGTCCGTGAGGAGCTTGCTTCGCTGCGCCTTGGACAGCTCCTGCCGCCTTAGGAATGCAGCGGCGTACGCCCGCTCCGGCCCCGCTGTCTCGGATGACATGGCCCCGCCTCGCCAAGCGTCAGCTAGCTTGTGTTTCGTGCGTCCCGGTCAGCCTGATTCGTGTGGCAGGGGCATTGTCGCAGCGTGGGGCGAGGGTCGCGCAGAGCAAACGGCCGGCAACCACAATCCCACCGCCGCACGCCCAGTCCGGGCCCTCGGCCATGCTACACCCACTGCGGGCGCAAGTTCCAAATTCACTCCTTGAGGGCCTCGGCAAGCAGCGCGGGATCAACCGCGTGCTCGTCACCAAGCCGCTGCACGAGCCCGACCTCGCGCACCGCTTGCTCAAGCCTGTGCATTGGGTGCTCCGCGTCCGACGCGGCCAATGTGGCGGGCGACCCCACAAAGATGAGCTTGCGCTTGGCCCGGGTCAGCATGACGTTGACGCGCCGCGCGTCGGCGAGGAGCGTCCCCAGCGCACCCTCGTCGTTCGAGCGCACCAGGGAGACGAGGACCACGTCCTTGTCCCGCCCCTGGTACCGGTCCACGGTCGCAACCTCCACATCGGCGAGGGAGCCGGCGAACGCGTCGGATCCGAGGCACGCCCTGACACGCTCGAGCTGCGCCCGGTACGGTGCCACCACGCACACCTCTGACGGCCTCGCGCCGGCGGCGACAAGGGCAGCCGCGGCCGCCGCCACGGCCAGCGCCTCGCCGTCGTTCCGCATGCCCTCGCCGGCCGTAGCCTCCCGGAAGCGGGACGACCGCTTGCCGTCGTCGGCGTCCGTCGACAGCAGCGCCACCCTGGTCGACTGCTGCAGCAGCGGCAGCAGCCAGGCCCACCGCCCGTCCGACCGCAGCCTCGCCTCCACCGCCGTGCGCCGGGGCAGGAAGAGCGAGCGCGCGGCGACCTGCCAGGAGCCGGCTTCAAGCGACGCCGACCGAACAGCCGCCGACAGCGGCGCCGCCGTGCCGCTTGCCGCGGCTCCGATCTCCGTCAGCTGGCGCTCGCTCGCATCCTCCGCCTCTTGCGAGGGACCCAGCGCGTCCAGAAGCACCTCCTCGGGCTCAAGGATGGCATCTGTGCCGTCGGGCTCCGTGCGGCCGTGAACCAGGATGTTCACGAGTCGCATCACGGCGGCGTTCATGCGGTACTGTCGCCGCAGCGTCACCAACGGGCTCAGACCGGAGAGCCGGTCCGGCGCCGAGAAGGCCCTCGACGTTGCGAGGCGCCTGAGCAGCGACACCCCCATGCCCCCGGCGCTCGCCACGCGAGAGACAACCAGGGGCGGCAGCTGCTCGTGGTCGCCCACCAGGCATGTGGCGCGCGCGAGCAGCATCGGCCCCAGCGTCACCGGCTCCACGAGCTGCGACGCCTCGTCCACGATGCACAGATCAAACGGCTCCCCGCACGCGCCCAAAAGCGGAGATCCGACGCCCAAGCATGTTGTTGCCACGAGGGATGCCTTCCTAACCGCTACCAGCAGCCGCGGCGCGGGGGGTGCGGTTCCGGACGCAGCAGTGAAGGCGCCCGCGCGGGAGCCACTTCCCCCCTTGTGCGCCGGCACGGCGTCAGACGGCTTGATCGCCCCCCCCTCCGCTCTGCGCGGCAGCTCCCCGTCCTCGTCCGCGTCTGGAGCGGTGATTGCCTCCCACGCCGATGATGCGGGACGCTGTGTCGTAACGCCCATCGCCGCCACCTCGGGGTGGATGCTCCTCGCCGCGCCCAGCCGCAGCACGCCCCGGCCGTGCCGGAGTAGGTACGGGGCGGCCTTGAGCACGGCGTTGTCCACCGCAGAGTGCGTGAAGGCCGTCAGGAGCACGCGCCTGCCCTGGGCGGCGCAGCCCCGCACCGCGATGGCGAGGACTGTCGTCTTGCCCGTCCCCGGCATCCCCTGCAGGATGCAGGCGTCTCTCGCGCACAGGATGGAGACCACACCTCGCTGCTGCTCGCCGTTGAGCGCAGCGACGTCGGAGCGCAGCTCCGCCACCTCGGCAGACGGGGGAAGCACCGGGGGCGGCCCAGGAGCTGCTGCGGCCTTCGGGCCCGCCGCTGTCTCGGTCACGAAGGGCAGAGTGGACTGGTGCTTGGCCCGTTTCGGCAATCCCTCGCCGCCGGCAGCTGCCGCCGAGCCGAGGGCGGCGCTCGGGAACTCCGGCACGGCGATGCCGAGCGCGGCGCATGACGGCCCTGGCGGGGCGAACGCCGGCGGCGTGCCGTCCACGAGGACGTGTCGCAGGCGGGCCAGGCGCGGGCCGTCGTCCCCCTTCGCGTCGTCTCCCGTGGCCGCGCACAGACCGACGAGGTTCCGCCGAGCCAGGCGGGTCGAGTTGGCGAGAGGCTTGCGGTCGACCCGGGCCTCCGTGGCGCCGCCCTCCGGCCCCGCCGCGCCCTCGGTGCCGCCCGCTCCGTGGTGCACGCTGCCCTGCGAGGCCGCCTCGGCGACGCTCAGCGCTGCTTCGGGGTTTTCGAGGAGCCGCAGGCGCACCGACGCGTCCTCCCGTGAGAGCACCCGGCCTTTGGACGCCCCCCACGCCGTCGTGGCGCCCCTCCGAAGCGCGACGGACACCCAGTCGCCCGGGGACACCCCCGCGCCGCCGTGGAGGAGCACGTCGAAGGATCCCGACGGGCCAGTGCCGTCGCCCGCGGGCCCCGCGTCGCACGACGGGTGGCACGCGGCGACTCGGAGCGGGAAGCCGCCGCCGTCCTCCCCCGGCCGGCTCGCCGCCACCCAGGGCGCGTCCAGCCCGCACTCCCGCGCCGTGGAGGCCTCTGCCTCGGTGTCCACGAGCCAGGTCCACCGGGCGAAGTAGGCAGCATCGGCCGACGAAAGCTCCGAGGCCGCGGCGCTCACCGCACAGCCCGTTCCCGCCGCGCTGGGGGACGCCGCCGGCGGCTCCTGAGCGGCGGCTGGGGTTGACGACGGGGATGCCACCGCATCCTCGATGTCCGGCTCACCGCCCCTGCGGCCCAGCGCGGCCTGGTGGACCGAGCACGGGCCGAGCATGAAGCATCGCTCGCACAGGCCGTCGTCCACGTCGATCGCAGGCAGCGTCGGCGCGAGGCGGAGCCACCGGGCCTGGCGCATGCGCGGCCGAGCCTCGAGCGGCGTGCCGCTCAGTCGCCGCGTCGCTCGTTTCGAGGCCTCTGCCGCGACGCCCAGCCTGCCCGGAGCCTTGGCAGTAGCGTCCCCCAGCGCCGACGCGAGGGCGTTGCGGCTCTGCAGGAGCGCCCTCGTCTCCGACCACACCCGGAACACCACGTGCTCGGCGAAGGCCGGGGTCGTCGCCACCGCTCGTGCCGACGACGACGAGGAGCCGCCGCCACCGCCCCCGGGGCGCAGGTACACGATGGCAGCGGCGCTCGCCGCCGCGCCCGATGGCGGCTCCAGCAGCATCGAGTACATACTGGCCTGCGCCCGGTGCGATGGCCGCACGCTGCCGCCCCGCCCCGCCGCAGCGCTCCCCGTTTTCAGCTCCAGCGGTCCCACAACGGCGGTGCCGGACCGCTCGTCACGGAGCGTCACCACAGCGTCGACGATGCCGGCGAGGCCCCACTTGGGGCTGCACACGGCCTGCTCCGTGCTCAGCACGCCCCTGACCGCGGACGGCGGGGCAGCCGCGAGCGGGGTCGCGGCGCTCCGGTCGGGGCCGCCGCCGCAGGGGTCAGCATACGACGCAATGTCGGAAGCTGCAGCAGCGGGGCGACGCGTGCCCCCCGCACCCCCCGGCTCGCTGTGCTCGTCGCTGTTGGCCACGGCGCGGGCACAGAGCGACGCCACGGCGGGCACGGCGTCGGCGAGGCGCGCGGCGGCGTCGTCGACGCTCCAGCCCAGCGCCGCAAGCTCGTCCTCGGCCGCGCCGCGAACGACCCCTGCAACCAGGGCCGACACCGCGTCGGGGCCGAGCTGCGACGCGCGGGGCAGCGGCTGGTCGAGCCCAAACGCGGCCCGGAGCCCGGCCTCCACAAGCGCGTGACGCAGGCGGCCGAGCACCATCTCCTCCGTCGCGGCGCCCGTTCCGCCGAGCCGCTCGCTCAGCACGGCACGGCGGAGGCACGGCTGCACCCCTGCGACCCGCGTCGGCGACAGCACGGTGTCAGGGCGCACCACCACGGCGCCCCAAGCAAACGACACCCTAACGGCCTGCACGTCCCTGCCCCCGTGCCCCGCCGCGCCAACGGCCGTCCGAAGAGCATCGCTCGCCGGGCGAACCGCGCCGCGGAACGTGAGCCCCGCTGCACCGCCTTCGCAGACGTGAACCACGTCGCGGGGCGCGGCGCTGGTGTGCGCCCAGTCATCCTCCAGCACCGCGGCGAGCAGCTGCGGCGCCTCGGCCCTGCCGCCACGATGCGCAACGAGCAGGCACACACTGCCCGCCCGGGACGCGCAGCGGGCGTCTGCCGTCACCGGGGCGTCCATGGCGAGCGAGCCCACCGCGAGCACGACGCCCCGCACCATCCCCGGATCCTCGGCGCCAAAGTCCCCCGCTGCGCGCAGCAAATCGTGTATCGTGGCGCTTCGCGCGGCTTCGTCCTGGGCCTCTAGCACCTTTGACCAGGTGACCGCGCCTCCGGCCTTGGCTGTCTCCGCCTCCCCTTCAGCCTCGGCTTCCAGGGCCAGGAGCGCGTCGAGCTCATCCGCATCATCCTCGCTTGGCGCCACCGCGGGTGGATGACGGTGCCGCTTGGCAGCGCGTGGCGTGGACGGCGCCGCAAGTTCTCCTGATTCAAACGCGAGAAGCATGCCCATCATGGCATCGTCATCATCCGCTGCCATCTGCCCGGCGTCAAAAGTTTCAGCACACCTTGTACTGTGGCCGGGGCGCGGCTGCGCTCGCACGAGCATTTGCTCCGCAGAGCGGCAGCGGGCAGTCGCGCGCTCTCGTGCGCCGAAGCTCCCCCAGCATCAAAGGCTTGTGCGGCGTTCACCACACAGTATTTGTCCCTTCCGCCTTCAAAGGTTTGCCAGGATACCGCAGCTGCGACGGCTGCTCGTGAGTCACAGCCGCCTCGGACGTTGGCAGCAGCCCTGCGAGCTTCTAGCGCGCCGCTCTGATGAGCGGGCCGAACGGGGTCGGAGGCCAACAGCGGGGCGCCTGGCCACGGCCTGTGCCGTGCGTCACGACGGCTGCTGTGGCTTATATGGCTCGCGGCGTCACAGTGTGTTCAATTCAATACCAACGACTGCCGCGCGCAAGGCCCGAGGCGTCGCTCATTCGCGGCTGTTTGTGCGGGGCTCGGTGCGTCACTCGTTCGCAGGGCGGCTTCGCTTGGCGTACATGTCTGCCCCGTCGTCCTTGCGCGGCCGCTTGGTATCGAAGCGCGGGAGGACGCCGAGGGGAGACTGGCAGACGTCGGGGTCACCGTGGAGGGCCTCGCGCATGGCCATGGTGGCGTAGACGCCCTGCCGGAGGCGAAGGCGGAGGACCAGGCAGGGGCGGGGCTCTGCCATGGCGGCTGGGGCCGCGGTCGCCTCGGCGGGGGCGGGGGCGCCGGCGGGTGTGAGCCGGTCGACGTCGGTCTCGATGGCGCGGGGGAGGCGGGCCCCGGGGGCGCCGTCGTACCAGGAGACGCGCCAGGAGGGCGCCCCGGCGCGCGCCATGAGGCTGCGATAGGCCCCGACCATGTCACCGAGGGAGCAGTGGGCAAGGGGGGCGGCCGGCCCGCCCCAGAGGCAGGGCCCGTCGTCGGCGGCTGCGAGCTTGACCGGGTCACCGGCCGCCGTGGCGATGGCCGCGGCGCACGGGTCCTCGAGGCCGAGGCGAGCGAGGAGGGCGACGGTGAGGGCGGCGCCGCAGGCATGACCCGGGTAGGTGACACGGGTGCCGGGGAGGGGGAGGACGACGTCGTCGATGGAGTAGGCGCCGGAGGCGACGTCGGCGGCGGTGAGGACGCGGACGGGTGGCAGCCGGGCCTGGGCGAGGGCCTTGGCGGCACGGTCGCGGGCCTTGCGGTCCGAGGCCGGGGTGGACGAGCCGTCGTCGTCCTTCCGGCCGTCCTCCTTGCCCTCGTCGTCGTCGTCGTTGTCGTCGTCGTCGTCCGCGGCCGCGGCGTCGTCCTCGTCGCCCCCGCGCATGATCGTCGTCCCCGCGCCGCTCTCCACGTCCTCCAGTCGCACCCCCGCGCGCTCCAGGGCCTCCCTGTCCAGCACGAGGTCCCCCGCCACCGGCTCTCGCCCCAGGGTCCGCACCCGCTCCGTCGCGGCGTGGTTGAACAGCCACGACTGCACCGCGTGCACGAACATCAGCCGCACGCCGCGGGGCACAGCCACCAGCGGGGTCAGCGTGTCCCGGGGGTGCCGCTCCGCCAGGGCGGACAGCACGCGAAACTCGTGCGACGCGGTCCGGCGGCCCATGACCTTGGAAGCATCCCCCTCCAGCATCGCGTGGGCGATGCGGCGACGAAGGACCGACAGCACCAGCCGAGCGCGGCGCTCCTCCTCCGGCAGAGCCGCCCACGAAGTGGCCCGCCTCGCGGCCTTGTCCGCGGCGGAGGTTGACGAGGACGCGGCAGCGGCGGCCTCGGCGGCCTCGTCATCGTCCTCGTCCCCTGCGGCCGCGGCGGGCGGTGCCGCGGCCCCCGCAAGGGAGTCTTCGACGTTGTCAAGCGACAGGCCCGCCTCGTCCAGCACGGCCTGCGCGTCCTCCGGCCTCAGGTTGAGGCACAGGCAGATCGCCTCGGCGAAGCGGCCCTTGAGGATCGCCACTCCCGTCTCGTGCGTCCGCACGGCAAAGGTGCCGAATCGCTGCGCTCCGAAGTAGTTCACGAAGCGGAAGGAGGCGGCCTCCCACGCGCGCATGGCCGAGGCGGCGCCGTGGGCGGCCGCCACCGCGGCCTCGCTCGCGCCCTCGGGCGTGGCATCCACGGCGCCGACACCGCCCGCCGCCGCCGACGAGGACAACGACGACGACGCTCCCGCCGCCCCCGCCTGCAGCTCACGCACGACGATGCTGAACTCGTTCCCCCACAGCTGCCCCATCCCCACCTCCTCCTCCCCGCGCGAGCAGTCGCCCACCCGCACCGTCGCGGACTCCCGGTTGGCCCGCGCCAGCTCGTCCGGCCACACGTGGTGCGCCGAGGCGCGCTGCACGGTCACCGCCCACCGGTCCTTGGCACCGGCGAGGGAGAAAACCTTGGGGTGACGGCCGGTCACGCGGGCCAGCAGCGCGACGGCCGACGCGCTGTCCTCGCCCTGCTTGTGCAGCACAAAGTGCGTGTACGACGGGGCGTCCTTGGGCCAGCGGCGGGACCGCGAGAGGCTGGTCCGGCGAGGCCGGGCCGTCAGCACGCGAACCTGCCCCGTCTTGGGGTCCAGAGCCGCGTCGGGGAACGAAAACCCGGCGTCGCGGGCCGCGGACGCCTCCATCACCTCGGTGGACGTGTCAATGCAGGGCAGGGAGTCCTTGGCGAACTGGTGGAGGCGCCGGCGGCCTTCCTTGTCACAAACCATCACCGCCCGCACGCCGCGGCGCTCGCGCTCCGCGGCCGGGCCGCGGAGGTACGCCTTGATGGCATCGCCACCCCCAGGCGCAAGCAGCGCCGCCATACCGTCCAGTGCGGCGTCGCGCTCCTCGGGGTCCTCGAAGTCGTCCCACTCGAACGCCCGCCAGTCCCGCCGCATGGCGTCGGCACCGACCGTGTCCTCGACCTCTGGCGCGAGCTCAGTGAGCTGCACCGGCGCCCCGAGCGGGTTGGATGGGTCCCGCGCCACTTCGCGGACGTGGAAATCGTGCACCGTGGACTTGATCACGCCCTGCACCACCGTCGCGCCGTCCGCCGGCACGGCGTACTCGCACATGCCGAGCGCCCTTGAGTCCTCCTCGCTCCCGATCGTGATGGTCGGAACGGCCGCCGGGGGAAGGCCAGGGAGAGGGGCCGAGATCGCGATCCCGTCAATGCCCTCCCCGTTCGCCGGGAGGCGCCTTGGCCCGAAGCTCCGCCGCCCGCGGTCACCGCCGCGCCCGCCACCACGGCCACGGCCCCTGCCGCGCCCGCGTCCGCGCCCGCCGCCGCGCCCGCCGCCGCGCCCGCCACGGCCGCCGCCGTGGTTCCGGCCCCCGCCGCCCCTAAAGCCACCTCCGCCCTGTCCTGGGCGTGGCATAGTCACAGGTAGAGAACGAACGCGGGAGAGCGCCGCAACCCTGACTAGGATGCCGCGAGTGAGCCTTGCAGCGAGCATGCAAAGTGCTCTGGGCGTTGCCGCGACCGCCGCAGGCCCTGCTCGCTCGATGTGTGGCCCGCGCCGAATGTGACCAGGCGGGACGCATTGATACACTCAGATTGCGCTGCTGGGCTGGGCGGTCACTCGTGGGCTGCGGGGCTCGGGCGAGAATGGGTCCTCAGACCCCGTCGGCGCCAAGGATGGCCGCAGCAGGCTCGGCGGCGGCAGCGGGCGCCGGCGCGGGGGCGGCCTTGCACCGCCGTGCGCGCGTGCGGCGGGCGACGGGCGTGCAGCCGAGGTCCTTGGGCCAAGTCCGAGGTGCCGGGGCGTTTGCGGACGCGACGGAGCACGCCGCGGCTTTGCGCGCCCGGCCGCTCGGGCGTGGGGACGCGGGCGCAGAGACGCTCGTCGCCTGGTCGGGCGAGGCGCGCTTGATGGCGCGGGGCGACGAGGCCGACGCCGTCGCCTTGGCTGCCGAGGCGACGGGGCGCCCTCCCGGCCTGCCCCTGCGGCCCGGGGGCGGCGAGGCGGGCGGGGCCGTGTCAGCCGGGGCTGCGGCAGGGGAGAGCGCGGCCGGCGCGGCGGCGCGCCCCAGAGACGACGAGGAGGACGACGGCGCGGCGGCACGACTCAAGGCCGACGACGACGACGGTGACGACGACGGCGCGGCACCGGAGGGCGCCCTGGGCGGCATGCCGGTCGGATCGGCACCAGCCGGCGGGGCGGTAGAGCGCTTTGCGGCCAGGAAGGCCCGCAGACCGGCGCTCCCGGCCGCCGCCGACGACGGGCGGTGCGCACCCGGCCTCCGTACGGAAGCCGTGGGCCCCGTCGCCCTGCTTGTGGCCGGCCGCGGCGCGCTCCCCGGCCTCGCCGACGGCGCTCGCATCGCCCTCGCCAGGGCGCCGACGTCAGACCCCGTCTCCGCCGCCAGCGATCGGAGTACTGAGTCCTCGCCGCCAGAAGCCCCGCTGTGAGTCCTGGCCGCGCTGCACGCGGCGCGCGCGGCGCGCGCTGCCAGGGGCCTTGCTCTGACCCAGCGCGACGCGGCGAGGGCACTCGCCGTAGCCACGCACACGGCGGGCATCGACCGAAGCGCCTCCCGCGACGCCGCCGACGCCGACTCCGGGACCACCGAGAGGCGGGCGAGGGCGGCGGCAGCCACGAGGGTAGCGGCGGCGGCGCCGGCAGCAACGTCCGCGGACCCGTCGCCAGCGGCGGCAGCGAGCTGCTCCACCGGCCAGCGGACGGCCCCGTCGTGACGGCAGGACAGCATGACGATGAGCGACCCGAGGGTGTCGATCGCAGCGGTGCGCAGGAAGCGCTTGTCCGACCCGGTCCGGCGGAGGCAGGCGCTCAGCAGCCGGGAGGCCGCCTCGGGCGCCGATTGCCTGAGCAGTCTCGTCGCCTCGGGGCTCCGCGAGGCTTCCCAGACGCAGCCAAGCGCTGCGCGCGACACCGCCGAACGAAGGCTCGCACAGTCCTGCCTGAGCCCGAGGACGAGGGCGTCCACGGAGTGGAGACTGCGGGGAAGCCATCAGACACGGCAGGCGGCGCGGGACGTGAAATCGTAGAGGCAGCCGCTGCGTTGGCGATCGATCGAAGTGTTTGTGTATTCTGCCGCATGGCCTCACGGGGATGCCGTGAGCGTGGCCTCGAGGAGCGCGGCATGGTGCTGCACCGCCCGGCGAAGCGTCGCCAGTGCCTGGAATCGCAGCAGGGCATCGGCAGTCTCCATTGCCAGCATGTCCACGCTGGCCTCGTCGGTGTCCACGTCAACGACGGTGGAGACGGCGGTCTGCGGAGGGGAGGGAACACCGGGGGCGCAGCCTTGCAACGGCGAGGCTTCGGCTCGCCGCTTCTCGGCCCGTGTGAGTGTGGGACCTGATGCGCACGTGCCCCACTCACGAGAATAGCAGCTCCGATGCCATCTCCGGTCAGAGGCGTGAGCTCGGCCGTGGTGAGCACCTTCCAGGCCTCGGCGTCGGACTCCCCAGGCCTGGCGTCGCCGCCATGCACGGTGGGGGCAGCGGGCGGAGGCGGAAGCGCGCGGCTGGGCGCTGCAACGCTACTTTGCATCCGTCGTATCTGCACACGAGGTGTGGCAGCGGGCTGGGCTGCTCTGGCCCGGGGTTGGTGTGCGGGCGTCGGTGGTGCTCGGCCACTAACGGCGACGCCAACTCTGCCTCCTTCCGCTTTCGGCCTCAGCGCACTCTCCGCCTCTCGCGCCCTGAACTCATGGCGGCAGCAGCCCTTTCGGGGGATGTCAGCGCGAAGCTGAACATCGAGGCGCCGGTGACCCCGGTCAAGGCGGTGCCTTCCACGCCGAAGCGTGCCGCGGCAACGGCGGCCAAGCCCGCCGTGCAGGTCGCGGTCCGGATCCGCCCCATGCTCCCTTCCGAAGAGGCATCGGGGGCTGCGTCCGTCTTCACTGCCGAGGAGTGAGCAAGCTGCAGCGGCGTGGGGGCGGCGCGCGCGCCCGGCCTGCCGATTTGCCGCACGTTGGTGGCCGCCGCCCATCGAAGGGCTCGGATCCCCCGCCCGGCGCAGCACCCGGCGCGCGCATTGTATGCTCCTGCGAGCCGTGACATTGTTCTGCGTGTGTTTTGCCGTTCTGTGACGCAGGGACAACAAGCTCGTGATGCGCGCGCCGGCCGGATCGACCACGGCCAAGAACCACTCGGACGACCACGCCGACGAGTTCTCGTTCGACGAGATCTTCGGGCAGGAGTGCAACAATGGGGACGTCTTCTCAACGCTCGTCAAGCCCATGGTGGAGTCGACCGCCTCGGGCGGCGGCGGCTGCGTATTTGCGTTTGGCTGCTCCAACTCGGGCAAGACCCACACCATGCTCAGCCGCGGCTCCGGCGACGACGGCGTCCTCTGGCGCTCCGTCGCCGGCCTCCTCGAGAGCGGCGCCGCCACCTCCCCGGAGGGCACCAAGGCCGCCCTGAGCGTGGCGGTGCTTGAGATCGGGCCGTCGGGCATGCGCGACCTTCTCGCCGAGCCCGCCGCGGGCCCGTCCGCCGCCTCCGCGGCCGCCAAGCCCGCCAGCCTTTCCGTCCGCGAGGAGGCAGACACCGGCTTCGTGTGGGTGGAGGGTCAGCGGACCGTCGTCGCCTCCTCCGCCGACGCCGCCGTCGCCCTGCTCAACGCTGCCATCCGCCGCCGCGCCGTCTCGGCCACCGCCATCAACGCCGGGTCGTCCCGCGGCCACACAGTCGTCTCACTTACCCTCATCGACCGCCCGGTTGACACCGACGACGCCGCCGACCACGACGAGGGGTCCGCGTCCGACGCCGTCGCCGCCCGCGGCGCCCCCCGCGGCACCATGACCATCGTCGACATGGCCGGCCTCGAGCGCACCGGGCGCGTCGCCGACGCGGCGCGTCGCTCCGAGACCAAGTTCATCCTGTCGTCTCTCACCTCCCTCGTCAACGTCTTCCGCGCTCTCCGCACCAGGCAGCGCATCCGCACCGCCAAGGCGGGCTCCCGCACTCCCCGCACCGGCGGCCCCGCCAAGATACCCAAGTCCGCTCGCGCGGCCCGCATCGTCATCCCCTTCCGCGAGTCACTCCTGACCCGCATCCTGAAGCCCTGCCTCCTCGGCGGCGCCGGCCCCTCCGGCCGCGTCGCCATGCTCCTCACCGCCGCCCCCGGCCCCGACGACTACGACGAGAAGCGCTCCGCCTTCCGCCAGGCCGCCGCGGCGCGCGGGGTGGAGCTTGACTTCTCAACGGTCAAGTCGAAGCTCGCGGCCGTCTCCGCCCGCCGCACGCCCCTCCGCCGCACCCCGTCCCTCCCCGGCCGCGCCCGGGCCAAGCGCGCGTCGCCCACCGGCGCCGCCGCCGGCGATACCCGCCGCGTCACCATCGGCGGCAAGGAGGCGGGCGAGCTCTCCGGCCACGTCCGGGGCGCCTCTCGCTGGCTCAACCGCCGCAAGCTCGGCAAGCAGAGCGATATGCCCGACATCGGCGCCGCGGGGAGGCCCCTGGCCGACGGAGACTCGTCACCGGATGACGAGGACGAGGAGTTTGACGACGACGGGGCCACCCCCCACGCCCCCCGCCACGCCGTTCGCGCCACCCGGCGCGGTCGTACCGCCAAGAAGAGCACGACCAAGGCCCCCCGCCGCGCTGACGTCATCGAGAACCTTCTCGCAGACCTGCGCGTGGTGCGCTGGGAGAGCGACACGGAGGGGTCCGAGGCCGAGGACGGGGAGGAGGACGCCGCGGCGGCGGACAGTGACGCCGAGGCCGCGGCCGCTCTCCGCCGCCCCGGCCGCGCCTCGCTGTCCGGGGCCGCGAGGCATAGCCGCGTGCTCCACCGCCTCAGCGTCTGCCTGTCCACGGCCGCGAGCGACATCGGGTCGCTCCGCGGGGAGGATGCCACCTCGGTCATGGCAGCCGCCAAGGCTGCCATCCGCGCCCTGGGGGCCGAGGCCGGCTCCGTGGGCGGCGCTGCCGCCCTCCTCGCTTCGTCCGTGCCGGTCCCGGCTTCGGCCACGAGCAGCGCCCCCGTGTCCTGCGCGTCGTCCGTGGTGGCCGGGTGCGACGACGAGGACGCCTCGGGGTCGGTGACCGCCGCAGCAGGTGCTGCCGAGAGCAAGGAGGACGACGAGGACGCCGAGGCCGACGCCCCCCTGCTCTTCGCGTCTGACGACGACGCAGCGGCCGCGGGCGGGGGCAGGGTCTCCCGCCGCGGGGGGTCCCGCCGCCGAGCCGGACTCGGCGGCTCCGTGGTCCCCGTGGCTGCGATCGCAACGGTCGTCGATGGGCCGCCCGCCGTCGACGCCGGCGCCGCCGTGGCCGCAGAGCGCGACCTTCGAGTCAAGGCGGAGGCCGAGGCCGCCGCCGAGAGGCGCGCCCTGCTCCGGGCCGAGGAGGCCCTGGCGGAGGCTGCGGCACGCGCGACGGCGGCCGAGGCCGAGGTGTCGGCCGCGCACGATGCCGTGGAGGAGGCGGTTGCGGCTGCGCGGGACGCGGCTGCGCAGGAGGCGGCGAGCGCCGCCGGAGCCAGCGCGGCAGAGGCGGCGAGGCGCCTGGCCGAGGCCGAGGAGGACATCCACGCGGCTGGGGACGAGGCGGCAGAGGCTGCGGCCAGGACCCTGGGCATGGCTGCGGCAGAGGCCGCGGCGGCAGTCGCGGAGAGCAAAGCGTCGGGCGCGGCCCTGAGCGCCGCCCGTAAGGAGGCCGCCGATGCCGCGGCACGGGCCGCAGAGCTCCGCGAGCGACTCCAGCAGATCGAGACGAGGTCCATGGCCCGCCGGGCAGAGCTCAGGACGGCTCTGCAGGCCGTGGCGGAGCAGAAGACCGTCGCGTCGGCAGCGACAGCGAAGGAGGCCGCGGCCCTGGAGCGAGTGAGGGCGCTTGAGGCGAGAGCCGGCGACGACGCCGCCACGTCCGACGGCCTTGTGTCGCGTCTCATGGCGCAGATGGCAGAGCAGGGTGACGAGCTGGTGGAGCTGTGCGGCAGGGCGGCGCAACTCGAGGAGGAGAGAGACGCGGCCAAGATCACGGCTCAGTCCGCCGTCGAGGCCGCCAAGGCTGACACTGAGGCCGCCAAGGCCGAGGCTCAGTCCGCCGTCGAGGCCGCCAAGGCCGAGGCTCAGTCCGCCGTTGAGGCCGCCAAGGCCGAGGCTCAGTCCGCCGTCGAGGCCGCCAAGGCTGACACTGAGGCCGCCAAGGCCGAGGCTCAGTCCGCCGTCGAGGCCGCCAAGGCCGAGGCTCAGTCCGCCGTCGAG
>Ga0136560_1000943_pt1 | contig 14782 bp, 15 predicted proteins | sample AntRauMeHopE1497_FD_104925 | JGI IMG/M metagenome (GOLD analysis project Ga0136560, IMG submission 104925) | Saline lake microbial communities from Rauer Islands, Antarctica - Metagenome Hop E1 #497 | ecosystem: Environmental > Aquatic > Non-marine Saline and Alkaline > Saline | place... | reverse complement strand
TCCACTCACCGTCCAGTGGGCTGCTGCACAACGAGTAGCTGCGTCTCAAGTCCTCGCCGTTAATTATAGCGCGCAAGGTTAAAAACTGACCCGAGCGGTACTTAAAGGCTTCTTTTAATTCCTGGGGAACGTCAAAAGCGATTACCGTGGTATCGTCTGTCTCTTTATAAACCTGAGAAAGTGTTATGTCATGAAATGTGCTCACCATAAATAGGTCGTTAATTTTTCACAAAACTAACACTTGTTAGTTTAGAAAGCAAATACGCACGCTTTTATAATTGCATCGTGCTTCAGCTATTATTTTAACGAGATTTTCACGTCCATAACTCTAACATACTCGTATATTGCTTTTTATGAAGTTTCCTAAAATTAAAGCACCCGTTTCCATTTTTTTAGAAGCAGAAAAAGCAATGTCTTTCTATCCTGCACTGGCAAATACAGCAATTGAATTCAAATTTAACGACATGGTTCGCAAAAATTTCATGCAAGCCCAACCTACCTATAAAAGTATTTTCAAATCACGCAACAATCGCGAGTACATTATCTTGATAAGCAAGGAATTTAAAGTTGAAAACAAAATTTTTACCATAAATGAAATACCCAGCGACGTGCTTACTGGCTGGCTAGGTCATGAGTTAGGTCATGTAATGGATTACCGCTCTCGTTCTACATTGGGAATGCTGTATTTTGGATTCAAATACCTGTACTCAAGCGCGCACATTCAGGAGGTAGAACGCGCCGCAGACGATTATGCGGTAAGTCATGGCATGGGAAGTTACATTCTTAAAACAAAAGAATTTATCCTCAACCACACAAGTTTGTCTGAAAAGTACAAGCAGCACATGCGCAAGTTCTACCTGTCGCCTGAAGAGATTTTAGAGCTTATAAACAAGTATGGTGAAACCGGCAACATACCGGGTGAAGAAGAACTCGTGTCACAAGAAAATAGTATGCGTTAAATATAACGTTGTTTTTTATTTAAAATAAAAAATGTACAATATGGCGGTTTACCCTTTTGGAGCCTGTGTAGGTACATGAAGCAAAACTTATTTGCGACTGCTTAGTTCACTACTTTTTACAAAAGTCTCCCAAGCCGTAAAGACCTCAGCGTCCATGACTCTTTGCATTTTTACTTGTCCGCCTTTTTTATTGTTATGATCGTTCCATTTTAAGAACAGATCTTGTTTTACTTTATTTACCAGCACCCCTTTTAAAGCCTTGCTTCTGGCTACCTTGTAATTTTTATTTGCGTCTTGAAGCAACATATCTAGAGCAGCGGCGAGTTCTTTTTCAGTCACATTTGTTTCAGTTCCTAAGTACCAGACGTGGTGAAAATCGCCATCTATTTTCTTTGCTGATACGGTAAATTCTTTAATGATCGTGTGAAATTTGTCTTGCAATCCCGTTATTGCGGTTTCCAACTTGCTAACTGACAACTGGCTTCCCACGACATTGAGGAAAAACTTTGTTCTACCGGTAATTTTAATTTCGGCTTTTGCGACATCTGTAAAAGTAATCGTATCGCCTATTAAATAACGCCATGTGCCAGAAACTGTAGATATAATTAATGCATAATCTACGTCGCGCTCAACCTCATGTAACGTCAGTACGGGCGCGTTTTGCGTTATACTGCCATCTTGCTCTATATACTCGGGTTGAAAAGGTACAAATTCAAAGTATATACCACCGTCTGTAATTAATTGCATAGAATCGGTATCAGGTCGCTGCTGACAGGCTATAAAACCTTCACTGGCCAGATACGTATCAACTATTTGAACTGGTTTGCCAAATAACTTATCAAAACTCGAGCGATAAGGCTCGAATGCCACGCCGCCAGACGTATACACTGACAAATTAGGCCATATTTCGTGAATCGTATCTACTTTGTGAAAGTCCATTACCCGTTTTAACATCATTTCCAGCCACGACGGAATACCGCTAAGCATTCCTATATCCCAATTTTTAGCTTCTTCGGCGATGCGTTGTACTCGCTCATCCCAGTCAGCTATAGAAGATATTTCCTTTCCAGGCCTGTAGAAAGCGTCTAAAACCTCTGGTATCTGACTTGCTGAGATGCCGCTTATTTCACCGATAATAAATTTATTTTCTCGAATTAAATCGGTACAACTACCCAAGGCAAGTACTTCACATTCAAAGACACCGGCAGGTAAATTAAAATTAGTCAATGCGCTTACCTGTTTAGTTCCCGCAGCTTTTATGGCCGCTATCATCTCATCAGAAACCGGAATGGTCTTGGATTTTTTTCCCGTCGTACCGCTAGATCTTGCAAGAAATTTTGGAGTTCCAGGCCACACGATATTAGGTTTCCCTTCTTTCATTCGTGACCACCACCGCGCATCCATGTTGTCATAATCGTAAAACGGTACCGCTTCCGCGAAAGCGTGCTCCAAATTATCATTTTTTAAAATACTATCAAAGTCGTAGTATAGTCCAAATGAGGTGTTTTTTGCCTCGGACAACAAACGTTCCAAAACCTTGCGCTGCGCCTCTACATGGTTTGTGGTGACAGCTAAGGTCTCGTGGATGTGCAGTGCTGTTTTAATAATGGGACCCAAAAGTGACATATATATTTCGTTTTTTTATAAAAATACAGTAATCACCATTTAGCAAAAGTTAAGATTGTTACAACACTTTAAAAAGAGATTACTTGTAAACCAATTTATGATGCAACAGCAGCACCCTATAACGCCTGTAACGCGGCGCTGCGATTAATGCTGGAACAACAAATGAACACTATTAGCTTTATAGCTAGGCGTTGCAATCAGTGATACTGCGTAAAAATCTTAGTAGCCTCATTATAACTGCTCTCAAAGCTCATGGGTCTGATGCCGCTGTTTACTTTTGCGGCGTTAAAGTAGCTCAGTAATTTTTCTGTAGGCATATTGCCTGTGAGCACATCTTTTGCCATGGGGCAGCCGCCAAAACCTTGAATCGCACCGTCAAAACGACGGCAACCAGCTTTGTAAGCAGCATCTACTTTCTCATGCCACGATGTAGGCGTGGTATGAAGGTGGGCGCCAAATTCTATCGCAGGGTATTGCGGAATGAGATTTGAAAAAAGGTAGGTGATGGTTTCTGGGTCTGATGTTCCCACGGTGTCTGACAACGACAAAATTTTCACGCCCATGTCGTATAATTTCTGCGTCCACTCGGCTACAATCGCTACGTTCCACGGGTCACCGTACGGATTACCGAATCCCATAGAAATATAAACCACGAGTTCCTTATCGTGCTGTTTTGCGAGATTTATAACCTCTTGCAGCAAGACCACGCTTTCGGCAATGGTTTGATGCGTGTTGCGCATTTGAAAATTCTCTGAAATAGAAAACGGATACCCTAAGTACTGAATCTCTGGGTGTTTACAAGCCTCTTGTGCACCTCGCAGGTTTGCGATAATGGCAAGTAACTTTGTGTCTGTTTTAGATAGGTCAAGCCTTGATAACACCTGAGCGGTATCTACCATTTGCGGTATGGCTTTAGGGGACACAAAACTACCGAAATCGAGTGTATCAAAACCGCAGCGCAACAGCGACTGTATATATTGCACCTTTTGGGAAGTAGGAATCATTTGTTTAATTCCCTGCATCGCGTCTCGTGGACATTCTATGACTTTAACGTGTTCCATTCGGGTGTAAATATAACGTGCAAACTGGGTATACAAAAACCGTGTAACAAATTAGACTTGGGTTAATACTTCAACATATCTTTAATAGCATGATGTGTTTTAGATAATTCCAACTTTGAAATGGCTCCGAGCCGCAGTTTTAATCTATTTTTCGAAATCGAACGTATATGTATATTTAAAATCTCAGAGACCTTAGACAAACCATTTTCACTAGAAGGTTGTAAAATAACGTCGCCGTGATACTTTTTAATACTCGTAGTGATCGGGCAAACAATTACATTGGGCGCATTTTGATTTACCGCGTTTCCAGAAATTATAACCACGGGTCGCCTGCCGCCTTGCTCAGAGTCTAGTACTGGGTCTAAAAAAGCAGTGTAAATATCGCCACTATTCATTATCTAATTCCTCCAGCTGGCGGTAATAGTCTGCCATTCCTTCTTCGGCGAGCATATGCATTTCAGGGTCGTTTGCCATACGTTTATAAGACTTAATGTAAGCTGCTCTATCTAGGTGCTCTAGATACAGCTTAAGTGCTTTTTCTATAAGCTTGTTTTTAGGAAGCTTTAGTTCTTTGGCTTTTTGAGCAAGCTCATTAAGCAAATCGTCCGGAAGTGAAGATGTGAAAGTTGCCATTATATTATATATTTACAAAGCGTAAATATAAAACATATTTACAATATATGCGCAAACTCATAGAGAAATGTTCAAACCTAGCCCAAGCCTTCTCGTGATCGCTTATTTACAAACCGTTAAGAATCATCTTCTTTCCTTTTCCAACGATATTCCTAGGGAATCATTATCACCACCGCAATACCAACAAAAACAATGATTTGCGTCCATTTCATCGCTGGTGCAAATCAGGTGGCTGCGTTTACAAATGCAGCTGCCCGCGCGGCGAGTAAGACGGTATCGTAAAAAACGAGTAACGAAACCAGCATACATTACCTGGCATGTAAATTTGTAACAGTTCCCACATTCCTTTTTTCATCGTTAAGGATATATTTGGGCCGTTTGCGTAGCATTTAAGAAAGTTAAATACGTTATGCGGTTGGGATGCCCCAAGTAAAATTATAGTGCCTTTTCAAGAAGCTTATATTTAAGTTCCTTGAGCTATTTTACTTTTGAGCAAACTCTTTGAGCATGTCGCGCGGTAGTGAGGCTTTGAACGGCACTCTACCTTAATTTTTATAATGAGCGTAAATAGGTCTTTGCTGTGTATACAAAACAAACCATAACCAAAGAACCGCAGTAGCGAAGCATTCAAAAATAGAAAAATGTACCGAAACCTGAGCCTAACACCTGCGCATTACCCATGGTTCTATTAAATCAGGGGAAATGCGGAGTCTACAAACAACGCGCATATAAACAGCAAGGGTCCAACCACTGAGCATAGCCACCTTAGACAAATTAATAGTTGAAAGTTTTATTCAATTTTTTTTCGTTATTTACTAAAAGTTATGATTAATACCTTATTTTCGGCTCAAATACGAACACATGAAATATATTTTTACCTTTCTCTTTTTAAACGCATTCTTTATAAGTGCCGCGCAAACAAACTATACAAAAGGCACTCTAACCAAAACAGATAATTCTAAGCAAGAAATCTATTTTAAAAACAGGGAATATGTTATAGCCAATAATGGCAGTTTAAACATTTATGCAGACCAAACAAAATCCAGTGCAATATTGCTTACTGCCACAGACTTTACGAGTATCGTTTCTGGTGATAAGAACGTTTCCATTATTACCGGCATCGTTAAAGGACTTAACGACGATGCGCCGGTAATGTTAAGAAAGCTGGTAAACGGCGATCATGCCCTCTACGTGCATGTGGATAAAGACGGGAGCACATCCTACGTTAACGAACACATGGGTAGTTTCACATACTTGCACCCTAAAAAGACCGCAGAAAACAAGAAATTCAATGAGTGGTTGTTTGAGACTTTTAACCCGAAAGGTAATAAAATTGAGGCATATTTTGGTTTAAAATACAAACAGGAAAATTTAACTGACTACTATCTAACAAACAATGCTGCAGAATCTACATCACTAGCACAAGAAGCGCGAGTGAAGACTCTTTCCTTAATCGTAAATGGCAGCATGGGATTGAACACCGTGAGCACGAGCTCACCGATAGTAGGTTACGATAATACTGAAGTTTCAAATTTCAGCATTAACGCTCAGCTGCTGATTAATTTAGACCCAGTTACTAATAAACACTCGCTTTTTGCCGGCGTTACTTATTATACACCAATCGATAGCGAGGGAACAGGTGTGCTTAATCCTCAATCCACTTTTAATAGACCCAGCATAACTACAGCTACAACTATAGATTTAGCTTCTATTACGTTCGGATATCAGCACAATATCCATTTTTCTAAGGTTACATTTTCGCCGTACATTAGTATGGAGCCTATGTTTTTCAAATCTCAAAATAGGAAAGCCGTTATTAGACAAGACGGCAGTTTCTTTTATAACACTGTAGAAACAAACGCTAACCCAATAGCCTTCAACATCGGGTTAAGAGCATTGGCATTTAAAAAAGCACATGTTTTTATAGCTTACGGGCGCGTTATAAATGCTGATTTTATAGCATCAGATGGGGCTGACGAATTTGAGGTGTCTAATACTATTAATCGCATAAACATAGGTGTAGGGTACACCATATTTTAAGTAGCGCGGTTTAGTCTCAGTTAGGCCATAATTAAGGCATCAATAGCGCTACCGCTATACCAACAAAAACAATGATTTGCGTCCATTTCATTGCCGGTGCAAACCAGGTAGCTGCGCTTATAAATGCAGCTGCCCTACCTGCGAGTAGCGCGATACTATAAAAAACAAGTAGCGAAACCAGCATAAAAACACCACCTAGCATATAAATTTGCAGCCAGTCTGAAATGCTGCTTTTTATGACAAATTGCGGTAGCAAGGCTAGAAAAAACAAAGTCACTTTAGGGTTGAGCAAGTTCATGGCAATGCCCGTTTTGTAAAGTTTCCACAAGCTTTGGGAAGATGCGTTTTCTGCCCCAAAATCAATAGCCGCGGTAGACTTAAAAATTTTAAAAGCCAGGTATAATAAATACAATGCCCCAGTTATTTTTATACCATAAAGCAACCACGCATTATCTCTTATAACCACCGCAAACCCGAGCGCAACTATAGACGTGTGGACAATGCAACCTGTTATTAAACCGCTTGCAATGGCAATGCCATATTTAGAACCGCGAGCCACAGACTGCGTTAAGACAAATATATTATCGGGACCTGGCGATAGCGCGAGTAGCAAGGTTGCAAGGGCAAAAGAAATTAAGGATTCTATCACAAACCTTGTTCCATTATCTCCTCATTAATCGACTTAATAAGTCCTGGCCCTCCATACACAAAACCTGTATAAAGTTGTAACAAGCTTGCACCCGCTTTCAGTTTATCGATAGCATCTTGTGCAGTCATAATACCACCTACGCCTATAATGGGAAACGCGCCGTTGCTTTGCTGGTGCAAAAAAGCAATAATGTCTGTAGCACGGTTGGTAAGTGGCGCACCGCTCAGGCCGCCAGCCTCTTGCACCAGCGACTGCTCGCTTTGCAAACCGTCTCGAGAAATGGTGGTATTTGTAGCGATAACCCCATCTATTTGGGTGTCGGCCACAATGCCTACAATATCTAGCAGCTGCTCGTTTGTCAGATCTGGCGCGATTTTAAGCAGTATGGGTTTTCTTGCTGGCTTTGCATTATTAAGGTCTTGCAGGGTTTGTAGAATATGCGTGAGCGGCTTGCGATCTTGCAACTCGCGCAGCCCGGGCGTGTTAGGCGAGCTCACGTTTACTGCAAAATAATCTACATAATTAAACAGCTTCTCAAAACAAATCACATAATCGTTTACAGCCTCGTCGTTAGGCGTTGCCTTATTTTTGCCTATGTTACCACCTATGAGCACATGGTTTTTATGTCCCAATTTAGGGTTTTTCTTTAACCGTTCTACAGCCGCGTCTACACCGCCATTATTAAATCCCATGCGATTCACGATCGCGCTGTCTTTTTTAAGTCTGAAGAGGCGTTTTTTAGGATTGCCGTCTTGCGGTAGTGGCGTGAGTGTCCCTATTTCTATAAAACCGAATCCCAGGTCTGAAAACTCTTTAAAAGCAGTTGCATTTTTATCAAAACCCGCGGCCATGCCCACTGGATTTTCAAAGGTAAGCCCGAACAATTTTCGCTGTAATGCAGGATGCTGTGGTTTGTAATGCTTTCGCGAAAGCAAACTAACACCAGGTAACTTGTTCAATAAATTTAAACTCCTAAAAGAGAAATAATGTACCGCCTCTGGGTCAAAGGCAAAAAGTACCGGTCTAATTAACGTTTTGTACATAAGAATAAGGTTGCACAAAGTTACAATCCTTAAATGTTTATTACATATTTTTGTAGCTCTAAAAAATAGATAGATATGAGTAACTACGATGTGATTGTTCTGGGTAGTGGACCTGGTGGGTATGTGACTGCAATACGTGCATCACAATTAGGATTAAAAACCGCTATTGTAGAAAAAGAATCGCTAGGTGGCGTGTGTCTTAACTGGGGTTGTATCCCGACAAAGGCGCTTATTAAAAGTGCTGACGTGTTTAACTACCTGAAGCATGCGGCAGACTACGGCCTGAAAGCAGACAATGTAGACAAAGATTTTAACGCTGTTGTAAAACGTTCTCGCGATGTGGCAGACGGTATGAGCAAAGGCGTACAGTTTTTGCTCAAAAAAAATAAGATAGACGTAATCATGGGTTACGGCACGGTAAAAAAAGGAAAGAAAATTGAGGTGAAGGCCGAAGATGGCACCCTATCTACCGTAGAGGCTAAACATATTATTATAGCCACAGGCTCAAAATCACGTGTGTTACCTAACTTGCCACAAGATGGTAAAAAGGTAATAGGTTACCGCGAGGCAATGACCCTTAAAGAACAGCCTAAGAGACTAGTGGTTGTAGGTTCAGGCGCCATAGGCGTAGAATTTGCTTATTTCTACAACGCGATGGGAACCGAGGTTACCATTGTAGAATATCTGGACCGCATCGTTCCTGTAGAAGACATAGACATTTCTAAGCAAATGGAGCGTAGCTTTAAGAAAACAGGTATAAAAGTGATGACCTCTAGCGAGGTTACTAAAGTAGACACCAGCGGTGCAGCGGTTAAAGTAACCGTTAAAACTGCCAAAGGCGAAGAAACCATAGAAGCAGATATCGTGCTAAGTGCAGTAGGTATCGAGACAAATTTAGACGCTATAGGGCTGGAAGATCTAGGTATCTCTACAGACCGCGGCAAAGTGCTTGTGAACCAGTGGTACCAAACTAACATACCCGGATATTATGCAATAGGCGACATTACCGCTGGACCAGCACTAGCCCACGTAGCGAGTGCCGAAGGTATTTTATGTGTAGAAAAAATAGCAGGCTTGCATGTAGAACCCCTAGATTACGGCAACATACCTGGTTGTACCTATGCAACACCAGAGATTGCAAGTGTAGGAATGACCGAGGCGCAAGCGCTTGAGGCTGGACATGAGATTAAGGTTGGTAAATTCCCGTTCAGCGCGAGTGGTAAAGCGCAAGCAAGTGGCACGACCGAGGGATTTGTAAAAGTGATTTTTGACGCAAAATATGGTGAGTGGTTAGGCTGTCACATGATAGGCACCGGTGTCACCGACATGATTGCTGAGGCTGTCGTGGCGCGCAAACTAGAAACCACAGGACACGAAATCTTAAAATCTGTGCACCCGCACCCTACGATGAGCGAGGCTGTTATGGAAGCCGTTGCAGCTGCATATGATGAGGTGATACATTTATAGATATTAGCTTTTAGACACATTTAAAAAATCCCGGATTCCTTTCATTGGAATCCGGGATTTTTTATGCGTCATGTTCTAAAAGCGGTTGTGACAAACGTTTTTATCCCAAACAATGCATTCCTAAAAAAGCCAAAACTCAACGACTCAACAATGCATCTCAAAATTCTGAATTCTTAGATGGAATGCGATATTTTTTTGGGCTATCTATGCTATTGCAAGCTACTTTATAAGCAGCGCAGTTGTTCAAATTTCCCATGGTCAGTTATGGATGTGGTGCACGGGACACCTTTTACGCATGTACGGTTACAAAATACCAACTTACGTCAATTAAAAAAACCCAAGCAAATAACTTGGGTTCTCAAATATTTTAACAGGTAAAAAAATACAATTTGTACTTAAAAGGTGAATCCAACAGAAAGTTGGAATACGCTGTTTTGTTGATTAAAATCATCAGAACCATCAAAATCATTAATATTAGAAAGACCAAAGTTGCTGCGAGCAGAAAAATTCAACCCGTTATTAAGTTTGTAACCCAAACCAAGACCAAGCGCCAAATCCAACGTGCTCAAATCATCTTTAATATCTTCTGTTGCAGATTGCGTCGTGATAACACCAGTATCGGAGGTAGTGGTTGTCGTGCGTTCCCGCTCAGCAGAAAGCAAGACACCTATTTGTGGACCTGCTTCAATGCTCAGCCCCTCATAAACATAGTACTTTGCCATAATAGGTATATTTAAGTAATCAAGTTTATCGTCAGATGCAACACGACTCGTTCCGCCTAAAAAATCTGGTTCGGTAAACGATAGCGCAGCTCCTTGAGAGGAATATAAAAGTTCGGGTTGCACCGAGAACTTGTTAGAAATCACAATTTCTGCGATACCACCGAAGTGAAAAGAGGTACGTATACTATCATCTCTGGTAAAGTCACCTACGATAGTTGCTAGATTGAGTCCTGCCTTAACACCAAATTTTACATTTTGAGCATTTGAAACTCCCATTGTTAAAGCAACAAATGCTACGGATAATACCAATTTTTTCATTATTATAATGTTATAAGATAGCGTTTAAAGATAGCAAAAATAGTAACTTCTTAAAAAAATATTTAAAAGACGCTTCAAAAACTCAGAGAACTAATAATCTAGATATTAACTACTTGGGACCTATAATTACCACCGCTTCAAAAACTCAAAATCCCGAGCGCGTACCCGTTCAACCCAAAACCACTTATCACGCCAGCAGCGTGTTTTGAGATGTAGGAAACATGTCTAAAGGCTTCCCTGTTCATTACATTAGAAATATGTACCTCGACCACAGGAACAGCTATGCCTGCTACCGCGTCGCCTATAGCGACTGAGGTATGGGTGTAAGCACCCGCATTGAGCAAAATGCCCTGCGTGCCGTCTTGTGCAGCGTCGTGTATTTTATTAATGAGTTCACCTTCTACGTTAGATTGAAAATAGCTAAGCTTATGATTAGGAAAGGTCACTTGTAACACCTTAAAATAATCTAAAAAAGTTTGGGAACCGTAAATTTCTGGTTGTCGTGTGCCTAATAGGTTTAAATTAGGACCGTTTATTATTAGTATGTTCATTATGCGCTTTATTTCTTTTTGATAGTAGGTCTCTGTTTGTACAAAACTATCTGTATTTCTTCGCCTACTTTCAGACTGGTCATTAAGTTAATAGTTTCGCCAGTGCCGCCCAGCAACATTAATTTTGCGGTATTACCTGGCTCAGTTCCTTCATTAATCGCTTTTATAACAATGGTATTTACGCCTTCGGCAAGATTGAAGTCGAAGGTCTTTGCATTTTTCTCAAGTGCATAACTCCTTACAAATTCTTTTCCGTTTAAACTGATAGCAATTTTGTCGTTATCTACGGTACCAGGATCTGAAATTTGCATTTTTAAATTTTGCTTTTCCCAGATAACGTTAACTTTCTCACCACCCTTCAAACTATTGCTTACAAACCTATTCATAAATCGGCTCACATCTACCTTTTCCTTAATACTATCTGCTACTAACCTGCTGCGTTTAACGCGTTCTTCAAACTTGTCTGTTCTATTTTTAATCTTAGCAAAGGCGTTTAACTCAAGTTTACCGTCTATACAGCTCGTTAAATCATCGTAAAAGCCTTTAAAACTTCCGTTTATTGTGGCACGGTCATTTAATTTTCTGGTGCGACCGGTAAAATATACGTAGCAAAAGTCAAATCGCGTCACATCAGATTTAGTATAGACCGTGGCAACTTCCCTAAATTCGATGGTGTTTTTTTTATCGTCAAACCGGCCTACGATAACAGATTTAGTCTCGTGCGCGCCACCGGTATCTGTGTACGAGTAGCCCTTTATCATTCCTTTAGATTCAGAAAACGCAACCTTGTAAGCTATAAATGTGCTGTCGGGCAGTTTCAAAAAACCCAAATACTCGTAATCTTGAGCCTGCACTTTTGTAAGACCGAAGAGTAAGATTATGAGTAATACAAAGTAGTTTTTCATTATTATATTTTATATTTGACAAATATAACTAACAAATTTTTCTGATATGAAAACTAAATTGACATTAGCATTTATGGCCATTTTTATGATGGTGAGCAACCTGAGCTTTGCTTCTTTTCCGGTAGAACGTACCGTGGTTACTACAAGCAGCAATGAGACTGCCGTTAGTGAGGCAACGGTAACTTTATCCTCGCCTGCGGCGGTATCTCTTAGCGAAGAAATGTGGATAGCTGCGGGACTTTGGCTTATTTTAGGTGGCTTTGCAGCGCACAGATGGTATCTGGGTAGCCCAATAGGTTGGAACATTCTATTTATACTAACCTTAGGTGGTTTAGGTGTATGGTGGATTATTGACGGTATCGATATCCTTACGGATAGCTGGGACTAACCGCAAATAAAGTTCTCTAAGGGCTGCTCATGGAGCAGCCTTTTTTATTTACTGTAAATCGTCAGTGAACTGCTGCTGCGGGACAAGATAAAACAAGTGCCGTTAAATCGTGCAACTTGCATAATACTGTACCTTGCATGACGTTAAGGATATCTCTTTAAAAAAGCAACTTGCTTTATGGACTGGAGCACGGCTATAAAATCTTTTTTGCAATATGCCCGGCTAGAACGCAGCCTGGCGGCAAACTCCATACTCGCCTATAAACGCGATTTACATAAACTGTCCACGTGGTTAGCGTCAAACAGCATGACCGCTGTGCCAGACACTATTACAACGGACACCTTGCGCAGCTATATTTATGAGCTTGCCAAAACCGTACAACCGCGCTCACAGGCGCGTGCTATGAGCAGTCTTAAGGCCTTTTTTCAGTATTTAATACTAGAACGCCACCGTAAGGACAACCCCATGGAGCTTATAGAGGCGCCGCAGTTAGGTCGCAAACTGCCCGACACATTAAGCACCCAAGAAATAGACCTGCTCATTAACGCGGTAGACCGTTCCACGCCCGAGGGCGAGCGCAACCGCGCGATCATAGAAACCCTATACGGTTGCGGCCTGCGCGTGAGTGAGCTGCTTAGTTTAAGGTTAAGTGACCTGTTTTTTGACGAGGGTTTTATAAAAGTAACGGGTAAGGGAAATAAGGAGCGTTTTGTTCCCATAGGCGATTTTACCATAAAAGTTATACAGCTGTATCGTAACGAGATACGTGTGCACAACCAGCCGCAGCCTAAACACACAGACACCTTGTTTTTAAACCGCCGCGGCGCTGGTCTCACGCGTGCCATGATTTTTCACATTATTAAACAACTCGCTATAAAAGCCGGTGTAAAAAAGACCATAAGCCCGCACACCATGCGACACTCGTTTGCAACGCACTTGTTAGAAAATGGTGCTGACCTGCGCTCCATACAGCTCATGCTGGGTCACGAGAGTATTACCACTACCGAGATTTATATGCACGTGAACCGTGTGCACCTCGCAAAGGTTATGGAAAAACACCATCCGCGGGCGTAAGTCGTGGCATGATTTTATGTCACAAAGTTTTTATAAAGTAGTATCGTTTGTTTGGAGTTCGCTTTCGCGAAAGCTAACTTTACCAAAAAACCTTTATGAAAACACTTACATTTAAGAACGGTGACAAGCTGGCTGTAATAGGCCTAGGAACTTGGAAATCAAAACCCGGGGAGGTAAAACAAGCCGTTATTACCGCATTAGAAGCGGGCTACAAGCATATAGATTGTGCAGCTGTTTATGGTAATGAGAAAGAAATAGGCGAGGCATTTAACGAGGTGTTTTCTAAAGGCGACATAAAGCGGGAAAACGTTTGGGTCACCTCAAAACTGTGGAACAATGCGCACCTACCTGAAGATGTCGCGCCAGCATTAGCAAAGACCCTGAGCGACTTGCAGCTAGATTATCTAGACCTGTACCTCATACACTGGCCAGTAGCTTTTAAGCCAGAGGTAGCAAACGCCAGTGGTCCTGACGACTATTTAACGCCTCAAGAAGCTCCTATAAAAGACACCTGGCAAGCGATGGTCACCCTTAAAGAAAAAGGACTTGCTAAACACATAGGTGTTTCAAATTTCTCTACCACAAAGCTAGATGACCTACTTGAGCACACCACCGAAGTCCCTGAAATGAACCAGGTAGAGTTACACCCATTATTACAGCAACACGATTTACTTGCATATTGTAACCATAAAGGTATACACCTTACCGGGTATTCACCATTAGGAAGTGGGGATCGCAGTGCAAGCATGAAGCAAGAAAATGAGCCCAACATGTTTGAGCTAGAAACCATTAAAAATCTGGCTACAAAGTACAACGCAACCGAAGGTCAAGTGCTTATTGCCTGGTCTGTGATGAGAGGCACTGCGGTTATACCCAAATCTACAAACGCAGGGCGTATTAAAGAAAACCTAGCGGCAGCAAGAATTCACTTTGATATTGAAGATAATAATGAACTCGCAGCGCTAGACAGACGCTACCGCTATGTAACAGGCGCCTTTTTTGAAGTACCAGAAAAAGGGTATGATAATATTTATGACGAGTAACAACCTGCATAATCTTTAATGCACATGGAACTGCTGTCGACGGCAGTCCATCTATAACAGGCAACCGACTCTTTAAGGTTCCATACACAACACGGCAATGTTAGCAAACAATGCGGCTGCTTATGACCGAGAATTGACTTTATGCAGGCGAAAAACCAGCGATTTTACTACTGTTTGCTGCGCTTGTTTAAAAAGATTACGAACGTCGTGAGCCACGGTACGAAAATGGTAGGCTTTCACTGTCAGTTTGTAAATAATTACAGCGGGAGCAGCACTCGAAGCGGTTTTGCGCAAGGGCAGATT
>Ga0136560_1000942_pt1 | contig 14785 bp, 2 predicted proteins | sample AntRauMeHopE1497_FD_104925 | JGI IMG/M metagenome (GOLD analysis project Ga0136560, IMG submission 104925) | Saline lake microbial communities from Rauer Islands, Antarctica - Metagenome Hop E1 #497 | ecosystem: Environmental > Aquatic > Non-marine Saline and Alkaline > Saline | place... | reverse complement strand
CCGACCGACTTTTGCGCCCGCCGGGCCAGCCAGCGGGCGGAACTGCGGAGTGAGTGGCGTGGCGACTGCGCCGCCTAGGCCGGCCGCACTCGCGCCCTCCGCTGTCGTATCTGCGAGCAAAATCGCCCGGGCGGCCTTGTCCTGCTCCCCGATCATGAGGCTGTCGGCAGACGCGTCGAGCCGAAGCCACCCGGGAAGCGCACGTGCGTGGGCGACGGGCTGAATCGCGCGCGCGGCGTGGGCGAGCACTGCTGCTCGGGGCTCAAGCGACCCCGCGCAGCAGAGCAGCGCGGCCCCGATGGCGTCCTCTTCGGTCATGCTCGTGCCTCGGCGCGCCGCCGCGCGCACGGCAGCCTGGGGGGATCCGCACACCGCGAGGCGCCGCACAACGCCTGCCCCACCCGTCTGCAGCGCGACGACCCGTGCGGCCAGGGCGCGGGTCCGTGAGGCCATGAAAGCCAGGCGCACGGCGCTCTCTCCCGAGATGGTGCACGGGTGAAACGGAGGGTTGGGGGCGAGGCCAGCAGGCAGCACCGTGTCGTCGGGAGCCGGCGGCCCCGCTTGCCCGCCCCCCACGAGGGCGACAGGCCGAGGCGAGTCCGGGGTGGAGATGTGCTTGCCGACCAGCGCCGCTGCAAGGTCGCGGCCCCCGTACTTGGACAGCAGGTCCGTCCACGCGTGCGGATCCGCAGCCCTGGCCGCAGCGGCGAGTGCCTCCCCCCATGCCTTGGACGCCCTGACGCCGCGCGCCGCCATCGTGACGGCAGCAAGCCTCTGACGCGAGACCCGCTGCGAGCGAGCGAGCCAGCCGGACACGGACGCTCGGCCCGCCGTCGCCGATGCCGCTGCTCCCGCTGGGGCGGCTGCCGAGGCGGCGGCGGCTGCAGTGCCCCTTGCCACGCCGAGGAGGAGGGCGCCCCCGTCGGCCTCCCGGGCGAGCACAGCCGCGAGAAACGGAGCGCCCCAGCCTCCCAGGGCCGCCTCCTCCTCTGAGCCCGTCGCTTGCGCGCGCGCGGTCAGGCTGGGCCGGCGCTTCCTGGAGACGGAAGCCTTGCCGGCCGGAGCGCCGTCCGCTGAGGCGGCAAGCAGCTCTGCGAGGAGCAGCTGGTGCGGGGAGCCGAGCGCCACGCCCGCCCGTGTCGCCGCCCAGACCACCGCACAGGCGGCCTCAACGGGCTCCTGGCCCCCCGGCCGGGCCTCGTGCGCTGCCGTGCAGGCCCGAAGCGCCAGGAGCACGGCCAGCGGTGTGGCCGTCCCGCGAGCGCCGCTTGCAGCGTCCGCGCGGCCCAGGCACTTCCGTGCCGCCTCCTGTGCGATCTCAAACAGTGCCGCGGGCGATGCCTGGGGCCGGAACGACGCCTCCGGCGGGAGCCTTCCGGCCTCCATGGCTGCCGCGAGCATATCGCCGTCGGTGAGAAGCAGGCCGGCGCGACGCAGCCCGGACGAAGCCTCAGCAGCGGCAGCGGGGGGCGAAAGGTCGCCCGGCTTGGAAGCCCGACGGTGCTTGCCGCCCGAGCGCAGAGCGTCGGCCGCCGAAGGGCGGCCCATCAGCGTCACAAGGGCCAGCGCCGCCCGATGCCTGAGCGTGGTTGCCGCAGCCGGCACCTGGGCATCGCAGCCCGCGGCAGCCACCAGTCCGCGCGCATAGGCCGAGCCCACCTTGCGCCACTGCGGCCCGGCCACCGCCAGGGCCGCGCCCGCGGAATCGCCCTCGGCGATGGCCACGGCGAGTTCCAGCGGGAGCGCGGACTCGGACGCGGCCACGCTGCTCCGGCCTGGTCCGCCCCTTGTCCCCACGGTCGTCGAACTCCCCGCAGGCTCACGCGCCGGCCCGCCCGGCATGGCCCTTGCCAGCGCATGCGCCCCCGACGCTGCGGCGAGCACGGTGCGAAGGCTCCTCTCCCGGAAGCCGTGCACGGGCGACGATGCCGTCCTGGTGAAGCCCCGAAGGCCCGCCATGCCGCCCGCGGCCGCCGCGCACTCCCAGTCGGCATTGCGAAGCTGACCACCAGCCCACTCAGGGCCGCTAGCGCCTGCCGGGACGACCGATGCGGTCGACGCAGTGCTCGGTGGGCCGGGGCTGAGGCTCGCCAGCACCCTGGGCAGCCCCGCGCCAGCGGCTGCGAACGCGGCTGCGTGCCTCGCCTCGATCTCGCTCCCCGGGCCACTTCCGCTGTCCGGCGTGGCCATGCTGACCGGTGCAGGGCGCTGCAAGGCCGATTCGGCGAGCGCCGCTGCGGTTCGCCGTGCCTCCCTGCTGTTGCCGCAGCGCGCGGCGAGCACCGCTGCCGCGGCAGCGACGGCGGCAGACGATCCGCGGCCGTGCTGGCCGAGCAGTCCCGCCACCTCTGTGGCCAGGGATGGGCACCAGACTCCCGGCGTGGCGACTGCTGCAGAGCGGGAGGCGATGGCCGCGGCGCCGGCCTCGGCGGGGCGGGCCGCGGGCGAGGTCGCGTCGGCCAGCCCCGCAGCCGTGACGGCGAGGGCCGCGCTGGTGGCCAGGGAGTCGGCGAGCGCGGCTGCCACGTCGCCACCGAACGGGTCGTGTCCGTGGACGGCCGTCCAGGCGGACCGCGCCTCACGCCACGCAGCGAGAACCAGGTCGGGCCGCCCGGCCTCCGCTGCGGCCGCGGCCGAGAGGGCCACGGCTGCAGGGTCAAAGGCAACGGCCGCGCCCCCAATCTTCGACGAGCAGGATCGCTGAGCCGAGGCAGCGAGGGCCGCGAGGCATTCCAAGGCGTCGGCACCCGCGCCCGACGCGAGGACGGCGGACGCCCCTACCACTGCCACCGCCGCACCGAATGGTGCGCCATTGCTCGCAAGCAGCGATGCAACATGCCTCAGCGCCTCGTGGGGCCGCCCCGCCCGGAGCAGCGCGAAGCCCATCGTCGACCACGCCTCGCTCGCGCCGGCGCCTGCACGCACCCGACCGACAGCCGGCAGCGCCGTCGTGGCGGCAGAGCCTGACACCACGGCCGAGCCGGCAAGGGCCGACGCCCAGACGCCCGTCCCGTCGCGCAGGGAAGCCAGCGCCGACATGCGTCGCTCTGCCTCGGCCTCTTGCCTCGGGCTCAGCGCGCCGCTCGCGAGGAGGGCGTTGGCCGCTCGCTCCAGCTCTGCGTCTGCGCCGGCCTCCTCATCGTCCTCGTTCTGTTGATCGTGCGCCGCCGGTGCGGGAGGCCGCGGCCGTGCGCCTGGCGCCCCGAGAGGCGATGGTGGGGGTGCTGTTCCATCCGGCAGGGGAGTCCGGGGCGGCGCGGGACTCGACTGAGCCGTGCTGGTCGCGCCAGCCTCTGATTCCGCCGGTTTGGCGCCGCGCTGCGACCCGGATCCGCCTGCTCGGCTCGGGAGCATCGAGGGCAGCGCCGGAGGCGAGCTGTTCCGCCACTGCCTGGAGAGCGGCAGCGGGGTGCCCTCGCTGGTCCCGCCTGCCTCGCCCGCGCCCTCATCGTCCCCCGGCTTTGGCTCCGACCCGTCATCGGGGCCCCGTTCCATCGAGCTGCGCACCCTGGCCAGCTCCATGCGACGCCTGTGCTCCCCGGAGCGCAGCGCCGCCATCGTTGCCTCCGACCTGCGACGGAAGCGTGCTACCTGGGACGAGGCCCGCCTCGCGCCGGGCGGTCTGGGCGCCATCGCCGCTCCCGCACATGCGGCTCTGTCGACGACGACACTCACCGGCTGTGCGGCACCCGCTGCCGCGCCGGCAGCGGCAGCGGCAGCGGCATCGTCCCGCGCGGCCCGGTCTCGATCCTCGGCGTCACGATCAGCCCCGGCGGCGTCGTCCTCGCCGTCACGATCAGCCCCGGCGGCGTCGTCCTCGGCTTCACGATCAGCCCCGGCGGCGTCGTCCTCGCCGTCACTCTCCTCCACCGTGTCCAGGGCCTCGCCGGGCGTGGCGGCCGTCCTCCGGTCCGCGGGCTCCGCCGTCAGGTCGGCGCCCCTTTGCCGCCGCTCCTCGGCCCCGAGCTCGTGCGCCACAAGGACCAGGCTGTGCCTCCGGACCCGACGCAGCCGCTCGAGCCGCTCAAAGGCGCCCCGGGCGGCGTCGACGCGTCCCGCGTCGCCGAACCGTCGCATGAGCGCCAGCCACGCGGCCTCGGCGTGCACCCCTGCCAAGGCCGAGCCGATGAGCTCCCGCACACCGGGCGTTCCAGGCTGTGCCGCGCTTGCGGCCGCGACGGAGACCGCCGAGGCCCGCTCCCCCGCGAGCTGCCTGCTCCCCTCCATCGCTCGGAGCGCGGAGACGGCGTCGGCGTCTCGCACCGAGTCGGCCAGGGCGATCGCGAGCGATGAGTACGCGGCCGCCACCTCACCGGCGCGGACCGGCGCGCCCCCCTCGACCAGCTGCAGGCACCGGGCCGAGTCACCCGGCCGCCCCGCCGATGCCAGCACCCTCGCGCACAGGCAGCCGACGGCGCCGGTGCACAGCAGGGCCTCGTCATCGGCCAGCGAGGGCACGCCGCCGGCCCGCTTCCAGGCCTTGAGCGTGTACGGCGCCCACACGTGCGCGCCGGCCCGCCCGGCATCGCCGGCAAAGGGGTCGGCGAGGCGCATCTGCTCCGACAGGGCCGCTCGCTCCGCTGACCGGAGGGCCTCGCCGGCCCGGCCGGGCCGATCCACGGCAGGGGCGAGGAGGGCGGCGAGGGCGGCGCGGGTCGGCGCCACGCCGGCCCTGGCCATGACAGCCGCGAGGGCGTCTGCCCGCGTTGGGGTCCCGGCGGACGCGCTCAGCCACATCATCGCCTCGAACGAGCCCGGCGATGCCTGGGCCGCCACCGAGTCCGGGGCCCTGCCCCCCAGCGGGCCGTGCTCCTCCCCCATGGTCGCTGGCCGGCCGTGCTGCGACGCGCCGGGAGCCTCCAGGCTCTGGAAGACTGCCTCGGCCGCCGCCAGGAGCTCGCCCGCGCTGTCCGCATCGGCGTCGGCCGGGGCGGCCGCGCGGCTGCCGGGCTCCTCGCTCCGTGCCTGCCCCGCGGCCCGTGCCAGAGCGCGTATCATCGCTTCGTGCGGCAGTGCAGAGCCGGCGCAGCACAGCCGCGTCATCGACCGGAGGAACGCCGCTCTGCCCGCGGCGACGCCCCCCGAGGCCGAGCGGGCCAGGATGTCCGCGGCGGCTGTGCTGGCGTCCCCCGTCGCCCCGGCAGCGCGCCCCGCCCAGGGACCGACGAGGCGGTCCATGGCGGCGGCGGCCGCCCCCGCGTTCCCGCTCGCGCAGAGGCCCCGTGCCATGGCGGCCGCACAGCACGGGCTGCCCGGGTCGAGGTCGGGGAGGCCTGCCCACTCGTCGACCAGCCCGGCGGGCGGCCGGGGCCCGAGGCCGGCCCGGAGCTCGTCGAGAAACATGCCGTCGTCGTCGTCGTCGTCGGACGACGGCCGGATGGAGCTGCGGCGAGCGGAGGTCGCTCGCGGGTGCGGGCGGACCGAGCCCCCCTCGGCCCGCGCAGCCGACGCGATCTCTGCCCCGGTGGCCGACCACGTCGCGGCCGCCGCGGTGATTTCTCTGTGCACCTGCTCCGCGGCGGAGACCAGGCCCGCGCCGGCCAGCGCCCCGAGCAGAGCCGCCACCGCCGATGTGCCGCAGGCGAGGAGGGGAGACCGGGGGACGCGCCGCGAGGAGATGTGGCCCCACTCCCACCGCCCGTCCCGCCCCTGGGAGGCGATGGGCGCGCACGCCGCGGCGGGGGTCGTGTCGAGGCCGCACACGGCCGCGGCAGCGGAGGCGATGGCCCCCGCCGCCCCCACGGCCGCGTCCCCACTCTCTAGCCCCGTCTCGCGTAGCTCGGCGAGGACCACCGCCGCGGCGGGGCGCATGGGCAGGGCGAGCCGCGAGGCACCCCCGGTCGCGGCCTGGATCTGTGCCTGCGTCGACGCGCAGAGGACGTCAAACAGGACGGCGGCGGCGAGTGGCATCCCCGCGTCGCCGTACGATCGCACGAGGCAGTGGATGCCGGCCTCGGACGGCACCGCGCCCGCCCGAAGGTGCTCCAGCAGGCAGCGCTCGGCTGCAAGGTGCCCTCCGGCGGCGGCGGCGGCCTCGACAACGCAGTCCACGAGACGGCCCGGGGAGCCGGGGGCGAGAGTCCCGCCCGCGTGCCCGGGGCGCAAGAACTCCGATGCCGTGCGCGCAGCGCGCATGGATGAGGTCTGGAACTCGGCACGGGCCAGCGCGCGCGCTGCCGCGGCCGCAAGGACCGCGCGGTCCTCGCCCGTCGCTTGCCCAAGGCGGCCCATCCCCGCCCGGACCACCCGTGCCGCAGTGGCAAGCAAGCCCGCCCGGCCGCACGCCAGCACGGCCAGCGCGTACGAGTCTGCCACGGCCGCGTGCGACAGGTCCGCTCCCCCTGCACCGCCTATCGCCGCCGCGAGAAGCGAGAGGGCTCGGTTCGCCTGGCCCGTCCTGGCATACGCACCAAGCCGGTCGACAAGAGCTGGCGCGGACTCGAGGGCCGCCCTGTCCAGCTGAGCGGCCTTTGCCCTCGAAAGTACCCGTGACGCGGCCTGCGCAACCTCCGGCGGCGCCAACATGCCGCCAGGCCCCAACCCAGCCCCGGGGCTTGCTACTCTCACAGCAGCGGCAGCCATGCGGGGCGCTGTCCGGGAGCTGTGACAGCAGCGTGAGCAGCGGGGTTGAGCAATCCGAAGCCCACGCTAATTCGGCTCGAGCGAGTTCCCAGGCTCCAGCCGGCCGATCACCCCGGCTGCACTGTCCCAGCAGTCGCTCACCACTACCTCCCCAAATTTGAGGCCGCGTGGCGCGTGTGTGCACGGTCTGGCCCAAGCGGGGGGGCATGGAAAGGCGCATCGCACGGCCACGCATTGGTGGCTGAATCAAAGATGCGAGAGCCTGTTCGATTCTGCTCGGCACTCATCCGCACCAGCGCCCTGGCAAGCCCCGCAAGCCGGGCCGAATCGACCAGCGTCGCACCCTTGGTGGCCAGCGCGCGGCATGGCGGCTGGCGGCCCGCCGATGGGCTGTGCGGACGAGGCCGACCTTGACCACGCGCTCGCAGACGCGGACACCGGCGGCCACTCGCTCTTTGGCTTCATCGACGTGACGAAGGTGTGGGCCCGCAACGAAACGACGGAAGGCTCGGCTGCCGGCGTGCTCAAGCCGTGGCACAGGCGTGCGGAGCCAGTCCCGTTTGTTCTGAGCGCCGACGAGGACCCCGAGCTCATCATTCACATCCCCTTCAAGCAGGACGTGATGATCAGGTCCGTGGCGTTTGGCTGCGGCGGCGGCGAGGAGGGCAGCGCCCCGTCGGTCGTGCGACTGTTCGCCAACCGCGAGACGCTGGACTTTGAGACCGGGCACGGCCTCGAGCCGTCCCAGACACTGGACACCGTGGTGGCCGACGCGTCCGCGGACGCCGACCACCCCCTGCGGCCGGACCGGTTCCGGAGCTGCTCGTCCGTGACGGTCTTCGTGACCGACTCGGTGGACGGCGAGGGCACGCTGCTCTCGTACATCGGCTTCAAGGGCAAGAGCGTCGGGGGCAAGCGCCAGCCGGTGAGCGCGGTGTACGAGCTGGTGGGTGCGCCCACCAAGTCGTCCGACCCCCTCGACGTGCCAAAGTTCGTGAGCTGACGGAGCGCCGGAACCCCGCCATTGGGCCGTCGGGCGGCGGCGCGACACACGCCCAGCCGCGCGCGCGGCACAAGAGGCACACGCAGCACGGTCACTCTGCCGCCTCATGCCTTTGCCGCGGGCTCCCCCTCTGCGGCCAGCAGCCCCTGCCCCACCGCGACCCCCAGGAGCGAGATCCGCGAGGCGGCCGGGCCGGGCACGAGCCGCGGGATGCGCGAAGGCTGCCCGCCGGCCCTCACGCTGCGCCGGGACCCCATCACGGGCGGCCGGCCGGCAGCGGGGCGGCCGGTGTCGAGCCGGACCGCGGGGGCGGGCATCGAGGCCTTGCGCGGGAGACGCCTCGCCCTCGGGCGAGCGAGCGCCTCGATCCTGCCGCTCGAGGCCGCTGACGTCAGGGAGCGGATCGCTGCGACAGAGCCCCCCGACGATGCGGTAGAGCTGCGCGGAGTCGACGACGTCGCGCGGCCCTCTGAGCCGGAGACGCGGCGGCGGCCAGAGGCGGACACGGGGCCGTGGCGAGAAGCAGCTCCGGCTCCCGTGCCGGCCGGCGGGAGGTCGCCGAGCGTGCGTCGTTGTCTGAGCCTGAGCGCGGCGCGCGGTGTCGCCGCCGGCTTTGCCGCCGCCGGCGGCCCTCCCGCCGCAGGGCGGGCCGACGACGGGCGAGATGAGGCCGGGCGCTGCATCGCGGACGCGAGCCGCAGGGCGTCGGACTTGTACGCGTCGTCGCTGGCCAGGCGCCTGGCCACGCCGACCCGCAGGCCAGTGAGCGTGCGCCACTCGGACGCCGGAAGCCTCGGCCAAGGGTTGGTCCCGGTCATCTCCAGCAGCGCCAGAGCGCACGCCCGGCCCACGTGCTGCCAGTGCTCGGGAGTGTACTTGGGCGCCGGCTGCCGCGGCGTCGGCGGCGGCGTGGCCCGCCCCCCGTCCCCCTTGGCATGCGGCACCTTGCCCGTGCCCCGGCCGGTGCAGTAGTTGCATTCCAGCGTGTAGCACCGGCTGCAGCCCGTCAGCGCGAACGTCCCCACGCGGCCGGAGCCCTCCTTGCTCCTCCCCGCGTCCCGCTTGTCGCTGGACGTCATGTTTTGGGCCGAAAACACCGAGTGCCCCATGTCCACGTGCGCGCAGTGCATCGCCGCGCAGTTGGGGAAGAGCAGGTTCTCCACCTGCGCCGCCGCGCCGGGCAGGTGGTTCCCGTAGAAGAAGCACCCGCGCTTGGCCACGTGGGCGTGCATGTCCAGGTACAGGAACAGCGCGTCGTCCCCGGCGGCGGACGTCGGGCCGGCCGGCGCAGGCTCCGCCACCGCCGTTCCTCCCCGCGCACTCCACAGGCACGCGAGCTGGGACGCCCAGATGGACGGGTGGTCGGCCGGCGACGCCTCCAGCGGCGGCAACGAATGGGCGGCCGCCGCCGCCGCCCCGTCAGCAGCCGCCGGCGGTGCCCCGGCCGACTGCGGCGGGCCGTACACGCGGTTCAGATTCTCCCCCAGGGTGTCTGCGCGGTAGTGCCCCAGGGCCACGCCGTCGGGGTTGAGCACCGGCACGAGCTTGAACACGAAGCGCCGCCGGAGCGCGTCCGCCCTCGGGTCCTCGCCCGCCGGCCGCGTCAGCAGGCGCGCCAGGCCGGCGAAGGAGTGCGTCGCCGGGGTCTCGCCCGGGTGCACTCGGGCCGACACGTAGACCACGGGCCGCCCCGGGAACAGGAGGGGGCGCCGCTCCCCCCCCTCCCCGCCCTCCGCCGGGAGCAGCGGGAGCCCCTGCCCGAACGGCCGGCCCTCCCGCGGCGCGCCCTCGCCGAGCCCATCCTCGGGGGGCGCCGTCACCGTCCACAGCTCGACGCGCCGCCCGCCCCGGGACAGCACCAGAAGCTCACGGGCAAAGTACACGCCCGCCCGCCCCCCGGCAGCCCCCGCCGTCTCGTCCTCGGCGTCGAAGTCAAACGCCGCGTCGCCCTCCGGGCTCGCGCCCGGCCCAGGGCGGAGCGGGAAGGCGGCCCCCCACGGGTCTGCCGCCAGCGCCGCCGGTAGCATCGGGTCTCCCGCGTCAACGGCCTCCCGCAGCGTGCGCCAGCGCCTCTCGCTGCCGGCTGCCAGGCTGTCGTTCCCCAGCGAGTGCTCCAGCGCGTCGCCCATGCGGAGCGCGTCGAGGTACCCGCTGGGGAAGCAAAAGGCCACCGCAAACTCGCACCAGCGGGCCGTCACCGTGCCCGCCGAGTCCGTCTCGGCCTCCGCTCCGTCTGACGCTGCCGCGCTCGGCCATGTCACAGAAAAGCTCAGGGCCCACCGCTTGCCGCCGTCCCCGTCGTCCTCGCTGGCCAGTGCCGCGGGCGTGCGGAGCCTTCGCCACGTCCGCGAGGCCTTTGGCGTTCCCAGGCCGCCGATGATCGACGGCCTGTGGCCCGCCCGCAGCAGCCCCGACTGCCGGTTGTACGGCGCGACCTCGAACCGGATGGAGCGGGCCGCTGCCCCTGCGCCGGTGCCCCGCGCTCCCGCGACGGCGACCGGAAGGCGCACCGCCACGCTCACGTGGAACCACGTCCGGTAGCCCGTGGCGAAAGCCTCACCCTCGCAGTCCGCGCGGGGACACAGCCGGATCACGTTGGAGCCGCGCTGCGACCGGCCGTTGCGGGTCAGGGCGGGCGGGTCGCGCGCAAGCCAAAGCGTCTGCATCGGCCGGGGACGCGGGGACGCGCGCCCTACCGCACAAGCAGGCGTGACGATCCCAGCCGCGGGGCGCGGGGGCAGGCGCTCGCGGGCGTCTCACGCGCTCGACGGTGAGGCAGTTGCCAGAATCAAAATTGTGGCGGACCCGAACGTCGCCGAGGTCGTGCGTTCCCGCCTCCATGGCTCCGCGCCACAGCCTCAGGCCCCGATCGTGGGCCCGCCCCGCGATGCTTGGAGCCGCTCTGTGTGCCCCGGGCAGCCACAGCGCACGCGCAGCTGGGCCGTTGCCCCCGTCGCTCTGTCGTCTGACCACGGCGGCGCGGCCGTGCGCTTCCGGCTGCCCACCCCCGCCACTCCGGGCTTGCGAGCTCGACGTGACATAACCGCGCAGACGATTTCGCGTGCAAGGCGGCCCGATGGCGGCCAGCCGAGCGCCCGGGACCCGCGCCGGGGCGAGGCCGCAGGAGGAGGCGCCGAGAGACCACGCGGACTCCGCGGCAGCCCCGCTGGTGGAGCAAGGCGATGCCCGGGTGGACCGAATCGCCTCGCTCGCGCAGACCGCGCTTGGACTCTCTGGCGAGAGGTGGAGAGCCGTCTCGCGATCAACGGAGTTTGAAGACGCCCTGGTGGCGCTCATCACGGAGCCTGGGACGAGAGCCATGTTTGTCTTCGATGCGGGCGGCACGTTCGGAGCGTGCAGCGATGCCGAGGAGCTGATGGCCCGCCTTCGCGCCGCTGAGGGTGGGCGCAGCGTCGGGCCTGCCCCGCCGACGGCCGCGTTTGTGTGGAAGACGGAGCGCACGGTCCTCCCGCTCGACGAGGCCGCGACCATGCCGCTGATCTCAGGGCCGCTGATCTCGCCCGCGGCCGTGGCGCCGCTCCTGGAGCCGAGCGCGGCCTCTGCGGACGCTCGCGGCGACCGGGGCGTCTCGGCGCCCCCGATGCCGTCGGCGCTGAGCGTGGGGCCGCTGTGGCAGCTGCGCATGCTGGTGACGCAGGTGCTGCGCCCGATGCTGGAGAACCCGGCGAACCGCGACGGGTGGGCCGACACCGTCGCCGAGCAGCTGCGGGTGGACCTGGACGCCTTCTCCGCGGCCGCGGACACCGCCGTGGCGTCGGCGCGCGGGCACACGTTCTTGCCCCTGATGCTGGACGTCCCGGAGACGCTTGACGCGGACGAGGGCGGGCCGGGCGGCGCCGGCGCAAGCCCCGACGCCGCCGGCGCCGCGGAGGACGAGGAGTCCAAGGGCCGGTCCAGCGTGCCTTCGCTGCCCCCGCTCGCGGGGGCCCGGGCGGGAAGGCGCCCCGGGGGGGAGCTAGCGACTGCCGGCGGCGGCGGCGCGGCGGGTGTTGGCGACGGCCCCAGGAGCGGGGCGGCGGCGCCGTCTGTCCCCGCGGCGCTGCAGGGCGCGCGCTCGGCGACGATGCTTGCCGCGACGCCGGGCGCGCAGCAGCGCCTGGAGCGCATGGTGGTGCGGTGGTCGAAGCAGATCCGCGAGGTGCTGCAGCGGCGCCCCGAGCACGCCCTGGGGGCTGAGGACGACGCGCAGGCCGCGTCGGGGGCGGCTCCCAGGGGGCTGGAGGCGGCGGTGCGCGCGGCAGCCGCGGCCATGGCTGCGGCAATCGCCGGGGGGGCGCCGTCCGCGGGAGCGCCAGCGACTGCCCCGGCGGCCGGCAGCGACCCGGGTGGTGCCGCGGGCGCCCCGGCTCCGCCGGATGTGCTCGCCGCAGAGGCCGCGGCGTTCCTGGAGAGCCTTTCGGCGGACGCGGCGTCCGCCCCGGGGGCGCTGTCTGAGCTGCGCTTCTGGGAGGCGCGATCCCGCCACCTGGACGACATCATGACGCAGCTTCTGTCCGGGGCGAGGAAGCGGGCGCTGCTCCTGCTGGACGCCGACGGCTCGGCGTACGCTGACTCCTTCGCCTCGGTCATCGCCGAGGCCAACGCCGCCAGGCGGGAGGCCACCTCCAATGCCCGCGTCCTCAGGCCCCTCCGCGACAGGCTGCAGGCCCTGGACGTCGCGCCCGATGTGGAGGGCGCCTGCCGCGAGTTCCGGCCGCTGATGCACCAGCTGCTGCTGGTCTGGCAGCACGGGCCGCACTACGCGCAGCCCCTGCGGCTTGTGGTCATCCTCCGGCAGCTCTGCAACGCCGTCCTGCGCGCGGCGCGGCGCACCGTCCCCGGGCCCTGGCTGTTCCGGTCGCTCCTCTCGGGGTCGGACGAGGGCGGGGCCGAGGCCGTGGCCCGGCTGGAGGACGTGCTGCACGCCTGCGCGCAGCTCCAGACCTCCTTCTTCGACGTCAAGGCGCGATCCCAGCTCGAGGTCCCCTCCAACCCGTGGCGCCTCCGCACCGGGGCGGTCTTCGCCCGCGTCGAGTCCATGGTCGACCGCTGCCACGACCTCCTCGACGTCGCGCGCACCTCCCGCCAGTTCGGGTCCCTGCGCTCCCTGCACGTCGGGGGTCCCAAGGGCCCGACCCTGACGGCGTCGGTGCGCGGCGTGATGCGCGATTTCAGGTCGGCCGTCGCGGCGCTCACGTCGTCGCCGGCCGTCGTCGGGACGGCCGCCCACGGCCTGGCCCGGCGCGCGGCTCGGGCCGCGATGGACGCGGCCGAGGAGGACGCGGAGGGCCTGCCATCCGGCGCGGGAAGGGCGGCCCAGGGAAGCGGCGTCGCCGCCGCGAGGTCACGGTCGCACCGTCGCGCGCACGGGCGATGGGGGCGGGACGCGCTCGAGCGCGTCGCGTCGGGCGCGCTGGACGCGGCTGCGTCGTCGACCGTCCTGGACGTCGCCGCCGGGGGCTGGGACGACGCCCTGTACTCGTTCCGCGCCGCGGTGGCGGCCCTGGAGCGCCGCCTCGCGGCCGTGCTGTCGCAGGCCTTCGACGGGCAGTCGTCCCTGTCCGACCGGCTCGACCTCCTCGAGTCCTTCGCCCCCGTCCTCTCCCGGTCCAGCGTGTCCGCCGAGGCCAACCGCCGCCTCCTCCAGCTCATCCAGGAGGCGCACGCCGACGTGCGGGACGTGTCCGGGATCTTCGCCGAGGGCCGCGCGGACCCGCCGCTGCCGAGGAACGCGCCGCCTGCGGCTGGCGCGATCGCGTGGGCGCGGGGGCTGTCGGAGCGGGCCCAGCGGCCGGTCACGCGCCTGCGGCGGCTTTCGCCGGCCGTGATGGGCGGCGAGGAGGCCGAGCCCCTGCGGCGCGACTACACGTCCCTGTCCCGGGCGATCGTTGACTTTGAGCGCGGGGTGGTGCGCAAGTGGGCCGCGAGGGCCCAGGAGCGCGCGGACGCCCGCCTGGACAGGCCCCTGCTCCGATGGGAGTGGGAGCACGGCGACGGCGACGGCCGCGGGCCGGAGGACGACAGCGGCGACAGCGGCGACGAGGGGGGGTCGATGGCGCTCGGCGGCGCGGCCGGGGGCCGTGGCAGCGGCGGCGACCTGCTCGCCGCGTCGGCAAGGGGCGGCCGGGCGCCTGGCGGCAGCGGCACGCCCGGCCGGCCCAGCCTGGCACGGATGTCCGTCGGCAGGGCGTCCTTCGCGTCGATGGCGGGCGCCACGTCCCGCGCCGCGCAGGAGTCGCCCGAGTTCCACGACCCGTCGCTGCGGCTGGTGTGCAACCTGGACCCGGCGGTGACGCTGCTGCTGAGGGAGACGGCGGCGCTGCTCCACATGGGCGTCACGGTCCCCGCGGAGGCCGCGGGGCTGCACCTGCGCGGCACCGAGATCCGGTCCCGGGCAGCGCAGCTGGAGATGATCGCCGACGCCGTCAACGACCTCAGGAGCCTCCCGCTGCCCCCCGAGCGGCCCCTCCTCGCGCCAAGGCTCCGAGTCGTCGCTCTCACGCTGACTCCGGGCTTCTCCCGCGTCACGTGGCGGCCGGAGCACAACGATGCCGCTTCGGCGTTCATATCGGACGCCAACGAGGCCGCGAGGGCAGCCACCGCGGACATGCGGGAGGTGCTGGCGGTGGTGCAGGGCGCGCGGGCGAGGCTGATCCGGTGCGCTCTCGCCGGGCGCTGGGTCGCGCCCGCAAGGACGCACCGTCCGCTCGCGCCGGACGCCCTCGGCCGCCGGCTCGCCGGGCACTGGCAGGGCAGGTTCGCCGCGCTGGTGGACGCCGGCCAGGCCACGCAGCGCGGCCTCTCGGAGCTCCGGACCAGGCTGGGAGCGGCGCCGGCGAGCAGAGAGTGGCGAGGCTTCGTGGAGTTCGTGGCACGGGTGACCGAGGCCGGGCTGGTGCGCGCATCGTCTCGCGCGCTGTCCGAGCTGCTGGCGGCGCTCCGGAACGAGCCGGTGATGCCCGCCGCGCAGTGGCTCGGGGCTCACTCCGGGCGCAGCGGAAGGGGCCGCGACGCGGGCACATCCGCCCGGGGCGGCGGCGACGAGGACGATGTCGCAGCGCTGGTGGGGGCGCTCTTTGAGGGAGCGGGGCCCGGGATGACGAGGCGGCAGGACGCAGCGGGCCACGATGACGTGCTCGGGCCGGGAGACGCGACCATGGGAGCGGCCGGCGCTCTGGGCGCCGACGGCGGGGCCGAGGT
>Ga0136560_1000941_pt1 | contig 14792 bp, 12 predicted proteins | sample AntRauMeHopE1497_FD_104925 | JGI IMG/M metagenome (GOLD analysis project Ga0136560, IMG submission 104925) | Saline lake microbial communities from Rauer Islands, Antarctica - Metagenome Hop E1 #497 | ecosystem: Environmental > Aquatic > Non-marine Saline and Alkaline > Saline | place... | reverse complement strand
TGCCCCGCCGCCGCCTCCGCTTCGATGACGTCACTCCGGCACGGAGCGACGCGGCCCCAGCCGCGCCCGCCCGCTCCATCGCCCGCCCCTCGGCCGGCAGCCCCCCGCCCAGGCCAGCCGGCCGTATCTCTACCCCCCTAGGCCCGCCCCTTCGCGTCCGCGCCTCGGCCGCCGCCGCCCCCGCACCCCCGCGCTCAGCCCCCTGCTCCGCCGACCGTCTCGTACGCTGCGTCTCGGCAGCCGTGCGGCGCGCGCGCCTCCGGGCCGCCGGGCAGCACGACGCCGCGGAGGCCGACCTGCTAGCCGGCCGCAGCCCCAGGCCGGGCGGGCTGCCCCCGGCCGCGACCCCCGGGACGGTGGGACGCAGCCGGGAGGGGGAGGACGCGGCGGCAGGGGGCGGGGTGGCGCTCGGCCGGCGGGGCAGGGCTGCCTTGCAACCGGAGGCGGCGCCGTGCGTGCGTCATGCCGCCGCCATCGCTGCCTACGCGCCGGCCAATCCCCCGGACGAGCCGAGGGAGGCCGGCGGGCCGGACCGGGAGGCGCCGGCAGCACCGGCCGGCGGGTTCCCCGGTCAGGGGGCCGCCGCCGACGCGGAGGCCTGGGCAGAGGCGGTGCTGGATGCCGGGGAAGGGGATGTCGTCCCGCGGGCGCCGGCGTGGGAGGGCGAGGCAGCCCTGGCGGGCGCGGAGGCGAGGCTCCTGGCGCTGCTAGGCGGACCCCCGGCCGACCACGAGGCGGACGGGACGGCGGCCGGCGGACCCCCGGCCGGGCGGCCGGAGGCTGGCACCAGCGCGGCCGTGGAGGCAGCGGCAGAGCCGGAATCACCACCCGTGGCAGAGCCGCCGTCCGCCTCGGAGGCCGCGGCTGCACCCGCGACCCGTGAGGCCTGGGTGCAGACGCCCGAAGCAGACGACAGCCTCGGGCTGGCGCAGCGGGTGCGGATCCTGCGCGCCAGCAGCCCCGCCGATGACGTCATCCAGGGGGCCGACGCGGGGCCGGCCGCCGATGACGTCATCGAGGCGACCGGAGCGGCGACGACGCCGGAGCGTCCGCAGTCCATGGACATTCCCGGCGCGGGCGCCGGCCACGCCGAGGAGCAGGGGGGCAGAGCGGAGGACACCGCGGCCGGTGCTGCCGGGGGCGGCGACGCGACCCACAGGGACCCCGCGTCGTCCGACGAGGCAGCCGCGCCGTCCGACGAGGCAGCCGCGCCGTCCGACGAGGCAGCCGCGTCGTCCGACGAGGCAGCCGCGCCGTCCGACGAGGCAGCCGCGCCGTCCGACGAGGCAGCCGCGCCGTCCGACGAGGCAGCCGCGTCGTCCGACGAGGCAGCCGCGCCGTCCGACGAGGCAGCCGCGTCGTCCGACGAGGCAGCCGCGCCGTCCGGCGCCGGGACCGCGGCTGGCGACCCAGAGGCGAGTGCGCGGCCTGAGCAGCAAACGCTCCGCGCCGCCTCGGCCTCGACGCCCCGGCCGGAGCTGGAGCGGTCAGGGCTCGGCCCGACGCGCGCCGCGGCGCTCGCGACGCCGGCGTGGGGGGCAGAGCACGACGACCAGTGGGCCATCGGGCAGAGCCCGGTGACGCCCCCGAGGACCGCGGCCGCGGCTCTGCCGACGCCGGGGACGAGCTCGGTGGAGCGCGCCGCGCCGTCGGTGGCATGGGCCGGGCCGAGTGGGCGAACGCCGCTCCCTGCCGTCTCCGCCTTCAACGTCCGCGCTCTTGAGGAGGCCGCCGCCAGCGACGACGAGGACGACGGCGCCCCCGCGGCGTCGGACGACGTCATCTTCCACGGGGCATCGGACCCACGGGCGTCCTGGGAGCCGGCGCCGAGGCCCCGCGGCCAGGCGCCCACCCCGACCGGCCCCGTCCCCGCCTTTCGCGCTGAGTGGACCCCCGAAACAGGGCGATCTGGCCGGCACGAGAGCCCCGTGGCGCTATCCCCGGCGCTGGCGCGGCTGGACGACCTCCGATTCGCCCCGGCGCGCGGGCGGCCCGCCCCGCCGGCCGCGAGCCGCGCGGACCGATTCGAGTCCCTGCGCGCGCGCATCTCGGGCGCGCTGGGTCTGCTCGCGTGAGGCGCTTCGTGACTTGTTGTGATGCCGGGCCAACGACGACCCGGCTGACGCGCGGCCATCACACCGCCCCACACACCGCTCTGCGCGTCAGACCATGCCCCTGGGGGCGAACTTTCTCGAACCCCGCATGTGCGTCCGCAGCCGGGGGTCCGAAAACACGGCCAGGGAGGTGCTTGCGAGCCGCCGCACGATGCAGGCCTGCGCCAGGGCGAGCACCAGCACCACGCACAGCTCCGCCGAGTTGAACCAGAGGATGCGGGAGTGGGTGTCATCGCCGGCTGCGGGGGTTGGGATGGAGGAGGGGGTTGCATGACGGAGGGCGGGCGGGGAACGGCGCTCGGGCAGGGGGCGGGCGGGGTGCGGCGCTCGGGCAGAGGGTGGGCGGCGGTCCCGGAGGGCCTGGGGATGCCGCGCCGCCGAGCTCACTCATCTCGTTGCGCCGCATCACCACCGAGTAGCTCTGCAGCTCTGCCGCGGCCGTGTCGAGTGAGAGGTGGATCCTCGCTGCGGAGCCGGCCATGGCTGCGAGCGTGGTCCTCGGACCGGCGGCGAGCCCTGCGGCCTGCGCCGCGCCGCTCCCACGGTCGCCCGAGGCCACGAGGGGGTTATCACTGTCGCCGCCGACGACCCATCCGAGCGTGAGCGTGGCCGCCGACCGCCCGTGGTTCGTCGCTCGGATCTCGTACGTTCCCTGCCCCGCCCGCAGCTCCCACATTCCGCTCTGCCGCCGCACCCCCGACCACTCGACGGAGCCCCAGGACCCTAGCACCTGCACGGTGGCAGTGCCCGCCGCGTCGGGCCCGGCTAGGGCGTACCCTCCCCGCACCGTCCAGCCCGCCCTGTCCGCCCCGATGTCCTCGAACAGGGACTGCGTCTCCCCCGGCCCCAGCGAAAAGGAGAACAGCTGCGACGGCTGGAACGCCACGCTCTCCCGCTCCAGGGCGGTCAGCCCCGAGTCGCCGCCCGTCCCAGCCGCAGCCCCCTGCCCCGCCTTGCCGGCCGCAGTGCCTGGCGCGGCCTCCTCCGCCTCCCCGGCCCCGCTCCCAGTGTCCGCCCCCAGTGCGAGGGCAGGCGCCAGTGCGGCGGAAGCCTCCGCCCCGCTGCCCTTGGGCTGTGCCGCCGGCCCGTCGCCCGCCCCCGGCGCACCTGTGTCTGCCGCTGCCGTGGCATCCTCCTCCGACACAGCCGCCTCCTGAGGCGCCCCTGTGTCTGCCGCTGCCGTGGAGGCGGCCTCCTCCGACACAGCCGCCTCCTGTGGCGCCCCTGCCGCCGCTGCTGTGGCGTCCTCCTCCGCACCGGCCACATCCTGGGATGTCTCGGCCGTTGCTTGTGACGGAGCGTCCTCCTCCGCACCAGCTGCCGGCAGGGGCGCCTCGGGCTGGGCCTGCGGCGGCATGACCTCAGCCTCGGGCTGGGCCTGCGACGGCATGACCTCAGCCTCGGGCGCGATTCCCCCGGCGGCGGCCTCGCCGCTGGGCTCGCCTGAGAGGCCCAGTCCCTGACCTGCCGACCTATCCGATGCACCAGCCGGCGGACCTCCCGGCGCAGCCCCGGCACCAGCAGCGTCCTCGTCAGCGACCGAGCCTTCTGTGGCAGCCGCTTCGGGCTTCTCGCCGTCCACCGCGTCCGCTGACTCGCTGGCAGCCGCGCCCACGACCGCCTCCGGAGCAGCTGGCTCGGCTTGCAGCGAGCCAGTCGCACGGAGCTTCCTGGAAGGCTGCCGCGGCGGAGAGATATCCTGAGCCAGCTGGCCCTCGTCAGCCCCAGCACCTGCTAGGGCACACATTGCCAGCCCCACCAAAAATGACGCCGTGCGCATCTCCAACGGAAGGTGAGCCTGCGCGGGCCCGCGGAGTGCTGGCGAGCTGCGGTCGGAATGGTTGTTGGCAGAGCATGCCACGCGTCGTCCTGCAGGCCCTGGCCGCGCTTCGCCGCCCACACGGTGTGCCTGGTGCAGGGCAGGCGTCTGACATGGCCGACGCAGCGAGCGGAGCGGGGGGCGACAAGCCGAAGGAGCGCAAGGTGGAGGATGCTGCTGAGCCCGGGCAGCAGGACGCTGAGAAGCAGGCCATGGCGGCCATGGGAGGCGGCGCCGAGGGAGAGTTTGAGGTGGACGCATCCAAGGTGGAAGCGGTGATGTCGTCGCTCAAGGCAAGGATGACGGAAAAGGCCAAGCTTGAGGCGTCGAGGTGAGCAAAGGGCTGGCCGTCGAGCCTCGCTGGCACGCGAGCCGTGCGGGCATGAGCGTCCTGTGCGTGAGGCAATGCAGCTTTCCTTCGTGTCACGCCAATCCGTGCGCAGGGACGCGCTCCTGGCCGCGGTGGAGGTGTCTGACGAAGACATTGCGGCTCTTGCCGATGCGTGCGGGGCGACCAAGAAGCAGGCGGAGCTGCGGCTGCGGGAGGCCGGCGGCAAGGTGGACGTGGCGCTCGCTCGCATGGTGGGCGTGCGTGTGGCCGGCTCGCACGCCGAGTGAGGCGGGGCGACCGCCTTGGCGACGGGCTGCCGGACGACGGCAGGCGGGTCGGCGGCGCCTGGTGCGCACGATAGCGGCTACGAGCGCGCCGGGGTGGGCTGTGTGCGTGCGGCCTGGCACTGGGCGACGGATGGAGCGTGGGAGGGGAGCGGGCGACGGCTCGTCTCACGAGAGCAGTGCTCCGACCACCAGCACACGCACACTCCTCGCACATGCAGGGCAGTCCGTGAGCCCCGCCAGCCCCGCCGGTCTCAGCCCGAGCCTCCGAAGAACGGGTCCACGCCAGCGGCGGCGGCACCGCCCGGTGCCCCCGCGACTGCCGACGACGACGACTCCGCCGCGGCCACGGGCCCCACGCGGACGCCCGTGGGGTGCTCCCCCGCCCAGTGCGCGACCCAGGCCACGGCCCTGTCGGCGTTGGTCTTGAGCTCCGCGGCGTCGAGCGACGAGAGCTCGACCACGTCGGCCTCCTCGAACGCCGCGCGGGCCTCGTCGGCGCACACCCCCATGATTTCCGCGCTGCCGTTCTCCTGCAGCTTCACGTCGCTGTAGCCGCGGCGGGTCAGCCGGTCGTACAGCACCCGCGTGTCGGCGCAACGCAGCACCAGCACCACGTCGAACCAGCGCTCCGGGAAGAGCTCCGTGGCGTGAAACTCGACCACGCGGCCGCCGCCGGCCAGCTGCTCCTCCAGGTCGTCAAGCAGCCGGTCCTCGCCGTCGTCGTCCAGCACCAGCGTGTCGAACTTCTCGTCCCGGCCCCCGTGGTACCCGCGCTCCCGCACCAGGTCGGACACTGCAATATGCTCCCAGGGCCCGTCCGCGCCCCTGTTCAGCCTCTTCTGCGAGAGCGGGACAGCGAGGCAAGCAACGCAGCAAGGTCACCCCTCGGGCCTCCGACCCTGGGCGGGACTGGGCGCCGCAGCAGCAAGCAGGTACGCCCCACATCTGAGCACAGCCGGCCTCTGGGCCGCAGGCTACTCACGACGATCTCAGCGGCGAGCGTGCTCTTGCCGGTGCCCGGAGTGCCCGTGACGAGGATGTTGGGCAGTCTCCTGACCATCGACCCGTCGTCCAGTCTTGATGCGGGGCTCGCTGACGCCATTGCGGCGGCCGAAGCGCGCGTGTCGCGCGCAGCAAGGGCGTGTGCGGGGCGTCCTCGTGCGGCTCTGCGTGGCCATTCCCACGACCCCGCTGCTGGCACTCTCCGGGTCAGCGGCGGCCGTCACCCCCAACCTTTGTGCACGCGCACCACTCCCCTCGCCGGATCGGCCCGATTTCTGAGCGAGCACGCCCGCAATCGACAATGGGTTTCCTCAAGGCCGGCACGCCCCTGCCGTGGAACAAGAGCCTCAAGCATGCCAAGCACGGTGAGACACGGCCCGCCGGGTGCGAGATGCTCGCCCGAACGGCAGTGCGCGGCTTCTCTGACGCCGTGCCGCGCGCTCTGGTCGTTTGCCGGAGGGTTCGGGATTGCCACGGGCGCTGCGGAAATCGTGACGGGGCGTGCGTCGCCGTCCGCAGTTCGCGAGCACGGCGTCACGCAGCTGATCAATGTGTTCAACAAGGTCCGCACCCGGGCCGCGGACGGCCTTAAGTGGGGTGACGAGGTCGAGTTCCACCTGATCAGGCTGGAGGGCGAAGGCGACGCCCGCCGCGCCACGATCCACCTCATCGCTCCGGCCGTGCTGGCCCGACTGGAGGCCGAGGAGGAGACTGGCGGATTGTGAGCCCGTGGCCGGCGTCTCGCGCGCTCCAGGCGCCCGGTCTGCCCGCCTCGCTTGCCGACACGAGCCTTGCCCGCGCTGCCGCCGCCCCTCGCGCAGCCCCGTCCCCACCGCGTGGCACCCGGAGTACGGACGCTGGATGGTGGAGGCCACGCCCGGACGCCCGTTTGGCGACAAGACGTCGGACCTGCTCCTCGTGGAGCTGAGCATGGCCACGCGACGGCGCCGGATGCGCGCTGCGCTGCCGCCGGGGACCTTCCCCGCGTCCATCACGTGCTTCCCGATGCTCGGCGCCGGCCCTCGCGGCTTCACGACGCCCGCCCTGCCCGTGGGCGGCGGGTTTGCGCGTTCGCCGTACATCCCGGACGAGATCATCAGCCCGCACCCGCGCTTCGGCACTCTCACTGCCAACATCCGCCGCCGCCGCGGCGAGCACGTCCGCGCCATGATCCCACTCCTCGGCGGCGACGACGCGGGGGTGCCCGCCGGGGTGGAGCCGTCCGCGGCTGCGGCCATCCGGGCTGCGCAGGCCGCCTCGCTCGCCGCCCACGGCGCTACGGCGCTTGAGGACGACGGGGAGTCCCCGCTGCGGGAGGAGGAGGTGGCCGCCGCCACCACGGCGGAGTCCCACGCATCGTCGGGCGACAGCGCGGCCGCGGCGTCGTCGGCCGGCCCCGCCGCCTCGGCCCTCCTCGCCGAGCCCGTGGCAGACATGGTCGCTCGCGCCGAGGCAGAGGTCCTGGACGCGCTCCTCGCCTCGTGCCGCACCGCCGCCGCCGCCGCGTCGGCTCGCACCGGCTCCAGCGTGGCCGCGCCGTCCGACGCGGGCGCCGTCGTCCCCGGCTCGGCGTCGCGGCCCGTGGACCTGCCCCCCGATTGGCTCCCCGTGTCGAGCCACGTGCACATGGACGCCATGGCCTTCGGCATGGGCTGCTGCTGCCTGCAGGTCACCTTCCAGGCCAAGGACTTGCGCCAGTCCCGCCGCCTGTACGACACGCTCGGCGTCCTCGCCCCCCTCATGCTCGCGCTCAGCGCCGCAACGCCCGTCGTCAGGGGCCGCCTCGCGGACACGGACACGCGCTGGGGCATCATCTGCGACAGCGTGGACTGCAGGACGCCGGCGGAGCGCGGCGTCGAGGGCTGCGGCGGGGGCGCCCTGGCCGGCTCGTCTGCGGCCGGAACCGTCGCCTCGTCCAAGGTCGCGACGGCCATCGCGGTGGCGGCGCGGGCCACGGACGAGGCGGAGGAGGCGGCCTCGGCGAGCCAGCTGCTGGGATCTGCGGGCGACGTCACACCCGCCGCGGAGGCGGAGGGTGCCGCCGCGACTGGCGCCGGCACCGGCCGCTCGTCGTGCCTCGCCGCCCCGGCGTACGACCCCGCCGCCCCCGCCACGGGCAGGGCCGACGGGGAGCCGTGCGCCGACTGCGGCGCGGACCTCGCGTCCCCCCGGTGGTCCGCGCACCCCGATGCCGCCGGCTCCGCCGCCGCGGCCGGGAGGCACCTCCCCAAGAGCCGCTACTCGTCCATCGACGCGTACATCAGCCCCCGCTCCGAGGCCCCCGCGGGCCTGTCGGACCTGCCCCTGCCCCGGGACGCCGAGGCCGAGGCCCGCTGCCTCGCCGCCGGCATCGACGGCCCCCTGGCCGCCCACGTGGCATCCCTCTTCGTGCGCGACCCCCTGGTGGTCTTCCAGGGCCGCGTGGCCGAGGTGGACGACGCCGCTGAGGCGGATCACTGGGAGTCCATCCAGTCCACGAACTGGCGCTCCATGCGCTGGAAGCCGCCCCCGCCCGACAGCGACTCCATCGGCTGGCGCGTGGAGCTCCGCACCATGGAGGCGCAGTCAACGGACTTTGCCAACGCCGCCCTGACCGTCACCTCGGCCCTCTTCTCCCGCGTCGCTCTCTTCTTCGACCTAACCCTGCTCGTGCCGCTGTCCCTGGTCGATGCCAACATGGTCACGGCGCGCCGCCGCAACGCCGCCCGCTTCGGCCGCTTCTACTTCCGCCGCGGGGTCACCACCCTGCCGGAGCGGGGGGCTGAGGCGGGCGCGCCCGCCCCCGAGGACACGGTGGAGGCGGACGGCCGGGCGGGCACCACCGCGGGCGCCCCCTGGTCCCTCCTCTCCCTCGAGGAGATCCTCATGGGCGACGCGGCGGTGCGGGGCGGCGCGGCGGCCGACGCCCCCGACGGCTGGCCCGGCCTCGTCCCCCTGTGCTTCGCCTACCTCGAGCTCATCGGCTGCAAGGGCGAGGCCCTCGCCCGCGTGGAGACGTACCTCCGCTTCGTCGCCGGCCGCGCGCGGGGCGAGGTCCCCACCGAGGCGCAATGGGCGCGGCGTTTCATCGCCAGGCACCCTGCCTACGAGGGAGGGACCGTCGTACCCGACGCCGTGGTGCACGACCTCATGGCAGCGCTGGACGCCGTGGAGTCGGTGGCGGGAGACGGCCACACGGAGGCCGCGAGGGCGCAGGCAGCGGCGGCGGGGGTGCCCATCGACGCCGAGGCCACGGCGCGGGAGCTCCTGGGTCCCATCGCGGCGGTGTCCAGGGTCCGGGCGGGCGTGGCGGAGGCGGCGGCCGACGCCGCGGCGGCAGGGGTCGCAGGCGCTGACGCCAAGGCCGCTCGCGCCCGCGTCGCCGCCGTCACGGCCGAGGCCGACGCGGCCGCCCGCCGCCTCCGCGGTGCGTCCTTCGTGGAGGAAGCTCGCACGGCGGGGCGCAGCGCCGGGGTGCGGCAGCTCGTCACGCAGCACACCATCAATTCAAGCCGCTCCGGAAGCTTCGCCACGACACGCTCCTTCCTGCCTTCCCCGCTCTGAGCGGACGGACGGCACGGCGGGCGCCCGGACGAGCGGCGTGTGACGTCATCCCCGATGCGGCGCGGTGAATTCGAGGCCCCGCTGCAGCACCGAACACGATCGCCTCGCATCATCCGAGGGTCGACGGCACGCAAGATGCTGTTTCATTCGCCGCAAAGACACCGCTCCCGCCCGCACCGCATCACCACTCGGGCCGCCTTGCCAGTCTTTGCCATTCTGAGCCCTTGTCCCTGCTCCTCGTACGTCACCGATCCTCGCCGCACCTCCTCACTGCTCACCGATCCTCGCCGCACCTCCTCACTGCTCCTCGTACGTCACCGCCCCGTCGTCCCCCACCGTGATGCGCAGCCCCGCGCCGCCCGCCTGCACCGTCAGCTGCCCGCTGCCCCACGCCTGCTCCATCACAGGTTCTCCCTCCACAACGCCCCAGGAGTCAAACGACGCGAAGTCCACCGCCGACCCGTCGACGGCCACTCGCGGGTAGAGCCCCGCGGGGGCGCACTGGCTCCCGTCCACCAGGGTGTAGGTCCCCACCCCGGTGTGGGTGACGTCGAGCGACGCCGCCCCGGGCAGCTGCAGCCTGACCTGCCCGCCGCCCGACGACAGCCGCGCGGCCCCGCCTCCGCCGCCGTCGCTCATGTCCCGCTCCGCGGCAGTCAGGCCCAGCCTCGCCGTCTCGGGCACGTCGTCCACCGAGGCCGATCCCGCGTCCCACGCGCGCCGCTCCTCGACGAGGGATAGCGTGACGTTAGCCTCGACCCACGACACGAACGCCTCTAGCGAAGAGTGGTCGGGGGGGACGCCCACGACGGTCGCCAGGGCCCCGACGCGCGTGGGGTCGAACTCCCACGCCACGGTCTGTGCTGCTGCCTTGGCCTGCGAGTAGTTGCCAAGGGCCGCGGCGGGGCCGGCACCCAGGGGCAGCACGGCGACGAACACCGCCGGGCCCCGCCCGTCGGCGCCGGCGAGGGAGAAGAACGCGGCCTGCGACGCGGCGGCGGCCCCCTCGGTGCCGGCCGGGGGCCAGGGCCTGAGGCCGACGTCGACGTTGTGGGCCTGCTTGGACGGGAGGCCGACCCACGCGGTGTCCGCCCCGGCGATGACACGGAGCATCTCGGCGCGCCGCTGGCCGATCTGCTCAAACGCGGAGCGCCCGGCCGGCGTTCCGAAGGGGAAGGGTAGCGACGACACCGGAGCGACGCCCCGCCACTCCCAAGCCGCGCCCCCGCCGCCCTCGGCCGCGGCTTCACGGAGCCGCCGCGCGCCCTGGGGGCTGAGCCCGGCGTTGCCGAACACCTCGAGAGCGCCTGTGGGCCGGGCCGCGGTGGCGGGGGCGCCCAGGCGCCACACGGACTGCTCTGAGAAGGTCAGGCTGCTGTTGCCGTACAGCCCGGGGGTGTCCACGGCGCAGGCCCCGTTGGGACGGCCCGCCGCGAGTGACCCGAGCGTGAAGGCGGGGTGCAGGAAGAGGGTCTCGAACTCAAAGCGGCGCCCCTCCGCCGTGCGGCCCCGCCAGTCGGCGTAGTCGCCGGCGTCCACCCGGTAGAACGGTTTCGCGTTGCGCATGAGCACGGGGCCGCCGAAGCGGCGCTGCGCGAGGTTCAGCAGGGCCTGGGGGGGGCGGTACGCCGTGGTCGGGAACTGTCCGAGCGTGGTGAGGTCGGCGTGCGAGACGGCGGCGGCGTCGCCGAAGGACGGCGCCCGCCCCTCGGCGCCGTCAAAGGCCAGGGCGAGCCACACGTAGAACCAGGCGGAGCCCGAGAAGGGGACGACGCAGTAGTCCTTGGCACGGGCGTCCGGCCCGATGGCGAAGCCGTCCACCGTCTTGAGCGCCGCGGCGGCGAGCAGCCAGTCCACGAGGGCGCGCGCCTGCGCCTGCTGCGTCGCGTTCCCCGCGTGGTCGAAGGCCATGAGCGCGGGCTGGATGTTGAACCCGGCGTAGTTCTGGCTGTCCCACTCCAGCCTCCCGAGCCGGAACCACGCCCGCGCCGCGTTGGCGAGGAAGTCCTGGAAGAATCGGCGGTAGTAGGGACCGCGCGCCCCCGGCACCAGCCGCTCCGCCACCAGGCCAGAGAGCCGGCTCATGTGCAGGTAGTTCTCAGAATCAAACTCCCCGAACGCCCAGATCGGGTCGAGCGTCCCGGGCAGGCGCGCGAGCATGTTGCGACCGCTCTCAAGCTGCATCGCGGTGATTGCGTCGGCCTGCGCGTCGGACATCAGCTCGCCGTAGAGCGCCATGAACGTGACCAGGCCCTCGGCGTTGAACGGCTTGAACATGGTGCCGCACTTGCGGGAGTCCGTCAGCCAGTTGTTTGCGCCCAGGGAGTGAGACGACGTGGAGTTCCGCAGCACGAGAGCTTGCCTCTCGGCCGGGCTGCTCGCTCGCATCAGCGTCAGCAGCGCCGGCCACGCGTACTTGCCTGCGTGCGAGGCAGCGGCGCGGCCGGAAGGCGGTTGCAGCCACCCAGCTCGGCGGCTGCCGGCTGCTGCCCCGCGGGCGGGACAGCCGGACCCGCTCACCTTGATCGAGGTCGGTGTATGCATCCGCGCACTGGGCTCCGAGTGTGCCGCCCGGCACGGTCCAGTTCTTCGCAGCGACGACTTGCGAGACCCGTCGTGCCCACCCCGCCTCGTACACGGGGTCGGTCGGGGTGATGCCCGCCGGGTCGACCGGGGCCCACGCAGCCGCCGCTGCCGCGAGGCCGAGAGCTGTGAGGCAGCACCAGCGCATGGCCCAGAGTGTCACGTGAGCCGGCCTGGGGTCGGACGCGGATCTACCGGAACCTTGGCTCGCCCGACACGGCAGGGGCGGGGGATCTCGCACAATGTATGCCGCCCGTCTCTGCGGCGTCGTCGGGGACGGCGTGGCCGCTGTGTGGTGCGGCAGCTGCCCCTTGAGACGCGGCACGACAGCCGACGCAACGGCCCTGCGTCTCTGCTCACGCGCAGGAGGGGCTCACCAAGACACGGCCCGCGGCATCTCGTGGTTGCCCGAGCCGTCGCTCGCGTGACCTCGCTCCTCTGCGACAAGCAGGTCGTGCTTTGCCGTCTGCACCCACCGCACACTCCTCACACCGGGCAACCGCCCACGCCGCGAGTGCAAATGCTCAGAGCCTGGGCTTCGTCAGCCCGGCGGGCCGGGGCGCGCGGGCTCGCCACGGAGGCGGCGCCGAAGCTGAGGGGCGCTCACCTGGATAAGCGCACGGGAAAGTGGCGATCGTCCGTCACCGTCCGCGGCGAGCGCCACCACCTTGGTGAGAATCGACCCTCGCGTGTGGCTCGGGCCTCGCCCGGCGGCCGCGGCGGAACGACCGTGGCTCGGCTGCTCCACTGCGCTCCGCGCCCGCTTTCCGCCTCGCAGGCATGTTTGACACCGCACACGAGGCGCATGAGGCGTACCAGGTTGCCAAGGCTGGCCTTGCTGGGCTGGTCGGGGATACCGGGGCCAGCTCGGCGCGGCGAAGGGCGCAGCTTCTGCACCCCGTTCAGCCCGTCGAGGGGCTCGTGGGCGTGCTCCACGACCGGGATGCGGGCACGTTTGAGGCCGTGGTGGACCTGCCCGGTGGCACGGCGGGGTCGAACGGGCGGCCGGTCCAGGCTTCCGGCGGGCATTACCCGACCGCGGACGAGGCCGCACGGGCCTACGACGCCCTGGCGCGGATGTACCACGGCGCCGACGCGGCGTGCAACTTTCCTCCCGACGCGTACGCGGCGTTTGAGCCGCCCCGCGTCGAGGAGCGGCAGAACCACCTCGCCGGGCCGCGCGGGCAGTGGCTGGAGCCCGCCGAGGTGGCCAGGGCGCTCGAGGCGGAGCGGGGCATGGACGTGGTTGTGCTGGACGTGCGCGGGAAGGCCGACGGCATCGCCTGGCTGCTGCTGTGCACCGCACGGTCCGTCGCTCACATGCGGCGTCTCTCGGACCTCGTGTTCCGGGCCCTGCTGGATCGCAGGCTCAAGCCCCCCGCCGACACGGGGGACTGGGGTGTGGAGGGGCGCGACGGGGAGGACTGGATGGTGGTCGACTGCGGCCAGATGGTGGTGAACGTCATGTCGGCCGAGGCGCGGCGCGCGCACGACCTGGAGGGCATCTACGGCGCCGACGCGCGGCCGGAGGAGGACGGGGACGAGAGCGATGGGGGGCCCATCGCCGTGGACGCGGACACGATGGAGCCGCTGTCGGCCGAGGACATCGAGCGCGCGTTCGGCCCCGACGTTGCTCGCCAGGTCGCGGGCTACGCCTCGACCGACGACGAGAGCACCGACGAGGACAGCGAGCAGTCCGAGGCCAGCAGGAGGGCCGTGGAAGACGCCCTGAGCATGGGGCCGAGGACGCCCCGCGCGAAGCCCGCCACCAAGGCCGAGTCCGTCGCGGCCGCGGTGGCCGCTGGCGCGTCCCGAACCGAGGCATCCGAGGACCCGGTCACGCGTTGGGTCGCTGCCAACCCCATGCCCGACGAGTGGATGGACAAGATGGAGCGGGAGGCGGCAAAGGCGGTCGACGACGACGGCGCAGTCGATGAGGAATGGCAGCCGTCCGGCCGCGCGTGATTCAGATCACAGAGCGTATGCGCGTGCGATTGTGATTTGCGAGCTCGTCGCAACTGTGCTCAGAGAGGCTGCATTCAGCATACGCCAAGCACCCGTCGCCCACCGACGGCCTCTGCCTCTGCCGGCACTCGGCCCCGCCGACGCGACCACAGGACCGCGCGAGGCTCCTGGAACCATGTCCGAATGGGACTCAGGCTCCATTGCCTTCTCCAGCCAGCGCCTGGGCGCCTCCCGGGACGCGTCCTCGCGCGACAGCCTGTCCGTGGCCCGCGCCGAGTTCCGTGCCTTCATCCGTGGCTTCCGTGACGGCGAGTTTTTCATCTACCGGTAAGCCCTCACGATGTGGCATCTGTACTGGCTGCCATGGTGGGGTTCTTGTGTCGCGCGAGTCCTGCCCTGGGTGTGTTTGCCGCCCTCCCGCAGCGAGCAGCTCATCCGCCAGTACCGCCGCGACGAGCCATGGCTCCAGGTGGACATGCGCCACCTGTCAACGTACTCCAAGCAGCTTCATGACCTGATCCGGGACTCCCCGAACGACTACATCCCCGTCGTGAGCCGCTGCTCGCCCGGCTTGCCGTCGGCCACTGAGCCTTGGCACAGCGCGCTCGTCGGGCGACCGCCTGCCATCCCCGCGCCCCCTCCCCGCCGCTGACGCTCCCTGGCCACCCGTGCAGTTCGAGAGGGCCATCAAGGATACCCTGATGCAGCTCATTGGCGAGGGCCTTCCCTCAGCGGACGGCGAGGCGGACCCAGAGGCCGTCGCCGCCGCCGCTGCCGCGGTTCCCGACTTCCAGCTCTCGCTGCTCTCGGACATGGCCGTCACCCGCATCCGGTCCATCACTGCCGCCCACGTGAACAAGCTCGTCGTCGTCCCGGGTATCGTGGTCAACGCGAGCCGGACCGCGCCCAAGGCCACGAGCGTCGCCCTGCGCTGCCGCAACTGTGGCTCCCGCATCACGGTCCCCGTGTCCCCGGCTTTCGGCGGGTTCGCGGTGCCGCGCCGGTGCAACGCCCTGTGAGACGGCAGCGCCCCGCTTCCCCGTTTGCCAGCCCCGCCTGCGCCCTCCGCCGCCGGCTGCTTGCGTGCCCCCCCCCCCCCCCCCCCCCCCCCCCCCCCCCCCCCCCCCCCCCCCCCCCTCCCCCCCCCC
>Ga0136560_1000940_pt1 | contig 14796 bp, 8 predicted proteins | sample AntRauMeHopE1497_FD_104925 | JGI IMG/M metagenome (GOLD analysis project Ga0136560, IMG submission 104925) | Saline lake microbial communities from Rauer Islands, Antarctica - Metagenome Hop E1 #497 | ecosystem: Environmental > Aquatic > Non-marine Saline and Alkaline > Saline | place... | reverse complement strand
CTACAGGGCTCGTCACTGACCCTACAGACTTTCCCCTCGCTATGCACGGATGAGCCTGCTCGCATGTTTCTGCTGTTGCAGGCCTTGCCCTCCTCTTTGTAGAGAGGGCCTACAGGCACACAAGTTTTGAGCCATGAAAGGCTTGCTGAACACCTTACGACGGGCTCCACTGCCAGAATGTTTGTGTGATGACCAATATCTAACAGAGCCCTTGTTGTTGGCAAGAGGAGTCGAGATCGTGGCAGGACCTTCCGTGGCAGCACCTAGCGCACGCGCAGCGGCGAAAGGGCAGGCCGGATACTCAACACAGGGGCAGGCCGCGATGGCTTCGCGAGCCAGTCGGGACGCGGGCGGGCAGGCTGCGCGGTCCAGGGGCGTTCCGGTCCTGGTGGCCGGGCTGCTGGCCGTGGTGGCCTTTGTTGGAGGTGTCGGGGTCGCTATGAGCTACGCCGGACCCGGGGGCGCAACTGGCCCTGTGAGGCAGGCTCCAATGCCTGCAGCCGATACTAAGTGACCGGAATGGCTGCCACCCAGCCCCCGCTCCCCCTTGCTCCACCCCCTGGCGCCCGCAGCGTGTGGCCGGTGAAACAAAACCAATGCCTGCTTCGGGTGTGCGGGGAAAGCCCGGGGCCAGCGCTGGAGCTCGCGCTGGTGGCAGCTTGGTTGTCGGCCCGACAAGCGTGCCCGTGCCGTCCGCTGGCGAAGGCACCCCTCGCCCGGTGGCCGCACCGGAAATAGCGGAAGAGGCAGGCCCGACCGCCAGCGCGCCGGAGCGGGCCAGGGTTCGCTCCCCTGCGCTGGAATTGCCGGCCGACAAGTTCTCGAGCGCCTTCGCCGGCTGGAAGGACTCTGCGTGGAAGACATACAGAGAGCTGTACCCAGCCGAGGCTGCTGACGACGACAAGGCGATGCTGGCGGTCAGGGAAGGCTGGAAGGCGCCCAACCAGCCCCACACGCCCGCCGCTCCGCACTTCAACCACTATGAGGAGTGCCACACGGGCAGCTACGACCAGGTCGCGATGGAGAAGGCCGGCGTGCTCCGCAGGTGCTCGGACGTGTCGCGCTGGTGCGCCGCCTACAGCCCGGAGCTGCCGCGGGAGCGCTTCCTCCCGCCCTCCGTGCACGGGTCCCTCCACCGCTGGGCCGGCAACTTCAACGGCGCGTACCGCATCGCCATGGCAACCAAGTTCCTGGTGGTCGACGCCGGCCTGGAGGTGAAGCCGCCCACCGGCCCCGCGATCAGCGACTCCTTCCCCGACCGCGACACCCCGGAGACCCGGCCCCTGGCCGCGGAGCGGTCACAGGCCGCGCTCATGTGCCAGAGCCCCAAGGACGAGTCCCAGGTCCCCGCGGTGTGGTACCTGACCCACGCCACGGGCGCCGGGGTGTGCGTGAAGAACAAGGACTGGTACATCACCCGCTCCTACCACATGTGCGACTGGGGTCTCGACGCGGGGCCCAAGCGGTGTGCCGCGCCGCCGTGCCCCCTGCACGACAACGTCCTCCACGTCTCCATGGAGGAGGTGAACCGGGGCGAGTTCGGGCACCACGTCGAGCAGGGCATCGTCCCGCTCCTCCCCTACGTCGACGTGCTCCTCGCCAACCCTGACATGAAGCTCACCTTCCAGGGTGCGGCCATGTCTGACCTGGCCGTGCGGCCCCACAAGTTCGAGGGCCTTATCCAGTACTTCGAGGCCTTCGGCGTCAACCGCAGCCGCCTCATCGACACGCCCTACCAGAGCCGCTTCTCCTGGGTGGTCCGCTTCGTCGACCTCGCCGGCGACCAGGGCCTGTTCTGGCCCGCGCGGGCCGCCGCATGGTCGCTGCTCGGCATGCACGATCCGAACCTGCCGCGGATCCTCTGCCCGGGGGCCCACGACGCGGCCCCGGCCGACGACAAGACGGAGCCGTGCCGCGAAGTCCGCTCGGAGGACGACCCCCTGGCCGCGGCGCCCTTCCCCGGTGGCCCCCAGGGCATCCCTGCGGCAGTGTACCAGCCCGCGGTCGACGTCCCGGTGGTGATCATCAACCGGACTGGGCGGCGCCGCCTGGCCAACTTCGAGGAGGTGCGCCTGGCCATCGTCAAGTCGATGGATCAGTGGCAGGGGGAGGAGGCGTTCGCCGGCGTGCGTCTCCGGCTCCTGGTCCACCACGACACCCCCAGGCACAATGAGGACAAGGGCAGAGTGATGCGCATGTACGCGCAGTCCCGCGTGGTGGTGGGCGCCCACGGTGCGGGGCTCACGCACAAGTTCCTGATGCGCCCCGCCTCTGCGTGCCTCGAGTTCATGACCAGGGACCCGGAGGCGTACGGCATGACCGGCTGGGTCCTCATGGCCACCAGCGCGAGGTCTGGCCTGGAGCACCACGCCATCATGACGCCGCAGGACCACAAGAAGAACGACGACTACCAGATCGACGTGGCACTCACCACCGCGGCGCTGCGGACCGCACTGGAGGGCGTCGTCAGCCGCATGGAGCAGTCCCTCGAGCTCTGACGGCCGCGCGGGGGTCTAGCAACAACCTTTTTGCCACAACTGAATGCTGTTTGCGCGACCCACTGTGAGTGCGTTGCAGCAAAACGCCCGAAAGCGGGCCGTCTGCATTCAAATCGCGGGCTGTTTCAATCGCTGTGCTGCCGGCACCCCGATCCCGCGCTCACGCGGCGGTGGGGGCGTCGCACGCGAAGCCGAGCGTCCCTCCGCCGGCGTCCGTGCCTCCCGTGGCCTCGGCGACGATCTCGTCCCGGAGGGCGCACACCCCCTCGTAGGCCTTGATCATGGCCGGGTGCAGGTCCACCGAGACGCCGGGGCTCAGGTACGCGGCGGCCTTGGGCGAGCCCCGGGCCTGGTGCAGGGCCCGGGTGAAGGTGGCGATGAAGCCGTTGCGGTCCAGCTCGTTCATGGTGAGCAGGCCCGACAGCGAGATGGTGGGCACGAGGCCCATCCAGAACTGGTCGGGGGACGTGCGCACGTTGGACATGGCCGGCCGGCGGTCCGTCGCCGACACGAGGCGCTCCCGCACCGCGTCCGTGACGGCGTCGACCGCCCGCTGGAAGCGCTCCACGTTCTCGCCCAGGCGGAACCGGCCGCCGTCCTCCGCCGCCATGTCCGCCCAGGCCTGCACCTGCGCCTGGGCCCCCTCGTAGAGCTGCTGGTCCAGCGGGTTGCACGCCAGGATCTTCGCCGCGAGCTTGGGCCCGAGCTTGGACACGCTCGGCGTGCGCAGCACCCGCAGGTAGTCCCAGCGCAGCGTGCTGATGTGCAGGCCGAGGGAGACCTCCCAGCCGTCGGCCCCCGCCGAGTCGACCTTGTCCGAGCCGACGCTGACGCCCGCCGTCGGCGGCTGCACCGTCTCCGCATAGTGCTTCATCTCCTTGGAGAGCGGCGCGATGCCCTTGGCCGTGCTCATCCACTCGCCCTTCTTCTTGGACGAGTTGATCACGAAGTAGAGCAGGTCCTCGGGCCGCAGCCGCAGCCGCAGTGCCGTCAGCACCATGCTCCGGGCCAGGTCCTCCAGGAGCACCAGGCCCCCGAACCGGGGCAGCTCGTCCCTCACGAAGTCGCTCACTGCCTGCGCCGAGGTGAGGCCGAACTCCTTGGCCATGACGTTGGCCCCGCTGCAGCGCTTGGCAGCGTCGAGTAGGAATGCCGCGGGGCTGAAGCCCGCCCCGGCGGTCTTGGCCTTGGCCGGCTCCTGGAAGTAGAGCTGGTGCGACAGCCACCGGGACACCGGCTCCCGGAGGGAGGTCACGAGGGCGCCGCCGGGAACCATCGCCTGCTTGCCGCCGCCCTCCCCCGTGATCCAGCGCTTCTGCAGCGAGAACGGACCCGCGGCATCCTCGCCCGTGCCGGATGTATGGAGGATGAGGCGCTCCGACGACCCCTCATCCGGCCACGCCCGCATTTCCTTGAGCATCCACTCGACGGGCGGCAGCCGAAGCACCCCGCCAGACCTGGGCTGCTCGAACAGGGTGCACTTGCTGCAGACCGAAGACTGGAAGAATGTTCCGGCGATCGTCGCCGAGCCGGTCTTGTGGGTCTTGTGAAAAGCCACCCGAGAGCGGCAGCCAGCCTGCGAGGCCGGCTTGGCCGTCTCGAATCCTGCTGGCGGACCGTCCGCCGGCGTGCTCTCGTTCCAGAACAGCTTGGACGAGCCTTGCGGCAGCGTTTCGCACGAGGCTGCAGCCTTGCCTGGTGCCGAATCGTTGGGGGACTTGGTGCTTGCCCCTGTTCCGGCGTCCGACCCCCCATCCACGGCCGGCTCAGGCTCAGGGGTAGCCTGGAACTCCCTGGCTTCCATATCCCCGACGCGAGCGCCGCGTCTCAGCCCCAGGGCTGAGCCGCCGCCCATGCCTTTCCCCACCAGCCCGACGCCGACGCCGCCAAGCAGCGCCACCAGCGCAATGACCGCCACGAGCCATCCTCGGACGCCGCCTCTGGCATTGTCCGCGGCCATAGTCTCCGCCGCTCGCCCCGGCCGAGGGGCTACGAGTGAGCCAGCTTTGCAGGGGCGTTTCTGTGCGGACGGGCGCGGCTGTCGCACGAGCACTCGGGCGCAGCATCGCGCGCTCACGCCTGATTTCGACGCGCATCTGATCGCACACAATCACACGCGGGTGCCAGCGGGCCGGCCAGCGGCTCGGCGCCGCGTCACCTCCTGCGGCCGCCGGGCCTCGGGCTGTCAGCGGCCGGGCGGGCGTCGTCTGCTGCGCCCGAGATGATCTCGCGGATGGCCTGCCCCTCCTTGAGCAGTCCGCCGTGCACCGGCGCGGGCATGTAGGCGAGAAGCTTCACCACCGAGGTGCGCTTGGGCAGTGCCCCCATGCCCCGCAGCAGCGCCACGGCCTCCACCGCCTCCTCGTGCTTCTCCTGGGCCATGAGGACCGCAACCAGTGCCCTGGAAAGGACGACATCCACCGACATCCCGAGCTTGAGCATGCGTGCGAGGACTGCCATCGCGCCGTCGGCGCTTCCGGCGCGAAGGTGAGCCGCAAAGACCCCCACGAGCATGGACATCGTGGGAGCGACGCCGCCCCTTTCGACCTCCGCCACCAGCTGCTCTGCCTCCTTGGCCTTGCCCTCGGCAGCCAGCCCCGTGAGCCGAAAGTCGATGGACGCGGACAGCGCCATGTCCCCGCTGAGCTTGGCCAGCTTCCGCATCGCACCCAGCGCCTCTGGCCTGCGTCTCCCACGGGGCGCGTCCGGGCGGGCTGCTTCATCTCCGGGCCGGCCCCGGGCGAGGCTCGCGGCCGACGTGGCGAAGGTCCTCAGCGGTGCTGCCAGCATTGGGCGCACGACAGACGTAGCGCGCAGCATCGCCATCCGGGGAACAAGCGGGCGCGTCAGCGCTCGTGGTGTGGTCCTGCGCGGCTGGGACCAGGCGCTGCCGCAGCGGCACCATCCCGCTCGTTGCGGCTCTGCAAGCAACGAGCCACCTCGGCCGTCGGGCCCGTTGCGGCCACATCGGGCTCACCCTGCCCAGGCTGTGTGTTTCCAGCGGAGTTCATCGTCGGCGCGGTAGCAGCAACGAGCTAGGCTCTGAGAAAGCGGCATCGAGGGGCGCGATTGACTGACCGACATGTTCAACCTACTCGGGCGCGTTGCCGCCCTCGCTGCGGCGGCGGCAATGTGCTCGCTGTCCGCGAGCGGCCTGCAGGTCCGGCTTGTGAGCGGCCTGGACCAGGAGTCGACCCTGACGTTCGGAGATGCGGCAGCTGAAGGGCACAAGGTTGGATCGCGCACCATCAGCAAGTATCTGACCATGCCCGAGGGGACCAACTCGACCGTGCTGGTGCTCGCGGACGGCACGCGCCTCCCGATCGCGCTGCCCTCCAATGGGACTTCGCCGAGCGGCAGCGCCACGGTGGCTGCGTCTCGCTTCCTCGGGCTGCCTGCCGTTTCCGTCCTGTGGGACCTTGACGAGGCGTGGCCGACGGACGGCATCGACCGCGCGCGGGTGCGCGTCGTTTCTGCCCTCGGATGGGGCGCGCAGGTGCGCGCTGTCACGTCCGATTGCTACAAGTGCCTCAAGCCCGTGCAGACGCCCCTGCTGCTGCCGGGGACGCCCTCCGCAGAGTGGCCCCTACCCACGGGGTCGGCGCTCCCCGGCGCCAAGCTCCCGTCCGTCCCCGGCTATGCCGTGTTCAAGACGGCGTTCGGGCTCGACCTCGACGTGGGGCTGCCGCAGGTGCCGGAGGGCGGCGGCGCCATGCGGCCGGGACAAGCGTACCGCCCCGCGCCCCCCGCGCTGTGCTCCGGCTCCTTCCCGACCGTGGAGCACTCGGTCATGACCGTCTTCGTGCTCCCCGCCGACGGGCAGGGCCCGGCCAAGGGGGGCACGAGGTGCCGGCTGGTCTGGGCGACGGACGTCGAGGGCGACGCCACGTGGCCGCCGCTGGTCATCGGCCTCGCCGCAACGCTCGGCTCCGGCGTCGTCATCTGGGTGGGCCTGTGCCAGCTCGACCGGTGCGGCGCGCGCCGCGGGGGCGGCGACGACGACATGACGGGCGGGCGTGAGTACATGAGCTCTGCCGGGCGCGACCTCCGGGCGTCGTCCAAGCCGTCCCGCGCCTCGTCCCGGGTCCACGCCATCGACATCTGGCGCGGGATGTGCCTCCTGGTGATGGTGTTCGTCAACTACGGCGGCGGCGGCTACTGGTGGCTCGACCACTCCGCGTGGAACGGCCTCACCGTCGCCGACATCGTCTTTGCCTGTTTCGTCTTCACCATGGGGGCCTCCATGGCCCTCTCCCTGCGCTCCCAGCGCAAGAAGGGCTCCTCCGCGTGTGACATGACCGGTCGCATGGCATGGCGCGCCGCCAAGCTCCTCGCCGTCGGCCTGTTCCTGAACACGTCGGGCGGCTCCTCCCTCCAGGAGTGGCGCCTCCCCGGCGTGCTCCAGTACTTCGCCGTCGCCGCCGTCGTCGTCTCCGCCATCGACATCTGGGTGCCCAAGATCAGCATCGCGGGGGGACACGGGGCCGCCGCGGGCGGCACCGACGACGGTGCCGCCAGCCTCAACCCCGGCGGCGACGGCCTCGGGGCGGAGACGTACGCCCTCATGCCCGACGGCTCCGGCCTCGCGGGGGACCGCGCCGCGGCGTCGGCCGCCTACGGCCGCCCGTCCTCTGGCGCCGCCTCCTGCTGCCGCTCCTCCGCCTCCTTCCTCTGCGCTGACGTCACCCCTTACATGCTCGAGTGGATCCTCATCGGCGCGCTGGAGGCCGTCTACCTGTGCGTCCAGTTCTTCCTCCCCGTCCCCGGCTGCCCCACCGGCTACCTTGGGCCCGGCGGCCTGGCAGACGGCGGCGAGCACTGGGACTGCGCCGGCGGCGCCCACGGCCACATCGACCGCCTCATCTTCGGGTCCAAGCACATGTACCACAGCGTGGACCCGGACGGCTCCGTGGTGTCCGCGGCCACCTGCGCCGACACCTTCCGCTGCACGGTGTACGACCCCGAGGGCGCCCTGGGCGCCATCAACGCCGTCGTCATCGCCTACCTCGGCCTCCAGGCCGGGCGCATCCTCCTCAAGCACAAGACCGCGCCGGCCAAGGGCCACGCGGAGGACGCCGGCTGCTGCGAGGTGCTCCGCGGCGGCCTCCCCGCCGTGGCGATCCGCTGGCTGGTCTGGGCCGTCGCCTGCGGCCTCCTCGCAGGCGGCCTCAGCGGCTTCAGCAAGGACGAGGGCGTCATCCCCGTGACCAAGAACCTGTGGTCCCCGGCGTACATCGTGGGCATGGCCGGGGCCTCCTTCTTCATGCTCGCCCTCCTCCTCCTCACCGTGGACGCCAAGCTCATCCCCTGGGACGGCTCCCCCGCCGCCGCCCTCGGGACCAACTCCATCGCCGTCTACTGCATCAGCGAGATCTTCCAGATGTACATCCCCTTCACCATCGTGTCGCGGGAGAACCCGACGTTCGACGTGACGCAGGCCTTCCGGTCCCACACCGAGGCCATGATCGCAAACTGCATCGGCGTCTCGTGCGTCGCCCTCATTGCGGTATGGATGCAGCGCAACAAGATCTTCATCAAGCTGTAGGTCGTACGGCCATGAGTGTGACGCCGCAACGGTCCGAACTGAACAGTCCTCTGCCAGGCGCGCCCTCTGGGAACTCCGACACGCACTCACCACATCCAGGCTCGGATGCGGACGACGGCGCTGGCCCTTGCGGCCCTCCTGTCGGCGGCACTGCTGGCCAGGGCGTCGCCCGTCGGCCCCGGGACCAAGCCGCACGTCCTGTGAGCCGGCCGGCAGCTCTTGGGCGACCTTCCTTCCCAGCCCGCCAGCGCCCCGCTCCGGCTGCAGACGCCCCAGTTAGCAATGATGCAGTCGTCCCCGTGGTCCCGCGCCGGTGTCGCAGAATCATTCACCTGGATGACTTTGGGTGAGACGTGTCCCGCAAAGCCTGCCTGAGGCCTGCGTCACGCCGGCCGCTTCCCACGCGCGTGCCCGCATCCTTGCGTCCGCATGAGCGCAGGTACGGCGACATCGCCGCGAATAAGCAGCCTTGCAGGCCCGACGCCGCAAACTACACCTGCCCCGGGATCGTCTCCCCTCACCTCGACCGGGTGGCTGCCGAGGGCATCCGCTTCACCAGCTGGTACACGTCCCACCCGGTGTGCACGCCGTCACGGGCCGCGATCCTGACGGGGCGGTACCCGATCCGGACCGGCGCCTTCCCGGGCGTGTTTTCGCCGCAGTCCAACGACGGCCTCCCGCACTCGGAGGTGACCATCGCCGAGAAGCTCCTCGGCGCGGGCTACCAGACATCGGCCGCGGCCAAGTGGCACCTGGGCAGCGTGACGCTCCCCGACGGCCGGTCGTTCCTTCCCCCGGCCTTCGGCTTCCAGTCGTACACCGGCATCCCGTACAGCCACGACTTCTGCCCGTGCCCCGAGTCCCTCACCCACACCCATGACCACAAGTGCCGCCCCGACGACCCGCCCTGCCCCGTCTTCGAGGACCTCGAGGTGGTGCAGCAGCCGGCCGTCCTGGACCAGATCACCCAGCGGTACGCCAACGCAACCATCGCCGCCCTCCTGGCCGCGGACAAGGCGGGGGAGCCCGGGTTCTCGTACTGGGGCCCGCAGCACACGCACCACCCCCAGTTCGCGCGCTTCGAGAACATCAACGCCTCGGCCGAGCGCGGGGGCCGGCCCAACGACTTTGGCGACAGCGTCTTCGAGGTGGACGAGGCCATCGGGTCGGTCTTCGACGCCATCCGCGCCGCCAGCTGGTCCCGCCCGCTCGTCGTCTTCGTGACGTCGGACAACGGGCCGTCCCTCATCCGCTTCGAGAACGGCGGCTCCCCCGGGGAGCTCCGCTGCGGGAAGGGCACCACGTGGGAGGGCGGCATGCGCGTGCCCGGGCTGGTGTGGGGCACCCCCGGGTCCGGCGTGAGGGCCGGGGCGGTGGAGGACCAGCTCGCCGCGTCTCTCGACATCCTCCCCACCGTCCTCGGCTGGGCCGGCGTCCCCGTGCCGGACGACCGCCCCATCGACGGCTACGACCTGTCCGACCTCGTTCTGGAGGGCGGTTCTGGCGTCGGCCGCCGCTCCTTCATGAACTTCTACGGCCTCACCGGCACCCTGCAGGCCGTGCGGCTCGGGGACCTCAAGACCCACATCTACACCAGCACGTGGGGCAGGAGCCCGGCGTCGCTGTGCGAGCTCAAGGGCCACCCCTTCGGCAACTACTCGGAGCACCCCATCGTGTTCGACCTCTCCACCGACCCGGGGGAGTCCTCCCCGCTGGACGAGTCCTCCGACAAGTACCGCGCCGCTGTGGCCGCCGCCCGGGCGCACATCGTCGCTGTGGACTGCTTCAGCACCAAGGACGCGTGCGCCGGCCACACCGAGCCGGCCTGCGACGCCAAGAACGCGCCGCTCACGCCCCCCTCCCCCTTCCACCCGTGGCGCCCCGTGTGCGACGGAAAGCCGGGGAGCGAGGGAGCAGAGGCGCCGCTGTGCTCCGCGGAAGAGGTCGAGGCGATGACGATGCGCCCCGACGACGCCCCCGCCACCATCCGCTGCCGCCCCACGGCCGACCACGTCGAGCCGCTCACGCCCTACACCTTCATGTGACGCCCCGGCCTCCGCCTGCCGCCGCTCACGCCCTGCACCTTCACGTGGCGCGACACGGAGTGACAGCAAGGCTGCGCGTGACATGAAACCCGCCGCCGCACTTCCTTCTCGCAATCGCCCGCCACGCCATCTGCGCGCCGTCCGGCAACACCTGGCAACACCTCCGCCGTGACGCATCCCGGCGCCACCGCCGGCACCTCACCTCCCCGTCCCGCAGCGCTCCTCACCGCCCCCCGCCACCCACCGCCCGTGCAGCGCCGCCTCCCACCACCCGAACAGGTGGTCTCGCATCGCCTCGCACAGCGGCCTGGACGGCACCGCGTGCAGCTCCCCGCCCCCGCCCTGCTTGATCCCTTCCACCCCGGCCACCAGCCCCACCGCGCCGAACCCCGCCCCCCCGTCCTCGGCGTGCATGTCCACCTTGCTCCGCACCACGCACTCGCGCTCCAGGACCATGCGGATGCGGAACGAAGTGTCCGCCGTGATGGCAGAGCCGCTGAGCGCCACCGCGAGCCCGTCCTCCGCGTCCCACCTGCCCCCCGCGCTGGCGTGGTTGTGCGTGCCGTGGAAGTACCCCTTGGGGTAGAAGATCACCTCGCCCGGGTAGAGCGTGGTGTTGAAGCAGCGGGCCGTCTTGACCAGCGGGATGCGCCGCCACGCCGGGGCCATGTGGTCCCACGTCCCGATCGGGTAGAGCACCCTGGTCTCCGTGGGGGGGCAGACCACCCACGTCTTGCGGCCCGCGAGCTGCAGCTGCCACGACGCCAGGTGAATCCCGTCGAAGTGGAGGAACATCCCCGCGCCCCCCGCCCCCGCCGCCGCCAGCCGCCAGCGGGTCACGTCCATGAACTCGTTCGCTAGCTCACGCGCCTCCATACCCGCGGCCCCCGGCGCTCCCTCCCCCACCGTGGCGCCCGTCCCCGAGACGTCGAGCCGGGATCGGTCCCAGCCCCGCTGCCGCCCTGCTGGCGTCATCCCGGGCCCCAGCCACGCGCTCTCCTGCCTCAGCAGCGGGGGCATGCGCTCCCCCAGCCGCAGCCGCCGCGACAGATCCGCCCAGACCGCCGGGTCCGGCCGCCACAGGGTGTACGGCGACGGGCGCCGCTGCCCCCGCGCGGCCCGCTCCCGGCGCCCCGCCTCGTGGGCCTTCATCGCCGACACGCTCTCCCGCATCGTGGAGTCCACCGGCGAGGTCTTGACCGCCAGGATGTTCTGTCGGAACAGCGCGCTGTCCACCAGCTCGCCGCCCCGGTCGGCGCTCAGCCACGCCATGCCCCGGGTCCGCCCGGACACGTTCCGCCCCTGCGCGGCGGCGTACCGGTCCACCAGCTCCGTGGCGGACATCACCACACCCGGGGCCGGGGCCGGACCGCCCGGGACGCGGCGGCGCAGGATCTCGGGCGTCGCAAACGCCCCCGTCAGGACGAACGCCAGCCGTCCCTCGGCAAAGGCGCGGTTCTCGGGGCGCACGAGCTCCTCCGCGGTGAAGCGCGGCAGCGGGCGGAACTCGGGGGCCTTGGCCCTGCGCAGCAAGCCCGAGTCGACGGCCTCAAGCTCGCGGATGCTGCGGATGTCGTCCACCGACCCGAGGGACGCCGCGAGCGCGTCAAACTCGTGGGCCATGGACACGCCGGACCTGAGCTGCTCGTGCAGGGTCAGGAGGTCGGCATCGCTGACGGCTGCAGGGAGAGCCGCTGACCGGGCAAACAGCTGCTCCCAGTTGCGCCGGATCAGGGGGTCGCTCGGCGCCGTCTCGAGCGCCCACCGCATCAGGAGGTACGCCCGCTGGAAGTTGCCGGCGCGGAGCTCCGTGATTGCGAGGTTCATCGCGACGTTTGGGTCCCGACGCTTGGCGGCGGCAAGCCGGAAGTACGGGAGGGCCTGGAACGCGAGCCCGCGCTCCGCCAGCGCGATGCCTTCGTCGAGGATCTCGTTCCCGTCCGGCGGCAGCGCGCGGACGAACGCCCGCCACTCCTGGCGCCTGGCTGCCTCGTCCTCGAGACCTTTCTGGATCCCGTCCACGGACTGGGCCGTCGCCCACGCCAGCACGGCCAGCACGGCAAGCGCTGCCCCGCGCATTCTTTCTCGCCCGAGGCTCAGCACAGGCGGCGTACGAAGCCGCCGGCGAGTGACTGCCGGCTGGTCGCCTGGGAGGTGAAGCAGCCTGCGTCGCTGCCCTGTCGGTCCCGCAAACCGCCGCACAGGAGCCACGGGCAGCGCAGATGGTGCGCGTGCAGGCGCTCGGGCTTTTTGGCCTGGCTGTGGCAGCGCACTCGTGCCGCGTGGACCCGAGCAGGCGCATCGTTGATGACGCCAGGTACCCGATTGAGGCCGGGAAGCCTCCGCCCAAGGAGCTGCCGCCCGACCTCCTGGACGCCTTCACGAGGTGCGGCACCGCCGAGGTCTTTGACTTCTACGTGGACGACACCATGGGCGGGCAGGGCCTTCACGTCAAGTTCCGCGAGGAGGCGTTCGCGCGCCACGTCGAGTCCGCGCGCGGCCTGATCGACCGCGCCGATGAGGACGCTGGCAGCAAGTCGGGGCCGTCCAGGTACCTCAAGGCGATGCCTGGGGCAATCGGTCACGCCACGGCGGCGATGCGCAAGTATCGGGAGGCGTTCCGCGGCGCACGCGTCGCGGTTTTTGGCTCCCAGCAGCCGACGTACGAGACCATCGCCCTGGCGCTGGGCGCCGCGAGCGTCACCGTGTTCGAGTACCAGACGCCCGTGTACGAGCACGAGCTGGTCGACGTGGCGGACGCGCGCGACCTGAACGCGGCGGCGGCGGCCGCGGGCGGCTGGCCCTCGCCTGGCGAAGGCGACGCGGCGCGCGGCGCGGCGTGGCTGCGCGGCGGCGGCCTGTTCGACGTCGCCCTGTCCATTTCGTCCTTCGACCACGACGGGCTGGGTCGCTACGGCGACGCACTGAGCCCCGACGGCGACCTGCGCGCGATGGACACGGCCAGGGCGGCGGTGCGGCCGGGGGGGCTGCTCCTCGTGAGCGTTCCGGTGGGGCCCGACGCCGTGGCGTTCAACCTCATGCGGCGCTACGGCCGGGCGCGCCTGCCGCTGCTGCTGGAGGGGTGGGAGGAGGACGGCAGGGTGGGCTGGGATGAGGCGCGGCTCGACGCCGACGTCAACATCCGGCGCTCGTTCGAGCCGGTGTTTGCGCTGCGCAAGCCGGTGGCGGACGGCGCGGGGACGGACTGGGCGGCGGAGATGAGGCGGCCGGCAGGCGAGCGGCGGGGAGGCGAGCTGTGAGCCGCGCCCACCGCCGCGGCACCGGCCGACGGGGCACTCCGCGCACCCCGCTGGGTGGCACGGATGGTCAGAGGCAAGCAACGCCTGTGCCTAGGGCTGTCAGCCGTCAGCCTTGCCGGCGTGCCGTGCATACAAATCACGCAATTTCGCCCCCAAAGCGGCCGCCTTCCCTGCCGGCCGGGGTCCCGCCCCTGCCCCTGCCCCCCGCGCCCCGTCACTCAATCTTCCACGCCTTGCGGCCGTACTGTGCCCATGCGTACGTTGCGGCGGCCGACACGAGGAGCACGGCGGCGCCCCCCGCGAGCATCCCCACGCCCGCCGCCGGGTCCGCCAGCACGAAGACCTCGGTGCGGATGCGAAGGCTCCAGTATGGCTCGCTCCACGCGGCGTCGCTGGCGGTCAGGAGGGACGCGTTGACCCCGATGGTGGACGTGGACACGATGACGATGGCGGGGGAGACGGCGTCGCCGTAGTGGGAGGCGGTGCGGCCGCAGACGCCGCGCGGGACCACGCACTCCTCGCGGGCGGGGCGGCCGGCGGCGGCGCAGTCGGCGGTGGAGGCGCACGGGACGGCGCTGGTGAGGTTCGCGGTGGCGTTGGCCAGGGCGTCGCGGACGAGGCGCTCCACCCAGGACGGGCGCACGCCGACGCCCCCGTTGCCGAGGGTCACGGGTGCAGTGTACACGCCCGGGAAGAGGGGCGGCGGGGTGTCGGCCGCGCCGCCCAGCCAGTCGCCGGCGCCGCCGCCGCTCCCGGCGGCGACGAGACGGAGCGTCCCGGCGTCCAGGCCCGTGTACGCCACCGCGGCGGGGCAGTCGGAGGAGCCGGTGAAGCAGAGGAGCAGAGCCGCCACGGAGGCGACGGGGGCCACGACGGAGGCGGGGACCGCCGCCGCGAGGGCCGCGGGGGCCTGCGAGCCGTCGTCGAGGCCGAGCGCGTACACGAGGCGCGCCGTCATGGTGGCGGCGTCGGCCAGGGCCGCGGCGTCGAGGGACGACGGGTCAGAGTCCGACGACGAGAAGAGCGACGCGGTGACGTCGCCGGCAGAGCTGTCGGCGCCGGAGAGGACGACGCTCGGGCCCGAGGCGAGGCGGCCGGCCGTGGCGCTCCCGGCGTCTCCGGCGTCGAGAAGGACGTCGAGCGGGGAGGGTGGCAGGACGTCGGCCGGGACGGCGGAGGCGGGGCTAGCGGCGGAGCGGGCGCCCTGGGTGACGGTGACGCCCGCCGGCCGCGCGAGGAGGCCCCCCGATGCCATGCCCGCGGCGACGGCCGCGGCGACGGCGCGGAGGCGGGACTGCTGGGGCTGAGCGGACCGCGTCTGGTGGAGGAAGACGCTCTGCGCAGAGCCGGCCGCGACGGCGGCGGCCGGGAGGTCGACCACGACGGCGGCCGAGAGGGTGTACGTCAGCGCCATGCGGCCGAGCGTCGAGCTGTCGGGGCGGACGATG
>Ga0136560_1000939_pt1 | contig 14816 bp, 7 predicted proteins | sample AntRauMeHopE1497_FD_104925 | JGI IMG/M metagenome (GOLD analysis project Ga0136560, IMG submission 104925) | Saline lake microbial communities from Rauer Islands, Antarctica - Metagenome Hop E1 #497 | ecosystem: Environmental > Aquatic > Non-marine Saline and Alkaline > Saline | place... | reverse complement strand
CAACACACTGCAACACACTGCAACACACTGCAACACACTGCAACACACTGCAACACACTGCAACACACTGCAACACACTGCAACACACTGCAACACACTGCAACACACAATACTCTTCAAGGTAGGCGTCTCTGTTCGACGGATAGGGTGAAAGAGAAATTAAATTCAAAAAAAAATAGGGGGGGGGGTGGGGGGTTGAGGTCGGAAGTCGCTGTCGCGGTCGCTCGCCAGCACCGGCAGCGAGGGCTGCTTTCATCGGCCGGATCCTCCGCCGCGCACAACTGACGCGTGTCCCCCAATCGGGGGCATCTCGCCTTGTCGGCGCGGGCTAGCGGCCGGGGGGCCAGGCGAGCATGCGTGGGCCCGGCTGTCCCGAACCCGCCCCGCGGTGGCCGCAACCCTGCCGCGCCAGCCTCACCGTTTCATCGGAATCGTGCTCCAGAAGGAAGAAGAACGCCGCCGGGCTCGCCCTGCGGAGCCAGAAGTCCTTGATCCACGCCTCTGCCCGTGCGATCGTGTCCGTGTCCGGAACCTGCACGCCAAGGAACGCCGCCCTCAGCTCCGCCGCTCCGTCAGGCACCGCAGCTGCCATGTCGTTTCCGCGGCTGGCGGTGGACGTGCTCGGCTCTCGGCTCCTCCTTTCGCATCCTTCATGCAGAGCCTCAGCAGAGCCGCACGAGAGTGAGGTGGCGACGGAGCGACATTTGGAGCCGCAAATCTTAGCGCAAAGCCCGACGACAACCTTGGCTCGGCACTTTTTTGCCCCTCGCAAGCCCCAAGAACCATGGCCGCCGCTACCACCGCATCTGCTGCCGTCCCCAAGGGCGCCATCATGGGCCTCGGCAACCCCCTTCTTGACATCTCCGCTGAGACTAGCATGGACATCGTCGACAAGTGAGTGTGCCATTGACGGCGGCGTCACCCGCGAGGCCCCGCGTCACGGACCGCTCCGGCTGCGTGCCGGGACGGAATCGTGTCCCCAACACCACGTGCGTGAAGGCAGGAGGGACTGGTGCTGGGCCGCGCGCAAGCGGGGCGGGGGGCAGCGAGCATCTTGCCGCTGCCCCGCCCAGCATCCTCCAGGCCTGTCTGGGCAGCGCCTCGCGCCTTTCCTCTCGCGGCGGATGCGCCAGTTGAGGCATGCTCGCAGTATGCCGGACTCTCCGTGGGGCAGGCCTTCTGCCACCATCGCCTCGCTTCCCGCCCCTGCCCCTTCCCGCAGGTACGACCTCAAGATGGGCGACGCCGCCCTCGCCGAGGACAAGCACCTTCCGCTCTACACCGAGCTGGTGGAGAAGTACGACGTCAAGTACATCGCCGGCGGCGCCACCCAGAACTCGATCCGCGTGGCCCAGTGGCGCACCGCCACCCCGGGCGCCACGTCCTTCGTTGGCTGCGTGGGCAAGGACGCCTTCGGCGCCAAGCTCCGCGATGCCGCCACCGCGGACGGCGTGCAGGTGCTCTACTTGGAGGACGAGGAGAAGCCCACCGGCACCTGCGCCGTGCTGGTCGTCGACAAGGAGCGCTCCCTTTGCGCCAACCTCGCCGCGGCCAACGAGTACAAGGTCGAGCACTTCAACTCGGAGCCCGTGCAGGCCGCCCTCGCGGCCGCCCGCGTCGTGTACACGGCCGGCTTCCACCTCACCGTGTCCCCCGACGCCATGGAGCTCGCGGGCAAGCACTGCGTCGAGTCTGGCAAGACCCTCGCCTTCAACCTGTCGGCCCCCTTCCTGTGCAACTTCTTCAAGGACCAGATGCACCGCATCCTCCCCTACGCCACCCTGGTCTTCGGCAACGAGACCGAGGCCGCCGAGTACGCCACCGCCAACGCCCTGACCGGCAAGTCCGTCTCGGACGTGGCCAAGCACATCGCCGGCCTGCCCCTGGCCTCCGGTGCCTCGGCCCGCGTGGTCTGCATCACCCAGGGCGTCGACCCCGTCATCGTCGCGCACGACGGCATCGTCGAGGAGTTCGCCGTGCCCACCGTGGCCGCCGAGGACATCGTCGACCTCAACGGCGCCGGCGACGCGTTTGTCGGCGGCTACCTCGCCGCCTTTGTGCAGTCCAAGAGCATCGCGGAGTGCGTCGCCGAGGGCAACGAGGCGGCCTCCCATATCATCCGCGTGTCCGGGTGCGTCGTGCCCACGTCTGAGTGAGGCGCAGCACAGCGAGTGCAACAGTGCAGTGGCGGGCAGCCGGCCTGGTTGCGGGGCCGCTCGGTCACTCTCGAAAACGAACCCCACTCCCTTGTCCGGAATGCGCGCCTCGCCTGGCACGATGCCGGGCGGTTCCCCGGTGGGGGTAGTTTCCGCCTATCGGGGATCTCCCGGCGACGCCGGCAAGCGCAGGGCTGAAGGCGTCATGAAGCGACGGACCGAAGCGCTGCGCTGCGGGCCGGCCACGGCGACGGCGTTGCGGGTGATGCTCTGCTCCAGATTGTCGCCCGAGCCCACTGCACCCGCTACAGGCGGCGAGGCTCGCGGCTGCGCCGCACCACCGGCTCCGGCATCACTGGGAGCCTGGGGGTCAACGTCGGCGGCGCCGCTTTCCGCGGCTCGGCCCGCGTCGCTGGCTGGCGCAAGACACTCGGCTGCCGCGTCAGCGGGTGCGCCTCCGCCGTCCTGGTCGTCGTCCCCTGGCCTGCCTCCGCCGGCCGCGCCCTCGGAGCCTCCGCCTCCTCCACCAGCACGGGGCCCGCCCGCAGGCGCGTCGCCAGCGCCCGGTCCCCTGTCACTGTCGACCATGAGGAGGTCGCGCGCGAGGCCGACGTCCCCGAGCTGGGTCCCGACCTGGTCGGCGAGGTCGCTCCTCGAGTCGCGGAACACGAAGACCTGCATGGCCAGCAGCAGCCCCGCCGTCCCGATGGTCAGCAGCGGCTTGTCGTCCTCCATGAAGGAGTCCATGAAGGTGTGCGTGGCGAGCTCCACAAGGCACGAGATCAGCTGCACGAAGACGACCTTGGTCGCCTCGCGGTTGGGGGAGGAGGCCGCCTCGGCGGCGTGCACCGTCGTCACCAGGAAGGCCGTGTCCATGATCTGCGCCTGGATGCCCTTGGCGGCCTCCTTGGGCCGCGAGGACGTGCGCATGCGCTCGAGCTGCTCGCTGACCCGCGCGACGCTCAGCGACAGCAGGCCGAGGCGGCGGATCAGCTCCGCAGAGCCTGCGGCGGCCTGGGCTGCCCTTGTGTGCATCCGCTCCTGAAGCGACCCCACCAGCTCGTGGATCGACCCGGAAGCCTTGGTCAGGTTGGCCGACTGCGAACGGAGGTCCTGCCACGTCGGCTTGCGCCGGTTCGCCAGCACGCCGGTCGCCCTGCCGTCCTCCACGGTCAGCAGGGGGAACTCCGCTCGCCGCGGCACGGCTGCCTCGGCCAGGGCCGCGATGGTGCGGGCCGCGGCTCCCAGCCACGACGTCGGTGCGAGGCTGGACGGGGCAGGCGGGTCGACGATGACGCTGAGCTCCACGCGACCCAGCGCCGTGCCGCTCCGCAGCGCGTTGAGCTGCTCCGCGATGGCCTTCATCCCCACCTCCAGCTCCAGGGCTAGCGACACGGGCTGCGGCCCCGGCGCGTCGTGGTGGGCAGGCTCCGGCACGTGCCCAGGATCTTCCATGCACAGGCGCGCCTCTCGGCGGGCGACGAAGCTTGCGTTGCCCTGGGCCCGGATCCCGCTGAAGCGTGCCGTGATGAGCGGCCGCACGGGCGCCGGCGGCGCAGGGAACATCGAAGCAAAGGCGCCGGCAGCCGCAGCCACGAACCCGGTGCCGGCCCCCACCAGCTCGGCCCCCGCACGCGCCTCCTCCTGCACCGCCGACGGGGCCACGCTCAGCCGAAGGCTCAGCCTGCCAGTGTCCACGTCGGCGTCGCCGAAGTTGAGCGCCTGCGCGTCGAGGGCCTGAGCGAGCACCAGCCGCTCCTGGCACTGCCGGAGCCTGTCGACGCCGATCCAGAGGCCGAGCGCGGACATGGCCGCCCGGCCGATCGCGATCTCAGCGGAGCTTTCGTCGCCGCCGGCCTGCGCGCGCTGTCCCGGCAACCCGCCACCGCCTGCTGCCGCCTCGGGTCCTGCCACCATGTTGTGCGATGCCATGAGGTCCGTGACGATGCCCCTCACGACGGATACGAGCGTCGGTGCCTCCCTTGCGGTCAGGCCTCCCACCGGCACGACGTTCCGAAGCTCCAGGAGGAAGACACCCCCCGCTCGCTGCGCGAACATGACCACGTGCCACCACAGGGAGAAGACCCAGGCGGCGAAAGCCACGGCAGCCACTCTGCTCAGCACCGCGGCGGGCAGGAACATCGGCGAGAGCAGCCCGGCACCGCTCAGCGAAGCCACAGCGGCCGACCTGACCCCGCCAGGCGTCGCCCATCCCGAGAGCACGCCGGCGCCGACGAGGTGCGCGGCGTCCATGGCCCCCTCGCCGACGCCCCCGGCCGCGCCAGCGGCTGCTGCGAGGACGGCGGGCGTGACCCCAAAGTGCTCCGACGCGGCTACGTCCACCGCTACCGCCTCGGCCAGCAGCTCCCCCGCCCTGGACGCCCAAAGCGTCGCGACGAGGTTCACTGCGACGATGGCGACGAGGGGCGCGAAGCTGACCCCGAAGTGCAGCTTGATCACCGTGGACGTCCCCGTCCCCATGAGGAGGGAGACCAGCCCGATGGCCAGCATGGGGACGGGCGCCACGCGCAGCAGCGACCACACAACCTCGGGGAAGCCCACCCCCGCGGAGATGAGCCGCCCGTGCGTCTTGAAGAGGCCCACGGCCAGGGCGTGCACGGCCGTCATGGCAAAGTACGCCAGCCCGCGGCGGACGTCCCCGCGGGGCGCCACCTTGACCAGGCCCAGCTCCAGCGCGGTCCACAGGGCGACCGTGGAGAGGTAGAACGCGTGCATCAGCGCCCCGTCCGCCCTCGCCCGGGCCCACTCCGGCAGCCAAGGGCCGGCCGGCTGGGCGACCTCCCCGCTGCCCGCCGCCGTGGCCAGCACCGGGAAGGGCGCCCACGCGTGGGAGTGGTGCAGGTACGCGCCCTCGCGCCCCAGGCTGAAGAAGTGATCCTCGGCCGGGACCGCGCCCGGGCGCGTGGGGGAAGGGGGCATGAACCTCCCGGACCGGGCGCCCGAAGCGTTGCGGGCCACGCAGCCCGGGCAGTGCACCACCCCAACCCCGAGCTGGCCGATGCCTGGTGGCTGTAGGTGGGGGTGCGCGCGCACAGCCCCGGCCGCGCTGAGCGCTAGCCTCTGCACCCCGCGCTTGGAGCTGATATCGTCGCTCCCGGCGCAGGAAGGGCAGTCATACTGCACCCAGCCGCGGGCCTGCGCGGTCAGGCCGTCCACGGACATGGCATGCCGGGCCTCGGGGTTGAAGAGCACCCAGGACGACGAGGCGAGCGACGCGGCCACCAAGCCCCCCGACGCGGGGAGCTCCACGTCGGGCGCAGCCGCGGTGTGGCCGGCCGCGGCGTGCGCCCCCCACTCAGCGGTCGCCTTGGACGCAAAGGCCCGGAAGTCGAACCCCGCGGCGGACGCCGGCATCACGGGCACCGGCCCGGAGTCCCGGCCTGCGGGTCGCAGGTACCAGCTCCAGCCGCTCACAGTGGCCTTGAGCGCGACGAGGACCACTGCCGAGCGCAGCGTTGAGAGCAGGAAGAGCTTGACGATGTGCCGGTGCACGGGCAGCACAGTCGGCGGCAGGTCGTCAACGCGCTTGGCCCACCAGTCCGTGCTCCCGATCGTCCAAGACGCGAGGACCACGAGCACGATGGCCGCTGTGAGCTGCCCCAGCAGGAAGTTAGCGTCGTACAGCTGCGCCACGGAGATGGGCGCCACGGCCACAGCAGCGAGCAGCCGCAGCTGAAGCTGCACCCAGCCCCCGAAGGAGAACCTTGTCATCAAGCCGAGCGTGATTGCCACCAGGAGCACAAACGCCCACAGATTGTGGGCGGCGAAGCGCATGACGTCGCCCACGGCCGACGCAAATTCGGAGGACGAGCTTCCGTCGGCGTTCACGCCACGGTGCTCCGCGGAATCGAGCCTATCGAGATCCACGCGCGATCCAGCCTCGCGCTCGTATTCGGCATGTTGCCCCCCGGCTGTTCGGGCGATGCGTCCCTCCATGGGTGCAGACTGGCGTTTGTGACCGGGTTTCCGCGATCTGGCCTTGGGGCGTCGTTGCGGTAGTCCCTGGGTCACCTCGCGCCTGCGGAGCCAGAATCAGAGTGGTACTGTGCAATTCGTAGCGCACAAGGTGCAACGCGGGGGCCGTAGAGGCTCTAGGGGAGGGGAGGGGCCGCTTCCCGAGCAGGCGGCGAATGGAACTTGCCAGGCGAACGCAGGATTTGAGCCGCGCCACGCGGCCCGTGCAAATCCGCGACCGGGCTTACCTTGGGTGACACTGGGTATCTCAAAGACTTGCTGCGGCGCTCCCGCTTGCGAAAGAGTGTGACTACGGCAAAGCTACAGCCGCGAGTGTCGGTGAACCCCGCAGGGCCTGCTGCCCGCCACTCCCCCGACGGTGAACTCGGGGCGACCGGCTGCACATGCTGCTCAGGGGTCTGGCAGAGGAAGCCGGCCGGCCGGGCTTTCAGGCCTGCCGCTGTGAGCGCAATGCGCGCCCAGCCGATTTGCAGGCTGACTCTGAGCGCGAGCCCACGGGCGAAGCGGTCCCCCGCGGTTCGTACCTCCTGCTCGTGACCTCATGGGACATAGCCCCGGCTCGACGAATGGGCGGCTGCGAAGGCGCAGCGAGCTAACACACACCCGGTGCCACCCCGGACGAAACGAGCGCGCGCACGTTGCGGCGCTGGCCTGCCGCCCGCATGACGGTGGCATCCACAGCCACCCGCTTGGCAGCCCATGGGGTCGGTGCACACCACGAGAGGAAGCTTCGAGGATGTTTTGGCTCCGTCGGGCGGGCAAGCCGGCGGCGGGAGGCCGAGCGGCAAGGACGCCCGTCAGCTCTCGCTAGTCGACCGTGCAGCCCCCGGTCGTGAGCATGGATGCGAGTGAGGAGGCCCCCCCCGAGCGCCTGCCGGGCGCCTGGGCTGTCGAGCCGCCAGCCGCGTGGCCAAGTGTCATCCGCCGTCGGCCCGTTCACAGCTCGTCGCGCTGGCTCGGGCGCAGTGACTCAAGGACGGAGGTGTCCGAGCTGACGTCGGGCATGCCCTCGATGCCACCCCTGGCCACGAGCACCAGGCGCGGGGACGAAAGACGGCCGGCCGCCTCGCTGGGCCCGCCAGACGCCGCCGCCGCCGCTTGCCCCTTTGCCTCCCATGCCGTCTGCGAGAGCAGCGCCCCGACGAGGCCGTCCTCCCTGCCGGCGTCCCACTCGGCCAGCCTGCCGCGGCGCAGTGTCCCCACCCCAGGCAGCACCGGCCTCCCTTCGCTCGCGGCCCGCACCGGAAGCACAATGCGCCCGATCTGCCCGACCCAAGCCACCAATTCTGAGCTCAGGACGCGGACCCGCAAAACAGCCACCGTCTCAGTTGGCGCGTCGCTGCCCGCGGCATCAAAGTCATCGACGGCGAGCACCTTGACCACGGACGCCGCCCACTGCCCGCGTGGTGCCGGCCAGTCCCCTGCAAACGCTGAGCAGGCCATGGCGCATGCTGCTACCAGCACCAGAGCGATCTGTGGCATGCCTCCGAGCAGCCGAGACCGTTTCGAAGCCAGCTGGCCCTCTGGAGTGAGCGCCGGCGCCGGACCACAACTGGATGCGAGGTTAGTGCGAGCCTTGCCTGGATGGCCAGCCGGGGGCGGCCTAAGGGGGGCGGGTGGGCCGCCTAGCCGGCTGCGGCCGGCAGAGTCACCGATGACGGCGGTCCGCCGCCATGCGGCCCGCGCCTCGGCGTTCCGGCCACACTCAGCCCGTCGTGAACGGGGAACGCAGACCCTTCCATGAGGTGCTCGCTCCTGGCGCTCCTCGTCGCGGGGGCCGCGATGTCCGCCGCCGGTGAGCTCGAGCCGATCCTGGCAGGAGATACGTCGCCATGCATGCCAGTCCCCCCCGGACCGGTCCTACTGCCTGCGGCATGACATTGCGACGGCAAGCCACCACATGCTGACTGGGCTCGGCGGCCGGGGGATTGCGGCACAGGCCCCTCCTTGCGCCGGTTGCCACAGACCGCTCTCGGGACGTTTCCACGGCCCGCAGGAAATGGCGGGCACGCGCAAGCGTTTGACATCATCATCTACGGTGCCACTCCTGCGGGCATCGCGGCTGCTGTCGGGGCGGCAAAGGCGGACCCAAGGCTGACCATCGGGCTGATCGAGCCTACGGCTTCCATCGGCGGCATGGCCTCCGCGGGGGGCATCGGCTTCCGCGATCTCGGGAACACGGCCATCACCAACTCGACGGCGCTCGTCTGGGCCATGCACAACGCGGAGCACTACAACGTCACGTACCCGGTGTGGCAGCCGGACCATTTCGTGGGGAACGCCTCCTTCTGGTGGCTCCTCGACCAGCACGCGACGGTTTCCGTCATCCTCGGCGAGAGGCTCGTGGAGAACACGGGAGTCACCATCCAGGGCGGCCGCGTGAAGGCGCTGACCACGGCCGGGCCCGACGGCACGGGCAGCGACCCCCGGAGCTTCTCAGCCAGGTACTTCGTGGACGCGTCGTACGAGGGCGATGTGATGCGCTTCGCCGGCGTGACGCACACCTGGGGTCGGGAGGCGCGTGGGCAGTACAACGAGAGCCTGGCCGGCGTCACGGACGACAGCACCAACCACTTCCCGCGCCCCGTGTCGGTGCTCTGGCCCAACGGCTCCCTCGTGGACTGGGTGCAGCAGGGCCCGGACCCCAAGAGCGTGGTGGGGCAGGCGGACGACAACGTGATGGCCTACAGCTTCCGGCTCTGCCTCACCAAGCGGACGGACAACCGCGTCGACGTCACCGCGCCGCCGGGGTACTCCACCGAGCGCTTCGAGCTGGGAAGGCGCTACCTCAAGTCGCTCGCAGAGGCGCAGGAGTCGCCGAAGGCGCCGTGGGGCAACCTGCCTTACCGGTCGTACCCGCCGGGGGACAAGCTGGACGCGTGCTGCGGCAACTCCCCGATGGGCATCGACGCGGCAGGGCTGGCCGTGGGGTACTCCAACGGCTCGTACGCCTCGCGCCAGTCGATCAAGGAGCAGCACCGCTTCTACGTGCAGGGGCTGGCGTTCTTTTGGATGTACGACCCGGACAGCGGAGTGCCGACGGAGATGCAGCAGGAGCTGCGCAAGTACGGCCTATGCAAGGACGAGTGGCCGGAGAACGGGCACTGGCCCCCCCAGCTGTACGTGCGAGAGGCGGCCCGCCTCGTCGGCGACGCCGTCTTCACCCAGAATGACCGCATCGAATCCAGCATCCCCGGGGGCTGCAAGCGGGACTCCATCGGCACCGGCAGCTGGGGCTTTGACATCCACCAGATGCAGCGCGCCGCAGTTCCCGGGTCCGGCCGCGACGCCGTGGCGCTGAACGAGGGCCTGACCAGCCCGGGGACGGACGGGAACCCGGTGTACGAGGTGCCGTACTCCATCCTCCTCCCCAAGCGCGCGGACGCCACCAACCTTCTGGTGCCCAACTGCCCGTCCATCTCGCACGTGGCCTTCTCCGCGCTGCGGGAGGAGCCCACTCTCGTCAAGCTCGGCGAAGCGGCGGGCACCGCCGCCGCCATCGCGGCGGGCCAGCCCGGGGCCATCGCCCTCCAGGACGTCAGCATCGAGGCGCTGCAGGCGGGCATCCGCGCCCTGGGCGCCTACGTCCACTACCCGCCCCGGGACAACTGCTCCGCCCCAGAGCCCGGGAGCTGCTCCGCGTACAGCGTCGCTGGCGCCGGCACGGCCCCGTGCAACGGCCTTTACAAGAAGACCGGGGAAGCCACCTGGACCCTGGACAGCTCGCACCAGATTTACAAGTACGGCGACAGCTGGCACATCGCTGACAACGGTCACACCATCTTCTACGACGCCCCCGACGCGTTCGGTGTGCCGCTGAGCGGCTGGAAGACCGCCGATGGGGCGGCCCCGGCGCCGTCGCTCAAGTGCGAGAGGCAGTGAGGCGCACGGCAGTTCCAACCGAAAGCAAGCCCGGACGGATGCCCTGCACCCGACCTCACGCCACTCACCGGCCAGCATTGTCGCCCCGGCCTACCCTGCCTCGCTGACCACGCCCCGGACGAGCAGAGCACTGGTGAGCGGCGGGGCAAAAGCTCGTCGGCCAGCACAACCCGGTCCAGCTCCCCCCCCCTCCCCAGGGGCACAACCCGGACGATGGACTTCCAGAACCGCGTGGGCTCCAAGTTTGGGGGCGGGGGCCCGGCGTCGGCTGCTGAGGCGGCGGCGCACCGCGAGGCGAGGCAGTACCAGCTCGGTTTGGAGGCGTTTGACATCGACAAGGACCCCTACGTCGTCAGGAACAACCTGGGGCAGTTCGTTTGTAAGATGTGCCTGACCGTGCACAGGAATCTTCCCAGCTACATCGCCCATACCCAGGTGAGAATCGGCCCGAAGCGCTCTCCTTGGCTCTCCAACGAGCTCCCGCGGCGGCGCCTGCCCCTGGCTCCGTCTCGCCCTGGCCCAGGATCAGAAGCCATGAGTGTGCATGGCTTTCATTCGGGGCGCAGGGCAAGAAGCACCAGGAGAACCTGAGGAAGCGGGCGGCCGAGGAGGCCTCCAGGGTGGACACCGGGCCGGAGCTGCCCGAGGAGGCGGTGATTTCGCGCGCCCGCACGATCCGGATCGGACAGCCGGGATACCGGGTGGTGAAGCAGCGCGACCCCAAGAGCGGTCAGCGCAGCCTGCTGTTCGAGCTGAGCTACCCAGACATTGACGAGGACACGCAACCGAGGCACCGCTTCATGAGCGCGTTCGAGCAGCGCAAGGAAGCCCCCGACAGATCGAAACAGTTCCTGGTCTTCGCAGCGGAGCCGTACGAGACGGTGGGGTTTAAGATTCCGTCAGACCCAATTGACAGGCGAGAGGGACGTTTCTTCACGGACTGGAACCCGACGAGCAAGCTGTTCCGGCTTCAGCTGTTTTTCCGCGACGCGCCTGCTGCGGCCGTGTCGGCTTCATCGTCGTCTGGATCGGCTGTGTGATCCGCGCCGGCTTGCAAGCGCACGAATGACGCTGATGCACGACACCGCAATCGCAGCTCGCCGGTCGCGCCTTTCGCACACGCCCCGTCGCCGCGCATGGGCGCAAGGGTCAGCACCGCCGCGCTCCGCAAACAGGTCCTGCCGCATGTCCGGGAGGTCGCGGACAAGTGCGACGCGCGAGCCCTCCGCGAGGCGCTCGAACTTTTCGTGGCCACCAGCCCCGGACCGATGCTCGACGAGGTCGAATTCCGCAAGGTGTTCGGACCGGTATTCGCCTCCCCGGCGGCTGCAGCGAGGAGCCTGTTCCCCGCGGCCGCAAGGCAGAAGGGCGGCATGATCGATGCCGTTGAGGCGTTTTTGCTGGTTGCGGTGCTTGCCAGGCAGGTCAGCATCCAGGAGCGCATGGAAGTCATCGTTCAGGCATCCCACAAGCGGCTGGTGCGGGGCAGACGCGTGTCTGGCAGGTTTGGGAAGGCCTCGCCCCGTGCTGGCGCGAGCGCCCCCCAGGACGACGAGCAGGCTGCGTTGCGCCACCTCGAGCTGCAGGGGCTCGGCATGGCTGCGCACGCACTAAGCCCCAGGTCGGGCGGCGGCGGCACCCTGGTACCGCCTGCGCCAGGCGGAGGAGCTTTCGGGGCAGACTTCAGCTTCAGCGGGCCTTCCGAACCCAGGGGGACGCAGAGCTCGAAAGAGGACGCGGCGCGTTGCGCCGGGAAGGAAGCTGCGCTCGCCGCGGCGGCTTCCGGGGTTGTCACGGGCACCATCTCGACGCTGCTGGTGTCGGACGTCAGGCAGCTTCTCCTCCGCGGGGCGCGCACGCTGGGGCTCTGCCTGCAGGTCAGGGGGCTGGCATCGGCCTCGGAGTGGGGCGCCGCCGCAGATGGCCTCGTCGGTGAGATGGTGGCCTGGACGCGGTCGGGGAGCGGCCGCCGCCGGCACGCGCTGCCCGCCGCGGCGGCACAGGCTGAGTCAGCCGCAACAGGCAGCAGCGGTGATGGTGGCACCAGCGAGGGGGAGGAGGCGCTGGACGTGTCGCTCTCCCGGCTCCTTCGTTGGGCCGCAACATCAGCGGAGCTCGGTGGCGCGCTGACGACGCTGGGGAGCGCAGTGGACTCGTGCCTCGGCCGGCTGTCGGACATGACAGAGATGGCGGCGACTGGAGCCCTCTTCGCGGACCAGAAGACGCTGCAGGCGGGCATCCGCCCCGTGGTGGCCGCGGCCCGCCGAATGGCCTCCGCTGGCGTGCACGCCTTCGCGTCGGGCTCGGCCGAGCTCATCCTTGACGGCCCCACCAGCCTCCTGGTCAAGCCTCTCCACCCGCGCAGCGCCGTTGGCCTCAGCGGCTTTCCGCGCATCGTGAGCACGGTGTCCTGTCGCTGGGCGCTGAAGCTCCTACTCCGGGCCGGCATGGCAGAGGCCTCGCACTTTGACCCGGGCGACGCCGCCTCCCCCGACGCGCTGTTTGGGCCGGACAGGGCGACCCCCCTGCTCGGGATCGACGCCCTGGTCGTCCACTCGCGGCGGGCAGCCGCCGAGGCTGTCGGCAGGGCGCTGCGCGCCCGGTCGGCGCACGGCACGATCCCCGGACAGTCGCCCCTCCGGGTCCGCATCCGCGATTCCGGCGCTGCGCCGTCCGCGGGTCGCGCCACTGGCCCCGGCTCCGCCGAGGAGGACGAGGAAGCGGTGTCGCTGGCCCTGCGCTCGGCACCGGCGTGGGTGAGGGAGGCATTCGCCCACGGGGCCGTGGACTCCGTGAGCGCTCAGGCGGCCATCGAGGCCGCGGCGGCCGGGCGGCCCGTGTCGGGCCCGCAGCTGCAGATGATGAAGTCGGCGGCGGCGTTCCGCGTGGGCGGCTCCAAGCGCGTCATGGGACAGACCGAAGCCGAGCGGCAGCGGCTCAACCACGCGACGCCGTCGTTCCGTAACCAGGGGGCGCCAGACGGGGGGGCCGGCCGCCGCGTGTCGGACGCCCTGGCGGACCAGGCCGTTCCCGCGCACGGCGCCGCCGCCCCGCTCTTGACGGTCGGGTCCCGGGCCGCCGGCATGGCGGAGCGTATCGCCCTGGCCCCTCGTGTCGGGTTCTCTCGGTCAGGGCGCCGCCCCGGTGACGAGGACCCCACCGACGACCTCGTGGCCGCCGCCAGCGGGTTCGCGACGAGAGGCTTGCACACGGGACGCTCGGGCTCTACCTCCTCGTCGGGCACGACGATCCTGGGCGGCGGCACGGCGCAGCGGAAGGCCTCGCACAGCAAGCTTGCGACCTCCCCGAAGCGCGGGGAGAGAGCCGTGCGGTCCCCCACCCCTGAGCGAGAGCACCTGGGCGCCGAGGCCGCGGGGAACTTGCTCGAACTGCCGGCTGCGGCCTGGTCCGGGGGTGGCCTGCCGCCAGAGCGCCCCTTCGCGGCGGCGGACATCGTCGACGAGGCGAGCCGCGGCCTGCGCAAGGGCATCGCGGGAGGCACAAGGCGCCTCCACGAGCTCCTGCTGCCACAGCCGTCACCCGGCGCGGTGGTCTTCGCGCCGAGGTGCGCCGTCGTCTTCACCGAGCCGCGCCGGCCACCGCAGCGCCGGCCCTCCCTCCCCCGCGGTGCGCCGCCACCGCCCAGCGGTCGGCGCCCCCCCGCCCCTCGCGCCGCGGCCGGAGCCCCCGCTGCGCCCGAGGCCGACACTGCGCCCGAGGCGTGCGGCCTGCTCTCCGCGCGCCAGCTGGGGAGCGCTCTCGTGGCCAGGATCCGGGGCTCGCTCTCCGCGGTGCGCAGGGAGGTCGACGAGCAGTACTGGGCGGCGTGCCGCTCTCGGAGCGAGCTCGAGGCGAGGCGTCTGGACAGGCTGGAGCGCCGCCTGCGGCTCAGCCTCCCCGAGGGGGCGCCCACCTCCACGGACACGCCCGCTTCTGCGGCCGGCGGTCGAACATCAGACGCAGACGGACCGCGTGCCGGCCAGCAGAGCAACGACCGGAGGGAGCGTGCGCCGGGTGCAGCACGAAGCGCAGTCACCGGCTCCTCGTCGCCGTCCAGGCGCGCCCGGGCTTCCGACTCGACCCGTGCGGGGTCAGTGACCCCCCAGAGCGCCGCATCGGCCAGCGTTGACCCCGCCGCCCCGACGACCGCTGCACTCCCCGCCGAAGAGGAGGACCGGGAGGCAGCGATGGCGGCCATCGTCGCGGAGGCGGTGGCCGACATGCCGCACCTGCAGGTGCTGGCCGACGAGGCCCCAGGGGCGGTGTCGCTGCCACTCCTGACTGCCCTGAGCGACGCGATGCCGCTGCCCCCGGTTGCGCGGCCGCCCTACGCCACGGACTGCCCGGACGGGTCGCCCGCGCTAGCATCGCCCCGTGCTCTGCTTGCGGCGACGCCCCTCCCGAGGCTTCACTCGCTGATCCAGGACGGGTGGCGGGAGTGGTCAGCGGCGCCTGTCTCTGACGCCCTGCGAGCAAAGTGGGACGGGACGACGGGCACGGCCGCCGCCGCAGCAGCGCAAGCGACCCCCTCGGGTGACGCTGGCAGCCCGGGCTTGGTGGCTCGGCAGAGCGGCAGGCGTGATGAGGCGCTCGCTCGGCTGCGGCGGCGGCTCGGCGCGGCAAGCGCGGACCCTGACGCGGTCCCGTCCGCCACGCCCCTCTCCCGCCTTGGAACGGCTCCGCCATCATCAGAAGCGCGCCTTGGGCGGGCTCCGTCTGCTTCGGGGCTGTCCCCGACTCTGTGGCGCCCTGTGATGCCCGACCAGGCCATGGCTTCGGCCT